>VOFG01001292.1_pt1 | contig 356225 bp, 278 predicted proteins | sample 5384171 | NCBI WGS metagenome assembly VOFG01 (sample SAMN12384726, study PRJNA508395) | human gut metagenome | isolation source: healthy gut F | host: Homo sapiens | reverse complement strand
ACATGCGGACTCATGATGCCATCTTGTATTAATCTTCCTTTCAGAAGGCTGTCCAAGAGTAGACGGCAGGTTGGATACGTGTTACTCACCCGTGCGCCGGTCGCCATCGGCCTTAGCAAGCTAAGACCATGCTGCCCCTCGACTTGCATGTGTTAAGCCTGTAGCTAGCGTTCATCCTGAGCCAGGATCAAACTCTTCATTGTAATAATATCTTTTCAACTGTTCAGTTGATAATCTGCTCAAGGACTCCAAATCTATCAATATCAATATTGACGGTTCTTGTTTTTCCGTACACCATATATATATTACATATGGTGCACCGGCTTGTACTACTTGTTTGTTTATCTTAAATCTTTCAAAGAACTCTTATTTCTGTTTTGCCATCGTTTCCGAAAGCGGATGCAAAGGTAAGAGATTTTATCGTAACCACCAAATGTTTTCGAAAGTTTTTTTGAAAAAGTTTTTTTTTCGAAACTTCCATAAAAGGCGGGACGTCCATCCTCCCCAGGTCTTATCCGTTCTCGCTCCCTTAGCCCCGCTAAGGTAAGATACTGGGTGCAGACACTGTCAAGGAAAACTCTCCTACGTTTGTTTCACCAAGTCAGTCACACACTGTCTGAAGTGCCGCATCTCTCTCGATTGCGGATGCAAAGGTAGACCTTTTAACGATTACCAGCAAACATACGAAGGAAAAATTATACGGATTTCCTGAAACTTTTTTGTAATACTCTGAATAACAGATGTGTTACAAAGCATGTTTTTATAACGGAGGACACCGGAGGAAAAAGACACACACATTATAATATTCGCACGCGCGTATAAGGACGGAAAAAAGGAAGGGGCCCATACGAAAACAGCAGACGGAAAACAAGGAAAGACGGAAAAGAAGCAAATCCGAAGGACAACCGGACACCGCAAGCTAGGGCAGGGCAAGGAATGGACAGGAAAACAGCTACGAAAAACGCAGTACGATATACACAACACACACAAGTGAGTTTTCAAAAGCTATTGCCACTGCTGAAAAACTCCAGGAAAGAAAAAGCAGAGAAGAATGTCCTTATTCAAGTACGTGCCAACCAGAGTCTGAATGTAAAATTCATAAAGAAGACTACATATTTTGCACCTCCCCCTCTACCGCACATACACACTTGATAATTATTATTTGAAAAAAGTTCTATAATAATTTGATTTATATTATAAACTATATTACATTTGTAAAGTATTTAAGTAAAATAAACTTTTGTCATTCAACCTATAAAGCATCATAACAATGAAAACAAACACAATATTTTACAAGAAGCGTGCCACTATCCTGGCATGTGCCACACTAGCTATTCCGAGATTTGCTACTGAAAGTATAGCACAGACCACTAACTTTATATCACCATAAGTAAGAAATAAAGCCTATGAAAACAAACCAAAACAACGAAAAGACAGTTCCAACCCAGGAACAAATCGAAGCAGCATGCCGGCAAAGTGCCCGTCATTTTTGGAATTGGCTCACTTGGTCATTAGTCTATTATGTGGTAATAAACCTGTTTCTTATAGCTATAAACTGGTTTACCAGTCCACACTACTGGTGGGTACTATGGGTGATAGCAGGCTGGGGAATCAGCTTGCTGATGACAGCCATAGAAAAAAGCATCAAATATTAATCAATCACAAACTAAAAAGAAAAAACAGTATGGAAGAAAGAAAATTGAATGAGAAAGAGAGTTTGGAACTCATCGCTCAAATGATTCAGAATACAAAAAACAGGCTAGAAACCAATTGTGGCATGCCATTCCTCTTTTGGGGATATACCACCCTCTTTGTCAGCCTGCTGATCTGGTTTCTGGTAGTAACTACCAGAAATTATTATTGGCAATACCTATGGTTCTTACTCCCTATCATCGCAGGAACAGGAACTTACCTCTCTACACGTAATCAGCAGCCGGGTATCAAGACTCATTTGGACAAAGTAATCAATTATATTTGGTTGGTATTCGGCATAACCGGCTTTCTGATATCCATGCTCGCCATGTTTTTCTGGCAACTTCCCATCCTGTTCATAATCCTTCTGCTGATGGGCATGGGGACTACACTAACAGGACTGGTGGTAGGTTATAAAACTGTCACTATTTGCGGCACACTGGGAGCGTTAAGCTCCATCGGATGCCTTTTTTTATCCAGGTCCAAACCAGATATTAATCTTCGCTCCTGTCTTTATTTTCATGATGGTTATTCCGGGACATGTATTGAATCATGCTGCCCGTAAACAAATCGTAACTTTGCGCCTATGTTCAAAGAATTGAATCCATTACTACATTCCGAACTGAGACTTGCCGTGATGTCCATACTGGTTTCAGTGGAAGAGGCCGAGTTCAGCTATCTGAAACAACAGACAGGAGCGACGGCAGGTAATCTGAGTGTGCAAATAGACAAGCTGAACAAGGCTGGCTATGTAGAAGTCATCAAGACTTTCAAGGGAAAAATGCCTTGTACCATTTGTAAGATTACACTAAAAGGGCTTGAAGCCTTTGAAGAATATGTAGACGCATTAAAAAGCTATATAAACATCAATACATAACAAATCATATCATTATTTGTCACATCCACAAACCTGTTTGAATAAATACTGTTTAACATCTTGATTGACAAGTATTCTGGAACTTACCATCCCAAGATGATTATATGGGATAACTTTCTATTATCCCATATAATTTTTTTAGAATAAACACCATAATAAAAGGTTTTGTAAATTTGTACCCGGAAGAGAGAACATCCTCTCCCACAAGTGTTTATATTATACAAACTTTAAATAATAGAATTATGGAATTTGTAACGAATGAAAAGCTGACAATCGTAGGCGCTGCCGGAATGATTGGATCGAACATGGCTCAAACTGCTATCATGATGGGTCTTACTCCCAATATTTGTTTGTATGACCCATACGCTCCCGGTCTGGAAGGTGTGGCAGAAGAACTATACCATTGCGGTTTCGAAGGCATGAACATCACATTCACTTCCGATATCAAGGAAGCTTTGACCGATGCTAAATATATTGTAAACTCAGGTGGTGCGGCACGTAAAGCCGGCATGACCCGTGAAGACTTGCTGAAAGGAAACGCAGCCATCGCTGAAGAATTCGGAAAAAATGTAAAGGCCTACTGTCCGGACGTAAAACATATCGTGGTTATTTTCAATCCGGCTGATATCACCGGTCTGATCACCTTATTATATTCAGGTTTGAAACCATCACAAGTTACAACCCTTGCCGCTCTTGACTCTACACGCTTGCGCAGCGAATTGTCCAAGCATTTCGGCATCGCTATGGATAACGTAGAAAACTGCCGCACGTATGGCGGTCATGGTGAGCAGATGGCTGTTTATGCTTCTACCGCTAAAGTAAACGGAAAAGCATTACTTGATATCATCGGCACTGATGCTTTGACAAAAGAACAATGGACCGAAATACAACAAAAAGTAACTAAAGGCGGTGCAAACATCATCAACCTGCGCGGCCGCTCTTCTTTCCAAAGCCCGTCCTATGTTTCCATCGAAATGATTGCCGCCGCTATGGGAGGAAAACCATTCCGCTGGCCTGCAGGAACTTACGTATCCAATGGTAAGTTCGACCATATCATGATGGCCTGGGAAACTTCCATCACCAAGGATGGCTGCCACTTAAAAGAAGTGAAAGGCACGCCCGAAGAAGAAGCCGCATTAGAAAAAAGTTATGCACACCTTTGTGCTTTGCGTGATGAAGTGATTGCTATGGGAGTACTTCCTCCAGTTTCCGAATGGAACAAACTGAATCCTTATATTAAATAATTCTGATTACAATATTCCGTTAAAAACATCGCCGGGTTCACCCTTGGCGATGTTTTTTTTGTATCTTCGCACTCGCAATGATAGACCAACCCACCATAGACCGGATACTGGATGCCGCACAAATTGTAGATGTGGTATCCGAGTTTGTCACTCTGCGGAAACGCGGTGTGAATTTTGTCGGACTTTGTCCATTCCATGATGACAAAACCCCTTCATTCTATGTATCACCGGCCAAAGGATTATGCAAATGCTTCGCCTGTGGCAAAGGTGGAAATGCTGTCCATTTCGTTATGGAACACGAGCAGATGACCTATCCCGAAGCACTACGCTGGCTGGCAAAGAAATACAATATAGAAATAAAGGAACGCGAATTGACCGATGAGGAGAAACAAGTACAAAATATACGGGAAAGTCTCTTTGTTGTCAATGAGTTTGCCCGCGATTATTTTCAAAATATCCTCTACAATCACGCTGACGGAAAAGCCATTGCCATGTCTTATTTCCGCCAACGGGGCATCCGTGACGATATTGTCAAGAAATTCCAATTGGGATACAGCACTACCGCTCCTGACGCATTGGCACAAGAAGCCATGCGAAAAGGATATAAAAAAGAATTTTTGCTCAAGACCGGACTATGCTACGAAAAAGAAGATGGCAGTTTACGCGACCGTTTTTGGGGACGTGTGATATTTCCATGGTTTAACATCAGCGGAAAAGTGCTTGGCTTCGGCGGACGTGTACTGGACAGCCGTACCAAGGGAGTAAACCAAAAATACGTCAATTCGCCCGAATCCGAAATCTTCAGTAAACGAAAAGAACTATATGGCATTTATCAGGCTAAAGCTGCCATTGTAAAAGCCGACTGTGTTTACATGGTAGAAGGATACACCGATGTAATTGCCATGCACCAGTGCGGGCTGGAGAATGTGGTGGCCAACTCGGGTACAGCATTGAGCGAACAACAAATCCGGTTGCTACACCGCTTCACCTCCAATATCACCTTATTATATGATGGTGACGAAGCCGGTATAAAAGCAAGTATCCGAGGCATCGATATGTTACTTGCAGAAGGCATGAATATCAAAGTGCTGCTTCTGCCTGACGGAGATGATCCCGATAGTTTTTCCAGAAAACACAATGCCACGGAATTCAGAAAATACATTGATGATCACGAAGAGAACTTTATCCGTTTCAAGACCAACCTTTTACTAAAAGACGCACAAAGGGACCCCATCAAACGGGCCGGATTGATATCGGACATGGCACGAAGTATCGGACTGATTCCGGATAAAGTAATTCGATATACCTGCTTGACAGAATGTGCTACCCTCTTGAACGTAAACGAGCAAATTATTTTAGACGAGATCAAAAAGCATCTGCTTCAACGGGATGATAACTATCTGGAACAAATCAAGAAAGAAAAAGACGCATCCGCCACTACCGGCTCTCTGCCTCCAGCGGATACTCCTTTTCCTGCCGGCAGCATACCTCCTGCCGATATGCCCACCCTAGGCGTGGATGATAATGTTCCCCCTCCGTTTCCTCCTGCAGAAGCAGAAGCGGGATATCAATCGTATATTCCCCAAGAAGGACGGGAAAAGTACGTTTTTTATGTAAAAGAGCAGTTACTGCTTCAAACTTTGATACGCCACGGAGAGAAAGTCATGTGCTATGTAGAAACGGAAGAAAATACGGAAACTCCTCTTACTGTGATAGAATATATTTCTATGGATTTGAAACAGGATGAATTACAGTTCCATAATCCGTTGCACCGGAAAATACTGGCAGAAGCAGAAGCTCATCTGCATGACCCCAACTTCACGGCAGAGCGTTATTTTCTGGCTCATCCCGATCCTACAATCAGCAAACTGGCGGCAGATATGATAAATGATCGTTACCAACTGAGTAAAAGCAATTCACAAGCGATGGTTAAAGATGAAGAACGCTTACACGAATTGGTACCGCACCAACTTATCGACTTCAAACTTGCCATATTAGAAGAGGATATGAAATATACGCTGCAAGCATTGAACAAACCTGAAGTAGTAGCCAATGCCGATAAATGCCTTGAAGTTATGGCCCACTTTAAAGAATTAAGTGAATTACAAAAAATTATGGCCAAGCGTGCCGGCGACCGGGTAGTACTAAAATAAAGGCATAACTCCTTATCGGTTATGCCGTATCAAATTCATAAATTCCTCACGTGTTTTAGCCTGGTTAAACGCACCAGTGAAATCAGAAGTAGTAGTAATGGCATTTTGTTTCTCCACCCCGCGCATCTGCATGCACATGTGCTTGGCTTCGACCACTACCATCACTCCCAGCGGATTCAAGGTTTCCTGAATACATTCTTTTATTTGCAGTGTCATACGTTCCTGTACCTGCAACCGATGAGAAAACACATCCACTACCCGGGCAATCTTACTCAAACCGGTGATATAACCATTGGGAATATAAGCAACATGTGCCTTTCCATAAAACGGAAGCATATGGTGTTCGCACAAAGAGAAGAAATCAATATCTTTCACGATAACCATCTGACTATACTCTTCTTTGAATTTAGCTCCCAACAAAATGGCATGCGGATCTTGTTCATAACCGCGTGTCAATGTCAGCATAGCTTTGGCTACGCGCTCAGGAGTTTTCAGCAATCCTTCTCTTTCTACATCTTCACCCAATAGGGATAAAATACTCTGATAATGGCCTTTCAACTGCTCAATCTTCTCTGCAGACCATTCGGGGTGCAATAGTTCTTCCATGTTAGTCTAAGGGAATATTAATTTGTTCACGAACAATAGATACTTCTTTAAAAACACCGGTAGCCTTCAGACGGCGCATGGCGGCATCCGCTTCCTCAATACTGCGGAAATCACCTACACGACACAGCCAACGAGGAGGCTGGAAATAGGCATAGACAGGCATATCGGGAAACTCCTCTTTCACCTTGGCAGCCACATTATTAGCTTCATTACGAGCCACCCGCGAATTGTTTCCTGCATAGACCTGAACCCGATACCCTCTGGCTTTCAACATTTTCTGCTCACCTCCCGTAACATTTCCTGTATAGATACTACCAATCAAGCCTGTTATTTTAGGATCTTGACGGATGGTTACAGTACCTTCTCCGGCACGGTTACGCTGCAAGCTTTCTACTATGTTCTGCTGTGCCAAAGCGGAAAGTCCGAGACTCAAAAAGAGTAGGATAAAAATGTATCTCATGTCGTTTTATGAATTTAAGTAAATCATCACAGATTACTCAGATTTCCACAGACGATTTTATGATTCTTTATCTGTGTAAGCTTGAGTAATCTGTGATGAAATTAATTATTTGAATGCATCGATAATACCTTTGAAGTCAACAACTTTCAAAGCAGCACCACCAATCAAGCCACCGTCTACGTCAGGGTTAGCAAACAATTCTTTAGCATTAGAAGGCTTGCAGCTTCCACCATAAAGGATTGAAGTATTATCAGCAACTTCTTTACCATACTTGTCGGCAATCAAAGAACGGATAAACGCGTGGATTTCCTGAGCCTGTTCAGCAGTAGCAGTCTTACCTGTACCAATAGCCCAAACCGGTTCGTAAGCCAAGATAATCTTACTAAAATCTTCGGCAGACAAAGAGAATACCGATGCCAACTGAGCAGCAACTACTTCATTTTGTTTGTTAGCTTCACGCTCTTCCAATACCTCACCGATGCAGAAGATAGGCTTCAAGTTATTAGCCAAAGCCAATTTAACTTTTTCTTCCAGGATTTCCACAGTTTCGTGATAGTAAGCACGACGTTCCGAGTGACCCAGAATTACATATTCAGCACCTGTAGAAGCTACCATTTCAGCAGAAACCTCACCGGTATATGCACCTGATACTTTATCTGCACAGTTTTCTGCACCTACACCAATTACAGCCTTGTCAACAATAGGAGTAACAGAAGCCAAGTGAATAAACGGAGTACAGATTACCACATCACAATTAGGTTTGTCAGCAGCCAAAGCTTCATTCAATTCTTTTGCCAGAGCAATACCTTCCTGAAGGTTCTTGTTCATTTTCCAGTTTCCTGCAACAATGTTTTTTCTCATTTTGTTTTTTTATTAAAGGGTTAATGAAATTATTTTGTTCGATTCTCTTTCAATTTCTTTTTCCTATGAAAATGCTCCCAAATGACATCCACCATGCTGAAAAACAACAACGGAAAGACAAACCATGCCAATACCAGCACCACTTTATGACTGAAAGTCTTTTCATTGATTTGTGCCAAAGGCAGTTTTTCCAGCCTGTCGGTCAGCACATATTCATCGGGCAGACTATTCACACTCCACTTGTTTATAACCACTCCGTTCTTCAGCAACATCAGTCCGGGATTAGAGCGTATCATGGTTTTCAGTGTAATGTCATCCATCAGGCAGAAAGGATACTCGGCTCCCGTACGCTCCTGCCAGTCTTCAATATCACTATCGGGTGATGAGGTAAGACAATAGAATTGATATCCATGCTCCACACTATAATCATACAGTTCATTTATCAGGTCAATGGTACTATCATCCGCCTGGCTCAGCTGATGCGCCACCAACAGAAAGGTATAATTATCATCATCCAGTACTTCATCGGTTATATCTTCCCCGTCTTCTTGACGAATAATGGAAAAGTCATGAATAGGCGGTTCGTATCCTTGTTCCTTCACCATCGTTTTGGAATCCACAAAAGTCCATGTGCTATCAGGATAATTTTCTAATGTAAACTCTTTCTCCACTCCATCTTTTTGAAGAATAAAACGGGTCTCATAAACAGTAGGCTTCTCTCCTTCCGGAATTTCCATCCCTTTACGTATATCTGCCCCGATATGATAAGGGCGGAAATCAAAGACAGGCAACTCACGGTAGCAATACAAAGTCATCCCCGAAATATAGAGAAACGTATACATAGCCACCAACCAATCGAAACGCTTGGTCACCAAAGGAGTTATACGGTTTCCCCATTTAAAAACGGACACCGCCGCTATCAACAAAAGTACATTCTTCCCAAAAGTTTCCCAATTAGTCAAAGTCACAGCATCACCGAAACATCCACAATCCGATATCGGATTGGAAAGAGCCAACCATAAGGTGAGCGGAGTCATCACCCCCATGATAAGCACAACAAACAAGGTGGTCATTCTCCTGCGGATACCAAACAAAAGATATACTCCTAAACAAAACTCGACCATTGCCTGCAATACAGACGCCAGAAACGGAAGAAAGGCAGGCACCGAAGCAGCCCAACCGAAAACCTCCAAATAATCCTGAATTTTATATTGGGTACCCAGCGGATCTACCGCTTTGACAAAACCGGAAAATATAAATACTGCCGCCAGCAAAAAACGGCAGGCGTTTGTCCAGATTCCAATGATACTATGTAACTGTTTACTCTCCAAATTCCAACTTGATCAATCCGAATACAGAATAATTAATCATATCCATATAGTTGGCATCAATGCCCTCTGATACCAATGTAGCTCCATCGTGACCTTCAATCTGCTTGGTACGATAGATTTTCATCAAAATCAAATCAGTATACGAACTGACACGCATGCTGCGCCACGCTTCGTCATAATCATGATTTTTGGCCAACATCAGTTCCAAAGCCTGTTTGGCATACCGGTCATACAATTCCAAAGCACGCTCTTCAGTCATGTCATCCGTTTCAGCATATCCCAGTTCCAATTGGACCAAGCCGATTATTCCATAATTTACAATAGCGATAAACTCCGAACGGATACCTTCATCCACCATCGCCACCCCTTTGGTTTCAATGCTACGAATACGGTTTGCCTTGATAAATATCTGATCGGTAACAGATGAAGGGCGCATGATACGCCATGCTGCACCGTAATCGTGCAGTTTCTTCGCAAACAAATCACGGCAAATAGCTATCACATGTTCAAATTGTTGTTTAGTATCTTTCATCATTCTCTATGAATAGGCGACAAAGTTACACATTTTTCTGCTTAAGCGTAAACAAAAAGGCGGAAAAGAATACTCTTTCCCGCCCTATTTTATATTTCTTAATTAACTATTACTTAAGAACATCTTAACACTTGTCCCGGACGAAGAATAGTTCTGCGGGTAATATGGTTCAACTTGCATAACGCATCAATAGATGTACCTGTTTTCTGTGCAATGCGGCTCAATGTATCCCCACTTCTTACCTTATGGTAACGGATAGTACCATCTGATGAAGCAAGCAAATTCACATTCTTACTATTAGTCCTGTTACGCTGGTATCTGTTATTACCTTTTCTGAACAAATAAGAATCAGCTACAATATCCTGTTTCTCAAAATCAAATAACAATGCCGGATTAATGGCCTGTCCCAAGAAACGCGTTTCAAAATGAAGATGTGACCCGGTGGAACGTCCGGTGTTTCCACCCAATCCGATAGGTTCTCCTGCTTCTACGTACTGGTTCTCATCCACAATCTGCTTTGACAAGTGACCATATACTGTTTCCAATCCATTCTCGTGACGAATCACCACATATTTTCCATATCCGCGGCGTTCATACTTCACCATACGTACCTTTCCACTGAAAGCTGCACGGATCGTATCACCTATATATACTTTTATATCCAATCCATTGTGCATACGACGACGACGGGGACCAAATTTAGAAGTTATTTTTGTGTGTTCTGTCGGCATACGGAAACCGGTCATATCAATACGGAAAGTATCAGGGATAGTAACAGTATTACCGTAAGCGTGTACACGCTCGTTGCTCCAATTAGGGTAGAGACTATATGCAGGATAAGCTGACTTTTCCGCCTTTATCTGACGAATCAATGCAACAGAATCTACTGCTTTCAATTTTCGGTCGATAGGTGCCTGGCGTGCCAACAGATCCTGTCCTGACACATTCAGGCTAACCAAGGCGAAGGCTGCCGCTGCGACTACTTTAATACATTTCAAAATCATCCGTTTCTTTTTGTTTTTCTTTTAATATTCGTCATTAGCATAAAGAAAGCCAAACACAGCTTGCTCGTACTCGAATATCTCTTCTGGTTTAAAAAATCTTTTTAGTTCTACTTCGGCAGCTTCAGGTGAATCGGATGCATGAACTATGTTTTCCTGAAAACTCATACTGTAATCTCCACGAATAGTTCCGGGAGCCGCCAGACGTCCGTTAGTAGGACCGGTTAATGTTCTCACTACTTGAATAGCATCTACACCTTCAAAGCAGCAAACAATAGCAGGACAAGCCATCATTGAATCCTTTACACGCTGAAAGAACGGCTTTGAGCTTAAATGAGCGTAATGTTCGCTAAGCACTTCATCCGTCAATTGAACCATTTTCATTCCGGCTAAACGCAGGCCTTTTCTTTCAAATCTATTAATAATCTCACCCACCAAGCCCCTCTGCAGAGTGCAAGGTTTCAAAATAACCAGCGTTTTTTCCATCATAATATTAGGTTCATTTAAGGTTTATACTGTGCTTTTTCCAAAAATTCTTCCAAAGATAAAGATTTTCCTTGAGAAAGAAGGAACTTCTTTAACTCTTTTTGTATGTAAGTTATATACAATGCTTCGATAAAATGTTCAGAAACCTCTATAAATAAAGGGGAAACGCTACAAACATGTTATGCAACATATATCCTTGCTTTTAACAATGCAGTAACATAAACTAAGAGATAGCCGCCCAATTTATATTTGTTTTACGCAATGCTTGCAATTGCTGCCAAAGAATAGCATTTTCCGGACGAGTTCCTGCAGGGTCTTCATCTACAATACGATTTGCCACATCACGGACATATTGCAATAATTGACCGTCACGGGCAATATCGGCTATCTTCAAGTCAAAAGCGACACCACTCTGCTGGGTTCCCTCCAAGTCACCGGGACCGCGCAACTTCAAATCGGCTTCCGCTATCTCGAAACCATCATTGGTCTGTACCATTATTTCAAGCCGCTTGCGAGTTTCTTCGGTCAGTTTGTAAGTGGTGACCAAAATACAATAAGACTGATCAGCGCCACGTCCCACACGCCCACGCAACTGATGCAATTGTGAAAGTCCGAAACGTTCGGCGTTTTCAATGACCATCACCGAGGCATTCGGGACATTCACCCCGACCTCAATCACTGTAGTGGCCACCATAATCTGGGTTTCACCACTAACGAAACGCTGCATCTCAGCATCCTTCTCCGCCGGTTTCATCTTACCATGCACCTTGCTGACCTGGCAATCGGGAAATTCCGCACAAATCAGTTCATACCCCTCTTCCAGATTCTTGATATCCATTTTTTCACTCTCCTTTATCAAAGGATAAACAATATAGATTTGCCGCCCTTCTTCTATCTGTTTGCGAATGGAGGCATAAAGACTGGCACGGCGATTGTCAAACTGATGGATAGTCTGGATGGGTTTACGGCCCGGCGGCAATTCGTCAATAACTGATACATCAAGATCACCATACAGTGTCATAGCCAAGGTACGGGGAATAGGGGTAGCCGTCATGACCAGCACATGAGGCGGACAAACATTCTTGCTCCATAACTTGGCACGCTGAGCCACTCCGAAACGATGTTGCTCGTCTATAATCACCATTCCTAAAGAAGAAAAGCCCACAGTATCTTCCAAAACGGCATGCGTGCCTATAAGAATCTGAACATCCCCCGTCAGCAAATCCTTCAATATCTTCTCACGCTTCTTTCCTTTGACAGATCCCATTAAAAGTTCCACGCGCACATCCATGCCAAACAGGAATTTCCGAATGGTTTCATAATGTTGGGCGGCAAGAATCTCTGTAGGAGCCATCATACATGCCTGATAGCCATTATCCAGTGCGATAAGCATGGACATCAAGGCCACCAATGTTTTCCCACTTCCCACGTCACCTTGCAGCAAACGGTTCATCTGCCGTCCGCTTCCCATATCTTTTCTTATCTCCTTTATCACCCGTTTTTGCGCTCCGGTCAGTTCAAAAGGAAGATTCTGTGAATAAAAAGTATTAAAGATCTCACCCACCCGTTCAAAACGCAGGCCCCGATATTTACGCTGCCTGTCTTTACTGTAACGTAGAATATTGAGCTGCACATAGAACAGCTCTTCAAACTTCAAACGATATTGGGCCTTCCGCAGCAATTCGGGATTCTTGGGGAAATGAATATTACGGATGGCCTCATCCAAAGACATTAAATGATGCTCCTCCACTAACCGAGGGGGCAATGTTTCAGCAAGAGGTTCCTGTAGCAGGGCAAGCGCATTCTTCATCAACTTCTCCAGCCCATGAGAGTTCAAGAAACCGCGCTTCATCCTTTCCGTTGTGTTATAATAAGGCTGCAACCCCATCGTAGATAAGGTAAGTTCGCCTGAAGGATCCATATCGGGATGAGCCACATTGATACGGCCATTGAATACGGTCGGTTTACCAAAGACAATATACTCTGTCCTGGTCTTATAATGCTCTAGCAGATATTTAATTCCTTGAAACCAGACTAAATCAATGATGCCCGTACCATCAGAAAAATGACCGACAAGTCTGCGCTGTCTTCCCTCGCCCAAAGTCTCAAAACTGAGGATTTCGCCTTTCAACTGGATATAAGGCATATTTCCGTCTATTTCATGGATATAATAAAGGCGGCTGCGGTCTACATATTTATATGGAAAATAGTACAACAAATCATGCAAGGAAAAAAGATTCAATTCCTTGTTCAAGACGGTTGCACGCTGCGGGCCTACTCCTTGCAAATATTTTATGTCACGCGTAGTGATATCGAACATTTCAAATTAAGACTTCCGCTATTTTCAAATCAAAAGGGGTGGTTAATTTAATATTTTCTCTATTTCCCTGCACCAGACAGACCTCCCTGCCCATCGCCTCCACTACAGAAGCATCATCAGTAAAGGCATCCGTATATTCCTGTTGATATGCCTCTTTCAACAGCTGCACTTCAAAGACCTGAGGAGTCTGAACCAGTTTATAGTCATTACGCGGAACCGTTTCACTTCCCGGCTTCGTAAGATGACGCACGGTTTCCACCACATCAATTACAGGAATAACCGCTTGCTTAGTCTGCGCTGCCTCATAACATCCGGCTATCACTTCCCGGGAAACAAAAGGACGCACGCCATCATGAACACCTACCAAGCCTTCTCCCTTCACGTATGCCAACCCATTCTTTACAGAATGGAAACGAGTTTCGCCCCCATCGGCAATATCATGACGCAAAGCAAAATGATACGTTTCACAAAGATCTTTCCAGTAAGCCTGCTGGCTCACCGGAAGAACTAATATAATATGTATAGAAGAATCAAAAGCGTAAAAAGCCTCTATGGTACGCATCAACACAGGTTTGCCCCCTACAGGCAAAAACTGTTTGGGAATATCCCCTCCCATACGCAACCCTTTGCCTCCTGCAACTATAATGACATGCCTGTTCATTCTGCAATCATCATCCCTTGCTTCAATTCTGTCACCTTTTCCGCACCGACATATTTCTCGGCAATGGCAAATGAGAATGCCATAGCGGCACCGGGGCCTTTACCGGTAATAAAATTACCGTCTTTCTCTACCAAAGCGGCCGTATACTCAGCACCTTCCAGATACTTTTCGAATCCCGGATAGCAAGTTACTTTCTTACCTTTCAACAAACCACGCTTTCCATATACCAACGGAGCGGCACAGATGGCAGACAACGGACGTCCGGCTTCAGCAAATGTCATAATCAACTTGCCCAAACCTTCGTGAGCATCCAGATTTGTCGCTCCGGGCAGACCACCAGGCAATACAATCATCTCCGCATCCCCTTCTTTTACTTCTTCAAACACCATATCGGCTACTACCGGAACACCATGCGCACCGTTTACGGTCAGCACACCTGTTACGGAAACAGTCTTCACAGGCAAACCTGCACGTCTCAACACATCTACCGGGGTCAGCGCCTCCACTTCCTCGAAGCCTTCTGCCAAAAATACATAAATTGTTTTCATAAGCTACTTCAGTTTAAAGTAATATGTAATAGTACCTGTCTGGTTATTCACTCCGTCCACTTGGTTAAAGCGTGCTTTACGGGCGGCCTCTTCCGCCGCCTTCCGCAACGAAGCGTTTACTGTATTGGTACGTTTGTTGATACTGGTACTTATCACCTGTCCTGCGGGATTTACGGTAATAGTCACTACCACCCGTCCCTCATCCTGCACATTATAGACAGGCATCGGCAAACCGCCACTACCCAAAGAACGTCCGTTGAGGTCAAATGTTCCGTAACCGCCCACTCCGCCGGACTTCCCTTCCGAAGAGTTTCCCGTCGGACTGCCCTCCAGACCGGAGCCTGTGGTACCGGTTCCTTTATTTCCCATTTGAGTTCCCTTGCCAAAAGCACCGGCTATCTTCTTCGCCGCCGCTTCCGCTGCCGCCCTTTCGGCAGCCGCTTTCTTCTCAGCCGCCGCTTTTTCTGCTTCAGCGCGTTTCTCGGCCTCAGTCTTCTCTTTCGGCTTCACCGCCTCCTTTTTCGGTACGTCCTTTTTAGGAGTTTCCTTCTTGGGTTTTTCTTTTTTAGGGGTTTCTTTTTTAGGTTCCTTTTTAGGGACTGCCACCGTTTCCTCTTCTGTCTGCGTGATGATTTCCTCTTTCGCTTCAACGGGAGGAACCGTTTCCGGTTCAGATACATCGGGAGCCGGAGCCTCAGGCTCATTCATTATATCTATATCCGTCAGCGTATAAGGGTCGGCATTCCCTTGAGAAAGCTCTGTATTTCCCAGCATAACAGGAACACCCCCCTCTTCCTGAACCTGCGGACGGCGGATAGCAATCACCAGCAGCAGGATAAGGAGAAGTATATGCAGTACAGCCGTACCAATCAGTCCTGTTATCTTATTTTTCTTCATGCTTACAGCTTAACGTTTCTTCTCAGGCGGACGTGTAGCCAACACCATCTTGAAGTGATTTTCATTAGCAATATTCAGTACCCTTACTATTTCGCGGTAAGGCACAGCCTCATCCGCATAAAGAGCCACATACATATCGGGTTCCTTCTCGGCACACCTTTGCAGGAATGCGGGCAGTTCTTCCAAGTCTATCGGCATTTCATCCTCATTGCCGAAAGCAGTATAGAAGTTCAGGTTCTTGTCAATGATTACCCTCGTAAGCGGCTTTGCCGAAGTCTGCTGCCTGCCTTGCGGAAGCAATACCTTGATGGCATTGGGCGACACCATGGTAGAGGTAATCATGAAGAATATCAGCAACAGGAATATGATGTCTGTCATAGACGCCATACTGAAGTTAGGTGATATTTTATGTCTTCTTTTCAGTGCCATACGCTATTACTTTTGAACGGGTTCGTTCAGTAAATCCATGAAGTCCATGGTACGCGCTTCCATTTGACTTACCACCTTGTCCACACGGGTTACCAGATAATTATAGGCAAACATAGCCGCAATACCCACAACCAGACCACCCACAGTAGTAATCATCGCTTCATAAATACCTCCTGAAAGCAACGTGATATCAATGTTGTTCCCGGCATTGGACATTTCCCAAAAAGCCTGCACCATACCGGTTACAGTACCAAGGAAACCAATCATCGGAGCACCGCCGGCAATAGTCGCCACAACAGGCAGTCCGTTCTCCAGTTTTGCCACTTCTATATTGCCGGAATTTTCGATAGCAGCCTGCACATCGGCAACAGGACGTCCCATACGGGTAATACCTTTCTCAATCATACGGGCAGAAGGAGTATTGGTGATGCGGCAATAGTTTATAGCCGACTTTATCTCACCCGTGCGGATATAATCACGAATACGTTCCATAAACAAAGGATCATCCTTCCCCGCCTTGCGGATAACCGCCATGCGTTCAAAGAAAATATAAAAACAGACGACAGACAACAATGCCAGCACAAGCATGATCCATCCACCTTTCATCGCCATATCCCAAAGATTCATCCGAGCCTCCTCTGAAACGGGAGTCAATACGGGATTACCCCCGGCAAGGGTATCCGCCAAAGCCGCCTGTGCAGCCAGTAAAGTGATATTCATCATGAACGAAGACAATTTTTATATTCTTCAATAGTTTGTTTTAATCCCATATAAAGCGCATCGCTTATCAATGCATGACCGATAGACACCTCGTCCAGCCAAGGAATATGCGTATGCATATATTTCAGATTCACCAGACTAAGGTCATGACCTGCATTCAGCCCCATTCCCAGGCTACGTGTCACCTTCGCCGCTTCTATAAAAGGAGCAATGGCCGCTTCGGGATTCCGAGGGTACATCGTAGCGTATGGTTCCGTATAAAGTTCCACCCGGTCGGCTCCCGCTTTGGCGGCATATTCTATCATCTCCTTGTCCGTACCGACAAAGATAGAGGTGCGGATACCTGCCTGGCCGAACGTATCCATCAGTTCGGTAAGGAAAGAAAGATTGGTCTTGGTATCCCATCCGGCATTAGACGTAATCTGATCGGGCGCATCGGGCACCAACGTTACTTGATGAGGTTTCACTTTCAGCACCAGATCAACGAACTCCGGTGAGGGATACCCTTCAATGTTAAACTCTGTGGTAAGCAGCGGACGAAGTTCGTACACATCGCTGCGGCGGATATGCCGTTCATCGGGACGGGGATGTACAGTGATACCTTCCGCACCAAACGCCTCACAGTCCAAGGCTACTTTCACCACGTCCGGATTGTTGCCTCCCCGGGCATTACGCAAGGTGGCTACCTTGTTTATATTTACACTTAACTTTGTCATCTTGGCAATATATTATTATCTTTGCAGTTCTGATGTGCAAAGTTAGCAGGTTTTATTAAAACCTGGTCCATTTTGACAAACAAAAGATTTATAAAATTAACTAATGAATATACGCCCAATGAAATTCGCCCTTTTCGGAAACACTTATCAAGCCAAGAAATCGGCTCATGTGGAACGTTTGCTATCCATTCTATCACAACATAACGCTGAAGTTCACATCTGCCGGGAGTTCTACGAGTTTCTGACGGACGACCTCAAGATAAGCATCCGTCACGCCGGTGTTTTCGATGGAAATAATTTTGAAGCCGACATGATACTAAGTATCGGAGGCGACGGCACTTTCCTGAAAGCCGCCAGCCGTGTGGGGTCACGCAACATTCCCATACTAGGTATCAACACCGGACGATTAGGTTTTCTGGCTGATGTTTCTCCTGAAGAGATGGAAGACACATTCAATGACATCTACAATGGAAACTACCGGATAGAAGACCGCAGCGTATTGCAAGTATCCTGCAAAGAACAGGAACTGAAAGGTTACCCTTTCGGTCTGAATGAGATAGCGGTACTGAAGCGTGACAGTTCTTCCATGATTTCCATCCACACAGCCATCAATGGAGCCTATCTCACCACCTACCAGGCGGACGGGCTGGTCATCGCCACTCCTACCGGTTCTACAGCCTATTCGCTGAGCATCGGGGGACCTGTCATCGTGCCACACAGCAACACCATCGCCATCACTCCGGTAGCACCGCATAGCCTGAATGTACGCCCCATTGTCATCAACGACGACTGGGAAATCACATTGGATATAGAGAGCCGCAGCCACAATTTCCTGATTGCCATCGACGGACGTAGCGAAACTTGCCGTGAAGGAAGCCGGCTCACTATCCGCAAAGCCGACTATAAAATAAATGTAGTAAAACGAAACAGCCATATCTTTTTCAACACACTCCGCAATAAAATGATGTGGGGAGCCGATGGTAGAGGATGACATTACAATCCATCCTCAAAATAGTTTAAATAGTGGTTATCAAGGTTATACAAAACCTTTTTATATCTAACAAATTTCTTTTTTCAAATACTATGATTATATTTGTGCCACAAATAAAAAAATCAGACCATACGATAGATCGGTAAAACGCACAAAAACATTACACGGCATATGAAAGGCACAATACAAAAATGGAAACTCGTGATACTTCTGGATGCATTACTGTTCTTAAGTAACATGACCTTTGCTAAAGACACAATCAATCAATATACAGAGGGAAACCCTATAGACACAACAGCGGTTTCCATTTCAGACAAAACCAACATCCCCGACCGGCTTTATGTAGATTCCCTGTCATTGAAACGTCATTTTATCCACCGTATCGGCATTGAGGCACGTCCCGGATATATTTTCCCCACCAGTTCCTTTTTCAGAGGAGAAAATCTGAATTGGAAACCCATAGAGAATTCCCTGTCGCTTCACTTGAAGTACTCATTCCAGTTTCATCCGAACACCTATAACGACCGTATTTACAGAGGGGCCTACCAAGGTATTGGCGTGGGCTACTACAATATGTATGAGAAGCCGCAATTGGGCAACCCGCTTACTGTCTATTTATTTCAAGGAGCGCGTATCGCCCGTTTCAACCAACGATTGTCATTAAACTATGAATGGAATTTCGGCGCTTCATTTGGCTGGAAACCATACCACAGCGATTTGAATCCATATAATAAAGTGATAGGTTCGAAAGTAAACGCCTATCTGAATACAAACTTCTATTTCAACTGGATGCTTTCTCCCAAATTTGATTTCACAACAGGTGTGGCAGTAACGCATTTCTCTAACGGTAATACCAAATTCCCGAATGCGGGACTCAATTCCATCGGACTAAAGGTAGGATTGGTTTACAATATCAATAGAAAAGAAGAATGTTTTGCAAAGCCCTTGTATCAATCACCCGTACCTAAATTTCCCCGTCATATCAGTTATGACCTGGTATTGTTCGGTTCATGGCGCAGAAAAGGAGTAACGATTGGAGAGGGGCAAATGGTTGCTTCTCCTGAAACTTATCCGGTACTGGGATTTAATTTCGCGCCAATGTATAATTTCGGGTATAAATTCCGTGCGGGTATTTCATTAGACGGGGTTTATGACGGCAGTGCGAATGTGTATAGCCCGGACGGATACGGCGATGAGCTCCTCAAGCCGTCTGCCGGCAAACAACTGGCACTGGGAGTTTCGGGACGTGCCGAGTACGTGATGCCTTACTTCACAGTAGGAATAGGATTGGGTACAAATGTGATTCATGCAGGCGGAGATTTAAAATCTTTCTACCAGATATTGGCACTGAAGATAGAAGTTACGCGCAACTCATTCCTTCATATCGGATATAATTTACAGGATTTCCATGATCCCAACTATCTGATGCTGGGATTCGGATTCAGGTTCAATAATAAGTATCCCACTTTTCACAGACGGTAAATGCTACGTCTAATTTGCACAGACACATTCTACAAAATATACTAAAATTATCGGAATATATATCGCAAACAAGCTACATGTTTGTGGAATGATACAATCATATTTGTTTACCATTAAAACCGAATCTGTTTATCCCAAAGCTAGACCTTTTTGGGGGGAACTTCGGCATTTTTACCGGACAGCTATAAAATCAAACAAGATATTCCTATACCAAGAATCTGCAAATCCTGCTACAAGATTCCGAAAAACTTGCTACAAGAATTGCGACATCTTGCGACAAGTTTTCAAAGTCTTTCCACCTTCTTTTTGATATGCGTATCCATCTTTTGAAGAGAAATACCCCTCTCTTGAAGAATGCCCCCAAAAATCCTTCAGAAGTTTCAGCCTCTCCGCAAACGTCCTGTTCATCGGCATTCCGGCTGACAGATTGATGCACCGAGATCCTTCAACCGCGTAGTTCTTTCTTTCAGCCGTAGTCAATAAATGTATAAAGGTAAATCCGAATACCGATAGAAAACCAACCAATACGACATCGCTTACCCTGTCACGCTGAAAGATCTTTTTCGGCTGAAGGATTTTATCGTGTATATCCTTCAGCCGAAAAGCCGATGAACAGGACGTTTGCGGAGAAGCTGAAACTTCTGAAAGAAAAACAAGGTATTTTGCCATGTTATGCAATACGAGTAGAAAAGCATCAAAAACATCCTGTTGTTTTTGAAAAAGCTCCTGTTCTTTTTTTAAAAAGCTCTTGATCTTTTTAAAAAACGTCCTTGTCTTTGATATGGAATTTCCGGTGTAATCGTACAGTTATAACATTAATACAAAATCCCATCAAAAACACCGGTCCGATTCTCATAAGTAATAAGTAAAAACAGTATTCAATATGGAGACAAAAATCATATTTTTCCCTCACTTATGCCTGTAACGCCTCTGTTCCTAAAAACACATCAGACATAGCGCATCAGTCATCCCCCAACGGGACAGCCGAGAAACTCTTATATTCCCTGGTCTGCCCCATCACAACCACAGGATTCTCAAAGGTTTCATATATGCTCAATACTGAAGAACTGATCCTGTCAATCTGCCAGTAGCAGTAATCCAGAAGAAGATATCTGTTATTGGGAGTGATAAAATCATATCGGAAATAATGTACATGCTCTTCCACTTCCTCGCCATCACACGTCGTCCGTGATTTACAGGAAGCCTTACCATTCAGCCCGAACTCATAATGTTCACAGACTTCCGCATCCCTGCCATCCTCAGTACGTATCTGAAATGTTCTCTCCCATGCATAACCGGTCAGATTGGTAACAATGGTATTGCTATCCTCCCCGTAATGTTCATCAATACAACCTGCAAGAAACAGTACACATATAACTGTCGAGCCCAATAATCCAATTAATGTTTTTTTCATAGTCCGTCACTTTTTTATTTTATTGTCATCTGTAATGGAGTCCAATCCTTATATTGGTCCCATCACCTGCACCTTGCTCCTTCCGCTTCCGGTCTTCACCACCTGCACCTGCGCGGGGATACGTTCCATCATCTCCGCCACATGGGAAATCACCCCTATCTTACGCCCTTGCATCTGCAACCGCTCCAAAGCATCCATCGCAATGCGCAGAGTGTCCATATCCAGCGATCCGAAACCTTCGTCAATAAACAACGACTCCACATTCATCCGGTTGGAGGACAAGGAAGACAAGCCCAATGCCAAGGCGAGAGATACCAAGAAAGATTCCCCGCCCGAAAGGGAATGGACACTACGCACCTCACCCATCATATCAAGATCCACAATCTGCAAGGCCAGCGTATCAGGGATGCGTTGCAGTTCGTAACGGGGGGCAAGGTCTTGCAAATGCCTGTTGGCATAAAGCAAAAGGACATCAAGCGTATAACCTTGGGCTATTTCCTTAAACTTGGCGCCAGTCTGGGAACCGAACAGTTCGTTCAGTTTCGCCCAATTCTCGTAGATAGAGTTTTTTTCCTCCAACTCTTTCTCGATGCCAGCTATGCGTTCCTTACCTTTTATATGGTTCTGTATCGTCACCTCTATTTGGGCCAAACGTCCGGTTTCCATTTCTTTGGCAGCAGTGCAGGCAGTCAATGTTTCAATCAGCGACTCCTTGTTTTCCGTGGTATCCGGTTTCAGAGGAGCTTGCTGATGCTCCTCCCTTTTCTGCCTTCGCTCCGCAAGGACCGCCTGAAGAGTGGTTTCCTTCTCTTTCAGTGTGCCCAACGCTTGTTTCTCAGCCAGTATCCAGCTTTTGTCTTTGGAAAGCAATTGTTCCAACTCGGCATACGTTTCCTTTTGAAGAGTGAGCCACTCGTTTATTTTCAGTTCGTCTTGTTGCAAGACAGCAGTCAGACGGACTAATTCCTTTTCCAACTGTGCGGTCTGTCCTTTGTAAGATTCCGCCTGCACAGTTAAAGAATGATGCAAGTTCATGGCTTTTTCCAGTTGTTGTTCCAGTTCCTTTTGCCGTCTTGCATGGGTTGCAACCACTGTTTCGGTGGATTCACCATTCAGCAGGGAAGACCGCAGACGAGCACGTTCGTTCAATTCTGCCTGCTGTCTTTCTTCTTTTTGTTTCTTTTCTTCGTACAAACCAATGGCATTGGCTTCTTCTTTTTTCAAACTATCTCTTTGGGCTGATTTTGAGGTAAGAGCCTCTTTTATTTCGGTCTGCTCTTGCAAACGGGCATTCCATTGCCTGCCGAATTGCTGGACATAATGTTTCAATGTGCCCTGCTCCAACAAATCTTTCCAATTGGGGATAATGGATACGTATGTTTCTACTTTTTTCAGCGTATCATCAACTTGCGCCACATAATTTTCAATCAATGCGGAAAGACGGGCCATCTCCAGTTGGCGGGCATTCAGCGTGTTTTTCAGTTGTTCCGTTTCTTTAGCAACCTGTTCTTTCGCACGGTTCAGTTCCTCTTCCTGCAAGGATTGGACATTGGTCTGTTCCCTCATCGGATGATGGAAACTCCCGCAGACCGGGCATGGCTTTCCTTCCTCCAACTGCTCACGAAGCAACAGCACCTCTGCCGGCAACAGTCGGTTCAGACGCTCGGCTTCCTGTTGTACCGATTTCAACCGCTGTTCCTCCGCTTCACTCGCTTTCTTTACTTTATCCAGCAGTTGACGGTTCGATACGCTTTGCGCCCTTGCCATTTCCAGATTGGTAAGCAAGCTGGTAATCAGTTCAACGGCAGGAATCAATTGGGAATAAGCGGTATATCGTTCAAACCAGGTTTGCAAGGCGGTTTGCTTCTCCATCAACAAACTTATATCCTTCTCTGTCTTACAAACGGATTGATGCAGATTATCTTTAGCCTGCAATGCCAAAGCCGCTTCTTTCTGACTTTCCGCTAATTGCTTTCTATTTTCCACCAACTGCACATCCAATGCTCTGGCTTTATCCAATTGCGGTTCTTGCTGTGACAAATAGGCCTTAAATTCCGCCAGTTCCTTCTGAGCGGCTTCCCACTGCACGTTCGCGGAAGTCTGTAAAGCCGCATTCTGCCGGATGGCAACCTCTATTTCGCCTAACCGGGAACGACCGGCATCTATCTGCTTCCGGGCGTTACGCTGTTCCATATACACATCGCGGATATCCTGAGCCTGCTCTATACGGGCCAACAGTTCATAACGCGGACGGGCGGCTTCTATTTCTTTTCTGATGCCGGAAAGTGATTCTTCCGCCTGTATGCATCCTGTATTCAAGCGTCCTTCTTCTTCCAGCCATTTCAACTTGCCGGACAACGCCTCCTCTTTCTTCTTCGAAACGGACAAGCGGACTTGTAATTCTTCCTTTTCAGCCGAAAGTTGCTGTAATTGCTCATCTGTCAGCAACTCAACGCCTTTGATACGTTCCTGCAATAATTTATATTCGCTTTCCGCCCGCTTGGTGCGTTCATAAATAGAAGCAGAGATACGCGAGTAAATTTCCGTTCCGGTCAGTTTTTCCAAGATTTCGGCTTTATCAGGCTGACGAGCCTTCAGGAAGGTAGCAAAATCTCCTTGAGCCAGCAACACAGAGCGGTTGAACTGTTCGAAAGAGAGTCCGATCAGTTCACTGATGCGGGATAATAATTCGGTCTTCGTTCCTTGCTGTTCCACTCCGGAGGTAAGGTTGGTCAACGTCATTTCCACTTTTTGCAAGGAACCGCTAACCTTCCCACGCGAACGTCGCACCGTCCAGCGTGAACGGAACACCTCTCCTGTCAAAGCTACGAAATCCACTTCCGAATACCCTTCAGCCGTACCCCGGCGAAGGATGGAACGGCTATCGTTCTGTGCAATTCCCCTGTCGGCAACATCCATGACAGAGACATTATTCTCTTTCGCCTTGTTCATACGTGGCGTACAGTCAAACAAAGCCAGACACAAAGCATCCAGCAAGGTTGACTTTCCGGCTCCGGTACTGCCTGTAATGGCGAATATACCTGCCGAGCATAAAGGTTCGACGGTAAAATCTATCATAAATTCACCTTCCAATGAAGCCAGATTCTTCCCTCTTATCGCTACTATTTTCATACTCCCGCCTCCTTGATTACACTTTCCAGCAATTGTTTCATGGTATCGGGCATCTCCGTCCCTCCATATTTCCGTTTAAAGACATCCAGTGCCATATCCAGCGGACGGATGGTTTGCAACTCCTCGTAGGAAGTGGCGACAATGCCGCTTGCCTTTTTTTGTGGAAGCATAGCGGTGATGCGTGCCAGGCGGACCGCTTTTCCTTTCAACGCTTCCTCTATCTTATACTTATAAGAAGGTTCCGGCTCGGTCATCAAAATCTTTATTTCCAGATAGGGCGACCGCAACGTGACATCCCCATCGGGCAAATCGCCGATGGCTTGCAGCACTTCTTCCAGCGGACGGGCCTGACGGGGAATACTCATCACGCCGGCTAGCGGTTCAAATGCCAATCTCTCTATGCCGGTACCCTCAGCACTTATCGTTATCATGACCACTCCCGAAGCATTGTTCCTCTCAGCAAAAGACATGGGCATGGGAGTTCCGGAATAACGCACATTCTCCCGATGGGATACACGTTGAGAGCGATGCAGATGCCCCAATGCAGTATAGGCGATAGCCTCATCAAAAGCATCGGGGGATACACATTCCAAGCCTCCGATAACGGTACGTTCCGAACGGTCGTCCTCCGAGATTTCCGAGCCGGTGGCTTGCAGATGTCCCATGGCGATAACGGGAACTCCTTTCTCCTTCACTTCATTGAAAAGCTGCTCATAAAGCAGTTGGACTCCTTTTGAGTAATTTTCAACCGAAGGATAATCCCCCTGACGCAGATAGGGAACGGCAAGGCAATAGGCGGTCACTTCCCCTTCTGTGTAAAGGGGGACAATGAGGTGTTGCAAGTCTATATCACCTTCCGCATTGCGGCGCACGACACCGCGAACGGTGACATTCATATCCTCCAACAGGGGATTGGGAGCCTCCAGACGGGCTGCCGAGTCATGATTTCCGGCAATGATGATAATTTGCACAGAAGGGTTCTCGGACGTAACTTCTCTTAGAAAACGATAATACATTCGTTGTGATTCCGCCGAAGGGTTCGGGCTGTCGAATACATCACCTGCTATCAACAATACATCTATTTCATGCTGTCTTATCTGCTGTTTCAGCCATTCTAGAAAATGGAGATGCTCTTCCCGCCGGTCGTATTCATAAAAAGTCTGGCCCAGATGCCAGTCTGCTGTATGGAGAATTTTCATTAGCTGTTCGGTTTGTTTCCTGCAAAAATAGGAAAACTAAATGAAAAAAGGTATTTCTTTTAGGTACAACCTCTAAATGAAAACTATTTTTCATGCAGAAAACAAGCAGACATGCCACCTTTTCGCTATCTTTGCCATACGAGATAAATAATAAGAAGAAAGGAGAACGTCATGAGTACAATCACATTGGAATCAATACAAAACGAACTGATTCGGGAAATCCTGGACATCAAGAATGTAAAGGTGTTGGAGTCTGTAAGGAAGACTCTTGTTCATGCTAAAAAGGAAATGGAATCTGTTTCTACCATGGTGGCAGAGGATGAAGAACCCTACATGACCAAAAGTGAAATAATGGACGGGCTGTCCGAGGCTTGCAAAGACATCAAACTGATGCGTGAAGGAAAGCTGAAAGGCCGTCCCATAGAAGAATTGCTCAATGAACTATAAAATCAAAGTATATCGCCACTTCGAAAAAGAAGTTAAGAAACTTTCCAAGCGATATAAATCATTGAAGCAAGACTTGACAATTTTAGCCGCAGAACTCATGCAGAACCCTGACATGGGTACTGATTTAGGCAATGGCCTACACAAAGTACGCATGAGTATAGCATCAAAAGGAAAAGGGAAAAGAGGTGGAGCAAGAGTGATCACTCTCATCGCCACTCTATCCAAAGAAGAAAAAGAGATTGGCTTACATTTCATTTATGATAAATCAGAGCGTGAGAATATCACTGATAAAGAGTTACAAGCGGTCTTGAAAGACAACGGAATTATCTGAAAAGACGAACCGGTCATGCCAACTGAGGCATGGCCGGTTTGTATATCTATCATCATTCAGTCACCAGCCGCACCTCATAAATATGCGGAGTCACTTTCTCATTTCCTTTACCGATCTTTATCTCCAGTTGCTCATTGGATTGCATAGATGCAGGTACATCAAATATCCCAACCGATACATCCGAAGCCGGTTTACCAGCCAATCGTCCTACTTCCTGCCCGTTTATCCATACTTTTGCATCCTTACGAATCTCGGAACGGAACCGGATACGCACTTTATTGACCTGCTTTCCGTTCGTCTTCATACGATAACTGAACCAACCGGCCGCCTCACGCCAGTGAATCCCTTCATCATCCCCCGTACGGGAATTCTCCATCCGGATGAAATGGTCGCTTTCCGGTTGTTGTTCCCCACAAATCACTTTATCGGCGGTCATACCATCCAATGCGGCACGCTCCTTTTCCTCTTTTGCCAACTGTTCCTGCCTTGCCTGCAACTCCTGTACGGACAGCACAGGCCAATAGACCATATACCGGCACTCATATAAACGGAAAAACGGTTCCACAATCATACCCTCATAGCGTTCGGGATAAACTCCGGACAATGTAAATGTCAACGGCTTACCTTCCACTTTTTTCAGATGAGAAAGAAGATTGTTCTTATCCCCCACAATGACAGGCATCGTTTGTAAAGGCAGGCGCGGTCCGGCAGCAATGTGTCCGCCACGACTGTCATCGGCAAACATACCATCCTGATTTTGCTTGCCCAACCGGGCGGCCAGCACAATCGGTCCATATAAGATGGAATAGTTGGCAGAACCATCCGGCAGTGCAATGGCACGCAAATGCATCGGCAGTTCCAGCCTTACTTTGTCACCTTTTGACCAAGTACGGTTCAGGCTAACATATCCCTCTTTGACCGTTACGTTCTGCCGTTTACCATTAACAGACAAGCGTAATGCTTCCGGCTTCGTCCATTCGGGAATACGGAAAAGAAGGGTAAATTCTTTCTTTCCCTTTTCCGGAGAAATAACAAGAGTACTCCCCTCCTCATCGGGAAAAGCCGTCTGTTGCTCAATTTGGGTATCTCCCCAGCGCAAGGTAGACGGAATGAAAAGATTGACATACAGATTATTATCCTTGTGTCCATAAATCATTTCACCATAACGGGCATGATTTTCCATCCCCGATCCCACACAACACCAGAAACTGGTCTGAGGCTGCGAATAGACCCTGTAATGACCGGCACGCATCGGGGTAAAATAAACAAATCCGCCTTGCACAGGATCTTGCGTGGAAAGGATATGGTTATAAAGCGCCCGTTCGTAATAATCCATAAAATGAACGTCCGCACTCGTTTCATACAGCATTTTTGTAAGGCGGAGCATATTGTAGGTGTTACAAGTCTCAGGCCCCTGCTCGCTGGTGAGCATACTGCTGAAATCATCAGCCGGATGAAAATGCTCACGCACACTGTTACCTCCGATGGTGATGCTTCGATGGTTTACCACTGTTTCCCAGAAATAGCGGGCGGCCTCGCTCCAGTCCCGGTTGCCTTCCAAATCGGCAATACGTTTGAAACCTATCACTTTCGGTATTTGGTTATTGGCGTGCATACCAGTCAGTTTATCCTCCTGTCTCAACAAAGGCTGCAACACGGTGTGATGAGAAAATTGGTGAGCCAGTTTCAAGTAGCGTTTGTCGCCGGTGATAGCGGCCACATCGGCAAATGTTTCGTTCAGCCCTCCATGTTCGCTGCGCAGCATATCCTGTATCTGTTCATCGCTCAACTTGGATACCAGACGAATCATCCAGTCCGTGAGTTTCACCAACATTTCCTTTGCCTCCCGGCTATCGGTCTGAAGAGTTGCATCACGAAGGCCGGCATATATTTTATGAATATTGTAAAGAGGAACCCAGCGGTCGTTCAATCCGAAACCGGACGCGCGAATGTTTCCTTCCTCTATTTCTTTCCACATTTTGCGCCCGTTTGGAACTCCACACAGATAACCGTCACCGGCGGCATCCTGACAGCGTTTCAGTTCACTTATCATATAATCCAGACGCGCCTTGATCTCCTTATTTCCCGTAGCGGCATACATATAGGAAAGGGCCGATAAATAATGTCCGCCAATATGACCGTCCAGCCCTGTATTTTCCCAATTGGTATAATTTTCGGCTTTAGGGGAAAGACCAGCTTCCTTCAAATAAGGAGCTAACAGACGGTCGGGGTCTATTCCCAGCAGATAACGGATATCCATATCCTCTGCGTGTTTGAAAGGGCTGGCGGTGAGCCGCACATCCCTGACTGGAAAACTTTCTACTTTTGCGGGTAGCTGAGCATGTAAAGCTACAGAAGCTATAGCAAAAACGGAAGTGGATAAAATGGTTTTAAGTAAATTCATAATGTATTTTATCGTTTCTTTATTTATTCTGCTGGATATTCAATATGAACATTCTAAAGTTTCACCTCAATTGCTGTACCGGTATAATTCACCATCTTTCCTCCCTTCAATGGTTTATCGCCTTCTCCTGATCTATGATTTACGAGAACTACTTTGAACTTCCTCTTTTCCAACATTCCGGGATATCTTCCTTCACGGTCGCTGATGTGCAAAGTACGGTTACTATCATCCCAACGGAAAGTGATAGTAGAATAAACTCCCTTTTCATAATTGTAATTATCGTTCTCATCCTCATAAAGAATAAAAGTTGCATTAGCACCCGGATAAACACGAATCTCCAGGTCATCCCAACTTTTTTCTGTGGCATACTGCACCGCAGGTCCCCAAGGAATTATAGAACCGGCACGGATATAAACAGGCATGATATCAATAGGTACTTCACGCTGTATGGTTTGGCCACCAGCCAACTTTGCCCCAGTCCAGAAATCAAACCAGTTACTTCCCTCAGGCAAATATACATCCGTTTTCTCTATTTTCCGCATATTTTTCTGATAACCATTCTGTTTTTTATCCTGCCATGTATAGAGAGAATCAGTTACCGGACGTACTAAAAAACTACGTCCGAACATATACTCCGTATCCATATCAAGTACTTTCTTGTCTTTCGGAAAATCCATCACCAAAGGACGAATAATGCTGCCTGCCTTATTTGTTACTTCCCAAGTAGTACTATATAAATAAGGTAATAAGCGATAACGCAAATGGGTATATTTCTCCAATGCATCATAAGCCCAATCACCTTTATCGCCGAACTGATAGATCTCTACAGCAACAGGACTGGAATTATGAGAACGCATGATAGGTTGGAAAGCTCCCCACTGATACCAACGGACGTGTAACTCATGATAAGCAATATTATTAACATCATTATTATATTTCCAAGCAAAAAATCCTCCCAAGTCAGTGTTCCAGTAAGGAATACCACACAAAGAATAATTCAGGCCAGCTGCCAGTTGCTTGCGCATCACTTCCCAAGTAGAAACGACATCTCCACTCCATGAATGTGAAGCATAACGCTGCTGTCCCAAGAATGAAGAACGGGTAAGTAAGAATACCCGCTTGTCGGAAGTGGTAGCACGCTGGTGCTCATAAACACCTTTATTGGACATCAAAGGAAAAGCATTGTGAACTCTTCGGAAAGAACCTAAATAAGTTTTTGTATCAAAATCTTTATCTTGAATCTCCAGATGATCGGGTTCGGTAGAATCCAACCACCAGCCGTCCATACCTAGATCAAAGATATTCTTTTTCATTTCATTCCAATAAATACTTCTTGCTACAGGATTGAACGGATCGTAAGGTTTCACTCCGGCTTTAGGCGGCCAAGTCTCAAAATGAAGCAAAGCATTCAGACTGTCCATCTTATGATACATCTCTGTCCACGGACCAAAAGAGGCCCATACAGAAATCATGATATGCGCATTCCGCTTGTGTATATAGTCAATCATTTCTTGAGGGCTTTTTATTCTTGGAGTACCATAACGTGCATCCGGATTCTCACCATTCGGAAGATATTTCATGTATTCTTTGTCGCCCATCTTATTAATATAGCGAGGATTCTGGAACTTCATGGAGTTCCAGTTAGAATCACATCCCCAATACTGCCAATCCTGAATGATTCCATCCAAAGGAACTTTCCGATCACGGTATTCATCAACCACTTCGCACAGTTCATCCGGACTCTTATAACGCTCGCGGCACTGCCAGAATCCAAGTGTCCACAGCGGATAAAGAGGAGCCTGCCCGGTCAAATCACGGACTCCGGCTATCACGCCGTCCGCATTGCTACCATAAATGAAATAATAGTCGGCACAATCGCCCACTTCAGAGTCGAATGACATTTCTTGCGGATTATCCGTAAACATAGTTGGGGAATAATTGTCCCAATAAAGTCCGTAACCTTTCACTGAATGAATAAAAGGAATACAGATACTCATATTCTTGTTACGAAGAAAAAGTTTTTGATTGCGCTGATTCACTTTTCCAGTCTGTTGTTGCCCCAATCCATAAATCACTTCATCCTTATCTAATAAAAAAGCCTGCCGGACATTGTAAGAAAAAGTACCCGCATCATCAAACGGGGTGAACTGTGTTCCATAATCCTTGTCTTTTAACAACACCCTTCCGGTTGCATCATAGAAATTGATTCCACCTGTAGATGAATTTACCTCTACTTGTAATGCATCCGACTTTAAACGAATATACTCTTTATTCATTGCAAACTCCACAAAGGTCTCCTCAGGCTCTTTCATTACTACAAGACTCTTCTTGTCATACGAACTTCCCTCCGGTGTCTTATATACCCGGACAATGGATGGAGAATAAAATGCCACTTCAACATCCATACCTTGTACAGTAGTCTTAACTCCTTGCGATATTTTCTGATAGCTCTGTGCCTGGGAAAATAATCCCAGACAGAGGAGCAACAAACTTATTGAAATCTTTTTACTCATAATTCTTTCTAATTTAATGTAGAAAAGAAAAAACAACCTTTTCATCCTTAAAAAAACATCCAATAAATACTATTTAGAATATCCCGGATTCTGTTTCAGATTACTATTGGTCAACAATACTTTATTTGGAATAGGATACAGATTTTTGGTTTCATCACTCTTATCATGAGAGAACCAAGCTTTTGTAGTGAAGATGCCAAAACGAATCATGTCCTGACGGCGGCGTCCTTCCTGACAAAACTCCCAACCAAGCTCATCAAGGAAACGACCATATTTAATATCCGTTCCTCCATCATGTTCTGTCTTATAACTATCTCTCCGACCATAATCATATACACTTCCTCCCATCAGTTCCGCGTCTGTAACTTGCGCTTTTTCAGGTTCATTCTTGAAGGCGCGTTCACGTACCTGAGTCACCAAAGCACCTGCTCCCGATTTGCCCAAACGCATCAATGACTCCGCTTTCATCATCAATACATCCGCATATCGTAACAACGGCCAGTCATTGCTCAAACGGTTGGTTATACCGGTGGCATATTCAAATTTACCCCAACGGAACCCATCATCCACATCCGACTGATCAATAGAGGGGACATCTACCGTATAAATCAATGGTTTTCCATCAATACTACGCTTCAAGATTTCACCGGAATAGGTATATTGCTGACCTTGAATATAGTTATCCTCTAAACGTGCATCATCCTCATCAAAAGAATTAATAAACTGAGGCACTGCGCACACGCCCCCCCAAGGACGTGCAGTCAATTGGTAAGTATCTTGATTCTCAGGTGCTAAAGTGTACATATGAAAATCAAAATCATTCCATCCTGTCACATAAATTTCATCAAACGGCAATGCAAAGATAATTTCTTTAGAATTCTCATTATGCGTTACAAAAACATCCTTCTGATTATTTTCCAATGCATACTCTCCGGACTTCTCGGCATAATTAATCACGATATCACACTCGTCAATACATTTCTGCCATTGAGCAGTACCCGACCAAACTTCAGCATTCAAATACATTTTGGCCAGCAATGTATGAGCCGCCCACTTATTGAAACGTCCATAATAATAACCTCTCGGCGTTTCGGACAACAAATCCATATTCTCCGTTATTTCTTTCACAATAAAGTCAAAGACCTCTTTACGAGTAGACTGTTGCGGCAAAGAAGTATCTTTAAAATCTGTCACAATGGGCACATTACCATACAAATCAATCAAAATATAATAATATGAAGCCCTCAGTACTTTCAATTCGGCAATCAACTTTTCTTTCGTTTCTCCATCCACACTGATCACACCTTCTTCTATCTGAGATAAAATACGGTTACAGGTATTCACACCATTGTACGTACGTTCCCATCCTTGAAGCACACCGTCATCCTCGGTAGTCCAAGTATGCTGATGCCATCTTTTATAGATATAACCGTCTACCCATCCAATACCATCACGGGCAGGAAGAACATCCTGATCCGCACATAATTCCTGTGCACGAACCACTCCGTTCCATTGCAGCAACGTTTCACGCCAAGGTATATAAGCGGCATTTACCAGATAACTGACATCTTCCTCCGTTTTCGGCACATAATCCTCAGACACTACCTGCCCATAGCTATCATGCAGTAAATCAGTACAAGCTGTATTTCCCAACAATGCGGCTGTCATCAGTCCCATTGTCCATAATTTTATATTTGTTTTCATCTTCAATTCCTTTTTAGTTCATTAAAATTTCACATTAACGCCGAAAGTAAATGAGCGCACACTCGGATATCTGTCACGTGTATCATACCCCGGAGTCAAACCATCTGTTGATACTTCCGGATCAATACCTTTATATCCGGTTATAGTCAAAGCATTCAATACCGAACCATAAATACGGAGTGACTTTATATATTTACCTACCTGACCGAAGCTATATCCCAAAGTGATATTGTCAATCTTCCAGTAGTCACCATCTTCTACATAATAGCTATTGAATTCCGGTTCTACTTCCGGACTCAACGTATGCTTGCCAAATACCAAGTCATTCACAGACTTCAAACGATTTTCAAAACGGCTGTTTTTTACATTCTCATAATTCATACGTCCACCATTGATTATCTGGAAACCAAACGCGCCACGCATCGTCACATTCAAGTCGAAGTTTTTATAACGAAGAGTATTGTTCCATCCCGCATACCATTTAGGAAGACCGTTACCAATAACATGCTTATCTTCGGGAGCATGAGTAAAATCTTTATAGTTCACCAACTCACCATTCCTGTCTTCGTAGATCCAACGACCTTCACTGTCCACATCTACTACTTTAAAGCCATAAAAATTACCGATGCTTTCACCTACCTGTACTCTGTGAGAATCGGCTACCTGACCGGAGTATTCCACTGTACCCGTATTAAAATAGTCATAATCCGACTTAAAGATGCTGCCAGACAAACTGATTAGCTTATTAGAGTTCAAAGAGAATGTTCCGGTAGTGCTCCATTCAAAATCTTTATTCTGAACAGGAACCACAGTTACCAACACTTCCACACCACGGTTTCTCATTGTACCCCCATTGGCCATCGTCTTATTATACAAGTTCGGAGGAGTCGGTACTCCATATTCGTATATCAAGCCATCCACATCACGGTTATAATAATCAATAGAACCGGACAAACGGCCACCCCATGAAACGAAGTCCAAACCAATATTGGTTTCTTTCTTTTCCTCCCATTTCAAATCAGGATTCGGATTGGATGCCGGAACAATGGTCTGTACCCAATTCCCATTTACAAAAGCATACGAGCCGTATTTCAACATAGCCACCCCCAGGAAAGGATCTTTAGGCTGTGAACCCGTCACACCATATCCCACACGAAGTTTCAAATCATCAAATATCTTCTGATTCTTCATAAATGCTTCTTCGGTAATTCTCCATCCTACAGATATAGATGGGAAAAGCCCCCATGCATTATCAGTACCCCATAACTGGCTGGCTCCTTCATAACGAAGAGCTCCCATCAACAAATAACGATTCTTGAACGAATAGGTAGCCCGCCCAAAAAAACCGATCAAATTTGTAGGAGTTTTCTTTGAGCCGATATTCGCTTTACCGTCTTTCAAAGCAGAACCAATGCCAATATTATGCCATCCGCCAAAATAATCATCCTGAAAACCATAGTTATCAATCCAAAGCTCTTCAAAGTCTGTTTCATTGTAGCTATAACCACCCAAGACACTAAATTTATGCGCACCGATTTCTTTGTTATATTGTGCAGTAAGTTCCATCAACTTCTCCATCTTGGTATAAGCACCTACCGAAGACCAACCAGCCAATCCATCACGCAAAGCAGAAATATGGTTCAAAGTTTCACCGTAGCCACGGTTCATATTGTCACGAATATAAGAGAATACGGCAGAAAGAGTCAAATCTTTGATAGGATTATAAACAATATTTCCATTGTAACGCAACTGCGTCTTTTTTACATTTCCTTCAGCCTCATACAACAAAGCCAACGGATTCTCGTATTCGAATTTGCTCACATTCTCATTCCATGTACCATCCTCATTTCTTACCGGATCAGTCGGGTTTCTACGAGTTGCCTGGCCATATACCCAACCTCTGAAACTACCCCCATTAGTTGTAGATTCCATCTGGTTTTTCTTACCAAACAAACCGAATTTCAACTTCAACTTATCATCAAACATACGGTGGGTTACCTCAATACGTCCTTGAAAACTTTCGAAATCCGATTTTTTCATGATCCCTTGACGAGAGGCATAGTTCAAGTTGGCAATATAATTAGTCTTTGAATTGCCACCCATCAATGACAAGTTATGAACATGGCTAACCGGTGTACGGCTAATCTCATCAATCCAATCCGTATCAGCCCCATGGTCCTGGTCAGGATAAAGGGTACGGAACTCATCTGCATTCAGCATATCCAACTTTTTGGCTATAAGAGAAGTACTGACGTAGCCATTATACTCCACCTGGTTAATATCCACTCCTTTAGCCTGTTTGGTAGTAATTAAAATCACACCATTCGTACCGCGCGTACCATAAATAGCGGCAGCAGAACCATCCTTCAGCACGTCCACGCTCTCCACATCTTCGGGAGCCACTGTACCGAGTTCTCCCGGAATTCCGTCAATCAATACCAAAGGAGCTGTATTAGCTCCACCAATGGTATTTGTACCACGAAGACGTATCTGAGTACTTCCCGTCGGGTCACCGTTAGGATTGGTAATGGCCAGACCGGCTACTTTTCCTTGAATCAGCTGTCCCACATCTTTCACGGCTCCTTTTACAAAGTTGTCGGCTTTCACACTAGCTACAGAACTGGTCACATCACCTTTACGCTGTGTACCGTAACCAATCACCACCACTTCATCCAAGGTTTTGGTATCCTCCTTTAAAACAATCTCTAATGAATTCTTTCCTGCTGTCGGGACTTCCTGAGTGACATAGCCAATATAAGAAATAACCAACACACTCTTTGCCGGAACATCCAACATAAAGTTTCCATCAAAATCGGTAATGGTTCCCATGGTATTATTGCCTTTTACAACAACACTGGCTCCTATGACAGGCTCGCCGGAAGAATCTTTCACCTTACCCGTCACTTTTTGCTGGGCTAAGGCCGTTAATGAAAAGCTTAACAGAGTAAGCAACAAAAACAAATGTTTCATTCTATATTAAATTTAAAGTTATACATACCTTTACTGCGGGAATGAATGAAGAAGATGTGTTTTTCTCCCCGTAAAAGGTTGTGGCAAAAGAATGAAATAGGAAATAGAAATACAGGTGAAGAACCATGCTAACAGGGGATACAAATAGCTCTAGCTATAACTTGACGCATTTGTACCCCCTATTTGCAACAATTAAAGGACAGGAAGATGTTTATTCTTCGTGTTGTGATTTCTGGAACTCACTGGGAGTCATTCCAAATTCCTCCTTAAAGCAAGTGGTGAAATACTTCCGATTAAAATACCCCAACGTAGCGGCAACCTCTGTTACACTTTTGTCTTTATCTTCCAACATGTGTCTGGCATGCTTCATCTTGATGTTCCGGATAAAATCCAATGGAGTTCGGCCTGTTATGGCTTTCAATTTACGGGTCAAAGTAGAACGGGACATATTCATGGCATCAGCTAGAGCTGTCACATCAAAATCAGGCTCAGTAAGGTTATCTTCCACGGCTTTTACCGCTTTCTCCAATAGAAGTTTGTCCAGTTGTACAAACTCAGGTTCAGGCAAATTCACCTTACTATCCAAATAAATACGCATTTTAATCATCTCCTTGCTGTCCGCCCACATTTCATTATTCTTACGGTCCACGCGCTTCAGATAAAGATACAGACTATAACCGGATACACCCATCACTATCAATACATAGAACAAATACGCCCACCAAGTTTCATAAAAAGCAGGAAGGCGTCGGATAGTCAGTTCAGTTACCTCTTTACTCCAAAGACCATTTTCATCCGTCGCTTTCACCTGAAAAGTATAAGTGCCCTTACTCAGATGATTATAAAAAGCCGAGTTTTTTCCACCTTCCACATATACCCACGCTTTGTCCACTCCTATCAACCGATAAGCATAGCGTATTTTTGAAGCATAACGGTGGTTAAGAGAAGAAAAACTAATTTCCAAATTCTGATCATCGGGATGCAATTCTATCCGGTTAATGGAATTGCTACTCTTTCTATCTCCGAATATCAATGATTCTCCTTGCAACTTTATATCAGTTATCTTGGTCTTCACTGCACTAGCCTTTCTTTCCAACCCGTTTGATGGAGTAACCATGCAAATACCCGGAATGCCGCCCCAATAAATATTGCCATCTTTTGCTTGACAAACAGCAGTGGGAAGAAAGCGACGCAACAAGATAGAACCATCCGTGGTAAGATAGGTGCGGAACGAACCGTTACGAGGATTAAATTCTATCAGTTTCTGGTTTGTATCAATCCAAATATGATTATATGCATCAGCCACTATTTGATTCACCTGATTACCGTTCATACCGCAAGCCTCATTATAACTGACCAACTTATTCTCTGAAGGATCATAAGAATAGACTCCTCCGTCACAAGTTCCCAACCACAAAATCCAATCGGGAGCAATAGACAGACAAGAGAAATTCTTGTCCAATTTGAAAGAACGAAGTTTTTCATCCGCCGTTGTCTGAAACAAACCGTTGTCTTGAGTACAAATCCATATCAACCCTTCCTTATTCTCCACGATTCCCATCACATGCCCCACATCGGGATAAACCTGTTTAATTCTTTTCTGACGGACATCATAACTGCAAAGTCCTTTGTTCAAGCCTATCCACAAGATTCCGTGCGAGTCTTCATACAATTTGGTCACCGTAGCGTTCGATTCCACCTGCCCGTTCAAATCAATAAGATCCTCCAGATACATCTCCATACCCTTACGGGTCATACCATAAACCAATCTATTCAAATCTTTTGCCACCCAAATACCGTTATTAATACGTGCTCGAGCCATCTCTCGTCCGTTATCCAAAGACAACGAAACAAGCTCGGGAAAATCCGAATAGATTTTCACTTTATCCTGCTTCAAGTCATATAACACCAACCCGGTTCTTTCTTGCATCATCCACATCATACCGTCTCCGTCATCACACAAAGCCATTACAGCCGGACTGCGGTTTACTCTGTCCGCCAAAGCGGGTAAGGCATAATCCTTGGTCATATTATCCATCAGATGTACAATGAAACTAGGACGGTCAAAGGCCGACACCCATAGACATCCCCTCCCTTTCAGAACTTCTACCAACATATGATTAACAGGCAGAAGCCCTGTCTGGAATTTCAATTGTTTTAACGTCTTATCCGGTTGTATTTGTAAGGACATGAAATCGTGCCCGGTGGTTAACCAGATATACCCCAGTTTATCATCCTGTACCAGACTAAGGATGACCCCATCCTCCTCACCGGCAGCATTGACCGGTATTTCAGAATATACAAACATAGAATCTTCAGGAGCCGAAGGGTCAAAACGCACCACACCATCCCCCCAGGTTGCCAACCAGAAGTAGTCCTGTTCATTATCCTGAACCATCACCGTAGGATTTTGTCTTCTCATCTTATCAGGATAAGGAACGAACTCGTCTTTTTCTTTGTCCAAATGATATACCCGGCCATTCCACACAGAAATAATAATCTCATGGTTGCGGCTCTCACAAAATCCGGAAATAGTAGTTCTTCCGTACTTATTCCGGAGGGGATACTCTTTGACCAACTGTCCGTTGATGTCATATTTGGCCAATATAGAACGATAGCTCAGCCACATATAGCCGTCACTGGTAGCATATAGATACATCACCGGAATATTCTTCAAACGCTCCCGGTCCATAGGATGTACACTGTAGTCCGATTTATCAAGAATATACACCCCTTTGTCTGTACCGAACCATATATTCCCCTTCTTATCCTCAGCGATACACTCCACCAAATTGTCCTCTAATAATCCCGGAGTTTCAATGTCCGAACGAAACACTTTCACATGATAACCGTCATCACGACATAATCCGTTCACCGTGCCATACCACATATATCCTTCGCTGTCTCTGAATACGCGATGAATGGCATTTACCGGCAGCTGGTCAATGGTAGGGATATCTGTAATAGTTATGTTCTGAGAACACACCAAGAAGGAGAGAAAAGATAGTATAAAGGTCAATATATATTTCATTGTGCTTTCGGTTAGAATCATAGACTGCCACAAAGTTATAAAAAAGAAACCGGATACTCTAGCAAATTTTAAAATTTGCTAAAGTATCCGATAATTGCTCCACTCGCAGGTTTTCTTCTTTTGAAGCTTCCTCCTTACATCTGTGTCTTTAATTCTTTTCGGTAGCTTCTTCAGCAGTCTGTGTTTCCACCCCTACGGGAAAAGTATATCAATAACCGAAACCGATTGCTTTTACATACACCTTATAATCTTTAATCATGCCGGGAGCTCCCTGTTCCGCACGTGGCAGAATACGGAAACCGGTCACGTTATATTCTTTGCCGAGATCTATCACCACCTGATGAGGATAAGCCGTATTATCTACCGTCTGCCAGAAAGTACTTTCTTGCAGGTCATAAATCTTGTCGGCTGTGCGGTTACCGCTACGGGTTTCCTCGCTGTCGGCATAAACAATCTTCCAGTTTTCACGAGAGATTTTCTGTCCTTTCTCATCCAACACATCAAACTCCGCAATGGCGGCAATGTTGGTATTATCAAAAGAAGACAGCCCTTCCAGACAGAAGTAACGTCCTTTCGTAACAGGAACTTTCACTTCTTGCCAACCGTTACCTGGTTTGAAAGTACCGGCAGATACCGGTGTTTCCTTCTCCAGTTTGATGGTCTGCCCCTGTTTACGATGCGTTTCAGGAACAGCCACACGAAGCATATCCAGGATAGGTTTGTTCAATCCGACAATGGTTGCCTCTTTCGGGCCTTTCAAGTCAAGAACGATGATTTCATTCACTCCTTTTTTCAGCCAACAACCCGGCATGAACAGGGTTTGTTGAGGACCGATTTCCCAGAAACGTCCCATGGCATGACCGTTCACCCATACCATACCTTTTCCCCAAGACTCCATGTTCAGGAATGTATCAGCCACCTTATCCAAGGTAAAAGTAGCGCGATAGTAGGCCGGAACACTTTCATCATTTTTCTCTATGCCACAGGCGGCAGACGAGTTCATATCCTGAAAGTTCCGGGAAGATACAAATTCATAATCTACGGGAAGATTATAAACAGTCCAGCCTTTCAACGTTTCAGCATTCTTACCGTTCACCAGTTCCACTTTCTCGGTAATTCCCTTGCGGTCGTGAATGGACTTGTCAAAGTTCACACGCCCCATGGCTTCCACCAATAAATCAAGCTGTGTACCGGCTTTTAATGCAGGCAGTGTAAGTTCCTGTTCTCCACCACGGCGATCCAGACGCCCCAACAGTTTCCCGTCGGCAAAAACCTGTGTCCAGTCATGCTGTTCGGTGATTTTCAGAACGGTTCCCGCTTTCACATCTTCCGGCAAATGGGTACGGTACAGGATACTTCCCCAGCCTTGGTCAAATTTCTCCATCGGCTGGATTTCCTCTGTCTGCTTCGGTTCGGACAGATTGTCAACCAACGGAGCTATTTGAGTGAATTTAATGGCAGGGATTTCCATAACCGGTAAAGCTTCAGGAACTTCAGGCAATGTCTGTCCTTCGTCCAAGTAGTCCTTCAACATATCACGTAAAGCAAAATACTTGTCGGTGGTCCAGCCTGCTTCGCTGATAGGAGCGTCATAGTCATAGCTGCTGCACATAGCCGAGTAAGCCGGATTATTGGCACCACCCCACCAGCCAAAGGTCGTTCCTCCGTGGGTCATGTACAAACTGAAAGAAATACCTTTGTCCATCATCTCTTTCAGGCCATCCACCATGATTTGTCCGTCACGGGTTTCGTGCTTGCGCCCCCAGTGATCAAACCATCCGCTCCAGAACTCGCTGCACATCAACGGAGCGTCGGGACGTACTTCTTTCAGTTTGGCAAACTGCTTGTCGATATCAGCTCCCGTACCAAAATTTATAGTCCAAAGCAAATCATCCAAACCATTATTCAGGAAATTAGAACTCCAGTCACATTGGAACAAAGGCACTTCAGTAAAGCCTGCGGCACGTACCGTATCACGGATGGCAGACACATAGGGCTTGTCCGTGCCATACGAACCATATTCGTTTTCCACCTGCACCATGATGATGTTACCACCACGGGTAATCTGCAAATCCTGCAACTGCTTGCCCACTTCATGCATAAAGGCTCCCACGTGCTGCATATAGAAAGGATCGAGAGTACGAAGCTGCACGCTGTCGTTCTTCAGCAGCCACCAAGGCAGCCCACCCATTTCCCATTCCGCACATACATACGGACCGGGACGCACAATGACGTACATACCATGCTTCTGAGCCAATTTACAGAAAGCTGCAATATCTTTATTACCTGTAAAATCATACTTACCGGGAGTTTCCTCATGCAAATTCCAAAAAACATACAGACAAAGCGTATTCATGCCCAATGCTTTACACATTTCAATACGATGTTCCCAGTATTCACGGGGAATACGCGGATAATGCACCTCTGCCGCTTTGACCACGAACGGTTTCCCATTCAGCAGAAAGGTATTCTTACCCGCTTCGAATGTCCCGGGCTTATTGCCGGCACATCCTGCCAGCAGCAGGACCGCCAGCAACAAAGTCAGTAATTTTTTCATGTTTATTTATCTATTATTATTTTTCATTCTTATTTATCCGGATTACCGTAAATGAATAAGCCGGCAATTCATACCCGAATTTCTCGCTTACCTCTATTGTACCGGATACAGGACGAACCTGTTGGTCTGTCGGTTTTCCTGCCAAAACCGTCTTTACGGCAGTGGTGTTCATTCCTTCCAAAGAGGGGAGCTCCACTTGCGCATTCACCGCTACCGGCAGCAGATTCACCAGTTTCACGATCATATTTCCTGTCTTTCCGTCGCGAACTACCGACACGCCTATCCGTTTCTTCACCGCATCTTGTGCATTATCCAAAGTCACGGAAGAAGCGATGTATTCACTGCCCGCATTTTGTCCGTACATCTGCTGCGCATAGTAACCTACGGTGGGTTTTACCTCCGTATTATTGAAATAAATCAAATCCGGATTCCACTGGGTATGTCCCTCCTTAGCCAGTAACGGAGCGTAAGAAGTCATGGTCACCACATCGGCATTACGCTCCACGGAAGTCAGGTACAAGGCCTCGGCCAAAGCTGTTTCTATATTGTTGGGACGTCCCGGCAAATGAGCCGCATACTCTCCCAAATACACTTTCGCCTTGTTACGGTCATAACGGTCATAGAAATCCTGATTGTTGATAAACCATCCCGGGGTGTTATAATAATGTTCGTCCACCATCGGAATACCCATCTTAGTGGCGAATTTCCAGCCTTCCTCATAATCACTGCCCTCATAGAACGGACCTACCGTTCCGATAACGGTCACTTCGGGATATTTCTCCTTCACCGCATTGAAAATCATGGTGAAACGTTCTTCAAAGATATCGGTAATCAAATCCTCGTTACCAATACCGATGTACTTCAGATTGAAAGGTTTGGGATGTCCGGCTTGCGCACGCTTCTTTCCCCACACGGTCTTCTTCGCATCTCCATTCGCATATTCTATCAAATCCAGTACATCCTGCACGTACTGCGGCATTTCCTCCATCGGGATTCCGCCTTGCTGACCGCCGCAACCCAGTTCGCCTACCGAGTGATGACTGCAAGTACCCGAATTCTGACAAGGCACTCCGGCTGCCACTACAGGAACAGGTTCGGCCCCCATATCCTCGCAGAACAAAAAATATTCATGATATCCCAGACCGCGGGTCTGATGATACCCCCACAAATTGCGCAGAGGCTTGCGTTCCTCCAACGCTCCTATAGAGCCTTTCCAATCATAAATATTGTCCACACCATCTCCGTGAGCCACACATCCGCCGGGGAAACGGACAAAACGGGGATGAAGGTCCGCCAAAGTCTGTGCCAAATCGGCGCGCAGCCCGTTCTTCCTGCCTTTAAATGTATTCTGTGGGAAAAGAGAAACCATATCCAAGGCATACTTCCCAGCCATCTGCGGACAAACGGACAACACGGCATCCGCAGCATCCGCCGTTGCCGTCAGTACAGCCTTTTGTTTTTTCCACTCTGTAGATGAAACCCGAATAGCAGCCTGCGCAATCTCCTTGCCATCTTTGGTAGTCAGCCTCACAAGCACTTTTCCACCTTTCGTATCATCCAGCACTTTGGAAAACACAGAGAAGTCATACTTCTCACCTTTTTTCACGGCAATACCGTCAAAACCGTTATTCACCAAGGCAGCACCCGGGCGGTGTACCTCCAACACTGCATAATGAGCATTGTTAGCATGGATGGGACTGTCCTCACTGACAGACAGTTCCGCATCAGTACCCTGTATACTCCACGCATACGTGCTGTTCCAGTTCTTATCTCTTGCACCGTCTTTGGCAGAATATTCAAAATCACGGTTCTGAACCAGCTCCGCATAAAGTCCACCATCGGCTCCATAATTGATATCCTCAAAGAAAATACCTATCAGATGCTCACTAATAGGCTTCACCCGTCCGGCATCCACCCGGATGGTGGCAGTGACCGGTTTCAGTCCGGCAAAGCGGACGGCATCCTGTTCGGTACGCTCATTATTCTGTATATCGCGGAATTTCTTATGCTCAGCAAAACGAATCAACTGTTCTATATCCGCATAAGGTACTTTCTGCATATAACCGTTCAAGGTATCTTTATCAAGGACAATCTGCCGGGCAGTGACCAGTCGGGGCACGGCAGGCTTCTCCGCATTGACATATTGTTGAGGAGCCCACTTCAACAAGTCGGAAGAATGGGAAGTACCCCATACTTTTCCGCTGGGGGTAAGCTGCCACCGGCAATACCAACGTCCATCTTCCGCTTTTTCCAGAAGAGGTTTAATCATTCTCTTTTCCGCCCCCCAACGCCCGAAATCACATTTCAGATAGGCAAAGCCGTCGGATACACTCAGCCACTTGTCGCCATCGGGACTCCATGCGAATTTCAGTCCGCTGCGTCCCTCGTCTTCCGGATGGGCGTAAGAGAAGATGTAGACCGAATCGGGCTCATTATATACTTTTTCCACGGCAGCACAGACGGATTGGCCTGCTGCCAATGAGGCGATTGCCAGAGATAATAAGGTCTTTTTCATGGTATATGCTTTATTGTCATGTTTCTTTTATAACGTGGGAACAACCTTCCTGATGGTTCCATCCGGATTAAATTCCATACGGTCTATACATACTTCACGATGCACGCCAGGACCCTTCTCACGATCTATAAAGTTCTTATTAATACGATGATATACAATGTACCACTCATCCGTACCCGGAATTTGTAGGACTGCATTGTGCGCAGGTCCATAGATTTCCTTTGCAGGATCCTGAATCAGTACCACCGGTTTCTTAGCAACCTTTATAGGACCTAGCGGAGATTTCGACGTACCGTATGCCACATGATAGTTGGGCGAACCGGTATCATCCACCGACCACATAAAGTAGTAAAGACCATTACGATAGAACACATATGCCGCTTCACGGAAAGCGTAATCTTTCAGACTTCCTCCTTTCGGTGTCAATACGGTCAAGGTATTCTTTTTGATGGAAACCATATCCTCATTCAGTTCGGCGCCCGCCATATAACCATTGCCCCAGTACAGATAGGATTTTCCCGAAACCGGATCGGTAAACACATCCACATCAATCTGCTGTCCGTGGCCCACGGGAGATTCAGTAATAATGGGATGTCCCAAGTCTTTGAACGGACCAATGGGTGAATCGGCTACCGCCACCCCAATCTGCTTGCCGCCTCCGGCTACAGGATTACCACTGAAATAGAAGAAATATTTATAATACTTTCCATCCACCATTTTCTCTTCAATGCACGGAGCCCATGCGTTTCCATCCGCCCATGCCACCTGATCGGATTTCAAATCAAGCATCACCCCTTCATCTTTCCAGTCCTTCAGATTATCCGAAGAGAAGACACTGAAATACCATCCGCCCCATCCGGGCTGTCCGTCGGTGGTGGAATAGATATAATATTTTTTAGTCTGATGAGAATACAATATCTCGGGGTCAGCATGGAAACCTTGCAGCACGGGATTGTTGGGAATCGTCATATTGCCCATTTCCTTTGAAGGCCATTTGTCGGTGATGCGCTTCAACTCGGCACGGGTAATGGGGATGATAGTTCCGTGACGCGGATGAAAATTCATCTTCACCTCACTGTCTATCACTTTAAAGTTTTTCAAATCGGTCGTTTCGGTAAACTGGTATTTACCTTTCATATAGACATCATACATCAAGATGTATTTATTCTGACCTATCAGTTTGAAAGTTCCCGCACCTTCCACCGCTTCCGGGGTCTGCTGCTTGTAGTCGGGTTCTTCCTCCCATTGTCCCGAAGTCAGTGAACGGGTAGTTGCTACCCGGATGCCGTTTCCATGTCCTTCGGTTTTATAAAACAGGTGGTAGATTCCATCTTTATATACGATATCACCGTCTATGCAAGATTTCTTGTTTTCAGGGATGAAAAGCGGTTTCGGTTCACCTTCCAGGTCGGTAAATTCTTTATTGGCATAAGCATAATAAATCACATCTGCCCCATCACCATATTTCATTGACCAATAAACCAAGTATTTTCCGGCTTCCGCATCGAAGATAGTCTGAGGAGCCCATACCCGTTTCAGTTTTTCCTGGCCGGCATAACATTTCTGCATATTGATGACAGAATGGTTCCAGTTCACCAAGTCTGTAGATTTCAACAACACCATGGCACGATTGGAATCCCATCCATTGTCAGAAACCATATCGGTAACCACCATATAGAATGTCTTTCCGTCTTCGCAACGCAGGATATGCGGATCGCGCACACCACCGGTAGAACTGATGATTTTGGAATCAATGACAGGTTTGTTGTCATTCAGTGCCCAATAGGTATATCCGTCCGTACTTACCGCATAGCATACGGCTTCCTCGCTGATGTGGTTACCTGTAAAATAGGTAAAGAGATAAGCTATGTAATCTTTTTCGGCTACATTGTTTTGACTATTGGCAGATTGCTGTGCTCCTGCCAGCCAGGGCACAAGACAAGCCAAAAAGAAAGTAAGGATTTTGTGTTTCATAATAATTAGTTCAAAAATTATTTAATGCAAAGATAGAAGATACAATCCTAACGATGGGTATATAAATCTTTCAAAAGAGGGACTTTATTCGGTCAAATGGGGGAAAATAGAAGTTTTACATCTTTTTTATCCATTGTAAGAATCCACCGATCCCTACAATGGATATCAATTTAACGAGGATTATTCCTTGTGATCATTTTGTATAAAATGTATTTAGAGAATGGGGCTGCAACGTCACCTCCAAATATTTTCCCGCCAGTTTTACACTCAAATTCTGTTGTTTGCCATTAAAATTCCCCGCCACTACCAAATACTGATTCTCAGGAGTCAGGAATATAATGACTGGTTGGTTATCCTCCCCCTTTGCCTTGTATTGTAAGATTTTTGATCCTGGAGCCACCATTTTGCTATAATGCTTTACTGCATAATACTCCGGGGTATAAACAAACGTACGCTTTTCCGAATCCACACGAATCAACGCATTCTGTTTCCATCCCCACGGACTTTCACCTTTATCGGTCAAAATACAATTCCAAAAATTATATTCACAACATCCATTCCCTAAATAATGATTTATCAACTCAAATGTATGTTCTGCTGCCTTCCAATCAAAACTACCCCAACCGCATTCGCTTTCCGAACAGATATATTCCCATTCGGGATGCTGTTTTCTTATGGAAGGAAGTATTTCACGTCCTTCCCATTGAAATCCCATACCACGAATACAATTACATAAAGCCGTATCAGCAAGAATTGTTTCTACATGATCTTGGCGATTCGTATTAAAAGTACCTAAATAAAGCTTCACCTCAGGATGCATTTGCCTCAAAGTAGGAGCTAAATATTCTTTATTGAAACGAATCGTACCGGTGGCAGTCCAGGCACAACCAGGATAAGGAGTGTAACTGTACGCTTCATTCTGATACATTACCATATCAATGGGAATTCCTTGTTCTTTATAGGCATCTATAAACCGACAAAAATAATCTGCATAAGTCTGCAAATAACGTGGATCTTGAATCATAAAGTCAGTTGTCGCAAGTTGGCGAGGAAAAACTCCATCACGGGCACCGGTCAACTTCATTTCATTCTCATCAACCTGACCGCCTGTAGCACCATATAATAAATAATTCTGTTTCTCTGACAAACTATTAAACGGACTACTTAAAACCGGATAATCTCCATTTATTTTCATCCAGCTTGGAGGACACCAAGGTGATATCCAAAATGTAAGATTCGGATTATATTTTTGTGCAGCACGTATGAAAGGAATAATAGTCTGTTTATCACGATTAATATTAAAATATCTCAATTCAAAGTCACCCTCCACTTCGTCACAACTATACCAAGAACGAGCGTAATCATTGGCTCCCATCGAAATTCGTCCACGCGTAATCCGTAAATCACCTTGCGGAGAAAATATATTATACAATATTTCATCTTGTTCAGTACGAGTTAATAACCCAAGAGCATCCCAACAAAGTTCATTGAAAGTAGTTCCCCAATTCTTGAAAGCAACACCGTTCTCTGTTCCATCTACCTGTAAAACAGGATTTTGTTCTGATTTTGACTGCAACTTCACTTTTGATTTTTGCCATACATTGCCTTCGGTACTACTAATCCAAGTCACAGACTGTGCATTTACAATCGTCGCAACAGTCAGTAACAGACCGATACAAAATAAGAATTTATTTTTTTTCATACTATTAATGTTCTAATTATTTAAATACAAAAATTATTCAACAATCCGACAACAAGATGTAGATATACATACAAGTTATCGGATAAAAATGAGATTATCAATTTTTTAATTAACAGATGGATAACCTGGATTCTGCTTCAAGTTTGGATTCGTATTCAATGTAGTACGTGAAAGAGGTATCCACATCGTATGATTATCTGGATCCGGTTCTTTATCCCACCAAGTTCCCGAATTAAAAATCCCGAACCTGCATAAAGTCTGTCTACGTAAACCTTCTCCTAAAAATTCCCGTCCCCATTCATCCAATAATTCCTGTTCTGTCAATGCACTCCCATTCTCAGGATACAAACTAGAAGAACCTGCTGGATAATAACGCTTCCGTACATAATTCAGTAATTTTTCCGCTTCTGCCTTTCTACCCTGATAAAAACGAATTTCTGCCAAATAATAATATATTTCCGCTAAACGGATCAAAGCATAATCCGATTCTATTTTACCTGCATCATCCGAACGATAAATAGGATATTTTATCAAACACCAACCTGAATTCTGATCTCCGTAAGCCATAGCCGATTTTGGAGTTTGGGTTCCACTAGAAGGATTGGGAGAGAAACTAGCAGGATCTGTATCGCGGAAAATACCTACTTGATCACGAATGTAAAGTTTGTAAGCTCCATTGTCCGAAGTAACATATTCCGTTCCATTTGCCGTTTCATAAGGTAGGTCGCCATACAAAAACATTCCTTCGCGTTTGCTATTTCCTAAATTTTTATACTTTTTCAGACGCACATCATCAGGATATTTCATAAACTTACGGACCGGTTTTCCATTTTCAAAGGAATATTCATTTCCATTTAAATCTAATCCTGGCTGTAATGCATATTTGGGGTTACAATTCCCCCAATCTGTAAAACCGAAATATTTCGAAGAGAGGAACGGAGCAACCTGCCAAAACATTTCATAATCATAAAGCCAATGCATACCACCAAACGAGGATGGATAACCAAACAATAATTCATTAGACTTATCGTTATCCCAATCAAACGGCGCATCCCACCTATTATCTATATCATAGAAACCGTATTCACCATCTATAATTTTTTCACAGTATTTTTCAGCTTCGACCGTCTTGTCCTCATCAATCCACCAACTGGCGTTCATATACAACCTTACCAATAAGGCAGCACAAGCTCCCTGGGTCCATTGACCCTGCTTTAAGCCATTTCCATTATTACTTTCTTTTTTTTGTAACGCAGGCAATGATTCCAACAGCTCTTGTTCAATAAAAGCAAAAGTTTCTTTTGGCTCTGATTGTGCCGGCAACTCTGTAGTTGGATAATCCGTAACAATTGGTATATTATGTACTAAATCGAATATAGACATATACATCCACGCACGTAAAACACGTGTTTGAGAAATAAAATCATCAAACTCTTGCTGTGAAAAGCCAAACTTTGCAGGATTCAGCTTACTTATATCAGAAATACTGGCATTACACTGAATGATCCCTCTGTAAGTATCTTCCCAAATTGCATTAACATACCAATCATCAACAGTCCAAGTATGATAATGATAACGGAAATATTCACCGCCATTATACCAATGTTCCTCTCTTTGCACAGTCATATAATGGTCGGCAGAAAGTTCGCCAAACCAATACATCGCCCTACAACACAACCAATATCCGTGTCCGAAAGGACGTACAAACGCCTGAAGAACATTCTCCTTGGTTTGATAGAATCCATCCTGAGGTACAATATCATAAGTAGTTTCCGACAAATCCGTACATCCCACTGATGCCAACATTCCTAATCCCAGAAATATATTTTTTAATTTAAACGTTTTCATAAAGTAATAAATTTAGAAGTTAAGTTGAATACCAAACAAGAATTGACGTGAAGACGGATAATATCCATTCTTACTGTAAGGTAGACCGGGTTCCATACCATTTACACAATATGCATCCTTATCTAGTCCTCTGTGATATCCGCTAATAGTGAACAAATTACGTCCTGTAATATAGAAACGTGCCTTTTCAACCCACTTATTTATATTCCAAGTATACCCCAATGTAGCGACATCCAACTTCATAAAATCACCATTATGTACAAAATAACTGCTATGCACATTTTTTCCTGTAGTAATTTTCCTATTTTCCTTGTAAGCGGACTCCAGCACATTCGTATTCGGAGCTGCATCCTGCAAGCCATAATACAAATCATGGACATCATAGATCTGATAACCCAAATTACCTCGGAAATACAAATTCAAATCTAAATTTTTATAACGGAAAGTATGAGTCACAGACATTGTAAACTTAGGCAATCCATTACCTACCACCCGTTTATCCTCATCCGTACCTTTATCTATAGGAATCACTTCACCATCTTTAGAGTAAATCAACCAACCTCCGTTATCATCCAAACCCGCATACTGGAATGTGTAAAAATTACCAATGCGTTCTCCTTCTTCAATACGTTGCAATACCCCTGGATTTCCTGGGTACAAGGGAAAATTACTCATCCAATAATACTTAGGACCTTCATAAAACTGATTTGAGAATGAAACAAACTTATTATTTGAAGTAGAGCCCACAAAACTAATTGTATAATTAAAATTTTTGCTCTTTACCGCATTCCAATCTAATTCGATTTCAACACCTGTATTTTTCATTGTACCTACATTAACAAATGATTGCGAAGCACCATTAGGTGGCAATGCAACATCATAAACTCCCAATAGATCCTGTTGTTTCCGACTATAATAATTTACACTACCATTCAAACGATAATTAAACAGACTGAAGTCTATTCCTACATTCCAATTTTTACCTTTTTCCCATTTCAAATTAGGATTAGCATTGGAACTGAATCCCCAACCCTTAATATATGTTCCATTATAATAAATCAAATCATACGCCTGCATCAGGGCCAATGACTTATAACTATCAAATTCCTGATTACCTGTCACTCCGAAATCACCTCTCAATTTCAAATCACTAATCCATTGGATATTTTTTATAAAATCCTCCTCACTGATTCTCCAACCAGCAGAAACGGCTGGAAACGATCCCCATTTGTTACTAACACCAAATTTGGAAGAGCCTTCATGACGAAGAGAAAATGTAGCAAAATATTTATCTCTAAAATTATAACTCAGACGACCAAAGAAAGCAATTAATTTGGAATCATTCCTGTAAGACCCCATACCTAGGCGTCCCTCCACTTCACTATTGTAAGTTCCAGCACCCAAGTTGTCAGGTCCTAACAAATCTGAAGCAAAGTTCTTATTCTCAGCATTCAATCCGTCATTTACAAAGTATTGATAAGAATATCCTCCCATAAACTTTACATGATGGTTACCAGTGTCATAACCGTAATTTACCAACCATTCCAAAGATTCTTGTTTATTCTTGTCATATTTACGGCTAGCTTCTCCCTGAAATCCACTTTTGTCTTCTATGGTAGAAATCGAAGGACGAAACCAACTGTAATCGGTTTCTATAATCTGCTGAGCCAATGTAATTTGTGTACTTAAATAATGATTCTTATCTCTACACAACAGCGGAAACAAATTCAACTTAAACGTACCATCCCAACTTAAGATAGTACGCTCACCACCACTTTTCTCCAACTTCAAGATTTCAACCGGATTATTGGTGGAATAAGTAGTTATCTGAGTATATTTACCCGGTTGCTCCGGGTCCATCACTGGAATAGTGGGATTTATCAACAATGCAGAACGAAAAGTATCATAATCTGCATCCTGATACTTCACTGTGCGCGGAGCCACATTCAGAATGACATTGTACAAGTCACTTTTTCCTGTATGATTTAATGACAAACGGGCCCCTACCTGCTGCCTTTCCGAACGCAAGTCTATACCATCTGTATTTTTATAATCCACTGTTGCTTTATAATTAGTCTTAGTATTACCACCCATAACCTGCAAAGTATGACTATGAGATACAGCCACTTTAGTCAGTTCATCAAACCAATCAGTATCAGCGCCATAATCATCTCCCCGTTTCTGTTCTCTAAAATCTGTAGCCGACAATACATTCAACTCTCTGACAGGTGTAGTTATATTCACAAATCCCGAATACGAAGTATGAATTTTTCCATCCATAGTACCTTTTTTGGTAGTAACTACAATCACCCCATTCGATCCACGGGTTCCATAAATGGCCGAAGCTGCCCCATCTTTCAAGACATCAATAGATTCAATATCATTTTCATTCAAATTATCAAGACTACCGCCTGGTATACCGTCAATTACAATCAGCGGACCCAATCCGGCTGAACGCGAGGATACTCCACGTACCTGAATACTGGGTGAAGAATTAGGATCAGAAGGAGTAGAATTCTCTACTGCAAGACCTGAAACCTTTCCCTGAATCTGCATGGCAGGATTACCACTCCCAATCTGCAACATATCCTTACCTGATATGTGGGAAACTGCACTAGTCAGTTCCTTCTTTGAAATGGAACCATAACCTATTACTACCACTTCATCCAACAGCTCCACATCTTCTTTCATCATAATACGAAGTAACTTTGTATCCTTCAATCTTATCTCCTGTGAAGCATAGCCTATATAGCTTACTACTATTACATCTCCTTGCTCAGCGGACAGCGAGAATCTTCCGTTTATATCTGTCACCGTGCCTTGCATATCTCCTTTCAGCATCACAGTAACACCAATCAGCGGTTCGCCCAAAACATCGGTCACTACTCCCGTTACCCCCTGTTGCTGCGCTGCCAATGCAACATCACGAGTAAGGATGATATGATTTCCCTCCATTTTATAACCGATGGAAGAGCCGGTCAGCAATATAGGCAGCACCTCGGACACAGGTTTACCATTCACCTGTATGGTTTTACGCATCTTCACGTTCACATCTTCCTTATATATAAAGATAGTCCGTTTGAGACTCTATCTCATTCAATATAGATTCCAACGGGGCATCGCTTCTATTGATAGTTACCCTCGCATTCTGTGAGTGACTATTTTCGGCCATCAGGCTGAACAGGCAGAAGAACAATAAGAATATTGATATTCGCATAATTCTAAATAATTGTTTTAAATCCGGATTTTCAAGATAATAAAGATCCGGCAAAGGAATGTTTTTCATATCTTTGCAAATGGTTATTAATACGATTTATTAAAAATAATTGTGTTAGTCGGGTCGGTGGGTGGTGCAAACACCCATCGGCTCTTTAGTTGTTTTTCATTAGGATTGCTTCATAGGCTGATTTTCCATTTTAGAAGGTTAATACATTTCTTACTTTATATGAATGACGTCATTATCCCGATTTCTTTGATAAGTAAAGGCTACATCGTTTTGCAGAACACGCAGCGCATAGTCCAATCCATCAGAAATCCTGAATTTTCCAGTTAATGCAACCTTTGCTATTTCCTTTTTATCCATCTGTATGCTCAGATCATAATATTTCTCCAAATCTTTTATAATATCAGCAAAAGGTTTATTTCTAAAACAATATAACCCCTCTTTCCAACGATATACATTATAATCATCAATTTTACTCACCACCAATCGGCCGTCTATCAAAGTCGTTTTCTGATTGGGTACCAAGACGACGGAATTTTTGTCATCGTGAGGTAATTTTACCTTTACTTTGCCCTCCATCAAAGACGTTTCGAATATTTTTCGTGCTGAATAAGCTTCCACATTAAATTTTGTTCCCAATACTTCTACATCCAATGTACTTGTATGTACCACAAACGGACTCTTTTCATTATGAACCACCTCAAAGTAAGCCTCTCCATCTAATATCACCTCCCGTTTGCCTGTCATAAAAGAAACAGGATATTGCATTTTAGTTCCGGCATTCAGCCAAACGTTTGAACCATCAGGCAAATCGAGGTTCACACGCTGACCGGCCGGCACGGTAATGGTCTGCATCGCTAAATACATATCTTCATTATCTTTACCTATTGAAAATAATACAGCCGTCACACTCACCGTTATCACTATTACAGAAGCTATTTTCAGGAATTCCCTAATAAAATAGTTCCTCCTGTTCCTCATTCTCTGTATATCAGTCCGTCGGGAATGACCTGCAAGAATCATGGCATTAAACAGTTTGCGTTCCCTACGCAACAGCCCGGCATTCTCCTCAGAAGCATCAGCCCATTCTTTAACCACTTTCATATCTTCTAAAGAAGCATGACCTTCAAAAAAACGGTATAACAAATCCTTATCCATAAATACTTTTGTTTTACGTATTTATAGTAATAGCGGATGGGAAAGAACATTCCCTAGTGAAAAACTGTTTTTTTTAATGCAAATAGAAAAAAAGTAAGGGATACCGGCAGATAATCCTTCAATGCAAGACGTAACGTCCTGGTAGCTTTCGATATATGAAATTCCACTCCCTTAGTTGTAATATCCAATAGTTCTGCTATTTCTTTATGGGATTTATTTTCATTACGACTCATCACAAAGATTTTCCGAGTCTGTTCGGGCAAAGCATCCAGTGTCCTATCAACAATCTCCTGTATTTCCTTTGTAAAAACCTCATAGGGCTCGAAATCTTCCAAAGTCATGATTCTGCCCGACAATTCCCATGCATAGATTCGGGCTATTTCGTCAGAAGCATCCTGATAAACTTGTTGATGGCGCAAATAGTCAATACACTTATGCTTTATCGTGGTCAAGACATAAGCCGGAATATTAGTATCAGCAGACAAACGATCTTTGTTCTCCCAATAGTACATCATTGATTCCACAACAAAATCTTCGGCAACAGCTTCATCATGCACATAAGTACAGGCTAAGTGGACAAAACGTTGCTGGTAGTCTATAAAGAATTTATTAAATGCATTCAAATCAATGCTCATTGCCTATCAAACCGTATTAAATAAAAGGAGAATAATGGTACAAATATACACTTTTACTTTTAAAAGCAAATGAAAGCTACCTCAAATTTTATGCCTCCAACAACGATAGTAATCCACCAAACAAAGAAAATATTCCTCCAAAGTTTCCCCGCCTTAAATAAAAGCAGTAACTTTATCCAATAATATACTAACATTAGGAAATAATGAACAACCCAGAACTACAGCGTGCCTGGCAAATAATAGAGAATACTGGCACCCATCTCTTCCTCACCGGAAAAGCAGGAACCGGAAAAACAACCTTCCTACACAATCTGAAGAAAGAATCTCCCAAACGCACAGTCATAGTCGCCCCCACCGGAATAGCTGCCATCAATGCGGGAGGCGTTACCATCCACTCCTTTTTCCAACTGCCATTTGCACCTTTCATCCCCGATACCACGTTCAATACCGAACAAAAACATTTCCGGTTCAGCAAAGAAAAAATTAACATCATCCGAAGCATGGATCTGCTGATCATTGATGAAATAAGTATGGTGAGGGCAGATCTGCTGGATGCCATCGACTCCGTACTCCGCCGGTATCGGGACCGATACAAACCCTTTGGAGGCGTACAATTGCTGATGATTGGTGACCTGCAACAGCTTGCCCCCGTAGTGAAAGAAACGGAATGGAATATGCTGAGTCACTATTATGATACCTCCTATTTCTTCGGAAGCCGCGCCTTGAAAGAAACCACCTACGCCACCATCGAACTGAAACAAGTCTACCGCCAGAACGACCCCTATTTCCTTTCCTTGCTGAACAAAGTCCGGGAGAATAAAGCCGACGAACAGACACTCGCAGAATTGAACCAAAGATATATTCCCAATTTCCATCCTGTCAAAGAAAAAGGATATATCCAACTCACCACTCACAATTACCAAGCACAACAGATTAATGATCACGAGCTTTCACTCATCAAAGAACCGGTTTTCAGTTACAAGGCAGAAGTCACCGGAATTTTTCCTGAATATTCTTATCCTACAGATGAAACATTGATGCTGAAAAAAGGAGCGCAAATCATGTTCGTCAAAAATGACCCTTCCCCGGAAAAACGTTATTACAATGGTATGATTGGCGAAATCACTTCTATAGATGAGGATGGATTTACCGTCCGCACCAAAGAAAAGAATGAAAAAATCATTGTCCAACCCGAGGAATGGACAAACAGCAAATATGTGCTAAATGAAGAAACAAAGGAAATAACCGAGGAACAAGAAGGAGTCTTCAAGCAATACCCTGTAAAACTGGCATGGGGCATCACTATTCATAAAAGCCAAGGACTGACTTTTGAACACGCCATTATTGACGCCCGCTCCGCTTTCGCCCACGGACAGGCATACGTTGCCCTGAGCCGATGCAAAACATTGGAAGGGATGGTTCTCAGTTCCCCACTTTCCGTCAACGCCATTATCAACGATACAATAATCGATGACTATAATCAGTATATAGAAACACATACCCCCAATGAAGAATTACTCCATGCCATGCAACAAACTTATTTTCTCAATCTCGTTAGCGAGCTATTCGATTTCTCACCGATAGCCCGTTCATTCAATGAGCAAGCCCGACTGATTGACGAACATTTCTACAAGCTCTTCCCTCAGTTACTGGCAGAATATAAAAAGCAGATACAAATATTTACTACTGAGATAGTGGATGTATCCTATCGTTTTCACAAACAATATGAACGTCTGGTAACACAATCTACTGATTATAATACGAATAACGACCTACAAATACGCATCATAAAAGGAGCCGCCTATTTTGAACAAAAACTACGCCCTTTCCATAAACTGGCTGAAGCGACCAATCTTCCCACGGACAATAAAGAACTAAGAAAGAAAACGAACAACACCTTGGAAGAGTTCTTAAACACTTTGACACAGAAACTTTCCTTGCTACAATATGTAGAAGATAATGGTTTTCACGCCAGTGACTATCTACGTAAAAAAGCGTATATCCTTTTAAGCGAAACCGATAATAAAAACTCCTCAGGTACAACGGCACACGACAGAAAAGAGCGCACCCCCAGAGAACGCGTATCCAGAGAACGGAAGAGAATTGAAGTTCCCAACGACATACTCCATCCAGAACTTTATCGGAAAATCACCGAATGGCGTGGAACTAAAGCAAAAGAAACCGGTATGCCGGCCTATGTCATTATCCAGCAAAAAGCTCTGTTGGGAATGGTCAATCTATTGCCTAATGATGCAGAATCATTGGAAGCTGTCCCTTATTTCGGACGTAAGGGGGTAGAGAATTATGGTTTGGAACTTCTGGGAATTATCCGGAATTATATGAAAGAACAAAATCTGCAACGCCCTGAAATAAGAACCGTATTTGTTCCCCGGGAAAATAAAAAAAAATAAAGAAGACACCAAAAAGGTCAGTTTCAGATTATTTAAAGAAGGGATGAAGGTAAAGGAAATCGCTGAATTCCGGGAATTGACTACCGGTACCATCAGCAACCACCTTTTACACTATGTCCGGACCGGAGATATCAAACTACAAGAATTAGTCGACCAAGAAAAAATAAATTATATTACAGCTCATCTCCAGAAATTCTCCTCTCTGCCACAAGGAGTGAAGGAAATAAAAGAAAAGTTAGGCGAATATACTTCTTACGATGAAATACGTTTTGTCTTTGAAGCATATAAAAAACATATACCGGCATAAATTTCACTCATATTGAAGTTGCAAAAAGTAAGTGCACTTCATGAAACAAGTAAGTATACTTAAAATGACGAAGTAAGTATACTTACTTGTTTTGCTACATAAAAGTGACTATCCGGATGAGAAAGATGATAAGGAGATTTGTGAATAAATGAAATAATAGTGAATGGTTAACAAGAAAAAGGAGGGGAAAGGAAGAGTCTTTCATAAACCGATTAGGAAAAATGATCCTTGAAACTGATATTTAACATCTTTATCTCATTGAATCATGTTATTTGTTTTTTTGAGCAATATGCGATATTCCATTTATAAGGAACGTACAAAATAACATGCATTCTCTCTTAAAATCGCCACCATGAGTGTTTCATAGCCTGTAATTTATTAAGAATAACAAAAAAAAATAAAAGAAAAGATAGCGTTATATTCTTATAAAAGAATACATTTGCAGCAACTGAAATAGAAAGGGAATAAGATCCCTAAACCAAACTATTTACTAATTTAACCTTATTAATCTATGCAATTCTACCAGAAAAGAAGGGAAAATTGTGTAAAGACACACGTAATTTTGAAAAAAGCCTCTTTTTATGCGTGTCTTACACTATTTGCCGGAATGGCTTTCCCAATGCCTTTGTGGGCTTCGCAGTCAACTGCCATCGTGCAACAGCATGTCAAACAAATTACGGGTATCGTAAATGATACAAGCGGAGCTCCTGTAATCGGTGCCAATGTAGTAGAAGTGGGAAGCACCAACGGTACTATTACAGATGTGGATGGCAAATTCACATTAAATGTATCCGTAGGGGCTAAACTGAAAGTTTCGTATATCGGTTACAACGACCAACAAATTACCGTAGGCAACAGCAACAGTTACACCATTATCTTGAAAGAAGATACAGAATCTTTAGATGAAGTGGTAGTAGTAGGATACGGTACTCAAAAAAAAGTAAATCTGACAGGTTCTGTGGCAACCATCTCATCCGATAAGCTAGTCAACCGCACCAGTGCCAATGTCACCAACATGCTGGCAGGACAAATGCCAGGCGTCACCATTATCCAAAATACCGGCCAGCCGGGAGCTGATGCCGGAGTACTGCGTGTGCGTGGTCTAGGAACTATGGGAGATGCCAGTGCCATGGTTGTGGTGGATGGTGTAGAATCTACCATGAGCAGCGTGGACCCCAACGATATTGAAAACATCTCTATATTAAAAGATGCAGCCGCCTCAGCCATTTATGGTGTACGTGCTGCCAATGGCGTTATCCTTATCACAACCAAAAAGGGAACCAAAGGACGTACCATTGTATCATACGATGGATATGTAGGCTGGCAAAGTGCCTCACGTATGCCCAAATTTTTGGATTCTTACAATTATGCAGTGCTGATGAATGAAGCTTACACCAATGACGGTTTGAAAGGTCCGTATGACGAAACAGCCCTACAAAAGTTCAAAGACGGAAGTGATCCCGACTTTTATCCCAATTCCGACTGGCTGGGTACGCTATTAAGTGAAAACGGCCTGTTCAACAACCATCACTTGAGTATCAAAGGCGGTGGAGACAAAGTAACTTACTCGCTGGCATTCAACTATCATGATAAAGACGGATTGATAGTCAATACCAACTACAACAAGTTCAATGTACGTGCCAACATTGACGCTCAGATAAACAGTCGTCTGAAACTGACTACAAATATGGCGGTATACCGCAGTAATATGACTGCTCCGGCGGCAGGTATCAGCAACCTGATGCACTATGCTTTCCGTGAGACTCCGGTTACTCCCATCCAATTGAGCAACGGCAACTATGCTTTATTCAAAAACGAGCACAACTCCGTAGCCTATGCACGTGAAGGAGGAACCTACAAAGAGATAAACAGCAATTTCCAAGGTAACGTAGGAATGGAACTGGACATCATAGACGGACTGAAACTGAGAGGAGTCGCCGCCTCGACTTTCAACCTGACCGACAATCCCACCCACGTAAATACCATGACATTCTATCAGGCAGGTTCAGACACACCGGTAAAGAAAACCACTAACTCCATCACAGAATATGACATCAAAAGTATGGAACTGAACTTGCAAGCTTATCTGGACTATAATAAAACCTTCGGCAAACACACAATAGGAGCCTTATTAGGTTACTCACAAATTTATAAACAGACACGCTATCTGCAAGCTTACCGTAAGAACCTGCCCAACTCCAACTCACTGGACCAGATCAACGCCGGTGAAGTGACAGGACAGACAACATACGGTACAGAAATAGAATACGCCCTCCGCTCAGCTTTCGGACGCGTGAATTATTCATACGATGACCGCTATCTGCTAGAAGCCAACCTGCGTTATGACGGCACTTCACGCTTCCCCAAGAACAACCGCTTCGGCGCATTCCCCTCTTTCTCCATCGGATGGAGAATATCGGAAGAAGAGTTCTTCAAAGCCGATTGGGTGGATAATTTGAAACTACGTGCATCATGGGGATTGCTAGGTAATCAGGAAACCGTAAACTCGGACAACAGTTCTAACTATTATCCGTATCAGAACACCTATCTGTTCGGTTATGACTATAGTTTCGGCAACACTTTGACTCCGGGTATTTCCATTTCCAACCCGATGGCTAACCAAGATATTACGTGGGAGAAAACCGATCAATGGAACGTAGGTGTGGACGCCGCTTTTTTGGGCAATAAACTGACATTGGGCGCAGACTGGTTCCGCAAGGAAACACGGGACATATTACTGCAACTTCCAGTTCCCAACATGATGGGAGTCAGCGCTCCGATGCAAAATGCCGGCGTAGTGCGTAATACCGGTATCGAACTGCAACTGGGACATAACAACCGTATCAATGATTGGAGCTATTCTATCGGAGCCAATTTCAGCTATGTAACTACCAAAATCATGGATTTGAAAGGCGGTGACACACCGGGGCAATCCGTAGGCGACCCACTGTGGGCATATTACGGCTACGTATGCGACGGCATCTTCCAAAACGAAGAAGAGATCAAGAATCATCCTACACAGAGCATGGGTACTCCGGTTCCGGGTGACTTAAAATACCGTGACCTGAACGGAGACAAAGTAGTAGACAGCAAAGACCGGCAAGTATTGGGTTCTTACTTCCCGAAAATCAACTTCGGTCTGAATCTTTCAGTTCAATATAAAGACTTCGACCTAAGTGCACTGCTGCAAGGTGCAGCTGATGTAAAGAGTGCTCCTGTAGCCGAAATCAGATATGCCTTCTACAATGGCGGTAAAGTAACGGAACAGCATCTGGACCGTTGGACTCCGGAAAACCCGAATGCCACTTATCCCCGATTATCCATGAGTGACTCCAAAAACCGCGTGACTTCCAGTTTCTGGATGCAGGATGCCTCTTATGCCAAGCTGAGAAACCTGCAAGTAGGTTACAGCCTGCCCAAACAGCTGATATCCAAATACGGAATCAGCCGTTTGAGAGTGTATTGCAGTATCGACAATCTCTTTATGATTTCCGGCTTCGACGGTGTAGACCCCGAAGCCATCAGCGGCAACTATTATCCATTGACCCGAAATTATTCCTTCGGTCTGAATGTAACATTCTAAACACTGACAACTATGAGACTAAAATATAACTTTATAGGATTAATATTGGCATGCGGCCTTGGTCTGAGCTCTTGCAATGACAGTTTTCTGGACAGAAATCCTAAAGACCAATTATCCGATGCATCTTTCTGGAAAAACGCAGAAGATGCCCAGAAATTTGCAACCGGAATTTATCTGTATCTGATAGAACCGGAAAACCATACTATCATGACAGACTGCTACACAGATAATGCTATTCCTGTACATGTCACAGCCGAACAGGGACAGTTGTCTGCTGGTACGGCAACTTCCAGCAACCCACATTTCCTACAATTATGGAAAAATGCCTATCAATGCATCCGCAGATGCCTGGTATTTTACGAGCATATAGGCGATGTGCCGATGGATGAAAAAGAAAAAGCGCAACTGACAGCCGAAGTACAGTTTCTCGAAGCTTTCTCATACGCTAACATATTAAAATATATGGGTGGCGCCTCCCTGCTGGATCATCCGTTGGAACTGAACGAGAAACTTCCTTCACGCAGTTCTGAAGAGGAGACTTATAATCATATAGTAGGATTATTGGATAAAGCAGCAGCCAGCTTGCCCGATATCCGCAGCAACAGTGACCACGGAAAACCGAGTGCCGGAGCCTGCTACGCACTGAAAGCCAGAGTTGCTTTCTACGCACACAAATATGATGTGGCGGAAGCTGCCGCACGCAAAGTAATGGGCATGAATGTGTATGGACTGTATGATAACTATGGTGACTTGTTCCAACCTGTAGCAGAGTTATGTAACGAAATCATCTTTGATCGCGAATATCTGGAAAACCCGAAAAACTCTAATGAAGGCAGTTATATAGGACAGTTCTTCGCTCCCGTCATGATGGGAGGATGGGAAGCTTTATCACCTACTCAAGACTTGATAGACTCCTATCCATGCAAAGATGGCAAATCAATCAAAGAGTCTCCTTTCTATAATCCGGAAGACCCGTTTGCCGACCGTGACCCCCGTCTAGGCTTCTCAGTACTGTGGAACGGGTCACAAATAGCAGAAAAGACTTTCAACCTGAACAATATGGGAGATGGCAGCCATACCCGTACAGGATATAGCATGAAAAAGTATATCAATCCGGACAATGACGGTATCAATAATTATGACTGGACCAACTTTATCTATATCCGCTATGCAGAAGTGCTGCTGACCTTCGCCGAGGCTCGTAACGAAAATCTGTCTGCTCCGGATACGGAAGTATATGATGCGGTCAATCAAATCCGTCAGCGTCCCAGCGTAAATCTTCCTCCTCTGCCTTCCGGCTTGTCCAAAGATCAAATGCGCGAAGCTATCCGTTTGGAACGTCGTTTGGAATTTGCTTTCGAGGGAATGCACCTGTTTGATACCCGTAGCTATAAAACAACTGAAAAGGATGTTACTAAACCAGTATACGGGGTAAATGCAAAAGGAGAAAGCATTTTTATTGAAACCCGCAAGTTCAATACCAACCGTGACTATCTGTGGGCTATCCCCTTGGAAGAGGTAGACCTGGCTCAGGGTGCACTGAAACAGAATCCGGGTTGGGATTAACCCGGTCATTTATTTGGAGGGACAGACTCATAAAGCTGTCCTTCCAACTCTTTCTACACATCTCTTTTCATTGAAAGCAAAAGTAATTACCTTTCCTCTCGAAAAAAGATAAAGCACTTTCAAGGAATATATGGTTTTCCCACCACCAATTTATCTCCGGAAAAATCGACTTCAAACAAGCGAGGAGTACGAATATAACGTCCGTTTACATCCTTATGACTATGTACAGACATCAACCATTTACCGTCCAAGGTCTGAAACAACATCCCATGACCGAAATTGGGAGGAGTAATCGGGTCTTTCTCCTGTATCCATGGTCCATCCAAGGTTCCGCTTTCAGAATAAGCCACTCCCTGAGTGTACACATTATAAATCCAACTAGTCCAAATCATACCGAGTCTACCTGTTCCTGTACGGAATAGATACGGACCGTCAGTGACTTTATTCGGTTTGTCCTTGCCATCCGCATCTTTTTCACGGCTCCACGGCGATTCGCTGGCACGGAACAGCAATTTCCCTTCGCCTATGGTTCCACTTAAGTCAGGCTTCAGTTCTATTTTCTCTATCGTACCGTCCAAGGCTTGCAACCATTCATAACAATATACCATATAAGGCTTTCCGTCCTTATCCACCCAGAAAGTCCCATCCAAGGTTGGTTTATCAGCAGGCAGGTAAGTGGAATCCTTCATCGGAACGTAAGGTCCGTCCGGGTTATCGCTCACCAAAACATGACTGGCACGGCGCTCTATTACATTCCCTTGTACCGTATCAATCTTCACCGCCTGATTGGTGAAAGTGGCAAAATAATAATACTTGCCCTTATACGGATGTAACTCGGCAGCCCAAATCATTGGTTTCGGTCCCATCCACGAACCGGAATCAGTCTTTGCCACATGAAACGGTCCTTCCCAAAGTTTCAAATCCTTGCTTTTCCAAAGCATACCGCCGGTTCCGGTCATATAATACATAGCCGTCTTCCTGTCTGCCAAAATGCAAGGGTCACTCAGTACAATAGAATCCAAAGGCACTTCCTTCCGTCTTTCCTGCTGACGTTCTTGGCAAGCAGACACCAGCCACGAAAGAGAAAAACCTAACAACAAAAACAATCCAATCTTTTTCATGCATATTCTATTTTAAGTTTCACAAATTCGACATTACAAATATACGAACCTAGAAAGGTAATGAAAACAGAAAGGCACATTTCCTCACGAAATATGCCTTCAATTCTAACTTAACCTAACCTAAAATTCTATTATCACATCACAGTATGTTAACCTTCTTCCTAAAAACCTATCTTTAATACCTATTATCTCTTTTTACCGATAGCAAAGATAAAAAATCTGATTGACAACCATAGGGGTAAAATCGAGCAAGATGGATGCAATAATCAGTCAAGAACAGACTATTGCACTATTTTCCATCCTTCAGACTATTTTCAACAGGGATTACTGAAAGAAATCCAGTGTCCAGTTGTCCATCCACTCCACGTATGGAATTCCTTCCTTGAATTGAACAGGTAACCAAATGTAACGGGCATCACTGGGATGCTCCGGACGCCAGATATCCGCCATAAATATAAAGGCGTCTTTCTTCCCCCCCACTTTCAGAATATAAGTGCTCTGTCCGCCAAACGTAAGTTCCGACTTAGGTCCCACACAAGGGTTGGGATGCTGAGACCACGGTCCGAAGATGGAAGAAGACGAGAACATACGAGCCTCATTGGGAGCCCAACCGGTACAACCGGAAGTGATCATCCAGTAGGTTCCGTCTTTTTTGAAGATAGCAGGTGCCTCATTGTGTCCTGCCGGAGCCACACGCACATAATTCCCTGTGTGTGAAAGATAGTCATCGCTCAATTCCGCTATTTGGAGTGTGAGGTTTTCTTCGGAAGAGTAAATATGGTAGGCTTTACCATCCTCATCTACATAAAGAGTCATATCGCGAGACATCTGTCCGCCATCCAAATCACGCTTTACTATCAAGCCTTTGTTCACAGCATCCGTCCATTCGGGAGTCCACCATTTTTCATAATTCTTGGCATTCAGAGTATCCAGCACTGCAACAGCCTGTCCGTCCATATCAACAGGCAGCTTACCAGCATTGACACGTCCCGAACGGATGAAACGGTAAGGACCGGCAGGAGTATCACTGACTGCTACCCCGGCACGGGCGGCTGCATAACCTTTTCCTTTCAATTCCAGATGGAACCACATCACAAACTTCCCTGTTTTCGCATTATATATCACTTTAGGACGTTCCAATATACATCCACGCGCTATGTCGCTGCTGTCGTTATCAACAACAGAAAGCACTACGCCTTCGTTCTTCCAGTCAGTAAGATTCCGAGAAGAATAGCACATTACTCCCACCATGGCACTGCTGGTAGTATCGCATTTATTCTCACCGAACCAATAGTATGTTCCATCATGGTACATTACTCCGCCCCCATGGGCATTGATATGCTCTCCGTTGTTATCAGGCCATATCTCACCTGAACGAATGGGTTGCAACGGTTCATTGCTGCATCCGCAAAAGAAAATCAAAGCTGTGCACAACTCACACAAGCTGTTTCTCAGTTTACTCATCATGAATTATTTTATATAAAATGTTTCTTATTCAGATGGAAGCAAAGCATCGTAAGACATCCCCCAATGTTCTGCCAGGCGTTCCGCTTCCTGGCGGGTAAGATGAATGATTGCCCCATGTTTGGGAGAAGTAAAGTTAGTAGTCCTCATCACTCCTTGGTTAAACTGTCCCAAAGGAGTGAAATGTACGAAGTCGGAAGTTTCACTGAATCCGAAATTATGAACCTTCTGCCCGTACACATCATACATCAACACCCATCTATCCTCACCAATGCGTTTCCACAAGTTCGGAGCTTCGCACGCCGTGGGTTCAGGATCATACCAACGGGCATTATACTCGTAATCACTGTTTACCCTATCCGAAACAGCCTGCTTGATACCGGCGCCCCCATCGTGCGAAACGTAAAACATGTGATATTTATCTTCTATACGGGTAATATCCGCATCGATAGCAGAAATCTTCTCATCGGGATATTGAAAAAGAAGCTGAGGTAAAGTTTCCAACTTATCAAAGTCGTCATTGACATATACATAATAAAGTTTGTTCGCTTCATTCTTAAAGCGCATGGTGAAATACATCATCAACTTTCCTTTTTTATCATCATAGGTCACTTCAGGAGCCCAAGCGCAACCTACCTCACTGTAAGCAGCAGATAATTTGTCAAAGCGCAGATTAGTACGCTTCCAGTGAATCAGATCCCAAGATTTCATCAATACCAGCCCCCGGTTGTTACCCCATCCGTACTCTTTTCCATCGCGTTCCCATTCTGTATCACGATATCCGTCACGCTGCGCATAAATATGCAAATCGGTCATCGACAGATAGAATGCTCCATCCGGACCACGGAAGATATGCGGATCGCGGATACCTTTCTGTTCAGCTATCGTATCTCCGGCTATGACGGGCTTTCCTTCGTTCAAGGCGGTAAAAGTGTAGCCGTCGGGACTGATTGCCATGTGAAGTCCATGGTCCTCGTCTTTGTGGAAGACCATCAGATAGGCGCTCATATCTTTCTCTCGCGGAACTGCATTCCGATAACGGAAGCGGCTGAAACCCGAACTTCCTTTTCCAGCGGAAAACAGACCAACACGCAAAGCATAAAAACCACCATAATTATTGTGATGCAAGGAGGAAACATCCATATCACTGGCAAGGACAGTCCATTCTTCCCCGTCTTTACTCACCTCGACGGACAGACGGTTACCGCAATTGTGCAGTCTGGCAAAGAAATGTTTCCCAATACGATTGGGAAGTTCCGTCTTGTGCTCCGCATTCCGGTAAATATAGAATCTCTTTCCATCGGAAACGACTCCGGCATAAGCCTTTTCATTATAATACAGGATAAGCCCGGCCACATTTCCATTCCCTGTCCGGATTTCCACTTGTGTTTCGTAATTTTTGTCTTCAGCGGTGGTCAACAACACCCGTCCGTCGGCAGAAGTCCGACCTTTGGCCTTCATCCATAAGATATCCTCCTTGAAAGTCAGGGATTTGGGAGCATATTCTTTCCAAAAAGTCCACTGAAGTCCCAATTGAGGACCTTTGAAATCATCGGACAGTTCCAATCCATGTTTGATTTCCTGCTCCGGAGTGACAGGGGTAGCGGCAGATACGGTACGATACCAGCCGTCTTCCGTCCATTCTATCGGTTCAATCAAGGTGGAGCGTCCTAATGTATGATAGCCATTGGCATATGCATGATAAACAATCCACCAGTTGCCGTTCACATCATCTATCAACGTGCCGTGGCCTTTAGACCACCAACTATCCGTTGCACTATATGTATGCACAATGGGATTGTAAGGTGAATTCTCCCAGGGGCCGGTCACACTTTTTGAACGGGCTGATACAACCATGTGGCTGGTTGCGGGTCCTGCGGTTCCTCCTTGAGCAGAAGTGAGATAATAGTAGCCATTGTGTTCATTCAGTTTCGGGGACTCCAGACACATGCATTCCGTATCCCAATGATCAGGATATTTCCATCCGTCATATACTTTCTTCTTCTCCCCAACGGTAGCAAGTCCGTCTTCTGTTAACCGGATCACCTCCCCTTTATCCACATAAAGATAGCGATTTCCCTCCCTATCCACGACATGACCAGGGTCAATTCCTCCTACCTTCAAGTCTACGGGAAGACTCCACGGCCCACGAATATCTTTCGCCCACATCACCCAATTGGTTCCTGCGGCAGGATAATAAATATAATAAGTATCTTTGTATTTCAACAAATCAGGTGCCATGGCAGAGCCTTCATATTGAGGCATGACACGACATAACGGCTCCCAGTTCATTAAATCCTGCGAGTGCCAGATTAAGAATCCGGGAGCGTAATAGAAAGGAGAATGAGTCATGTAGTAATCCTTGCCGTCACGCATAATGGAAGGGTCAGGATAATCACCCGGAAGAATCACTTTAGGATAAGTCTGTGCATTCATCTGCAAAAATGACAAAAGCAATAAAAGAGATAATAAAAGTCGCATCATAGTATTTTATGGGGTTATTCATTACCTGTCATCGAGTTCCAACCCGATACAGCTGTTTTTTATTCCTCAAAAATACATATTCTGCTAATAAAAAAGGGGGTATAATTCGTGCAAAATAGGACAGAAATCAGCCAAAAGCCGCTTTTTATTCTTTCTAAAGAAATAAATCACGTCGGATTTACCAAACTAGAGGAAATAAAATAAGGGCACTCTCTTTAAGAGATATGCCCTTCATGCTCTTTCAATATTTTATATATCTATCTTCTTACTTATATCCGACAGAATCAATAACCCGGATTCTGTTTCAAATCTCCGTCTTTGTTCAATTGAATCTCGGTGAGAGGTATCGGAAGCAGTGTATGGATATTGGCATCAAAACCTGTAATCACCTTATTGCTTGGTGCGGCAGGTTCCATATCCCCATTCAGTTTGATACGTTCGGCCAACGTATTGGTCCGGACTAAAGTCATACGACGGTTCTCCTCACTAATCAATTCACGGGCACGTTCATCCAAAATGAAGTCAATGTCAATCTGATCAGCCGTTACTTTACCAGCACCCGGAGCCACCGCACGATAGTCTTTAAAGGCACGGTCGCGCAACACATTGATGTCATCAGCCGCCCCCTGTGTATTCCCCTGACGGAAACGAGCCTCTGCACGGAGCAAGTAAGTTTCTCCCAAACGCATCACAGGCCAGTCCTTCACTACAGCATAACCAAAATCATCGGTTTCATCATAAGCCCCCCATTTAGTGGGATGAGGATAAAATACGTTCAATGAATCTCCCTCGTGAGGGATGACCTGGTCGCCCGTTTTTAATGTCACATTTCTTACACCTTTGTCTTTATCCACCAAGAACCCTTTAGCATCAATACCAACTTCTTTTGAAAAACCGGGCTTGTTATACCACATTACACGACGGATATTATAATTAGAATTACGGATATCACCTTTCTCATACAATCCGTATTTCACAAAATTGCTGATACGCAAACGGCCATTACCACGACCGCCTATGGAATCCGCATTCACCATACCATCCAGTTTATGGAAAGCAGGAACCCAGTTACGACGTTGTTGCGGATTATCAATTGTACCGCCATTCACATCACGGTTATACTCCATTTCGAAAGTCCAGATAGCCTCCATATTCCCCTGTGAACGACGCTGATTCCCCCAACGGAACATATCATGATAATAATCACCCGGCTCGGCCGCATATTTACCATATCTTGCTGAAATCAGTTCATATTTACCACCTGTTATAATAGGCGTCACCGCATCTTCCGCCTTCTTGAAATAGGAAGCATCACGCATACCCATCCGAAGATAGGCTTCTCCTGCCAACTGTCTTGCCATGTCCTGATTTATACGGCTTTCATTTTTGGCAGCTCCCACTACCGGAAGATTAGACATGGCATAAACCAAGTCAGAATCAATGACTCCATCCACCTCGGCAACCGCATTACGGGTATAATCTGTACGCGGAATACTAGTAGATTCTGTCACTAAAGGTACATCTCCCCATAATGTCACCAACATATTGTATGCATAAGCACGAAAAAACATGGCTTCGGCTGTTGCCGCCGCATCACCGCCTTCAGCTTGTGAAGCGATAATCTGATTCGCACTATTAATGAGCTCATATAATTTTTCCCAAAGGAAACTTACCCCTGCATTCTCTGCATTCAATTCCTGATATCTGTAAAAAGGAACCTCTACCCCCTGAGTGTCACCGGGAGCACCTACATCCGTACCTACCTGCCAGCATCCTACAAATCCCTGCTGACTGGACATTCCCCATATAGCAGCATATTGACGGTGCAGACCTACCAATTTCGCATTTACATCTGATACTTCCGGACCATAACTAGAGTACATTTTCTCATCCAGAAAACTATCGCTGCATGATGTAGTCCCAATAACAAATGCCGATGCAGCAAAAGTTGTTAATAATATATTTCTAAATTTCATAGTTCTTCGTTTTTTAGAATGTTAAATTAACTCCAAATACACAACTCTTAGTCATCGGGTAGTTACTGCTGTCATATACAGTTTCACCTCTTGTACTATCCCATGAACTATTACCACGAGCTACCTGACGAGCTTCAGGATCCCAACCTACCCAATCCGTGAAAGTAAACAGGTTACGTCCGCTCACATAAAGCTGCAAACCACCGATACCCATCTTCTGAATCATGCGCTGTGGGAAAGTATAACTTAATGTGATGTCTTTGATACGTGTATAACTGGCATCACAAGGGAAACCATATCCATGTTTGTTTGAGTTCTTACGCAATGAACGCCATTCGTTACTCTTGTTTTCCGGAGTCCAATAACCTATTTCAGTAGTGGTATTACGACGTCCCATTTCATCACCTGCCATACCGATCAATGAATTGTTCTTTTTCAATCCTTGTGTAGTCTGGATAAAGATACTCAATGTAAAATCCTTATAAGTGAACGTATTCGTCAGACCACCAATCCATTTCGGTGTTGTCTGCCCTTTGATGGTACGGTCATTGTCATCAATCTTGCCATCAGGTACTCCGTCAGGGCCACTGATATCCGCCAACTTCACATCACCAGCTTCTGCAATCGGGTCCCAATTCAAATGGTCGCCACGGGCTATCTCATCTTCCTGCCAGATTCCAACCATTGTATAATCATAAATCACGCCTATCGGATGTCCAAGGAACCAACGGTTACCCAAGTCGTTCTGTCCGTCTCCATAAAGGTCTTTTATCTCATTCTTATTCCATGAAAATACCAAATTGGAACTCCAGGTAAAATCGCCTGAAACAATATTACGGGAATTCAGTGTCAATTCCACACCTTTATTAGCTGTTTCACCCATATTGGAGTACACGGTATTGTAACCAGTTACTTTAGGTAAATTACGTTTCAGAAGCAAATCGTTGGTCTTTGAGAAATAGACATCAATATTACCTGTCAAACGGTTATTCCAAAGTCCGAAGTCCAGACCGACATTGAAACTCTTTGTGGTTTCCCAAGTCAGATCCGCATTCCCCATCAAATCATTGGGCCATAAACCTGCATTCGAAGCTCCGCCTAAAGCCAACATGCCTGAATCCATCTTCACACGTGACTGATATACTCCGATGGCCTCATTACCCGCTTTACCATAAGACGCACGCAGCTTTAATGTGTTCAACCAATTACTGGAAGATTCCATAAATGATTCACGGGCAATATTCCAACCTAAAGCGACAGAAGGGAATACACCGTATTTGTTATTATCACCGAAAACAGAAGAACCGTCCCGACGCACTGTAAATGTAAACAAGTAACGGCTGTCATAAGAATAATTAATTCGTCCCATTTGTGAAACAGTAGTATAAAGGTCGGTATATGAAGCTACGCTAGGTGTTTCCGCACTACCCATGTTATGCCACTGCTGGTCGTCATTAATAAATTTGCTGGCCATAGCTTGCGAACGTTGATATTTCTTACGTGAAGCGGCATACAAAGCTGTCAAATCCAAATGATGCTTTCCAAAATCACGATTATAAGCAAGGATATTCTCTATGGTATAACTTTGTGTTTCTTCATTCTTTATTTCAGCATAACCGGTCTTATTATTCACCGACTTACCTTCATAATTATTATAACGTTTGGGCATATATGCATAACCACCATTGAATTTATAGGTCAATCCTTTAAGAGGAGAAATCAACTTTCCGAAATCAATCTCGGCATAACCGTTTATATTGATATTCCACTGACGACGCTCGGGATTAGTAGTAGTCCACATCAACGGATTGGTAAACAAAGTTTCACTGTACATCGGATTAATGCAATAGCTGCCGTCTTCTTCATACATTTTTGCATAAGGAGACATAGCCTCAGCCATCAGAAAGTTAACACGTCCACCGTCACGGTTATGAGATACTATATAGGAATTAGTTCCCACCTTCATATAATCAGTCACATTCATATCAATATTCGTACGAATAGAGTAACGTTTGTAGTTGAACCCTTTCAACACACCTTTCTGACTCATATAGTCGGCAGAAACGTAATACTTCACATTATCCGCCCCACCGCCGATACTTACGTTATGGTCTTGGATGATACCAGTTTGCGATACAGCATCAATCCAATCATTCTCTATACCATTGGCCTGATTTTCCGCTTCGTATGCATTCTTCACATAATCATTATACATGGTTTCTCCGGGGTTCTGTGACACATAATCTCTATAACGTTGAGTGATTTGCGCACCATCACAGAAATCTAGTTTATGAGAAAAATCCTCCACTCCGAAATATCCGTTATAACGAATAGTCGGCTTGCCGGAAGTACCACGCTTAGTAGTAATCAAAATAACACCATTCGCACCGTTTGTACCATAAATGGCAGTGGCCGAAGCATCCTTCAAAATTTCCATGGATTCAATATCATTCGGATTGATGTCATTCAATGTACCTCCCGACTTGCTGATAGGCACACCGTCCACAACAATATATGGCCCGGAATTAGCATTGATGGAATTCTGGCCACGCACCAAAGCATCCGGTGCATCGCCCGGAATGGAAGATGTTTGTGTAATAGTAACACCTGCCGCCGCACCTTGAACAGCTTGTAATACATTCGTCACCGGAAGTTTTCCCAGACGCTCCTTCCCTACTGAAGTAACAGAACCGGTCACATCTGATTTCTTCTGCACACCATAACCGACTACCACCACTTCCTCCAACGTTTCTGTATCCTCTTGCAAAATAATGTTAAGTGATTTTCCCGGAATAACTTTCATCTCTTGATTCTTATATCCTATATAAGAAATAACCAATGTAGCTCCTGGAGCCACATTCAATGTAAAATTACCATCGAAATCAGTAATTGTACCATTGGTAGTACCTTTCTCTAAAATACTGGCACCAATAACCGGTTCCCCTACCGGATCTTTAATCGTACCTGATACGGATTGTTTCTGTTGCTGGACAGTTTGTACGGCAGTTACAATTTCTTCGGCCATCACACTGAACGGCTGAGTCGCAACGAAACCTGTGCAAAGCAATAAGGCTGTCAAAGCCTTTCGATTTTTTAAGAACGAGTTTGATTTCATCGTTTTTCTTATTAAATTAGATTATAGGTAATAATATTATCCGAATAGAGTTATGATTAGAAACTCCTTGGGCTAAATTTTGTCACATTCCCAATATTAATCGGGGGCAGATTTATTCCTCATAAGCATTATACTTAAAGTTCGTTTTATCTATTTTTCACGTTGCAAACTTAAAGCTTTAAAAGAATAAAAAAGGCTAAAAAATAATCAAGAGTAGTAGAAAAATTAAGCATGAACGATTTTTCTATAATGAATTCCGAATTTTATATTCCTCTATCTAAAAGGTCTAAAAAAAACGGACTACGGGTTAAAATCACTTCAAGCCGTAGTCCTCCTATAATCTAATTCGCAAGTTAATCAGACTTGCTTTATCAGTATCAACAACGCCTGTTGAAAACTATCATTATTTTGTCAATTCTTCATCAGCCACTGCTTCTTCCCAATTAGTAAACATCGGAATCGCTTCATCATAGCCGTCATATCCATAATTTTGCCGCAACCGCGCACCTGTATTAGCAGTAATAGCCGAGTTGGGAATCGGCCAAAACAGATTACGCTTATCTACTTGATAATTCAATTCCTTGTTGGAAACAATAGGCCCATGATTGAAAATGTTGTAGCGCGTAGTACGCTTATACCAATAGCTTCCTCCATTCAAATCCGTACCACTCTGCTTATCCCAAGTAGACAGATTATAAGTTTCTCCCCATTCATCCGGCTGACCACTGCGAGCAAGACACCAAGAAATACGAGTCAATTCAGGCTGTCTCCATTCTTCCAAATACAATTCCCGAGCACGTTCATCAGCAATGTCACCGATAGTTACAGTAGTAAACATCTTTTTGGCATTAGCACGACGACGAACTACGTTCACATCCTCTGCAGCGCCAATCGGGTTACCTTGGTAGAACTTAGCCTCAGCGCGAAGTAAGTAAGTTTCTGCCAAACGGAACAAGTATAGATTACCATTAGACACACTATTGCCCTTGGTTGCTCCATTAAACTGATTAGCCCCCATATTTTCTTCAGCATTTTGATCAAGTATATATACTTTGTACAATGGAGTCGGGAACCAACTACGAATAGTATCAGAACAAAGCAAATCCCCTTTTCTCACCAACAAATCACCTGATTCCGGATCATAATAATCTTCTGGTGCATAAAGCATCATGTTTTTCCCATAATAAGCAGAATTTGGATTATTGTATTTAAGATCCGTCATTTCCATCCAATTACCTATTTCTCGATTATGACGCATATCCTGCCAATCTGTTTCACCATCATAATTCCAAATGGTCTGATTATAATGATAAGAAGTGCGGAAACAACCAATACCACGTCCCATAGCGCGTACCCAATCTAATTTCGCATCATATTCCCCAGCAGTACGTGCATAATTATAAGTTGGAGATCCTAAGTTATGAGGATCACGGATAATACCATTACTCCAATGCACACACATAGCTCGCATCTGCGGATAGGAAATGAAACCTTCAGCATAATAATTCAAAATAGGCATAATCATTTCCGTATTAGAAGCATCAGTTATATTTACTCCACGATGCAAATCCCAAATTACATTACGTTCTACCGGCCATGTTTCCGGATTACCAGAAGAAACATTCGTTCCAAACGGAGCATTCATTAAAGCCAAACCATGATTGTTAATCAAATCGGTAGCTAATTGTTCAGCTTTCTGATATTCACCTACAACTAAATAACACTTGATAAGCAATTGCTTACATGCTTCTTGGTTGACAGTACCTATATAACCGATCTCTTTCTGTGGAGACACATGTTTTACAGCGAATTCCAAATCATGCACCAACATTTGGAAGATTGCCTCTTTACTCGTGGATTTATAGTTTTGTTTAGGTACTTCAATCAGCTTCGTAATTAAAGGTATATCACCAAACAATAATACACCGTGATAGTAGGCATAGGCGCGATGAAAGTAAGCACGTCCTAAATACTCATCGCGCAAAGTGGGATCCAACCCTTCTACTTTACCTACATTGGAGATAATAGTATTTGCAAAAGTCACACTATTCCATGTGCGGTCCCAGAAACGTGACATAGCATTCTCATCCCCACCACCTTTCATACCGGATGTCGGAGTTATCTTATTGGCAAAATCATCTTGCATATCGCCCGCATCGGTTTTCCCATACAGACCAATATCTGTCATGAAATAAAGGGAAGCCATAGGCATCACGTTACCATTTCCGTCCATCAGCATTTCTTTCAAGCCATAATCACACATAGCCAAGGCTGATTGCAAACCAGATTCTGTTGTGTAAGTATTTTCGGGATTGTAAAACGACAAAGGGTCCTGTTTCAAAAAATCATCCGTACAGCCAACGTTCACCAAAGCGGTCGCAGCCAGTACCATACATGCTTTTGTAAATATCGTATTGCTTGTTTTCATAATATTTTTCAGAAATTAGAGTGTTACATTAATACCAAAGTTAAAAGTGCGTGTAGCCAATCCGCCAGTTTCGGGATCACCATATTCCCAATTATCAAAAGTACAGACGTTTTTACAGCTTGCAGTAAGACGGATGCGGTCTATCATAAATTTCCTAGTCCATTTCTGTGGCAAAGTATAACCCAAAGTTATGTCATCCAAACGAACGAAACTACGGTTGTAAACTTTATCTACACCATTAGCCAGCCCCGTATTGGGACCTGCAGCATTCAAACGACAATAATCATTAGTCGGATTATCAGGAGTCCAATATTTACGAGCTGCCACATTAAAGCCGTTAGTTACCTGTGACCCTCCGTTCTCCTGATTCAACCAATAACCAGCACGGCTCTTGTGTCCCATATAAGAGTATAATGAAACAGAAAGAGTCAAATCCTTCCACAAAGTGAAATCGTTACGTAAATTCCAGTAAACAGGAGGAGCTGTAGTCCCTTGATAAACCTTATCATTATCATTGTAGACAGGTATGCGAGTACCATCTTCTAAAATCCGGTCATCTTCAGTATAGTGATTCACCACTTTCGGATCACCCGGTTTCTGCCCTACCAAAGCAGCAGAAGCAATGTCTTCAGGAGTATTCTGCCAAACTCCATCGGTTTCATAATACCATATAGTACCGATTGCCTGACCGATGAACCAACCATTGGAGGTATCATCCTTCTCTACACCATTCTCGTCATAATCATAGTAGATATGGTTAATTTTATTCTTATTAATAGAAAATCCTACGGAAGTATTCCATATAAAATTCCGATTTTGAATATTTGTAGAATTCAAAGCGATTTCAAAGCCTTGGTTCTGTACTTCACCCAAATTGGCCATAATGGAACCGAAACCAGAAAAACTCGGCAAACGCTGGCTCATTATCATGTCTGTTGTTTTCTTCAAATAATAATCCATGTTAGCAGTAAGTCTTCCATTCAAAAATGAAAAATCCAAACCGATATTCCACGCTTTAGTCTTTTCCCATTCTAAATTAGGTGCAGCCAAACGACTCATATAAAGTGGATTGACAACGTTCGAGTTACCATTTTGGTAATATACCATACTTCCACCTGCCAGTGACAAATTAGACAACGTAGAGTAAACATCTCCAAATTCACGGTTACCATTAGTTCCCCAAGACAAACGCAACTTACCCATATCCATCCAATCGTGAGCATCAGACATAAAGTTTTCTTCAGAGAATACCCAGCTAAGCCCAACAGATCCAAAGTTACCCCAAGGATTATTAGAACCGAAACCGGAGTAACCGTCACGACGGAATGTTCCTGTAAACATATAACGATCCTTGAAGCTATAGAATAAACGCCCCAAATAGGAAGCAGCAGTATAATGAGTATCATTAGTACTAAAGCCACTCTGAGTCTTGTTAGCCCCTTGCGTATAATGGAAACCTAGAGCATCACTCGGCGTGATGTTACGTGCATTAACATTATCACTCCAATATCGGTGTTCTTCAGCCTCTTGTACTAAGATTGCGGTGAAATGATGCTCGCCAAATATCTTGTCCCATGTAATGGTGTTGTTCAAATTCCAATCAAAATTTTTCGACCAGCCACGATTCACACCTCGATCAGCAGCAGATGCATTAGGCAAATCAGCAGACATCCAATAACGGTCATAGAACCACTGATAACGAGGAGCAATATTGAATTGATAAGAAAAACCTGCTGGCAAAGTAATTTTTGCATTAAAAATAGTATTTAATACGGTATACCCCTTTTCCAAATCGTAATACTGACGATCAAAGTAGTAATTGTACCCACCATTGGTAGGCAAACCAGACATAGGATATTGCTCATAATTACCATTGTTATCATACATGGAAGCATATGGAGAATTACGCAACATATTATTATCCCAATAATTACTTCCAAGAGATACTTGAATATCTCCATCCGAACGGTCCTGGAAATTAACATTCGCTCCTACCTCCAACCAATCTGTAATCTTCGCATTGATTTTCATGTTAGAACGGAAAGCATTGTATTCATTACCCTGTACAGCTCCTTCATTATTAATGTAACCTAATGAAAAGTAATAATTCACACGTTCAGTAGCTCCCGAAATACTTGCATTATAATCTTGATTGAAACCAGTGCGGAAAGTGGCATCATTCCAATCAACCATACGACCATTCAAAAAATTTTCCATCATCATCGGAGAATTATTGAATTCTAAACGACGGGCAAACAGACCAAGCATGGATTCACCTTCACTAAGACCAATACCACTGACACCTATATTGGAGGCCCATGCTTTCTGTTCTCCTTCTGTCAAGGTACGGGGGTCATCATAATAACCAGCTGGATATAACAAATTACCACTACCATCTTTTGCTTGATAGTAGTCATACAAACCATCCTCACCCTGTCCATACGTATAATACATTTTACGCCAGTCCTGATGAAATTTCAAATAACCAGCCGCATCAAAATAATCGCGATAATCTGATTTTCTAGAAACCGAAAGATTAGCACCTACATTAATAACCGGCTTACCCTCCTTACCTTTCTTTGTCGTGATAATAATGACACCGGCAGCAGCCTTAGCACCATAAATAGCAGCAGAAGAAGCATCCTTCAACACATCAATTTGTGCAATATCATCAGGATTAATTTCAGAAAGTTCACCATAAAAAGCCATACCGTCCAATACAATCATTGGGCTTGCATTGGTACCTAAAGAATTCTGTCCACGTAGCAAAATAGAAGCATCACTACCTTTAGCCGATGCATCATAACCTATTTGCAATCCTGGTGTACCGCGCAAAACATCTTGAACAGAAGTCGGATTTTGATCAGCAATCTTGGAAGGGTTAATTTGTACTACCGAACCTGTCAAGTCTTTCTTACGCATTGTACCGTACCCTACCACTACCACTTCTTCCAACATTTCGCTGTCCTCAGTCAATGTTAAATTTATTGGTTGTCCTGCTACAGTTTTCATTTCTACCGTCTTATAACCAATATAAGAGATTATTAGTGTAGTGCCAGGAATTACATTCAACGTAAATCTACCATCAAAATCGGTAATTGTACCATTCGTAGTCCCCTTCTCTAGCACACTAGCACCAATTACAGGTTCCCCCGTAGCATCTTTAATAACTCCTGAAACGGATTGTTTTTGTTGCTGAGCAGTTTGAGCAAAAATCATAATCTCTTCAGCCATAACACTGATTGGCTGAGTTACAATGAAACCTGTGCAAAGCAGCAAAGCCATCATAGCCTTTCGATTTCTTTTAAACGAATTTTCTTTCATCGTCTTTCTTTTATAATTAGATTTAATTAAGGTAATAAACTCTCATTCCTAACTCCGAATTGTATATAAAGGCATCCGGACCAAACCTGCAAAGAACCTAAGTCTATGTTTTCATAAGCATTAGAATTTTTAATCTGTTTTATTTTCCCGAGACAAATATAAAAATATTGTAAAAGACAAGTAGAGAAAAACTGAGCAAGAAGGATATAAAAAATCGTTCATAACGAGTTTTTAGTTGTCGTATGCTGAATATGTCATGTACATTAACAGAAATATTTTAGAAAATACTATATATTTGTACTCATAAAAGTACCTTTATATGAAACACACATATTCATTTTCAATCTCATTATTATTAAGTTTTATTTATCTGTTCCATGCATCTGCACAACCTTATGTTATCAAACGCCTGGGAGTGGAAGACGGTATGTCCAGCAATTATGTAGTCAGTGTTACTCAAGATAAAAAGGGTTACTTATGGATAGCAACCGAATCTGGTCTTAACAGGTTTGATGGACGTCAATTCAACATCTATACCAAGAATAATTCAGGATTGAGTGGTAACGAACTGAATGTCGTACTTGCAGACCCCTATGAAAACAAAGTCTGGATAGGCACACAACGAGATGGACTTTGTTATTTTGATTATGAAACAGAAACCATATCACGCATTCCTGCCACGGGCAATTATATGCTCAGTAATGATATCACAGACTTATCTGTTGCTGCCGACAGCGGCTTATGGATCACACATTATCATTTCGGAGTTGATTACTATGATCGGAAAACCAAATTGTTTACCCCCTATTCTTCTAAGAATGTAAAAGGTCTGGAGGGTAATAACTGGGTATCAAAAGAAGACGGTAACGGCAATTTGTACATTGGCCATCATCTCAGAGGATTAAGCATTGTATCCCTTAAAGACCGTACTGCAAAAAATTATCAACATGATCCCAATAATCCTTATAGCATTCCCGATAATGAAGTACGCGCTCTATGCATAGACAAGAATAAGAACGTATGGGTAGGCACCAACAACGGTCTGGCACTTTTCAATCCGCAAAGCGAAAAATTCATCACATTCAAACACATAGAAGGAAATGAAAACTCATTATTGTCAGATCAGATTCTTGATATCAAACAAATGAAAGACGGCACTCTATGGATATGTACCAACATGGGAGGAGTAAGTATTCTCAATCTCAGGGAAAATACATTTATATCTCCAGAAAAGATTACATTCTCCAATATTACGGTAACAAATGACAACCATGGATTATCCGGACCCAATGCACGAAGCATCATACAAGATTCATTCGGAAATATTTGGATTGGCAACTACCGCGGTGGAGTGGATTTTATCAGTTATGCACAGCCATTATTCAACACCATTGCCTATACTATTGAAAAACAAGGTAAGATCAATAATAAACAAGTATGGGGATTATGGGCAGATAATCACCAAATATGGCTGGGAGGAGAAGGTGAATTAGGAATTTATGAAAAAGGAAAGAAAACAAAAAACTTCTCTTTACACGAATGCCGGCTGCACCCACAAACACATATCAATGTGATTTACCAAGACAAACAAGAACGACTGTGGCTAGGCACTTATAAAAATGGCATATTGCTTTATACTCCCAAAGACGGACGTATCACCCGGATAGGAGATAAAGGCTCGGAGTTCCTCGATATCTGCTCCTTCAGTGAGGATATAAACGGCAAGATATGGATAGGTACCCAAACGGGAATTTATTCTTATTTTAATAACCAATTGTCGTACGAGAAAGAATTAAACGCCCAGTTACCCGATATTATGGTACACGGTATCATACGGGACAAAAACGGAAAATTATGGGTAGGAACATTCGGCAAAGGAGTAGTGGTGTTTGATGAAGATGATAAAAAGCTTTATAATTTCACAACAGACCATTCATTTCCATCCAATGCCGTGAATTATATGATGGAAGATTCTCGCAAACGCATTCTTGTTGCCACCCGGGAAGGTATTATTATTTTTAAAGATGTAAGTCAACCTAATATCTTTGTGTCATTCGGTGCAAAGGAAGGTTTGGAAAACACACAGGTACGTGCCATACAGGAAGACCATGACGGCTATATATGGATAAGCACCAATGGTGGCATTTCTCGTCTAGATGAAAAAAACAAAAGATTCTACAATTATAATTATCATGACGGTATACCTATGGGTGATTTCATGGATGGTTCCACTTGCATCACTCCAGACGGTACTCTGTTTTTCGGCTCCCAAAACGGGGCATGTTATTTCAATCCGCGTGAACTATCATCACCACGCGAAGTTTCCCCTGTTACCATCACCCAATTCTTTATCTATAATAAACAGACAGAAAGCAGGGATACCCGGTTACCGGTTCCAATCAGTAACAGAATTGTTGAGCTACCTTATAATCAAAACACTTTCAACATATCTTTCAATGTGTTGGATTATACACAAAGTTCACAAGTAGAATTTTCATATATGCTGGAAGGACTTGAGAATGCATGGTACAGCACCCAAGGAGATAATCAGGTCACCTTCCGTAACATACCGCACGGCAACTATGTGTTTAAAGTGAAAACCCGATTTCGCAATCAGGAATGGAACGAGAATGCAGCACAACTGACAGTGGTAATTGCTCCTCCCCTTTGGCTTACCTGGTATGCCAAATTGGGCTATGTCATATTGTTTATCTTCGCATTATATGCATTGCTCCGTTTTTATAAACGTAAACTGGACTTAGAGAGTTCACTGGAAGTGGAGCGCAAGCAAAGTCTGAACAAACAAGAACTGAATGAAGAACGCCTGCGCTTCTACACCAACATCACCCACGAACTGCGTACTCCGCTCACGCTGATTCTAGGTCCATTGGAAGACCTGTTGAGTGATGCCACCTTATCTCCCAAACACGCCAACAAAATCAGCATCATTCATGATAGCGCCACCCGTCTGCTGAATCTGATAAACCGCATACTGGAATTCCGCAAGACCGAGACCCAGAACCGTAAATTATCTGTGGTCAAGGGAGATCTGGGACAATTGGTACAGGAAGTGGGATTGCGTTACAAAGAGCTGAATCCCAATAACAAAGTAAATTATCATATTCATATCGAAACGGAAGATACGGAAATCTTCTATGACGCGGACATGATCACCATCATACTGGACAACCTGATGAGCAATGCTGCCAAATATACTTCCGAGGGAGATATCACCTTATCACTCCGTTCAGTAGAAGAGAACCAGATAAAATACACGGAAATCAGTGTCAGTGATACCGGTCATGGCATTGACGCCGAAGCGTTACCACACATTTTCGATCGCTATTATCAGGCAAAAAGCAAATATCAGGCATCGGGTTCGGGAATCGGGCTCGCTCTGGTCAAAGGTTTGAGTGAGTTACACGAAGGAATCCTGAAAGTAGAAAGCACAGTGGATACGGGAACCACATTCACGCTGCGCCTGCTCACCGAGAATACGTATCCCAACGCTATCCATGCCCAACATGATATGGAAAAGAAGCCGATGGATGCAGAGGAAACCACCATTACCGATACACCAACCGAAAATCATCCCATTGTACTGGTGGTAGAGGACAATACAGACATACGGGAATATATCCGGAGCTCTTTTACAGATATCTATGAAGTAATCACTGCCAAGGATGGTAAAGAAGGCTGGGAACTGGCACAGGCACGAATTCCCAACATCATTGTCAGTGATATCATGATGCCGGTCATGGACGGTATCGAACTTTGCAAGCGAATAAAAGAGGATATGCGCACCAGCCATATCCCTGTAATCTTACTGACGGCTAAAGATTCTTTACAAGACAAGGAAGAAGGATATGCATCCGGAGCAGATTCCTATCTTACCAAACCGTTCAGTGCCAAGCTGTTGCACAGTCGCATCAACAATCTGTTGGAAACCCGTAAGAAAATAGCCTCTTTGCTGGCACTGGCCGATATACAGCCCAAACAGGAAAGTGCCGTGAGTTCGTTAAACAAACTGGATAATGAATTCTTGCAGAAAATCACGCAAATAATCGAAGAGAATCTGGAAATGGAAAAGATGGATATCGCTTTCATTGCCGACAAGATGTGCATGAGTCACTCTACCCTTTACCGCAAGATAAAAGGACTGACAGATATGTCCGCCAACGAATTTATCCGTAAGGTAAAAATGCACAAGGGAGTGGAACTGCTGATGTCCGGACAATATACTATTTCAGAAATAGCCTATATGATAGGATTCAGCAGTGTGGCCTATTTCCGCCAATGTTTCAAGGACGAATACGGAATGTCGCCTTCGGATTATGTGAAACAGAAACAGTAGACTCCCTGGCGGATTCTGATCATTGCTTGGTATCATCCTGAGCAGTTCTTCTTTAGAGTTTTATATTTCTGCTGCCACTGCTACCACCCTTCCTGCTGAAATGCCGATGAAAAGTGGTAGCAGTGGAGCAACAATATAAAGCTCGTTTGTTGTAGAACTCTTGGATCAAGTTATAACTGTCACAATCGAATTCAAGTCCAGCCTGAACATTCTGTTTCTATTTTTCTTCCAAAGAAAGCAGTATCCCGATCACTTCCGCATAATTCTTTCTACCGGAAGGAATGTTGTTACCCTTTAAAAACAGGTTATAAATTTTATTCTGCATTTCACCCAACAGGGTACTATAACGCTCATTCCAATACATACGTTTATATTCATAATCCTTCACCACTTCGGGACGGATCGTCTTAATCCATTCACGAAATTCCTCTTCCGTCAACACAGAAGATGCATTGACCAGCACATAGGGCAACAGACCGAAATAGGCACTATAACGCACCGCCGGCCGCTTTGAAGAGCGACAAACCCTGTAAGCCCAATAATTCGCTTCCGCCTCATTACTTACCCCCAACAGGTGAGACAGTTCATGGGCATACGTAAATGGCAATTGTACAGGAAGCAATTCTTCATTCAATTGCGACTCCGCAAAAAAAGGTCCCATATATCCCAATACCCCCACACCCGAATAAAGCGGATTAAACCACACCTGCTTGGGATGCTGATAATCCCGGGGAAGAGCCAAGCCATACATAGACGGAACCTGCCGGTAAATCTCCTTGATCTCCTGCCGCATCCTTTCAGGGTCCGTTTTCACCTCAGCCGTATAGGACTGATTCAGACTATCTGTATAGGAAACAAGGAAACGATGGAAAGCCTGTTCATCGTAACCGGCAGGCTCCACCTCCATCCGCCGGTAAATATCGTAACGGAAATAATTCAAGCCCCATCCCAGATAAAACCAGATATAGACCCATGCCAGCAACTCCACTTCCCTGCCCACAATGAATCTCCAGCTTTTCTTCTTCCGGCGTTTAAGAAAAGGATAAATAATCATCCATAAAATGATTACAACCACCAGCACCTCCTCTAAGGAAAAAGGGAAAACAGAAGCTATAGCGGACAACGCCGCCGACAGCCACGGATAGATATGACAGGCATACCCTTCGGCCATGACGGGAAAAAAACGGCAAAGTACAATGCACAGAAGAAGCAATGCAAGTACTATATATCTCAGAATAGGGAGAAGTTTTGTTTTCATGGATGCAAAGCTACTATCTTTTTGCCATTTTCAGATACAGATGACACAAAGCTTTTATTTTTTAAACACGAACAACGCAGATGATACGGATAAGTATAAAAACAACTTCGTATCATCTGCGACGTTCGGATTTAAAAGCAATCAGAATAAATCCCAAGTGGGTATATCATCACTCCAGTGATGGTCTTTCGGGAAAGGCTGTCCACCCCATGCCTTGGCTTGTGTGCAAGGTTGTGCGGCATCTGTCCAGAACGGATGTGCGGCAGGAAGCCCCAGCGGAAGGAATGCCAGTGATGTCATATAAAGACTGCCGTTATTGGTGTACCAATCCGCCACATTGGGCTGACGGCCTGCAAAACCGATGGTCAGGAATCCCGCCTCATTGAAGTTCTCGGTGTTGTCATACATCCGGTGCATCACAGAAGTCAGTGCGGCACGCGCCTGTCCGTTGCTCACCCCTTCGGGCAACTGCTGATACCAAGCCATCAGCGCCAAGGGTTGCATAGTGGCCAAACGATAAGGAATGGAACGGCCGAATACCGGGAAAGTACCCTCAGGAGAAATCAAGCGTTCCAGTACAAGGCTGAATTTCCTGGCACGTTTCAAGGCGCGGTCATAATATTTTTTATAATGAATACGAGTGTATTTCCCTGCATCCTTCATGCCCTGCAACGTTTCCAGATACATGGGATGGAAGACATAACTGCTATAATAGTCGAAAGCGAAAGAAGGACCGTCCGCATACCAGCCATCTCCCGTGTACCATTCCTCCACCTTGCGGATAGCCGAATTGATACGGTATTCGTCACATTCCGCTCCTGCCTTTGCCAGGAAACTCTCGATGGTAGAAGAAAACAGCAACCAGTTGGTGTAAGGCGGGTCCACACGGCGCAACTGGGTAAATTCTTCAAAATAACGTTTCTTGGTTGTGTCATCCAAAGGCATCCAAAGCTGGTCGTAAGCACGTAGAAAACTTTCGGCCACGTATGCCGCATCCACCAAGGCCTGTCCGTGTCCTCTCCACAACAGATAGTCGGGATTGGCAGGGTCCACCGCATTGGCATAGCTTTTCAATGCCCATTCACGGAGTTGCTTGCGCATCTGTCCCTCTTCCGTATCATCATCGGGAAGTGTCAGCCAGGGAGCGACACCTGCCATAAGGCGTCCGAAGGTTTCCATATAAGTCACCCCTTTGTTACGTCCATCCCAATTAGGGCTCACCTCTACCAGCATATTCTTTTTCAGATTACCTTCCGCCATATTGCTCAGTACGGGAGCTGCCATCTTATAAAGCAGATTGCACCAGTAGGCGCGATCCTGATTTTCAGGAGCTTCCAGATAACGGACATATTCACAAGCAGCCAACAGAAAAGCGCCTACCCCGAAATTAGCTTCAGAATCAGCATCGACTACTTGTCCCGGAATGGCCTTCTCACCAATCGGCTGTACGTAACCAATCTTGCCATTCTTCTGCAAAGCAGTCTTTGTCAAATAGTTCCATGCTTTATCTATCACCGGTTTGTACACAGCCTCATCCAGATAGCCATTATTGATTCCCCAAAGGAAACCGTAAGTAAAGAAAGCCGTTCCGCTGGTTTCCGGTCCGGGAGCATGAGTGGGATCCATCATGCTACGGGTCCAATAGCCTTCCGGTTGCTGGATGGCTGCGACTGCTTCGGCCAGTTTCACATACTTGTTTACGAAAAAAGAACGATGCTCGTAATCAGCGGGAAGATCTTTCAGCACCTTCGCCAGTCCGGCAAGCACCCATCCGTCACCACGTGCCCAAAAGTCCTTCTTTCCGCTGGAAGTCTTGTGTTTAGGATAAACATATTTGGCATCCCGATAATACAGGCCGGTTTCCCGGTCGAGCATGATACTGTCCGAATATACAATATATTCATACAATTTATCCAAATAGAGATGATTACCCGTCACCTTATACAGTTTGGTCATGACAGGCATTACCATATACAGACCATCGCTCCACCACCAGTAATCATGATTGGGTGTACTCATCTCATACTCCATCACTTCACGGGCACGGGCTATCTTATAGTTGTCCGGAAGAATAGTATAAAGGTCGATATATGTCTGAAAACAAACCTGATAATCTCCGAACAATACATATTCATCACTCTCACCGTAAGAGTATTTCCATTTAGACTTATCCTTTTCCTTGGCTCCCTTCCATTCATTGTGTATAGCCCAGGCTTCAGAATATGCACGGTAGTTTTCATTACCGGTCAGAAAGTATGCCTCCATGTTTCCGGTGTGGTAAGCGGCATTGTCCCAAAACGAACGGACTTCGGGCTTGTTATGCGTTTGCCAATAAGTGTTTACCTTGTCTATAATCCCCCGTACTTCCTTGGCTTCGGAAGAAGGTTTGGCGGCAACCTGCATGGAAAGCAGCAAGGTACCTGCACAAACAAGGGTTTGTTTCAATAATTTGTTCATCATATTAATAATTTATCAATTTGCCAATTTACTAATGTGTTAATGTGCTTGCGCTATATGCCGCATGGTCATTGGCAAATCAGCACATTATTTACAATTCCAACACATAAACCATTTGCGGTTCTGTTTCCACCTGCTTCTCGCCATCTCCCTGTCGGGTATCCTGTACATAAATATGAAGTTGCTTCTTCATTTTCCATAACTCCGTGTCATGACTGGGTTCCCACGCATTTACGGCAAAATCCGTCAGGTCTTTCACGTGCCATTCACCAAACTGTATGTCTTTGGTATAGTACATGGAAACTTTGCTTCCACGCTCCTGGTCACGGAACAGATAGTACACTTCTCCATTGTCCACCACCATCCGGGGACGGGACATGGGAATCATCTTGGTTCCTCCCCCTTTGAGTGAGAAAGGGGTCTTGCGTTCGGAAACCTGTCGGTTGTGCCAGTTCACGCCATCATGCCAAACGATGCGGTATTGGGGAACATCACTATCGGGATTGCGCCAGTAGGTAGCGATGTACGGATGACCTCCGGCATCCGTACTCATACTGGTCTGGTTTATCAGTTCGGCATTCTGAGGAATACGGCAGGCATATTCGGCATTGCCCAGGCGGATAGGAAGCTCATACTTCTGTCCGTTGGTCTTATACCAGGTTCTACCTCCGTCAAAAGAACGGGCGTAGCATAAGTCATGGTTGGTTTCCACATGCCAGGTTTCACGCCACACCCAAGAAAGATGGATGGTTCCTGATTGGTCCACATACAACTGCCAATAGGCATTCCGCTCGTTTTCTCCATCTACAAGGACATCCTGCACACGCTCCCACTTACGGGATTTCACATCATATCGGTTCATTACCATATTTCCTCTTCCGGAAGCGCCCGAGCGATATACAAAAAGCAAACCGCCATCAGCCAACAAATGAAATTCAGGATAGGTCACATCTTCTTCTTCGTTGCCTATCATCGGCTCTTTATCTCCCAAAACAAGTGTATCGGGGGCAATGCTGCGGCAATAGTTCAGTTTATGTCCGTGGTGGTCAAAAGAAAGATGAAGATAGCCGTCGCCGTCCACCATCATACTGATAATGTTATGTGCATCTTTTACATGTCCTTTGTATTGGGTACGGTGCAAAATCCATTCCCCAGTGCCCAGACGGCGTTTGCCTAACATCAGCCATCCTTCAGCGTCATAATAAGAAATGTATTGTGTGTTTCCATGCGTCACAATGGAGTTATTACGGAATACAGTAGTATTTACCGAAGTACTGCTAAAGCCTTTCCCCACTTCAACCAGACGTTGGGCACGAACAGAAAAAGCCACACAGCATAATGCGATTAGTAGAAATAAGTTCCTCATAGCAATTCTATTGATAACATTGCAAAAGTAACTGATTTCTGTAATAACACGGGATAATAATTCGGCAGGAAGGAGTCAGAAAACGGTCAAAACCGATTATTATATCTATTTTAAAGAAAAATTCAGAGAAATAATAAAGAAGAAAGATTCTATGATTACATTTACCATAGAGGCAGACTATGTGAAGGATCATTCCCCAAAGGATCTTTGCCATTCATGTTTCCATGCAGTATATATAGAAATCCCACCCGGATGAAATGGGCATTTCACCCTGGTGAGAGCGTAGTTCCACCTTTGTGAAATAGCAGTTCCACCCAGGTGGGACAATATACCTATACAGGTGCAAACAGCACATTTAATAGTTACTTTGGACTTTTGACACATTCATCCTCCTACTGTGAATGAAACTGCCAACCGGTTAACTATAATATTTCCTGAAGCTGGCTCAACTTCATACTGTTGGAACCTTTAATCAGAATATAATATCCTTTCGGCTTATATCTTTCCAACGACTCTTTCAATGCAACCACATCTTTAAAATGTTCAAAGGACGGAATCACTTTGCCAAACTCCTCTCCTGCCAAAAGTACCCGGTCAAATTTACATTCATCCAGATAATCCGCAATCTTCTGATGTTCCTCATGACTGGTTTCTCCCAGTTCTTTCATATCACCCAGAATAACCATTTTATGAGCGACATTCATCAACCGGAAATTCTCCAAAGCCGCCATCATACTGGTAGGATTCGCATTGTATGCATCAACTATCAGTTTATTATCCGTGGTTTCTGTCAATTGCGAACGGTTATTATGAGGAACATATGCCTCCAGTGCCTCACAAATCTGCCGGGACGGTACACTGAAGAACCGGCCCACCGTAATGGCGGCCAATGCATTCTTCATGTTATAACTGCCGATAAGGTGGGTATTCACCTCGAACTTCTGTCCCTCGTGTTCCCACTCAAACGAAAGAAACGGAGCACAAGCGCCCAGCTTGCCGCTGATATAAAGTCCCTCTCCTCCTTCCATACCATAACAAATACGGGTAAGGCCCTGAGAGATAGCTGTGAGATACTCATTGTCCTTGTCTATGAAAATAATATGCTTGCCATTGTAACGCAGATGCTCATACAACTCACCTTTAGTCTTGATGACCCCTTCAAAAGACCCGAAGCCTTCCAAATGCGCCTTACCCACATTAGTGATCATACCGTAATCCGGTTCTACAATACGGGTCAGTGCCTTGATTTCACCCGGATGGTTCGCTCCCATCTCGATGACAGCCAGTTCATGCTCGGGAGTCAGCCTCAGCAAAGTCAGAGGAACACCGATATGGTTATTCAAGTTACCCTGTGTATAAAGCACTTCATATCTTTTTTGCAGCACTGAGGCTATCAATTCCTTGGTAGTAGTCTTCCCATTGGTTCCCGTGATGCCGATGATTCGGGTACCCATTTTATGCCGGTGATAATTAGCCAGTTCCTGCAATGCTTTCAAGCAATCGTCTACTAACAAGATACGCGGATGCCCATCGGCGGCATATTCTTTTTCATCTACTACGGCATACTGGCAACCTTTTTCCAGCGCCTGAAGCGCGTATGCATTTCCATTGAATGTTTCCCCTTTCAGAGCTATGAACATAGAGCCCTCAGGGCAGTTACGGCTGTCGGTAGTTACCTTGCCGCATTCCGTAAAACACTTATATAAAGCTGAAATATCCATCTTTCGCTTTGCTTTTAAATTAAGTTGCAACAAAGATAACTGAAAAATAGTTCATGAAATAACAAAAACTCAAGAATTGTGCGTACTTTTGTACGACCTAAATGACAAGCCGTAAACAATGGAAACCAAAACCGTCAAATATATTAATGTTAATGGGAAACTGATGGATCTCTCCCATCCGCAAGTAATGGGAATCCTGAATGTGACACCCGATTCTTTCTATGCCGGCAGCCGGCAGCAAACGGAAAAAGATATTATCAACCGTACCTCCCAAATAATAGAAGAAGGAGCTTCCATCATTGATATAGGTGCCTATTCCTCACGTTCCAATGCCGAGCACATCAGCCCCGAAGAAGAGATGCGCCGTCTGCGTACCGGACTGGAAATCATCAATCGCTATCATCCCGGTTGTGTGGTGTCCGTGGACACTTTCCGTGCGGATGTAGCCCGGATGTGTGTAGAGGAGTACGGAGTGGCAATCATCAATGACATTGCCGCCGGAGAAATGGACCCGCAGATGTTCGACATGATTGCCAGGCTGGGAGTACCTTATATTATTATGCATATGCAAGGCACGCCGCAAAATATGCAAATGAATCCGCATTATGACAATCTGTTGAAAGAAGTCTTTCTCTATTTCTCGGAAAAAGTACAGAAATTACGCGACTTAGGAGTAAAAGATATTATTCTGGATCCTGGTTTCGGTTTCGGAAAAACAGTGGAACATAATTACCAGTTGATGAATCATTTGGAAGAATTCAGCCTGTTCGAACTACCGTTACTGGTCGGCATATCACGTAAATCAATGATTTACAAGCTACTAGGCGGAACCCCTGATGATGCCTTGAACGGAACAACAGTGCTGGATACCATTTCCCTACTAAAAGGAGCGGATATTCTCAGAGTGCACGATGTAAAAGCTGCTGTAGAAACCGTGAAGATAGTACAGAAGATGAAAGACTCCGCTGCCTTTTAATTCTTAATTTTCAATTTTTAATTCTAGAAAGATGTTTATTGATTTTAGTATAAAAGACCTCATCGATATCCTGCTGGTAGCCTATCTGCTTTATCAGACTTACCGTCTGATGAAAGATTCGGGTTCTATCAATATCTTCATCGGTATCCTGGTATTTATAGGTATCTGGCTGATTGTATCTCAGGTTTTGGAAATGAAACTGCTAGGGTCTATCTTCGATAAATTGGTCAGTGTAGGTGTCCTAGCCCTGATTATTCTTTTTCAGGATGATATACGCCGGTTCCTTGTCACACTGGGCTCGCATAAACAGTTGGGACGTTTTTTCCGCTTCCTGACGGGAAACAAGCAGGAAAAGACGGAAAAAGCGGATATTATGCCGATTGTACTTGCCTGTATGAGCATGAGCAAAGGGAAGGTGGGGGCACTGATTGTCATCGAAAAAAGTGTACCTTTGAATGACATCATCCGTACAGGAGAAATTATCAACGCCAATGTGAACCAACGACTGATAGAAAATATTTTCTTCAAAAACAGTCCATTACATGACGGAGCCATGATTATCCGCCATAAACGGATAGAAGCAGCCGGTTGTATTCTCCCGGTATCTCACGATTTGAATATCCCTAAAGAATTGGGATTAAGGCATCGGGCTGCCATGGGCGTATCGCAGGAAACAGATGCATTGGCCATTATCGTTTCAGAAGAAACAGGTGGCATATCCGTGGCTTATAAAGGACAATTCCATCTCAGACTGACTGCCGAAGAGCTGGAACGTATTCTGACAAAAGAAGACTAATAACCTATCCGGATTTTTACTCCACTGATTATCAATCTTAAACATAGAAATTCAACCTAGGCAACCAGTAATAAAGATCAATTCAGCATCAAACTCATATAAGGATGCTCCGCTTCCAGTAACAACCGGGTAAAACCATCCAACGTATAAGTGTGATATTTTTTTTCCGGTACTCTCTCACGAAAGCAGAAACCATCCCGTACCGTATAATAGCCGTTATTCTCCTGAATCGCTTCATCTCCCTCAATATGTATATAAAGTTCGGATGCCGGATACTTATGGGCGAAAACCTTCAACAACTCCTCTGCACGAATAACTCTTGCCATCCCCAAAAACAAAGTATCAGCAGACGACGGAATGAAATAATCCATACGCTGTACCTTATATATATGGGCCGCTTCATACAATAAAGTATCCTGCACCGCATCCGTATCTGCCAGCAATTCCTTTATATATAATGTATCATCCCCCATTACCGTAAATGCCATCCCCACTATTTTATCCGCTTCCCAGGCAACCAGCAATTTGCCATTACCCAGTCTTAAATCGGCCATAATAACCAGAAAATCTTCTTTAGGATGCTGAATGCAACTCCTGCGTCCATGCATACGGGAATCAAAATAATGATAATGTTCCACACCGGGAAATTCGCATACTTCTATCCGGCAACCGGGCGCAGGGCATAATCTGTCTACCCTTACCTGCTCAACCGCATACCCAAAAACTGGAGCATATCCCGACCTGGCATAATAACCGAACAACCATTCCTCTGCAGGAATCAACGAAGCCAGCAAAACTCCATCTTCATACATACACCGATGTGTTTCCTTCAGTAGGCGTTTCATGGCTCCATGCTTCCTGTAATCCGGATGCGTACAAGCACCCGATATATACGAAGTAGAAATCACCTCATCACAAAAAGTCATAGGATAAGGTATCATCTGCAATGCGGAAATAATCTTTCCGTCTTCACGAATCACCCTGTTCACTTCATCCTTATATCTCATCTTGAAATATAAGTCGGTAAACTCATCGCTATCATTGAAGCAGAGTTTCCATAATGTTTTCACTTCATCCTTTGTGGTCATTGAGCTCTGCTATACATTTCTCGAGTAAAATAACGGGCTGATAAGAAAGTTTTGCTTTGCGCAAACCTTCCAGACCAAGGTCTTCCTCGCGGTTTACATATATATATTGTTCGTCGATATGATTTGCATATTCATAGTTAATCATGGCATACGACCCTTCTATTCCCGTATCCGCCTTTTCAACACAAGTATCCCATGTTTCATGATTGATGGGAGCACCGTATGTAAAAGCGGCAATCTTCCCGTTGACATGAAGCACGCCGCCCGTCAAACCCAACGCCTCCATATGGTTCAAGGCATATGTCATGGACTTACGTTCTGCCCCCAATGCCAATTGTTCCTCGCAGTTATTGGCACGACACCATTCCTCTTCCAGCTTCAAACATTCGGGAACCAGATCTGGAGTCAACGGTTTGTATTCATAATCAGGATACTGCTTCTTGAACTTGTTGATATGATTACGTTTGGCTTGAAACTTCTTTCCTTTCAAGGTTGCCAGGTCAGTACGCAAGTAGATATAATCAAAGTAATCCCGGTCTTCTGTAAAAGTGAAACGTCCGGGCATCGCCGCCTCTATATCCGCTTTCATCCCCACGCATACCCCCAGCATACGCAATTTTGCCCCCATCTCTTCAGCATCCTTTATCAATGCTTCAAGAACTGGTTTCACATCTCCAGTTCCGACGGGCATCATGTAGGCCAATTCTTCTCCCGCATAGAAACGCAGCAACAGGTAATTATCCATCACGGCATATTTAGTCTGGTACAGGAAAATCCAACTACACAGATTGGCAAACGACAAGTCGCAATTACGACGCAAACTGCCTAAGGTAAAGGACTGTATCAAGTCTTTATCCGCTAAAGTTATATCTTTAAATTCTATCATAAAATATGGGTTGCTTGTTTTCTCACCACAAATCACAGAATCTTCATTTCATTCAAAGTGACAATAGTTATCAGACTGCTGTAAGAATGCTCTGTTACTACTAAATGCGGATAGACTTTTTATAAGCAATGCTCACCCCAATGACCATACCTATTGAAAATCAAATCAATCCTCTATAATCTGTGATGATTTTCTATATATAACAAAGATAACAGCTTTTTTGTTAAATCACACCTAATAATCTAAGAATTGTCGGTGTGAAAATCGCTGTCATAATTCCGTTCAAAGTCAATCCCAGACTAGCGTATGCTCCATATTTCCCACTGATTTCCATTGCTGTAGAAGTACCTACCGCATGAGTAGCCGTACCCATAGAAAGACCTTGCGCAATAGGACTCCCCACATGACCTACCCGAAGTACCTTGAAGCCGAACACCGCCCCGAACAGACCGACTACCACCACAACAGCGGCCGTCAAAGACGGAATTCCTCCCGTGGCTTTCGAAACCTCCATAGCGATAGGAGTAGTCACAGATTTAGGAGCCAATGAACAAATAATCTCCGGAGTGGCTCCCAGCAATTTGGCAATGACCACCACGGCCACCAATCCCACCAAACAACCTGCCAACTGTGAAATGACAATAGGAAGCAACTGTTTCTTTATCATCTCCAACTGCAAATAAAGTGGCACGCCCAACGCTACCACCGCTGGTTTCAACCAAAATTCAATCAGGTGACCTCCTTCATTATATGTTTCATAACTGATACCGGTAAATTTCAAAAACAGAATCAACACGGCAATGGTAAGCAGGATCGGGTTTAACACCACCCATCCAGTCTTTTTCTGCAAGACACGTGACAAAAAAAACACCCCGAAGGTGAATGCCAGCAAAAAGAACTTATTTTCTAAATATTCCATTTGATTTTCTAACTAATTGGTGAACCCATCCTGTTACGACCAGTACCAAAACCGTACTGACCACTGTCGCAATTACTATCGGCCAAAACTGTGCTTCAATGACATCAAAATAAAGCATCAGTGCCACACCGGGCGGAACGAAGAAAAAGCCCAGATTAGCAACCAAGAAATCGGACAGCCCCTGCACCCATTGCAGTTTTATCCAACCCAATTTGAGAAAAAGGGTGAGTAACAGCATTCCTATAATACTGGACGGCAGCTTGATACCCGTCAAAAAAACAATCAATTCACCCAAAGCCAAACAGCCAAATAAAATGGCGCACTGACGAATCATACCTTATAAATTTATTAAATACTTATTGAAAACTGCGCAAAGTTAAGGAAACATCCCGTTTGGTGTTCAATAACATACACTTTTAGCATACTTTAAACCAAAAATAATATTGATTTTGCAATGTAGATATTGCAAAATTAGCTAATTTTGCATCGTGAAAAACAACACTCGTCTTTAGAACGTACATAATTAATATATTATCATGGATTTAATTTCTCAAATCGTTGAGCGCGCGAAAGCAAACAAACAGCGCATTGTTCTTCCGGAAGGAACTGAAGAACGTACTTTAAAAGCTGCCAACCAAATATTGACAGACGGTGTTGCCGACCTTATTTTATTGGGAAACCCCGATGAAATCATGAGCCTGGCTAAACAATGGGGGTTAGGGAACATCGGTAAAGCCACTATTATCGATCCCACAGACCACCCGAAAAAAGAAGAGTATGCACAATTGCTGTGCGAACTCCGCAAGAAAAAAGGTATGACCATCGAAGAGGCCCGCAAACTGGTTGTCGATCCGCTGTATCTAGGATGTCTCATTATCAAGGCTGGTGATGCCGACGGACAGTTGGCCGGCGCACGCAACACAACAGGTAACGTACTTCGTCCCGCTTTACAGATTATCAAGACTACTCCGGGTATCACTTGCGTATCCGGTGCCATGCTGTTGCTGACTCATGCTCCCGAATACGGAAATAACGGTGTAATCGTAATGGGTGACGTTGCTGTAACCCCGGTACCGGATGCCAACCAACTGGCTCAAATTGCAGTTTGTACCGCTCAGACCGCCAAGGCTGTTGCCGGAATTGATCCTCGCGTAGCTATGTTAAGTTTTTCAACCAAGGGTTCTGCCAAACATGAAGTGGTAGATAAAGTGGTGGAAGCTTTGGCAATCGCTAAGGAAATGGCTCCCGATTTGAAGATTGACGGTGAACTGCAAGCTGATGCAGCTTTGGTTCCGCACATCGGTGCAAGCAAAGCCCCGGGATCAGAAATTGCAGGTAAAGCAAACGTATTGGTTGTTCCTTGTCTGGAAGTAGGTAATATTTCTTATAAATTAGTAGAACGTCTGGGACACGCTACCGCTATCGGCCCGATCCTGCAAGGTATCGCTCGTCCGGTGAATGACCTGTCACGCGGTTGCTCTATCGACGATGTTTATAAGATGATTGCCATTACTGCCAATCAAGCAATTGCCGCTAAAGAAAACAAATAATCATTCTCCAAAAAACAACAACATCATGAAAATATTAGTGCTCAATTGCGGTAGTTCTTCTATTAAATATAAATTATTTGATATGACTACCAAAGAAGTCCTGGCACAGGGCGGTATAGAAAAAATCGGCTTGGTAGGCTCTTTCCTGAAACTGACTTTGCCCAACGGCGAAAAGAAAATATTAGAAAAAGACATCCCAGAACATACCGCAGGTATCGAGTTCATTCTGAATACATTGGTGAGCCCGGAATATGGCGCAATCAAGTCATTGGATGAAATCAACGCAGTAGGTCACCGTATGGTACATGGCGGAGAACGTTTCAGCGAATCCGTATTGCTGAATAAAGAAGTACTGGATGCTTTTATCGCTTGCAACGATTTAGCCCCGCTTCATAACCCGGCTAACCTGAAAGGTGTGAATGCTGTTTCTGCCATTCTGCCCAACGTTCCCCAAGTAGGTGTATTTGATACGGCATTCCATCAAACAATGCCCGACTATGCATATATGTATGCCATTCCATACGAACTATATGAAAAATACGGTGTGCGCCGTTATGGCTTCCATGGAACTTCTCATCGCTATGTTTCACAACGTGTATGCGAATTCCTTGGCGTTGATCCGAAAGGAAAGAAAATTATCACTTGCCACATCGGTAACGGTGGTTCCATTTCAGCTATCAAAGATGGTAAATGTATAGACACCAGTATGGGGCTGACCCCATTGGAAGGTCTTGTAATGGGAACTCGTAGTGGTGACATCGATGCAGGCGCCGTTACTTTCATCATGGAAAAAGAAGGATTAAATGCAACCGGCGTATCCAACTTACTAAACAACAAGAAAAGTGGTGTATTAGGCGTTTCGGGTGTATCCAGCGATATGCGCGAATTGGAAGCGGCTGTTGCTGCCGGTAATCCGAAAGCTATTTTGGCGGAAAAGATGTATTTCTACCGCATCAAGAAATATATTGGTGCATATGCTGCCGCTCTAGGTGGTGTAGACATCATCCTGTTCACTGGCGGTGTAGGTGAAAATCAAGCCAATTGCCGTTCTGAAGTTTGTGAAGGTTTGGAATTCATGGGTGTGAAGATTGACCTTGAAAAGAACAAGGTTCGTGGAGAAGAAGCTATTATTTCTGCCGATGACTCCAAAGTGACAGTAGCTGTTATCCCAACTGATGAAGAGCTGATGATTGCCAGCGATACTCTGGCTATTCTGAATAAGTAATTTTATTGTTTGGTTAAATATATAAATTATAAAAGGCTGCTACGCGTGATGCATAGTAGCCTTTTTTAGGGAATATTGACTTTCTCCCTCAACATACTGCTCAAGGAACATATTTTCACCATCAAATACAGCATACGAAAAATCTTGTATCCAGTCACCAAGAATCAACATACGTGAAGTACGGCTCAGCATCAAGTCTAGCATAATGTGGCGATGACCATAAATAAAATAATTGATATCCGGATGGTCTTTAAGGTAATTTTTAGTAAACAAGACCAACGGTTCCTTATCCTCTCCCATATACTCGGGTTCCTTACCGCCTTCACGCTTCAGACGGCTATGCTTGGCCCATTCCAAGCCAAGTTCTATGCTCCAACGGGGATGTATGGTAGAAAACAGCGTTTGTAAAGTGGTACTATGAAACATGGAACGCAACAATTTGAACTTGGCATCTTTATCTCCCAATCCGTCCCCATGCGCCAAGAAAAACTCCTTCCCATAAATCTCACAGGTCAACGGCTGACGATGAATAGTTACCCCGCACTCTTTTTCCAAATAATCACCACACCAGATGTCATGATTACCGATAAAGAAATGCACCTCCACTCCCAAATCGGTCAACTCGGAAATCTTCCCCAAGAAACGAGTATAGCCTTTCGGCACTACCAGTTTGAACTCGTACCAAAAGTCGAATATATCTCCTAACAGGTACACTGCTGCAGCATTATGTTTTATACTATCCAGAAAATTCACCAAACGGCGCTCCTGTGTCCGCCCGTGTGCTATGGCACGAGAACCTAAATGTGCATCGGAAAGGAAATATACGTTCTTCATAATCTTACTAAATTAAATACCTCATAAATTAAAAATCCGAGAATAGAGAATTAAAAAAACAACACCTTGTCCAATAACTTAGACATATTGGCAATTCTTATTTTCCAATTTTAATTCTCAACTTTCAATTTATTAGAGGAAACCCAATTCCAATTTAGCTTCTTCACTCATCATATCTTTATCCCATTCGGGTTCAAAAACCAAGTTCACGACCGATGAAGTAACTCCTTCCACAGAGTCGACTTTCTGACGGACATCCTCCATAATAAAATCAGCAGCAGGACAATTGGGGGCAGTCAATGTCATATCTAACACTACTTCTCCATCATCTTGCAAATCAATCTTATATATCAAGCCTAAATCGTATATATTCACCGGAATCTCGGGATCATATACGGTTTTCAACATGGCTATAATCTTCTCTTCTGTTTTTAAACGGGTATCTGCATCCATATCTCTCGTTGTTTTAATTGCAAATTTAATGATTTTCTATATTTTTCCTTCATCAGCATAGCTATAAAATTTGCCATCCGTTAAAATAACATGATCTATCAGTCTTATGTTCATTACTTTTGCCGCCTTGTCAAGATGTTCCGTCAACCGATCATCCTCTGTACTAGGTCGCATACTGCCGGAAGGATGGTTGTGACAAAGTGCCATGGCAACGGCCCGTTTCAATAATGCTTCCCTCAATACACAACGGACATCTACCGCTGTAGAGACCAGGCCTCCGGAACTTATCTTTATACGGTCAATTACTTTGGAAGCTTGATTCAACAACAAGACCCAGCATTCCTCTGTAGGCAAATCACACATCAACGGATAAAAATATTGATAAACATCACGGGAGCTGAGAATGACCTTACGTTCTTTTCCTTCTTCCTCCTTTCGGCGCTTTCCCAATTCGGAAGCCGCCAAAATGGTGATAGCTTTGGCAGGACCTATTCCTTTATAGTGACACAGTTCATCTACGGTAGTTTTGCCCAATTCATTCAAACTATTATGATAATCACTCAACACTTTACGCATTAACTCCACAGCAGAATCCTCCGTATTTCCCGAACCTATCAGAATAGCAAGCAACTCAGCATCCGAAAGTGTCCCCACTCCATGCAACATCATCTTTTCACGAGGACGATCTTCTTCCGCCCATTGGTTTATGGTTAGTTTTTCTGCCATCTTTCTTTATTTTTCCCCGCCATAAAGACGTATAAAAAGTCCATCACTTTTAATACCTCTTCATGGTAAAATTCTATTTATAAAAATTCTTCTCAAATGCGGCAAATTCGTTTTTCCCCAACACACAGCGTTTCCACCAGGCCCGCAGGAAACCAGTTCCATAGCCAATCAACTGAATAAAAGAAGCAAGGATGGATAATAATCCTATTTTGAAACTTTTATTTCGCAATGTGGAGTCTACACAAATGATAAGAGCAAAAAGCAGCAGCAAAGACAAACTCCAGCTACAAACCAACGAACATAACAACAGGAATACAATTCCTATAGTAAAAAGTGCCGGTAACAAATGTACAACTTTCAATGATTCAGGATACTTTTTATACAGATTGATACGGGCAATACCCGAATTATGCACTTGCTTGAAAAACTTCTTCAAATCGGTACGACGCTTGTGCCACACCCATGCTTCAGGGAACAACCGACAAGCATATCCCCCTTGAAAGATACGGATACTGAAATCAATATCTTCTCCAAAACGCATCTTAGAAAATCCTCCCAACGCTTTATATACCTCAGCCCGTACCCCCATATTAAAACTACGGGGATAGAATTTATCCATTTTTTTCTTCCCTCCACGGATACCTCCGGTAGTAAAAAACGAAGTCATGGCATAATTTATTGCTTTCTGTATATTGGTAAACGAATCATGAGCACGGTCAGGACCACCAAAAGCATCTGCCTTCTGCCGTTGAAGCTCTGACTCGACAGCCGCCAAATACCCTTCAGGCAAAATGCAATCAGAATCCAATATGATAAGATATTCTCCATGCCCCCGTTCCGCTCCATAATTGCGGGTCTGCCCGGGACCGGAATTGGATTTGAAATAATAACATATATCCAACCGGTCAGCGTAATTATCTACCACTTCCTTGCACGGAACAGATGAACCATCCTCCACTATCAGGACTTCAAAATTCTTATTTGTCTGCCTTGTAAGACTGTTCAATAACTCATCCACCTCTTCAGGACGATTATAAACCGGTATAATAAAAGAATATCTCATTGCTTTATTTTGATTTTATCCATCACAGAGAAGTACAAAGAAACATAAAAAAGGCGGAGCTTGCAACAAGTTCCGCCTTTTTATATGCATATATAAATAGATTATGCTTTCACACGGCCTACATATGAACCGTCACGAGTATCAATTTCAATTGTTTCACCTTCATTAATGAATAAAGGAACACGCACGGTAGCACCCGATTCCACTGTAGCAGGTTTCAACGTATTGGTAGCCGTATCCCCTTTCAGACCCGGTTCGGTATAAGTAATTTTCATCTGCACTTTTACCGGAACATCAGCAAACAATACTGTTTCTGTAGAAGCATCAGAAACCACATCCACCACCATTCCTTCCAACAGGAAGTCTACTCCGTTAATCAAGTCATGAGCAATAGGAATTTGGTCGAATGTTTCCTGATTCATAAAAATATAGTCTGCACCTTCCATATACAAATATTGGTGTGGACGACGTTCCACACGTACATCTTCCAATTTTTCACCGATGTTGAAACGACGTTCCAAAACGTAACCATTAACCACATCTTTCAATTTAGTACGCATGAATGTGTTACCTTTTCCCGGTTTTACATGCAGGAAGTCAATACAGAAATACAATTTGCCGTCCATACGGATAGCTGTTCCGATTTTAATGTCTTGAGCATTAATCATACTTTTCTTCGCTTATATTTGATTATTATTTCAGATTATATTCACTTATAGCTGTGATTTCGAGTGCAAAAGTAATGTAAATCAAGAAAAAACGCAAAAAGAAATCACTAAAAATGAGTTATCTCTTTGTTTATTTCAAAAAAGTCACTAATTTTGCAGCCCGTTACTCATGGTGAATAATAACATAAAATAAGTATATACAATGAAAAGAACGTTCCAACCCTCTAACAGAAAGAGAAAAAACAAACATGGATTCCGTGAAAGAATGGCAACTGCTAACGGTCGTCGCGTATTAGCCAGCCGTCGTGCAAAAGGTCGTAAGAAATTAACTGTATCTGATGAATACAACGGAAAATAATTCATCTGACTGGAAAAAATAAAAGGAGTGAAGTCGTAGAGACTTTGCTCCTTTTATTTTTCCAACTAAGCCGAACAGCCATGAAAAAGTAACTTAACTTAAATGATCAAATAAGTCAACTGAAACGACCAGGTAAGTTGACTTGCTTGTTCCATACAGTCGGCTTACTGAAAACAGTCTATTTATTTCTCCTTTCTCTCGCCCACTCCATCACATTAGCCGGAGCGCGTTCCGCCAGATATTCCTTCTTCATAAAATCCATATAGGGTGCTACGTGGTCAAAGAATTGATAATATCCCTTACACAAGTAATTCAATCCCGGTTCACCGTCTTTACTTAACATAAAACGATTCTTCGGACATTCCCCATGACAGGCAAACTCATAAGAACAGTTCAGGCACTGCTGTGGCAGACTATTGTGCTTCATCACACCAAAAGTTTCCTGTTCTTTACCATACATCATCTCCACCAAAGTCTTCTGATAAATATTTCCCAATTTATACTCAGGAAAGACAAAATGATCGCAAGCATACACATCACCGTTGAATTCCATCACGGCTGTATGTCCACAATATTTAGCTAATGAACAAACGCCTGGCTGCTGTCCCACCCAATTGGCCAGCGTAGAATCAAACAACTGAATATAGTAATTGCCCACGTCATTCAGTACCCATTCGTCGAAAATAGTACAAAGGAAATTCCCCCACTGCTCGGGAGTAATGGAGAAAGGAGCCAGTTCACCGTCTTTTTGCTTTAATGAAGAAAGCCGAAGACCGTCCGCACGGCTAGACAGTCGCTCGACAATGGGAGTAAACTGTATATAATGACAATCAAGTTCGTCACGAAAGAAACGATAGAAGTCCAACGGATAATCTGCATTATAGTCATTGACCACTGCCATGGCATTCCATTCCACTCCATGCTTTTTCAACAGGTTAATCCCTTTCATTACCTTATAGAAAGAAGGTTGTCCCATCTTGTTCTTCCGGTATTCATCGTGAAATTCCTGAGGACCGTCTATAGAAATGCCTACCAAAAAATTATTCTCACGGAAGAATTCACACCATTCATCTGTCAGCAATGTGCCATTTGTCTGAATGCAATTATCAATGGTTCTACCACCTGCATATTTTTTCTGAAGTTCCAAGGCTTTCTTATAAAAAACTAAAGGACGCATCAAAGTTTCTCCCCCATGCCAGGTAAACAAAACTTGCGGCATGGTTTGCGACTGAATATATTCTTTAATAAATTTCTCCAGTAATTCATCGCTCATCACATGACGCGGCTGTTCCTCATATAACTTGGATTTTTCCAAATAGTAACAATAATCACAGGCCAGATTACAAACCGCACCTACAGGTTTGGTCATTATATATAGCGGCTTTGCAAAAGGAGTTATGGTTGCTTCTTTCATTTGTTTTTCATTTAATTCCTAGTATAAAGAATACAAAGATAAAGCTATTTTTCAATATTCGTTCTTACAGTAACAGGTTTATGCTACCCTCTACCCCCAAAAGGACATTCTTCTTGCCACCCAATCTGTTTCAAATATAAGAGTTCCACCTTGCTTCAAACTCTTGAAACAAAATGAAACTCTGACCCTCTATTTAAAATATCACTTGAAAACGTGTCTGAAACGCACTTAATGACTGATTTTCAAATCCCACTCTATCCGTTATCTTAGTATAAGAGTACCGGAATCTCCATATCATATACTTATTGATATAATAATTGACAGTAAAAGAGACATCGTTCAAACGCCCGCCATAAATATGGGACCGGGTATCCGACATATCAGTATAGTTATATCCGAATACGCATTCCAACGAACCAGAGTCCGGAGTGGCAATACCACAATCCGTATGTGAATATCTATAATTACCACCTATCAGCAAACCTCTCAGTATTCCATACATACCACTCGCTTTATAATTCTTAAAATCCTTTTCCCGGTTCACTTGAAGATAATAATATTGTGCTTCCAATGCCACAGGACCATATCCTGCTATCATCTCCGGTGTAAATTTTATCAAGTTCTTTGCATCCGGAATCAAGGCATTCACAGCTCTGACTTTTGCAATACGCGTCGGGAAATTAGCCCCCAAGTCAAAGCTAGTATGGTTAAGTGTAGGTTCGCTATTGTATCTAGGTGTTTCGTAAGCACCGGAAATACCCAACTGAAACAATCTCCCTGTATCATGTAAAGGACGATAGACCAGGCGGCTCATAGCACCATAACCCATTTTACCCAATTCATTGGATTTCTTCTTAAGAGCCTCGCTCTCCACATGAACACTAGCTGTACCGAAAAAATCATTTTTGTCATACACAAACATAGCCCCCATCAGCCGGCTGTTGAAAAAAGCCTCATTACTTGCCGGCTCCTCCATGGTTACTTTCATAGACGAACTAGTAGAACTTTGAAGCCCGAACTGATGTACAAAATTCCCTACACGTAATAACGCATGTGAGGAAAATTGTCTTTCTACAAATATGTCTTTTAAACTGACCTTTCCATACGCATAGCCTATATCCATTTTCGCTTTATATTTTCCATAGGTTGCTTTTACACCTATCCGGGCATCAGGAATCGCTACACCATCTACAAAGTTTTTATTATCTGAATGAAACAAGCCTCCATCCATCAAGATTCGTCCTGTAGGACGTATTTTCAAAACTGATTGTTCCTGTGCATTTACCTGTACGGAGAGCAATATCAGGAGAAAAACTCCTAATGATATAAGATTTTTCATAATATACAGTTTTAATGGTAACCATCCAAGTATCCTGTCAGTCTGTCTCTGATTTTTATCATACTGAGGGCAGTGAAGAATCTGTAAGACCACACAATGAAAGCAATCAGTCAGACTCCTCCTCCCATCAGCATCCGATCAATAGTCATGCTTTTAGGCTCAGCAAATACTCTTGTCCGGTTCATCTAAGAAAAACATTACATTAAATAGTTACGGTTTATGGTTAAGTTATAGGGAATTATTTTTTGGAAACAGACTGAATGAGTCCTGCTTTTTGCAGCTTGGAGAACTCATCTTTCGCCTTATTAAGCTGTTTCACAAAAGCATCGTTGGCATGGAGACGGGCAACAACAGCACTCGCCACAATTCGGGCAGCATCTACATCACTTTGGAAATGATACCCACAAATAACACGACTCTGTCCCATTTCAAATCCTCTTTTCAGAATCTCATTCTGCCTGTCAGGATTGATTTCTGCCAAAACAAGGGCAGTAGCCCATCCTATGGCTGTATGTCCCGAAGGATAGGAACCGTTCGTTGAAAGTTCTTCCTGCTGTTCGGGATTACAAGTCATTTCATTGAAAAAACTAAAAGGACGTACACGCATATAATACTCTTTAGCATGACGGGTAGCCAAATCTCCGGCATCCTCTCTCATATTAATAATGAGCCTATACAGTTCCGGCGTTTTATCCCTCGTTATTTCAATACCAAAAGCCTCCGAAAAGGCAAAGGGAACGCCATCACCATTTACACGGGCATCACTGACAGCTTGTTCACCCCTAGGAGTATCCCTTTGCAATTTCCCCCAGTCGTAACGGGCTTTGTCATACAAGAACAAAATACTTCCTGCTTCAGGAGGAGGAGGCAGTAACTCCAGACTATTGGCAACCTCCGATTCTTCCAAATAATAAAGTTCGGGATTGGTTCTTCTATCCTTTATTTTTTTCTCTTGTGCAAAGATGTTTAATGAAATGGCACAAAACACTAGAAGTAAGGCAAACTTTGTTTTCATGATAAAAGTTTAGTTTAAACGGTTAATTAATAAAATTCAATTGGTTTTTCGAAAAACATTTTAATCATCTACGGAACGTACGACAAACAATCAGAGTGTCCGCATCTGACGGAAACAAAAGTAGTGTTTGAAATTATCCCGAAAATACCTTTTTAATCCCGTTTCCTCCTTTTATATGACCAAAACATCCTAGAAGAGAAAAGGAGAAAAAAAGGAGAGCCGGAAGTGTTTCAGCACTTCCGGCAAAAAAGCCATTCCTCATAACAAAACAGATACACGAAGCCGGCTCTACGAAATACAATAAATTGAGATAACTCTAAAGATGAACTTATTTTCTTCTTGAATTGATACGGTCATAAAGCAGATTGATGACTTTACAATCAAACTCCCCATCAGGATAAAGTTGTTCTATTTCTTTCCTTACATTATACTTATGTCTTGTTACCGTTGCCTGATCCACATCCAGCACTCTTGAAATAATAGCAGCATCAATATCTTCTATCATCAGAAGTATCGTTATAAAATACCTTTCTTTTCCCCTTCGTTTCATAAAGGATAATTTACCCAATTCAGGATATTTGTCAGCAAAATCCAAACACACCTGTTTCAGTTCTTGACGCATATCATCCTCTCCCTCTGTTTTTCTGTATCCCAAGGCATCAAACAGGGTCTTGACTTTTTTGTCAACCTTATGAACGTCCATTTCCAGTTCCTCCCAATTCATCCCGACATCATCCGGATTTATCCCTTTTTTATCCATCAGCGCTTTCCGAGTTCCTTTTTTCCGTCTTTTCAAAAGGAAAAGAGCAAGAAAAGCCGATAGCAGCACCGCTATTGACAGGATGATATACAGCGCATAGGACATCTCTTCTTTTTCTATCGAGATAGGAAGCAAGCCTGATTTACCATCAAAAAGGAATAATCCTGACTTACATCCCAAAACCGCTTTCCGTCCATTGACGGCAATACAAGACTTGCTAAAAGCCAAATCGCAGAATAATGGTTCTGGGACACCGGCATCATCCAATCCCTTAAAACTCATACCATAATAATAGAGTATGAAAAAGCCCTCATTAGGATTCTTTTCAAGAGCTCCCGATATTGATTTCACATGTTTCACTGGCAACAAGGTCGCATTTTCTTCATTAACGATTCCCAACGAGGTATTCAAATATTTATTTCTACCATTCATTATCACACCATAAACACTCTCATACCCTGATAAATCACGTATCTGCCAGAAAGATTCCTGCGGCCTGTTTAAAGGTCTTCCATACAATCCTTTGTTCAAGGTCGTTACATAAATACTATCCTCATTCTCACAAATTCCGGTAATATAAGCGTCGATAGTATCTTTCACCCCTTTATCTGACACAACCGGAATAGGAGTTACAATATGGTCCTGCTGTTCATCTATAATACCTAAATATTCCCTAGTACCCACATAAAGACAATGTTCCGCGGTGGAATAATAAAGAGAAGTGATATTATTCTGCCCTTTCGTGTTACTGAACTGCAAAAGACACTCCGCTCTATTGCCTTTAATCTTATAAAGTTTCTTACGCGTAGCAAGAAAGAAAGTATTAGGACTGGTTTCCAAAAATTTTATAATATCATTACCCACAATATCCAAGCCTTCAATCTTTCCTAAAGACTTTGATTTGAATTCCGGATGATTATAGACAAACTTATACAGATGTAAACGAAGATCATCGGTAATAAAGAAAATGGAGTCTCCCGTCCTTTTATCACTAACCGCCAATACATTATTGTCTAAATCTGCCGAGTTCTGTCGCAAGGCAAAAGAAAGCATAGCCTCTCTGCATGCCAGATGCAGAAAATCTTTCCCCATAAAGCCTATCTGCCTGGCGATAGTACTGATACCATTCGGCAAATCATATTCTAAAGTGCAACCGTCTTTGACATAAAGTATAGAATTAGCACTGATAAACCATTCATCCTTGTCGGGTCCTTGAGCATACAAGTAGCACCGTCCTTTGCGTACAAGCGTCTTTTTTCCATCGGGAGATATCTTAAAAACCGAATTTTCCAACAAAGCATATACTGTATCATTATAAACACTGACATTGGTAACCAGAGAATCTATAACAGGTCGTTTAAAGTCCTTTTCAAGATTACGGACAACAAACAACCCCTGTTCACTAGCCACATATAGTTTTTTTTCCTTTATCACAACCTTATTCACCCCACAGTTTTTACTACATTTCCCTAGTTGAATGGGAGTGAGTTCATGAGATGTGGAACCATCTTTCAAATTCAATCTAAACAGTCCATTACTAGTCCCCACATACAAACACTGTTTGTCATCATCCAGAGCCATACTATATACCGAATAATTCATCCTCTTATTTTTTATGTAGTAAGTCTGGGTCTGCCGAGAGGATTTAGCCAATAGTTTCAAACCGGCATCTCTTGTTCCCACAAACAGAGAATCTTCACTATATTCCAATATATCATATATACGCCGGTTGCTATTAATGGAATAGGTCTGGCAATTATTGTTCACTTTTTCTATGATACAACCGTCTTCCTGACCAATATAAAGTTTATCCGCATCTGCTGTCGAACGGCTGATACATGATATAGGAGCGTCAAATGTATTGATATTGCAAGTGAGCTTTATAGGTTTCGGAACAAGCGCATCCTTGCAGCCTGTCAAACAGAACAAGGCTAATATAAAAAGAAAGTACAAGCTTTTTTTCATATTTTACTCATTTAAGTGATATCGATTAAACAAAGGCTTTCTACAATTAATCAAAAAGTTGAATATCTGTTATGCTTATGCAAATATAATACGTTTTCTCAAAATCCGGAAAGCTCTTAACAGATTATTAGCTAATTCCTTAATATGCCCTCCATATACAAAAGAAGTTACGTCAAAACCCAGATGATTCTCTCACCCGACTTTTGACATAACTTCTCCTAAAATAAAAAAATATATTAACCTGATTTATTTCAACAATACTCCTATCTCACCGACAGCAGTTACTGCTTTGTTATTTATTTCGGTAACAGGCTCCAGTTTAAAATAACGGGCTGGATAAGTCTTTCCGAAACGTACAAAATAAGGAACAGGATTATGCATGATATTACTGAATTCACCTGTAGCGTCACACTTCATCCAATCCTTACCATCCCGGCTGACATAAAAGTTGTATTTATAGATAGTGCCAGTCAGATCCTCCTCCTGTGCAGGAGCATAACTGAAACCGGCTATTTCCACTTCTTTACCCATATCAACCACCAAGGGAGTTAAAGTTTCGGTTTTCCAAACAGTTTCCTGTTTTCCATCGATGGCTGCGGCTGCATCCATGCCCACTGTTTTCCAACCATCCACCGGTACATCACTCAAGGTTACTTTCATCGTTTTATCAACCAATGGTTCAGCATAATACAAGCCTATGTTACTGATATTGACGGTTCCACGAGCACCCGTAATTGTCACTCTAACCTTTTCGGCATGACTATCCGAGAAAGGCAACAACCGTTTATATCCCACCGTAGTTCCCTCACCCACATGATGCCATGCGCCATTGGCGAACACTTCTACTGTAAAACCTTCCACACGCTGGCCTTTTGTAATATCCTCCTGAATTAAGAAAGTATTAACAAGTGTATTCTTCCTCACCTTATATTCTTTCGTATCTCCTACTTTGGCTGTCCATATCCTATTTCCCTTCTCAACTTTATTATCGGCAAAGGTCTTTTTTATATATTCCGTCAACTCCTTGATACGTTTCACATCATTCTCGTGCATCAAACCACGTTTATCGGGTGGAATATTCAGCAACAAAACAGAGTTACAACCCACAGAACGATAATAAATATTCACCAAGTTGGCAAGTGAACGAACTTGATTATCCTGTTCGGCATGATAGAACCATCCCGGACGGATAGAAACATCAACTTCAGAAGGATACCAGAACAAATCCGATGCTTTAGATACCAATTCACGGCTTCCCAAATCCTTGGACATAGCATTTATGCCCAATCTCTTATAGACTTCATCAGAACCCGGATAAGAATTAGGCATCAAAGCCGTTGCACTCCATTCCGTGGTACGTCCCAATCCACCTTCATTACCTACCCAACGCACATCATCGCCCATGATAGCGGTAACTGCCTTAGGTTGAAGACGACGGATAGTCTTCAAAATAGCGTCCCAATCATATTCCTGCTTCTTTCCGTTAGGTCCTTCGCCGTTAGCTCCATCAAACCATACCTCATGCACTTCTCCGTAATTGGTAAGCAGTTCAGTCAGCTGTTCGATGAAAAACTTATTATAAGCTTCTCCTTGTCCGTAACATTCCGCATTACGATCCCAAGGAGAAAGATAGACTCCGAATTTCAATCCATACTTGTCACAAGCTTTGCGGAGTTCCTGTACCACATCCCCTTTTCCGTTTTTCCATGGAGAAGAAGCAACAGAATGCTTGGTTGTCCGGGTAGGCCACAAACAGAAACCATCATGATGCTTGGCAGTAATGATAGCCATTTTGAAGCCACCTTCCTTCAGAGCTCTTACCCATTGTTCACAATCCAATTCGGTAGGATTGAAAATGGCCGGATCTTCTTTACCATCTCCCCATTCACGGCCTGTAAAGGTATTAATACCAAAATGAAGGAAACAAGTGAATTCCATTTGTTGCCATGCCAACTGTTGCGGTGTAGGCACCAAACGGGAAGCCATATCTATCTTCTGTTCCGTAGTCGCTCCTGCCGGAAAAGCTACGTGTTTCTCATAATACTCCTGTGCCTGAGTTCCCAGAAAAGCACAAAGTAAGGCTGCGGTTAGAATCGTTTTTCTCATTTTTCTTTATTACTAGGTTATTTTAATGGACGAATCATAAACTCAAACGTATGCTTCTCCACCGGAACACGATATGGCGGCAATACCCCCGGACCACAAGTCGCAGTACCTACCCCCGACTGTTCCGCATCTAAGTGAACATTTATAATCCCTGTTCTCTCAAGTTTATTAATATGAGTAGCTTTATCTACATTAGAATCCGTAAATGGAATAACACTGAACTGAAACACTTTATCCGAACGGAAAGACAAACCTTCTCCTGCCTCATCCGCCAATTCCATCCAACGCACATCCGTACGGTTTCCTGTAGCCTGGGGCTTCACATAATAATGGAACATACGTTCTGCATCTGTATGGTAAATTCCAATACATCCAGACTGATTACGGTCTATATAAGTTTCATGTTCACCACGTCCCAAATAAGAAACCTTGTTATAGGCATACGGCATTTCAAATGCCAAGCCCACTCTAGCCAATGAAGTAACAGCAGAAGTATCCGGCAGGAAAGTTGTCTTTACTTTTAATACACCATTGCTCTGCAAAGTATATACAAAGGTAGCCATTCCCAACTTTACGCCTTTAGCATTCCATAATTCTACTTCCGCTTTACCACCTGTTTCAGATGCTTTGACAAAAGTAGCTTTTTGAATCATATTATCCAAACCTTCTTTCCTCCAAACTTTGGCTCCTCCTGTTTTTTCCCTGCTGTCATTGTCCGTAACAGGACGATAAAGGCTGAGAACTACAGGAGATGAAAGCATCTCTTTACCTTTATATATATAAGAGCGTAAAGCACCGGTTGCAGGATCAATATCTATCTTCACCTTATCAGCCAATTTGATTTCCGGCGCACGATACCTTTTGTTGGCAGACAGTACAAACTGGTCATAGGCCACTTCGTCATGAGTTCCAATAAAGGGAGTTGCCTTATCAGGCGTCCAAGACAGATTCAAATAAGCCTCACGAATCGTAGAAGGCAACTTTACAGCACCCAAAGAGAATGTTACAGCCTCATGAGGGGCACAGTCTGCTTTTCGAGTTCCTTCTGCTATCACTTTCCCATCATCCCCCATGACCTGCCAGTGCAACGTATAGGCATTCAAATTGGTAAAGTCATACCAGTTCTTGACTTCCACTGTCAGCTTCTTAGGATCGGTCAGTGCCGATTTGATATATTGATACTCCTTCTTCACTTCAATGAGATGCGGATGCGGTTCGCGGGCTGCATTGACCAACCCGTTACAACAGAAATTGCCAAAGCTGGGCACATCCTTCGGACCATAATCCCCACCATAACTCCAATACCATTTACCATCCTTATCTATCTCGCGGAAAGATTGATCCACCCAATCCCAGATACAACCTCCCTGAACAATCGGTTCGGTTTCGAATACATGCATATATTCCTTTAATCCTCCGCCACTATTACCCATAGTATGCAGATACTCTGTCATGATGAAAGGACGATAGACTTTAGGTTCTGTCTGGCGGGCATAGGCCATGAGTTCTTCCACGCTGCGATACATACGGCAATAGATATCGGTATTATAATTCTGTTCGGCCCGTTCATATTGTACAGGACGACTTTTCTCCACTGACTTCATCCAGTCATATGTACGTTCGAAGTTAATACCGTTTCCGGCTTCATTCCCCAATGACCAGATGACGATAGCCGGATGATTCTTGGAACGCTCATACATACGTTGGGTACGATCCATGTGGGCAGGCAACCAAGTGGAATCTTTGGCCAATGAAGCAGGTCCATACCCCATGCCATGTGATTCAATATTAGCTTCATCTATCATATAAAGTCCATAACGATCACAAAGCTGATACCAATAAGGATGGGTAGGATAGTGCGAATTGCGGACCGTATTGATATTATGCTGTTTCATCAATTTGATATCTTTTTCCATCAGTTCCTTGCTTACAGTCCGTCCTAATTGGGAATGTTCATGACGGTTCGTTCCCTTTACCAAGACCGGCACACCATTGATGCAAAAACGTCCGTCCTTAATTTCCGAAGTGCGGAAACCTACTTCACATCCGGTAAGTTCCGTTACTTTACCTGTTACATCTTTCAATTCCAGGATCAGCGTATAAAGATTCGGATGCTCAGCACTCCAGACTTCCACATCCGGCAAACTTTGTTCATCCAACTTCAAGAAATGGCTCAATCCCTTCGATTTGATAGGATATTCACCTTGCAGAACCGCCTTACCGGTTTTATCTTCCAGTCGGTAAGCAAAGGTAGTCATGGAAGTAGAAGGTCCTTCAATGGTAGCTTCCAAACCGAAAATACCTTCTTTATATTGTTGTTTGTCTAGAGAAGAGGTTACTTTGTAATCGGCTATATACTGTTTAGGAGTGCTGTAAAGATACACATCACGTTCAATACCACTCAACCGCCACATATCCTGGCACTCCAAATACGAACCGGCACTCCAACGGTAAACCTCCAATGCCACCGTATTCTCACCTTTCTTCAATTTATCAGTGATATCCCATTCGGCCGGTGTCTTTGAACCTTGATTATAGCCCAACAGATGTCCGTTCACCCAAATATAGTAAAAAGAAATCACTCCTTCACAACAGATAACCACACGGCGGTCTTCCCAATCGGCAGGAATTGTAAAGGTACGTCTGTAGGAACCGACTTCATTCTCTTTATATGGAACTAAAGGCGGATTCTTTTTAAAATGGAACAGTTTGTCATCGAACTCATAGGTTTCGTTTACATAAATAGCTGTTCCATATCCTTGACGTTCCCAATTGCCGGGAACCTGAATATCCGCCCATCCTCCTGTATAAAACTCCGGTTTATAAAAATCCTTCGGACGGTTATCGGGATTCTTTACCCAATGGAATTTCCAACTACCGTTCAGACTCATGTAATAAGGAGAAGATTCATAATCTCCGTTACGGATATCAGATACGGTTTGATAAGGCCACACATAAGTATGAGGGGCCAGTTTGTTCAGTCCGACAGCATATTGGCTCTGCCATTCGGGTTGTTGTTGCGCCATTACTGGAAATATAACCAGAGCAGCCAAAAAATATAATAATGTATTTCTCATATATCTATTTATTCTATCATTACCTCATCAAAATAAATCCTTGCCTCTTGTCCGGGGCGTACATGGGTTGCAGGACACTCTCCGGCTCCTTTAGCAATAATCCGCACATAACGGCCAATTTCCTTATTCAAATCAAGTACCACATCCTCTTTGAAAGTCCCTTCACGGAAAATCTCTCCATCCGTGAACTGTTTACCGGATACTTTACGATAATCCCGATTATCATTTGAAACCCACACTTCAATATCTGCCGGTTTATGGGCTGCCATGCCATAATTCGTTATGCATCCCACTGATACAGAACGAAGCGACTCCTTCTTTTGCAAATCTATAGTAAAAGCGACAGAATCACTGCTTTCCCATGAATGCCATTCGAAATCCGACTGGCGCAAGCTGCCACGTATACCATTTACTAAAATCTTCCCAGCCTGTGTATTTCCTAAAACAGGTTTGGCGGTAGCCTTATTCCAAACCAAAGGCAATGTCAATGTTTTTCCCATCTGCCGACCTGCTCTATAAGTCGTACACTTTATAGTTTGTGTACCGGTCACCATCAACGGGTTCTTATATAGCGAAGACCGGTCTGTCGGCTCCTTACCATCCATTGTGTAACGGATTTCCACATCAGGACGTTCACATTCCAGTTTCACCTGTAGCTTTCCATTTACAGGGGTTACCGTATGTTGTATATTATACATGGAACAGGCAAACACAATTCCTTTAGCAGACAGATGCTCGTTGAATTTATCCATTGCTACCAAAAAACTTCTCCAATTTTTATGCCAAGGCTGTGTCCAAGCCACTTCGGCTAAAGCAGCCAGACGAGGGAACAGCTGATATTCCACATCTTCCGGTTTATTGCAAAACTCAGTCCACATAGAAGCCTGTACTCCCATCAGCAAGGAACGTACCTCCGGACTCCATTCTTTCTGTATCGGTTCATACCTATATACATCCTTCAATGTATTATTCCCAAAATAGGTCAAAGGTTCAAACCATTGCGGTCCCTGATAACGAATCAAATACATGATACGTGCAGGAGTCATGACAAACCTATGCCCTTGCTCCGCTGCCTTGACGGCAGCCTGACCGTAGCCTCTCCAACCATAAATAATTGCTCCGTCGGGAATCCGGGTATTGGTCAGTTCATCCCAGCCCATGGCTTCTTTCCCTTTGCTTTGTACATATTTACTCATTCTCGCCATAAAATAACCTTGCAACGCTTCTTCGTCCTCCAAGCCTTCCTGTCGCATACGCTCCTGACAAAGCGGACACTCCTTCCAATGCGTTTTCCGAGCCTCATCTCCACCCAAATGAATATACCTGGAGGGAAACAGCTCCACCACCTCGTCAATCACCCCTTGCAAGAAAGTGAACACACTATCGTTTCCTGCACAGAAGATCACATCCGCATGATTTCCTCCCAATCCTGGAAGGACACCGATAAATTTATCGACCACAGGACAAGCCAACAACGGATAAGAAGCCAACGCAGCATTACTATGAGCCGGCATTTCAATTTCAGGAATCACTTCAACCTGATGTCGGGCGGCATACGCCACTATCTCACGGATATCCTCCTGTGTGTAAAATCCTTTTTCTACAGTCGGTTCACCCTGCCGGGGATTACGACGCTCCGGAAAAGATTTTCCAGGACGATCTACACGCCGTGAACCGATTTCCGTAAGTAAAGGATATCTCTTTATTTCAATACGCCAACCATTATCATCCACCAAATGCAGATGCAGGGTATTGATTTTCAACATTCCCATACAATCGATAATACGAAGCAGATTCTCTTTCGGAATAAAAAAGCGGGCCACATCCACCATCAATCCACGATATCCGAAACGAGGTTCATCCTTGATTGTCATAGCCGGCACGCTCCAATCCGCAGTTTCCACCACCGCTGTGCCCTCAATGGAAGCAGGCAATAACTGACGAATAGTCTGCAAGGCATAAAAAAAACCTTTTGTATCTGAAGCTTTAACTATTATCTGCCTGGGAGTTATTTCCAGATGATACGCCTCACTCTTTAATGCGTCATCGGTGAGGAAACTGATTTTCCCCTTCTTTTCTCCAACCTTCACACAAGGAGTAAATCCGGCCGCCTGGGTAAAAAGAGCAGAGAAACAGCGTGCAACCTCTGCCTGCTCCTCATTTTCTACCGTAAAGTCTGTTTTTCCGGAGAAAGTAAAATAACCTGTACCCGGAGTAATACTCTCCGGGCAGGGAACAATAGATATAGATTGGATTAGGTTGTCAGCTGGTAAGGCCATAGTCGCAAATAACGACCATAGCAAAATCAAACAGGTGTATTTCATGATATATGCTATTTTTCTTATTCTTTGTCTCTATCGGGTGAAAAGCGTACCGGATCATTATACTGCTCCTGCAATCTTGCCAATTCAGTCTTCAGCTCCGTCACAACCGGTTCATATTCTTTCTGACCATAAAGATTATGCATTTCCGTAGGGTCTGCCTGTAAATCATACAATTCCCACACATCAATATCATTATAAAAGTGAATTAATTTATAACGCTCTGTACGTACACCATAATGACGTTTCACCATATGTTCTGCCGGATATTCATAAAAATGATAATACAATGATTTGCGCCAATCAGCAGGTTTTTCTCCTTTCAACAGTGGAAGCAACGAAACACCTTGGATATCTTCGGGAACAGGAGCACCTGCCAATTCCAGAAAGGTAGGTGCATAATCTATGTTTTGCACCAGTTCTGTAATATCACCTTTCCTGTCAAAACCTTTGGGCAACCGCATTATAAGCGGAGTATGCATGGATTCTTCGTACATAAAGCGTTTGTCAAACCAACCATGTTCTCCCATATAGAAGCCTTGGTCTGAAGTATAAACCACCAAGGTATTGTCCAGCATATTCTTTTCTTTCAGATAATCCAGTACACGACCTACATTATCATCCAACGATTTCACTGTTTTCATATAGTCACGCATATAGCGCTGGAACTTCCAATCGGCCAATTCTTTACCCTGAGGATTCTTTTTATAGAAGTCATCGATAATGGGACCATAAAACTTATCCCATGCCGCACGCTGCCCCTCATCCATACGTCCGATATAATTTTCATAAAGAGCCTTCAAACGGGTTTGTTTATCGGGGCGAAGCATCTTAAGGTCATAAATCATATCCATATCCTTCACGATGCTCATTTCCTGAGCCGCTGCCGCAGGACGTCCTTCATAATCATCAAAGAAATTATCGGGCAACGGAAAAGTTTTATCTTCATACAAAGACAAGTTACAAGTATCTGCCAGCCAGTTGCGATGAATAGCCTTGTGATGAATCAAAATACAAAAAGGTTTGTCTTTATCCCGTTTGTTCTCCATCCAGTCTATGGCATCATCAGTAATGATATTGGTTATATACCCATGTTTTTGAATGGTGTCATTGTCTTGCGTAATAAAATCCGGATTATAGTAATCACCTTGTCCGGGTACAATCTCCCAATAATTGAAACCTGTGGGCAGACTCTCTAAGTGCCATTTTCCGATAAGGGCGGTCTGGTATCCGGCCTGTTGCAGCAGCTTCGGAAAAGTCTGTTGCGAACCATCAAATATACAAGTGGTATTATCATAGAATTTATTAGCACAACTATGCTTGCCGGTAATCATGCAGGCACGGCTGGGACCACTTAATGAATTGGCCACAAAACTGTTAGTAAAACGCACTCCGTCATTAGCAATGCGGTCAAGGTTAGGCGTTTCCATATAACGCTTGTCATAGCAGCTCATCATCTGGGCAGTATGGTCATCGGTCATTATATACACGATGTTGTAAGGTTTCTGCTCCTCAGTTTTCTTTTGTGAAGCGCATGATGACAAAGATGCCACAGCAGTGATGCCGGTCAAAGAAAAAAGTAATCCTGATTGTAGGTTGTTCATATTCATAAATTTAAATAAGCAAAGAATTAACATCCGCAAAGATACAAGTTATGTTATTGTTTCTTGTCTGGAAATGACTATTTTATATCTGAGAATGTCCAGAAACAGGTTACAGACAAGAAAAAAACGGATGCAAAGCGCAGGTGCGCCCTGCATCCGGAAAAATCCAATAAAGACCTATTGAATAAAGCGTTCTATCATGTTTTCTTAATTAGTATAACCATAATTATTATCACTATAATCAAGAGCAGAATTGGTATCTATCTCATCTTTCGGAACCGGGAGCAATAAATTTTTCTTCAGGAAGTTTTCATCATTCAAATTTCCATCATTAAAAATACGTTCTCCCCAGTTCCCGTTCCCTTTAGGATTATTGGCCACTGATTCTTGAATAATTCCATGCCCATTGTTGACCTCGAAAGCTTTTTTCAAAAGCCCTGTGCCGCGTAAACGCATTTTCTGATACATTTCCGGTTCACCGGCACCTTCAAAAATACGTTCAAAATAAATTTTCTCACGCACTTGTTCCTTAGACAAGCCACTCTTCCAGTCAGCCGGCTGAGACGCGTTTCCTGATTGACGCGCTCTCTTCAGCACCTCATTGGCCAATGTTATCGCCTTGTCAGTCTGCCCCAATTCATTATATACATCCGCTGCCATCAGCAACATATCTGCATAACGATACAAAATTAAATTCTTATGACTGTTATTACCACTCTGCTCAGGATCCCATGGTTTCTTGAAATAGGGCCATGACTTTGTATTGGTAGATGGCTTTTTTGTCGCATTTTCCAACAAAGACAACAAGCCTTTCAAATACCCTTTTTCAGCGGGAGTCGCAGTAGCCGTATCGGCAATCATAGCATAAAGTTCTTCAGCTTTCGGACTAGCCGGATCAGCTAATTTCTCGTAAGGAATCCGTCCTACATACAACTTGGGTTTCTTCCATCCGGCAGGTTTTTCTTCTCCTTCAATGGTATATGTAAAATAAGGATAGGCATATACAGTATCGCGCGCCGAAGCTATAGGCTCCTCTTTAGGTTTCTCACCTTTTCCTACTCCGGCATAAGACTTCCAATAAGTCAGGAATGTGCTTTCAATACGTGGATCACCGGGATAAGTAGCCCAAAAATAATCATACAAAGCTTTTGAAGCACGTATGCGGTCCCAAGCCTGCCCATTACAAGAGCCATTAGGAGCGACCAGCCAGCTACCCCGATTACGGGTGGTAGAACCTGCAAGTGCAAAATTCAATTGAAAAATAGATTCCGGAGAACCTTGTACGTAATCAACAAACAAATCACTGAATTTATCCGCCAGCCGGTATTTAGGCATTACCTCATCAAAACACGCTTTTGCCTTCTCCCAAGCCGTATTATCACCCTGACAGCCCAAAGTATGATAGAGTTTTCCTAGATACGCTTTCGCCGCCCACTTCGTTGCAAAACCGTCATCATCTTTTTCCGGTAAATTCTCATAAGCGAACTCCCAGTCAGTACGTACCAATTCAAAGACCTCATTTTTAGGAGAACGAGGAACAGCTACTCCGTCATGAGCAGAGGGAGTGGTCTTTAAAGGTACATCTCCATAGGTAACTGCCAAATTATAATAAGCCAATGCACGCAAAAAACGAGCAGCCGCTTCCATTGGCAATTTATCAGCCGATTCTAACGGACTATCGGCAATATTGGCAATGAATGCATTTGTTTCACCAATCACTTTATACATCCCTCTCCACGCCATTGTGTTTATGGTTTCATCAATTCCTCCGTCCATAGAGACCAATAAATCTGTAGAACTGCCATTCGTTTGTGACCATCCAAAACCACAATATCCAAATGTTACTTCCTGCCATGCCTGGCCATAAGCATTATCAGCCGACATATATCCGTAACATCCCATCAAAGCCTGTTTGGCATTTTCCACAGTACTAAACTGAGTTTTTGTATTTATCGTATATTGCGGGTCTTCATCCAGCCACGATTCGCAGGATGCCAATGACAAAGCACCTGCTAATAAAAATATATATTTTAGTTTTTTCATTTTACAAAAAAAATTATCGGTTAAACTATTTAAAAGGTCACATTTAATCCAAAGACATAAGAACGTTGGCTTGGAAATGCATTCATATCAATGCCCGGGCGTAATCCATCAAAAGCAAACGAATTGATTTCCGGATCGTATCCACTGTAATTAGTGATGACAAATGCATTTTTAACCGAAGCAAATACACCTATATTCTGAAAGCCGATTTTCTTCATCCAAGATTTTGGCAATGTATAATTCAAAGTGATATCCGAACAACGCAAGTAACTTCCATCCTCAATATAACGGTCATAAACCACGTTCTTTACATTCGCCGTAGCCGACGGATAAAGATTTGAATGATTCTCTTCCGTCCAGATATTCCGGAATGCTTCTTGTGTCAAATTACCAGCTTGCCGAGAGGGCGTATAATAACGGATATTCGTATTCAATATCTGATTACCATGCACACCATTAAAAGAAGCCGAAACAGACAGGTCTTTCCAGGCAATACGAGTTTGGAAACCATAAGTAAAGTCCGGATTCGGATTGCCTAAAATGGTTTTATCCTTTTCATCCACAACACCATCCTCATTCATATCCACCGCTTTTATATTACCGGCTCCCAAGTCATTGGCCACAGAACTGGAATAATATTTTGTTGATCCGTCAGCAGCCGTATAAGCAACTTTTCCATCTACAATATCTTCCGGCTGAATAATACCTTGAGTCTTATATCCGAAGAACAATCCCGGTGCCTCACCTGCAATGAAAAGATTAGCAATACCAAAATGATCTCCTATAGAAGTTCCCTGATATCCACGCACATTCTTCAAGGTTCCAAAATCTGTCGGTGCAAAACCCAGGTCACCAATTTTTGATTTATTGAAACCAATGTTTCCGCCCAAACTCCAACTCCAACCGTTCAAGTTACGGAGAATATCTCCATTCAAACTAATTTCAACACCTTTGTTTTTCAACGAACCTTGATTCAACATCACACTTGCAAAACCACTGGAAGCAGGCAATGAACGCGAAATAAGCAAATCATTGGTTTTTTTCTGATATACATCTACTGATCCTGACAGACGGCTGTTGAAAAAAGCAAAATCAAAACCTACATTCCAAGAAGATGTACGTTCCCACTTCAATCCGTCATTCTGCAAATTGCTTACCGCCATTGCCAAAATCTGATCCCCTGTGGCTTTTGCATAATCTATTATTTGTGAATAATCAGAGAAAGTAGCATAAGGATTAATGCCCTGATTGCCTGTAACACCAAAACCTAAACGTATTTTCATTTGATTCAACCAGTTAATATTCTTCATAAACTCTTCCTGCTCCATACGCCAGGCCAAAGAGAAGGAAGGGAAGTAAGACCATCGGTTACCCTTTTTGAATTTACTTGATCCGTCCGCACGTACAGATGCAGTAAGCAAATATTTATCATAAGCAGAAAGATTGATACGACCTAGATAAGACAGTAACTGATAATCCTTTTGGGTAGGTTGTTCATGAGTCTTCACAGAAGCAAGGTGTAACCCTTTTGTACGTAAGTCAAAATTAGAGAAACGAGTACCCTTCACATTCTTATTCAAGAATGTATGTCCGTCATAAGTTACACCAGCAGTCGCTCCCAGATGAATACCTTTCGCCAAGTCAATATTTAAATTCAATAAGTTCTCTATATTATAATTGGTCTTGTTCAAATTAGCCATGGCTAGCACACCTTGATCATTAGCACCGATAGTGAGCTGCATGCCATACCAACGAGCACGTTCGTTTATATTCACATTTCCTCCGGCACGAAGATTATACGAAAGGTATTTGCAAATATTCCATTTCAAATCCAGACTACCGCCAAAGCTTTTATCATCCGTTATATCATCATAGTCATCCCGCCAGCTATAAACAGTAGTTTTTGCGTCCATGTCCGTTTGTAATGTCGGGTCGTCTGCCGGAATTTCATAAGGAGCTGTATCCAATACTGTACGTGCCAATGAACCGGCAATACCACCTGTCGTATTACCCCCGGTCATCATATCATTTTGTTTGATAGATCCATTCAAAGCAAGCGCCATAGTAACGGACTTTGAAAGGTTAGCCGTAAGGTTTGCACGCAAATCACCTTGTTTAATACCTGTATTGCTCACAATACCTTTTATATCCTTAAAACCACCCGAAACATAATAAGTCATTGCATCCGATCCTCCGCTGACCGATGCAGAATAGACTTGAGAGAAAGCAGATGAATAGGCTTCTTTCTGCCAGTTCTTATAACTCAAGACACGATAGTATTCAGGGTTGGTAGGATCTTTTTTATATTTATCCAAGTTTTCACCATACACATAATGCATCTCGCCATTTGCTTGCGGATAGTACTTTTCCTCGCCGGCATTAGCCTTCATATTGGCATAAGCAGCATACTGTTCCAGATTCAACATATTATGCAGGTTACGGGCATCCGCAATGGTAAAGTTTGCAGTCACGTTTACTTTAGCCTTACCTGCTTTCCCTTTTTTAGTCGTAATGATAATAACACCATTCGCACCGCGGGAACCATAAATTGCCGTAGCCGAGGCATCTTTTAATACAGTGATATCTTCAATATCCGCAGGATTCAAAGCACTTAAAGGATCCTGCGCAATCTGGAAATCACCGCCACCCATAGCCGACTCTGCAAATTCCCCGGTGGAAGATTGCGGGACATTATCAATAACATACAGAGGCTGGTTATCTCCACGCAATGAGTTAGCGCCACGAATTGTCACAGAACTGGCAGCTCCCGGAGCAGCCATAGATGAAGTTACATTCAGCCCCGCCACCTTACCTTGCAACAGATTATTAAAAGAAGCTGTTTTAGAAGCATCGTTAGCATCCGGACGCAAGCTGGCGGTAGCACCGGTCAAATCACTCTTTCTTGCCGTACCATAAGCCACTACCACCACTTCATCCAATGTCTGGGTATCATCTTTCAACTGAACATTCAATACTTTTTTTCCACCGACCGGCACTTGCTGGGTCACATAGCCAATAAAAGAAAACACTAATGTAGATTTGGAGTCAGGAACATCAATAGAATAATTGCCATCAAAATCTGTAATGGTTCCCGTGGCTGTACCTTTCACTTGTACATTCACACCGGGCATCCCCTCGTTCGTACTGTCAGTAACTTTACCTGTTACTTTTATCTGCTGGGCAAACATATCTGGAATTGCTGCCACACAGAAGACACACACTAGAAAAACGTTAAAGAGGTTCTTCTTCATAGAATTAAATTTAAATTAGTAATTTATGATAGTTAACATTATTTTAATCTGTGGCAAATGTAGAGGAAAACAGAAGTATAAGGGGTACAATAATCACTATTTTTAAGTCCAAAATTAGCTAAAAAGGTCCATTTCACCGAGAAATAGTCAATTTTAGAGGAGTAATAAACAAAGTCGGAAACCCGGCCTTTGTTTTTTTAAGGACAATGACAACCAACCCAAATATAAAAACAAGTATCTTTGTATCTCCAAATATGTTTTTATCCATTAATCAATATATTATGAAACTAAAACTTTCTATTTTAACGATCCTGCTGTTCTTCTTATCAGCATCTTTTCCCTTGGCCGCCCAAAAGGCTCCCCAACCGTTTGATATTGACACCCCTTCGCTCCGCGTCTTCCTTCCGGCTCCCGAACTGGCGACAGGCCGTGCCATAGTAGCCTGTCCGGGTGGCGGATATGGCGGACTGGCTGTCAACCACGAAGGCTATGACTGGGCACCTTACTTCAACAAACAAGGCATCGCACTGATTGTACTGAAATATCGGATGCCTCATGGTGACCGCACTCTCCCCATCTCGGACGCCGAAGCTGCCATGAAAATGGCGCGCGACAGTGCCGATGTATGGAATCTGAATCCATATGATATAGGTATAATGGGCTCCTCTGCCGGAGGGCATCTAGCTTCAACCATCGCCACACATGCCCGTCCCGAACTCCGCCCTAACTTTCAAATCCTGTTCTATCCTGTCATCACCATGGATAAATCCTATACTCACATAGGATCTCACGATAATCTTTTAGGTAAGGACGCTTCCGCCGAACTGGAAACCGAATTTTCCAATGAGAAACAAGTAACCAAAGAAACTCCCCGCGCCTTTATCGCCTACAGTGACGATGACAAGACAGTTCCTCCTGCCAATGGGGTAAATTATTACCTGGGGCTGCACAAGAATCATGTACCAGCCGTACTCCATATTTATGCCAGTGGCGGACATGGCTGGGGTATCCGCGAAAACTTCATTTACAAGAATGAGATGTTAAACGATTTATCCGCCTGGTTGCGCAGTTTCAAAGCTCCCCGTAAAGATGCTGTCCGGGTAGCCTGTGTAGGCAACAGCATTACTTACGGAGCAGGAATCAAAAACCGGAGCCACGACAGCTATCCCTCCGTTCTAGGCCGTTTGCTAGGAGATAAATACTGGGTGAAAAACTTTGGAATCAGCGCACGTACCATGCTGAATAAAGGTGATCGCCCTTATATGAAAGAACAAGCTTATCAACAAGCATTGGCGTTCAACCCCAATATCGTTGTTATCAAACTGGGAACCAATGACAGCAAGTCATTCAACTGGGTACATAAAGCAGATTTCATAAAAGATACACAAACCATGATTGACGCCTTTAAAGCCCTTCCCTCACAACCTGAAATCTATCTATGCTATCCTTCAAAGGCATATCTTACCGGAGAAAGCATTAATGATGATATCATCTCAAAAGAGATTATACCTATGATTAAGAAGGTTGCCAAGAAAAACAAACTGCCTGTCATTGACCTTCACAGCGCAATGGATGGAATGCCGGAATTATTCCCCGACCATATCCATCCCAATGAAGAAGGAGCGAAAGTGATGGCAAAAGCTGTTTACGATGCTATAGCAAAATAAAAGGAAACGAAGGAGCAGACAGGAATTAATCAGCCAAAAAGAGACTTTTTATCGGTTGTCCGCATTATTCATACGTCATTTTGTTGTGTTATTCAAGACAATCAACTATTTTTGTTCCCAAACCTTGAGTAAGCAATGAAAACATCTGCCCACAACATACGAATCCTGTCCTTGCTCCTTCTATTCACTCTACTGCATTCTATATCAGAAGCCAAACAGTACTTTTTCCAACAAATCCCCTCTCAAAACGGACTTTCCTCCATGGTACGCTGTATGGAAGTCAGTCAGGAAAAAGGATATGTCTGGATAGGGACACGCTCAGGAATCGGACGATTCGACGGTTACGAACAGCGAAGATATCTGCGCGGTAATGTCACACATATTTTGGAAGATGAAGAACATACCATTTGGGCCATCACAGAAAAGGGAGTATTCCGCTACAATGAAAAAGAAGACAAGTTTACCCTTGTGCGGGATAAAGACAACAATCCGGTAATAGCCAGTTCTCTTTGCCTATGGGAGGACGGAGTAATCTTCGGGGGAAGAGGCAGTCTATACAAATACAACTATGAAGACCATATTATCAACCTGTTCCATACGTTGAAGCCGAACGGCAAGTATCATATTTCCAATCTTTACCAATGGGATTCCCGCACTCTCCTGGCCACCAACCGATGGGCAAAAGCTCTGTTTATTGATATCGCTACGGGCAACACCCGTCCTGTTCCCTTCAACAGTGAACAGATTATCTCACTGTTGATTGATAAAAAAGGGAATGTATGGGTAGCTCATTACAATCAGGGAGTAAGCTGTTATGACCGCAATGGAAAACAATTACAGACCTATCATACACAAAACTCTCCCCTCAAAACCAATGTAGTGCTATCATTAGAAGAGCATAACGGACAAATATGGATGGGTACAGACGGAGGAGGAATCCATATTCTCAATCCGCAGACCGGCAAGATATCGACATTGAGGTACATTCCGGGAGATCGTTACTCCTTGCCTGCCAACTCTATTCTTTGTCTATATAACGACAAAAGCGACAATATGTGGGCAGGAAGTGTACGTAACGGATTAATCAATATTAAAGAGGTAGGAATGAAAACCTATCAAGACGTACTGCCGGGACAGAATTACGGACTGAGTGAGAAAACAATCCTATCCATTTATCAGGACCATGACAATCAAATATGGATCGGAACAGACGGAGGGGGCATCAACCTCTTCGACCCGGCCACCGGAAAGTTTCATCACATACTTTCTACCTGGGAAGAAAAGGTGGCTTCCATCACCGGCATGGACAAAGACCATCTGCTGGTTTCGCTATTCAGCCAAGGCCTGTTTATCTTTCATAAAGAAACCCACCGATATCAGCCGCTTGTCATTATCAACGACAGCATTAATGATATTTTATGCCATCGGGGAAAAACAGTCAATGTATATCAAAATACTCCTGAAACCATTTTGATGTTATCCGAAACACCTTATAAATACCATATTGGTAAAAAGCAATTCATTCCCATCACCAAGGGAAAAGGCATCACTGATATTGTCGGTACATTGTTACCCATAAACAGCACAGGAGAGGATTGCTATCTGCACGATTTGGAACATATCTATCAAATCAACTCCAGCCTCAACGAACTGGAACTTATATTTACCTGTCAAACAGACACCGTGTTCAATTCTGTTTCACAAGACGAGAACGGATTGCTATGGATAGGCAGTAACCATGGTTTAAGTTATTATAATCCGGGTACAAAGCAATATACCCTTGTCCCCAACACCCTGATTAATGAAATAAGCTCGCTCATTTGTGACCGGCAAGGACGTGTATGGATAGGAACGGAAGAAAAATTATTCGCATATCTGATTAAAGAAAAGAAGTTCATCTTATTCGGTGAACCGGACGGAGTGGTACAAAACGAATATCTGGAGAAACCCCGGTTGCTCTCTTCATCCGGAGATGTCTATATGGGAGGTGTAAACGGCTTGCTACATATCAACCGGCACTTACCTGACGACCCCGCACTTCTCCCCACTCTTCAACTGGCGGACATCCTAGTGGGCGGAGAACGTGTCTACGACCGGATATCAAACGACCACCAACTTAGTGTCAATGAAAAAAGCAAACCGATCATCATCAAAATCATCACCCGTGATAAGGATATTTTCCGCAAACCCATGTATAGATACACCATTACAGGACTGAACGGACAAAACATCTATTCTTATTTACCGGAAATAAACTTAAGCAGTCTGCCAACAGGCAGTTATCACATAAAAGCCGCCTGTAGCACCCGCAACGGTGACTGGACAGCAGACTATGATATTCTTACCCTGACAGTACTGCCTCCCTGGTATAAATCCGGCTGGTTCATCCTAAGTTGCACCCTTTTTATCTTCATCAGTGTCATTCTCACTTTCATCCTGATATTGCGCAACAAAGAAACCAAGCTAAAGTGGGCAATGAAAGAACATGAACAGCAGGTATACGAAGAAAAAGTGCGCTTTCTTATCAACATCAGCCATGAGCTCCGGACTCCACTGACCTTGATACATGCACCCTTGAAACAACTAATGGACAAACTTACCGCCGACAACGAAAATTATCCGTTGATCCAAAGCATCTGTAAACAATCTGAACGGATGAAGAACATTCTGAATACTGTTCTGAATGTTCGCAAAATGGAAGTAGGACAAAGCACACTCCATATCCAGAGCATACAATTGGATGAATGGGCGAAGCAACTGATTTCCGATTTTAAACCGGAAGCCTCCGTCAGAGGTATCACACTCGTCTATCAACCTGAACCGGAGATTCAAACCTTGTGCTTCGACAAAGAAAAATGTACCACTATCCTGACCAACCTATTAATTAACGCATTGAAATATACTCCCGACGAGAGTACAATCAGCATTTCAACCCGTTTGTCGGAAGACAGGACAAGAGTACGCATATCCATTTCCGACCAAGGTCCGGGACTGAAAGATGTGGATACCAACAATCTCTTTGTCCGCTTTTACCAAGGCAACAACAGTCGTCCCGGCACAGGAATCGGATTGTCCTATTCTAAAATACTGGTCGAACAACACGGAGGCAACATTGGAGCCTACGACAACAAGAATTTCGGAAGTCCGGGAGCCACTTTCTGGTTCGAACTTCCATTAAATACCGAACCGGGAAATATCACGCTGCACCCACAAGAATATCTGAATACACTTTTGGCACCCACGCAAGAAACAGAAAGCATTCCCGAACAACAGGAAGAAAATAAAACAGCCCCAAGCCATACCTTATTAATAGTAGATGACAACAAAGACCTGACCGATTATCTGGCAACAGCCCTGAAAGACCGGTTTAAGACAATATGGGTAGCCGCCGATGGAGAGGAAGCATTGCGTCTTTGCCGGGAAAAACGTCCTCATATAGTTGTAAGCGATATCCAAATGCCCCATATGAACGGCTATGAGCTATGTAAACAAATAAAAGAAGATTTGGAAATAAGCCATATCCCGGTTATCCTGCTCACTGCACGTAATGACGAAGAAAGCCAACTATATGGTTATAAAAACGGAGCAGACGCCTACATCACAAAACCTTTTGAAGTAAGTATGCTGTATGCAATTGTCTGTAGCCAACTGCATAACCGGGAACGGATGCGTACCCGCTATACAGACATCGGTCCTCTGCCGCTACCCAAAGAAGGAACCTTCAGTTCGGCCGATGAAGAATTTTTAAATCGCCTGAATCAGATAATCACAGAACATCTGGATAACGAACAGTTGGGTATTCCATTCATTTGCAACAAAATAGGAATCAGCAGAGCTTCTTTATACAATAAGCTGAAAGCATTGACAGATATGGGAGCCAACGACTATATAACCAAAATACGTATGGAGAGAGCTATCTGGCTCATTCTCCATACAGAACTAAGTGTCAATGACATAGCAGATAAGACTGGGTTCTCGACCGCCAGATATTTCAGCACTGTATTCAAACAGCATACAGGTTGCTCCCCTACCCAATACAGAGAGAAACCGCCTGTCAACACTCAATAACCCTATAAAACCCTGTTTTCATTCCATGTTATGTTAATTTCCGACCATTTATAATAATAAATGATATATAATATGGAATAAAAGCAGAGACATAGTGCATTATCCAAATGAAAGAGTTTACTTTGTCCAACAAACAATTAGAGATTTATTCTAGTTTTATTCTCATCATGTATCTTCTCAGTTATCCACATTGAGTATATTCATTCCTGATTTAGAGCTTCTTGAAATTTCGTTGTTAGATTATTAATTTTTTATATTGACAGTTATGAATATGTATGTTGGAAACCTTAGCTACAACGTTAAGGAAGTAGATTTGAGAGAAGTTATGGAAGAGTATGGAACAGTAGGCTCAGTCAAGTTAATCATTGACCGTGATACAAGAAGATCAAAAGGTTTCGCCTTTGTCGAAATGCCGGAAACTTCAGAAGCTTCAAACGCTATCAAACAGTTGAACGGCGTAGAATATGCCGGTCGTCCAATGGTAGTAAAAGAAGCCTTACCCAGAAATTAATAGAGTAAACTTGATAGACAAAGAAAAAGGATTTTCCTGCATGGAAAATCCTTTTTCTTTGTCTATCAAGTTTTAATGAATACTGCTTACATACACCAGCTACCACTCTATAAATTTACCACGAGCTCTGCGTTCCGCCAACATCTGTGTAAGAAAACGCTGGCGGTCCTTGGCTATGTAACGCCGGGCAAAAATATTAGGAACAGCTACCCCCAAGGCTATACAGAAAATGATAAGCGCCGAGTTAATACCATTGGAAAAAGCAAGTGTCACTTCTCCTACCACTCCACGCATATTGATAAGCGCCAGCAACGAACGATACATCAAGACACCGGGAACCATCGGAATGACAGAAGGAATAGTCAGCACATGATTAGGAACATGAAACCAATGAACGGCTTTGACAGCTATCAAACTCACAACAAAACTTCCCATAAACGAACCGATCACCGGACCATATCCTAATTCAAAGTTTACAAAGTTACGGGTACATACTGCAATTATTCCACCTACAGCCACCACCCACAACAAACGTCTCTGCACATTAAATATAGTGGCGAATCCCATAGCCGCAATAGCAGCCGCAACAGCATATACCCAATAAGCATCGTGCGGCACCATGCTCAGTTCACTGAACTTCTGGTCGATAGTCACATCACTCATCACCAGCAGCCTCAAGGCAAAAGCGATACCAAACGCCATGCCTCCTACCATCATTACCGTGTTGGCTGCACGCGTAATACCTACCAACAAGTGATTGTCAATCATATCGTCCACAAAATTTATCAGCGGCACACCGGGAACTATATATAAGGTACAGGCCAGCAACGGATGATACGGAGTGGAAGATAAACCTGAAAAAGAAAACGCATAAGCCAGACAAGTACATAAAAATGCAGAGATCGCAATACTCATATATACATTGATACCGAACTCAATGCAACGGGCACGGGTACGGAACCCCACAAAAGTACAAATAGCCGTAATCAGAAAAGCAATCCAGTCACCACCAAACAGCTTACAGAACCCTCCACAGGCAAACCCGGTACAGATTGCCACGACATAGGGGGTATAATTACGCTCCTGACGAGCAATCTTCTCCAGTTCTTCCTCGTATTTATCCAATGAATAATCCTGCTCAATGGCACGCCACGAAAGTTTACTGATTTTTGAAATGGCTTCCATATTGATGCCATGTTTCTCGCATTTCTGAAACTTGGAAAAAGAGTGCTTCTCGTCACTCACATTGACCATCAGCATCGTCCACCGGATATCAATATGCAGTTTCTCTTCCGGAATGCCCAGATAAGCGGCCACGCGCTTCATGTTTCTTTCAATCCGGTTAGTGTCTGCCGCACTCTCCATCAGCAGCTTGCCGGTACGTAATAAAAGGTCTAGTTTACGGCGCAATAGCAGCACCTCTTGTTCATTTGTTGTCTCGTTCATCTTCTTTTTACCTCAATTTTGTTTACTCTGACAGGAAACAGGTTGTTTTTTCGGGGTGCAAAGGTACAAAAAGTATATGATATTCATAACTAAATGTAGGAACAGAAATGAAATTGTCGTATCTTTGACCCGAAATAATTAAGTTAGATATGGTAACATTCAAAGAATTCTTTTCATTCAAGAATAACCGCTTCTTCTGGCTCAATCTGATAGCGATGGTAGTGGTCATTGTGGCAGCAGCCTGGGGAACCCTTCAATGGCTGGACAGCTATACACGCCACGGCGAAGCAGTGGTAGTGCCCGATGTAAAAGGAATGAATCTGCGGATCGCAGAAAATGAACTCGACAAGCAGTCACTAAAATCAATCGTCATAGACTCCAGCTATGTAAAAGGAATAGCCCCCGGTGCTATTCTGGAACAGAATCCCGCCGGTGGCTCCAAGGTGAAGTCGGGCAGAACCGTCTATCTGACCGTCAATGCAGACAGCGCCCCCAAGGTAGCCATTCCCGATGTCATGGATAATAGTTCTCTCCGCCAGGCCGAAGCCAAATTACGTGCATTAGGTTTTAAAATAACCGAACCTGAATATATCAGCGGCGAAAAAGACTGGGTATACAGCATAAAATACCGAGGACGCGACTTGAAAGCCGGAGAAAAGGTTCCTCACGAAGCCGTACTGACACTCACGGTAGGCAACGGCAATGAAACCATGCCCGAAGATTCTGCATTGGTAAATGAATCCGGAACTGCGAACGATGACAAACCGGTGGTAGACGAATCCTGGTTTTAAACTTAACACACTGTGATGATGAAAGAAGAATATGTGGATGAACTGGACGACACACTGGATGATGTGGAACCGGTAGTGGACAACCCTGCCGAACTGTATGAACATTTCCGTGTAGTAGTAGACAAAGGACAGTCACAGGTGCGCGTGGACAAATATTTGTTCGAACGGCTTGTCAACTCTTCGCGCAACCGTATTCAGAAGGCTGCCGACGCCGGTCTTATCATGGCGAACGGCAAACCGGTGAAAAGCAGTTATAAAGTAAAGCCTTGCGACGTGCTGACGGTGATGATGGACCGTCCACGTTATGATAATGATATCATTCCCGAAGATATTCCATTGGATATAGTCTATGAGGACAACGATTTGATGGTAGTCAACAAACCGGCCGGACTGGTAGTGCATCCGGGATGCGGAAACTACCACGGCACGCTGGTCAACGCCATAGCATGGCATCTGAAAGACAATCCCAAATACGACCCTAACGATCCGCAAGTGGGATTAGTCCACCGTATAGACAAAGATACCTCAGGCCTGCTCGTGGTAGCCAAGACCCCCGATGCCAAGACTCATTTGGGACTTCAGTTCTACAACAAGACCACCAAACGTAAATACAATGCTCTGGTATGGGGTGTCGTAGAAAATAACGAAGGAACCATAGAAGGGAATATAGGGCGAAACCCCAAAGACCGCATGCAAATGGCCGTACTGAGTGACCCCGCCCAAGGAAAGCACGCCGTCACCCACTATCGGGTACTGGAACGTCTGGGCTATGTCACGCTGGTAGAGTGTGTACTTGAAACGGGACGCACCCACCAGATACGTGTCCACATGAAGCACATCGGACACACGCTGTTCAACGATGAGCGTTATGGCGGAAACGAAATTTTAAAAGGAACTCATTTTAGTAAATACAAACAATTCGTAAACAACTGTTTCGAGACCTGCCCCCGCCAGGCATTACACGCCATGACGCTGGGCTTTGTCCATCCCCGTACAGGCGAAGAGATGTTCTTCACCTCTCCGCTGCCCGAGGATATGACAAACCTGATAGACAAGTGGAGAAACTATATCAGTAACAGAGAAGAACTATGAAACGTACTATTGCCATAGTAGCCGGAGGAGATTCCAGCGAACTTGTCGTTTCCTTGCGCAGTGCACAGGGACTTTACTCTTTCATTGACAAAGAGCGTTATAACCTATATATAGTAGAGATGGAAGGGCATCGGTGGGAAGTAGTCCTTCCGGACGGCTCCAAAACCCCGATAGACCGTAATGACTTCAGTTTCATGGAGAACGGCGAAAAGAAACAATTCGACTTCGCCTACATCACCATCCACGGAACTCCGGGAGGGAAAACGGTATCCTGCAAGGTTACTTCGACCTGTTAGGAATCCCCTACTCCAGTTGTAACGTACTGGTATCGGCCATGACTTTCAATAAATTCACCTGCAACCAATACCTGAAAGGCTTCGGTATCCGCGTAGCCGAATCACTGATCCTGCGTAAAGGATTTGAAATTACAGACGAAGAAGTAATCAACAAAATCGGTCTGCCTTGTTTCATCAAGCCCAACGCCGGCGGTTCCAGCTTCGGTGTCACCAAAGTAAAGACTAAGGAAGATATACAACCCGCCATCGAAAAGCTTTCGAGGAAAGTGACGAAGTAATGATTGAAGCCTTTATGAAAGGAACGGAAATCACCTGCGGCTGTTACAAGACCTCGGACAAGGAAGTGGTATTCCCCATCACCGAGGTGGTAAGTGCCAACGAATTCTTTGACTATGGAGCCAAATACAACGGCGAGTCACAGGAAATCACACCTGCCCGCCTGCCCGAAGATACAGCCGAGCGTGTACGTCTGCTCACCTCGGCCATTTATGACATTCTGGGATGCTCCGGCCTTATCCGCATTGACTATATCATTACCGAAGGCGAAAAAGTAAACTTGCTCGAAATCAATACCACTCCGGGCATGACAGCTACCAGCTTCATTCCCCAACAGGTGCGTGCAGCAGGATTGGATATAAAAGATGTGATGACTGACATTATAGAAAATAAATTTTAGTGATATCACTGACTAACCTTTATAAATTATGAACATACCAGCTGAATTTAACGAGATTCGTCCGTACACTCCCGAAGAGTTGCCGCAAATCTATGAAGAATTAATCGCTGATCCCGCTTTCCGGACAGTGGTAGAGTCTGTTATGCCGGGCGTACCTTTCGAAGGTCTTGCCATGAAGATGCGTCAATGCAAAACAAACCTGGAATTCCAAAAAGCGTTCTTTTACGGACTATTATGGGATTTAGTGAAAAAAACAGCCAACGGACTGACATTCGACTGTTCCGCCTTGTCCGACTTAACCCGGAACTACACTTTCATCTCCAATCATCGTGATATTATTCTGGACTCGGCTTTTCTATCTATCCTACTGATAGACAACGGAATGACAACCGTAGAGATCGCCATCGGCGACAACCTGCTCATCTACCCATGGATTCATAAGCTGGTACGTGTCAATAAATCATTCATCGTGAAACGCGGCCTCAACATGCGGCAGAAACTGGAAGCATCTGCCTTGATGTCGCGCTACATGCATTTCGCCATGAAGGAAAAACATGAGAATTTATGGATAGCGCAACGTCAGGGACGTGCCAAAGATTCCAATGACCGTACCCAGGACAGTGTATTGAAAATGATGGCCATGGCAGGTGAAGGCGATGTTACCGAAAGACTGAAAGAACTGAACATCGTTCCGCTAGCCATTTCTTACGAATACGACCCGTGTGACTTCCTGAAAGCAAAAGAGTTGCAGCAAAAACGCGACGACGAACATTTCCAGAAAAGTCCCGAAGACGACCTGATCAATATGCAGACCGGCCTTTACGGATACAAGGGACGCATCCATTTCCAGACTTCCGCCTGTCTGAATCATGAACTGGACGAACTGAAAGAACTCAATTTGCCGAAATGTGATTTGTTTACCGCCATATCGGAAACCATAGACCGGCATATACACAGCAGTTACCGCCTGTTTGCAGGTAATTATGTGGCGTGTGACCTCTTGATGGGAGACAACCGTTTCACGGCCGAGTACACAGAAGAAGAAAAAGAGCACTTTGAAAAATATCTGGAACAGCAGATTGCCAAAGTCGATCTTCCCAACAAAGACACCGCCTTCCTGCGTCATGCTTTGCTGACTATGTATGCCAATCCGCTCATCAATTACCTGAAAGCGGCAAAAGGATAAGAACGTTTACCGTAAAGGGTGGATGTTACAGTCCACCCTGAAAAAGAAAATAATAAACATGAGGAAAGTCGTTATTTTATCTTTTCTAACCTCTTTGCTTCTCGGCGCGTGCGGTGAAGACGACTATGTATATCCTAATGTTCTGACAGATATGATCGACTTGAAAACCGACCATACAGGAACCGGACGGTATCTGATAACGGATGAAGGGACAGAGTGGCGCATCCAGTCACGTACCGGTCTTGACGGACTGGCACCAGACACCACGTACCGCACGGTTACCATGTACGCTCCATTGACAGACTCGGAAGAAGCAGAAAAAGAAGCCATGCTTTACAATACCCAACTGGTTATTTCTCCTGTTCCTTTGTCCGAATCTAAATTCAAGGAGATAAAGACCGACCCGGTAGCCATTCAAAGCATTTGGCGGGGTGGGAATTACCTGAACCTGATTTTACAAGTCAAAGTCAAAGACCAGAAACACGGTTATCACTTTATTGAGAACAAACTGGAGAACAAAGACGGAGAACAAACATTATACTTGACACTCTATCATGACAGGAATAATGACATCGAAGGTTTCAACCGTAAAGTCTATCTGTCTGTTCCCTTGTGGGCATACGCAGGCAAACTGCATAAAGGCGATAAGATTGTATTCAACATCCGTACTTACAAAGAAGGTATGACCAGTCGTATCTTTTATTTTTAGCAAACAAAAACATCAAAACATTCCATTTTATGATAAAGACTATCTATTTTGTATTCTTCATCTGCGCATTCTCATTAGGATTATGGGCATGTACCGGCAAAGACAGTGACAAATTCAAGAATCTTTCCTCCGACCAGTTTGAGGAAATGATACAGGACAAGACCATCCAACTGGTTGATGTACGCACGGTAGCCGAATATTCCGAAGGCCATATACCGGGCAGCATCAATATCAATGTATTGGACAATGAGTTTGGCACAAACATCGAGGAGCTTCTTCAAAAAGACCGCCCTGTAGCCGTTTACTGCAAAAGTGGAAGACGCAGGCCGCAATGCCGCCAACATTCTGGTAAAAAAAGGATTCAAGGTGTATAATCTGGATAAGGGTATCCTGGACTGGAAGGAATTAGGGAAGGAAATAAGTTTTTAACCGTTTTTTTCCTTCAAATCCTTCATTATGGCTTAGCAAGTTGATTTACTGCCACTTATTATGAAGGATTTTTTTTTCAATCCTTCATAAATTCTTCATCTCTGTAAGTTTGTTCCAGACTCCCCCCGCCCGGTCTTCTATTTCCGAGGCGAGACCTTTTTCTCTAGAATGGCAATCTTGCCACGCGCTATCTTATATAGTCAAGCCAAGGATACACACAGTTTTTCGTCCGATAGAAATCGTTGCGCTGCCCTTTCCTGTTTATCGTTTCACCTTAGTGATGAAGTTTTATCACTAAGGTGATCAATTTTCATCACATGGGTGATATGGTTTCATCACTAAGGTGAAACGATAAATTAAAAAGGAAGAATGTAAGCATTCGGCCTCGTGCGTGTTTTTTTCCCCTCTTTTCCTTCCTACCTTTGTGGCTTCATTATAATCTTAATCCATTATGTGTTCAGTATTAGAATTTTCTAGCGAAAGTGATAAACTACGTACTCTCTTTTCCGAGTCTAACCGTTTTGATTCTGTTCTTTTCATATTTGATGGCGGCCGTCGTTATAAAGTTTCGTCTTCCAGCCTTGGTATCCATTCCCCTCAGGACCTACTTCTCCCTTTAGGTCTTGGCCTTTTCCGCAGCAGTCCTTTTTGGTCTTATTACCTTTATCCCCAAGGTTGTAATTTCCATAAAGGTATTGACGGTCTTTGTGGCGAGGTCATCCGACACACGGGTTCCTGCGTGTCAGAGCAGAGCTGTCATATTTTTCCCGACCGCTCCCGTAGCAGGTTGCATATCCTTTATCGGTGCGACGACGAATACCGTCTGGAATGCCGTCGTCTGAATCGCGGTTCTTTCCTCTTGAAAAAGGAGGAACGGAAGAAGGATTTTCTTCAAATTTCCTGGAATCGCCTGAATGAGCTGCTTACTGTTAAAAAGTATCGGAAAACAGTTGAAAAGTAATTCCCCATTCTATAAGCCGTGCAGTTTTATTTTGATAACTTTGCCACATAATAAAAAGTGGATGTACAGTGAAAGAACCGGTTATTACCCTTACTTTGGAAGAGTACGAAGAGTTGCGCAAGGAACATGAATGCCTTGAAAAGGAGCATGCGGAACTTCAGAGAAAATACGAAGCCTCTTTGCAGGAGTATTCCCGCCAGGTCGAAGAAATCTCGGCCTGTACAGCCGTCATTGCCGATCTGAGATGGAAATTGGCTGACTTGACACGCCGTTTATGGGGTAAATCCAGTGAAAAACGTCATCTTCCCGAAGATGCCGGCCAGCTGAGCATCTGTTTCGAGTCTCCGTCCGATGTCAATGACCCGGTAGCGGAAGAACAGAAAACCGCTGGGAAATCCGTCACATCGGAGAATGGCTACAATCGTTTCCGTAAAAGCTTCACGAAAAAGATCACTCCCCACGCCCGTAAGCCCATCGACCCGTCCCTTCCCCGTGAGGAGATTATCATTCCCATGCCGGAAGGCCTTTCGTTGGAGGGAGCGACGAAGCTGGGAGAGGAAGTGAGCGAACAGTATGCTGTCAGCCCCGCCCGATTCTATGTGAAACGCATCATCCGTCCTAAATACCGGCTCGCCGACGGTCGTATCATAACCGCTCCCATGCCCGTAATGGCACATCCCCACAGCAATGCCTCGGAAAGTGTACTGGCCCACATTGCTACCGCCAAATATTACGACCACCTGCCTCTGCACAGACAGCTGGATATCTTTGAGCGTGAAGGAATCCATCTGAGTCCTTCCACCGTAAGTAACTGGATGATGGCTGCCGCACAGCGTCTGGAACCAATCTATAATGAACTTCGTGAACTGGTCAAGGACAGCTATTACGTCATGGCCGATGAGACACCCCATCCCGTACTTGAAAGCGACCGGCCCGGTGCTCTTCACCGCGGGTATATGTGGAACTTCTATCTGCCCCGGTTCCATACCCCCTTCTTTGAATATCACAAGGGCCGTGGCAGCAGCGGAATAGACACACTGCTGGCAGGACAGGTCCGGGTGGTACAGAGTGACGGCTTTGCAGTATATGACAAGTTCGACACGCTACCCGGAAAGTTGCATCTGTGCTGCTGGGCGCACGTCAGGCGCAACTTTGTGGAAGCGGAAGGAAATGACCCTCCCAGAGCAAGGCATGCACTTGGAAAAATAGGCGGACTGTATGCCGTGGAGGAGAAAATCAGAATGGAACATCTGGAAGGGGAGGCGGTGGTAAAGCTTCGCCGGGAAAAATCGTACCCTATTATCAAAGAACTGGAAAAATGGTGCAAGGAGGAATATGGACATACGGTCGATAAATCGCCTATTGCCAAGGCCATGTTCTATATGTACACACGCTTTGAACAACTGTCCGGATATGTCAATGACGCACAGTTCTGCATTGACAATAATCCGGTGGAGCGTTCTATAAGGCCGTTGACTTTAAACAGAAAAAATACGCTCTTCTCCGGATCACATGAGGCAGACATGCAGCGGCAATTTTCTTTTCACTGATGGGATGCTGTAGGGAAAATAAGGTGAACCCAAAACTATGGATGCAGGACGTGCTGATTAGGGTACAGGAGAAAGAAAGAGAAGAGAAAAACGATTACACCGATTTACTGCCATTTAATTGGAAAGGATAAACAGGAAAGCTATAATAAAGTCAAAAGCCGAATGCTTACGGAAGAATACGTCATTCCGACTGCCGGTTATTCCAACCCTTCCAGCATTCTTTTTAAAACAACTGTAGCAGAAATTTCCCGGTTGGCCGCTTCAGGAATAACCAACGAAGTAGGCGCTTCAATCACCTCATCGGTCACAATCATGTTTCTTCTCACCGGCAGACAATGCATAAAGAAAGCATCGTTTGTCACTGCCATGTGCGCCGCATCTACCGTCCAGTTCATATCCTTGCTCAGGACCTTTCCATAGTCGGCAGGACGGGTGACACCGGGACATGCCCAGTTCTTGGCATAGATAAAGTCAGCCCCTTCAAAGGCTTTCATCTGGTTGTATTCCACCTTCGCGCCACGGACAAACTTCGGGTCCAGCTCATAGCCTTCGGGATGAGTGATGACAAAATCCACATCGGCCTCGTTCATCCAGTCGGCAAACGAGTTGGGAACGGCCTGAGGCAATGCACGCGGATGCGGCGCCCAAGTCAAGACCACCTTGGGACGGTCTTTCTTCTTATACTCCTCGATGGTAATCAGGTCGGCGAAAGCCTGCAACGGATGACCGGTAGCGGCTTCCATGGAGAATACAGGCTTGCCGGAATACTTGATGAACTGATTCAGAATCTTTTCGGTATAATCATCCTCGCGGTTCTCAAAATGAGCGAACGAACGCACACCGATGATATCACAATAAGAAGCCATCACCGGAATAGCCTCCAGTAAATGTTCACTCTTGTCGCCATCCATAATGACACCGCGCTCGGTCTCCAGCTTCCATGCACCTTGATTCACATCGAGCACAATCACATCCATGCCCAAGTTACGGGCTGCCTTCTGGGTGCTCAAACGGGTACGCAGACTGTTGTTGAAGAAAATCAGCAGGCAAGTCTTATGCTTTCCCAGGGTTTCATATTTGTAGCGGTCTTTCTTGATTTCGAAAGCTTCGGCAAGGGCACTCTTCAAGTCGCCCAAATCGTGTACGTTTGTAAAGTATCTCATAATTTTTTCATTTATAGTATTATTGTCTTATTTGTCCATCCCCCTGAATAATCCACTTGTATGTGTTCAGTTCCTCTAGTCCCATCGGACCACGGGCGTGGAGCTTCTGCGTGCTGATACCTATTTCCGCTCCCAGTCCGAACTCACCTCCATCGGTGAACGAAGTAGGCACATTCACATAGACACAAGCCGCATCCACCATTTTCATAAAATAATCGGCCGCCCGGTCATTCTCCGTCACAATACATTCACTATGTCCCGAACCATAGATAGAAATGTGGGCCACAGCCGCCTGTATGGTCATAGTCGCCGTCACTGCCATTTTGTAGTCCAGAAACTCTGTTCCGAAAGTATCCGTAGAAGCATGTTTCAGCAAGTGGGAAGGGTAAGAAGTCTTCAGATAATTGTAACACAAGTCATCGGCATAGATTTCCACGTTGTCCTGCTGCAAGCCGCTACAAAGAGTGGAAAGGTCGGTCAGCCGGTTCACATCTATAATCAGACAGTCCAAGGCATTGCACACGCTGACACGGCGTGTCTTGGCGTTGCGGATAATGGCGGCTCCTTTCGCCACATCACCCTCCTTGTCAAAATAAACGTGACACACACCGGCTCCTGTCTCGATAACGGGAATCGTGGCGTTCTGCCGCACATAGTCTATCAGCCCCTTGCCGCCGCGGGGGATAATCAGATCCACATAGCCGCGGGCATGGAGCAGCGCGTCGGCCGAATCATGTCCTGCCGGCAACAATGCCACCAGATAAGGAGACAAGTGGGCTACATCCAGCAAGGTATTCCGGATAATCTCCACCAGGATACGGTTGGAGAAATCGGCATCGCTCCCCCCCTTTAATATACAGGCGTTGCCGGATTTGAAACAAAGTGCAAACACATCCAAAGTCACATTAGGACGAGCTTCATAAATAATGCCTATCACCCCGAAAGGCACACTTACCTTGGTCAGCTTCATGCCATTGGGACGCACGGTCTGGCTCAGTATCCTTCCCGATGGAGAAGGCAGCGTGGCTACCTGCCGTATGCCTTGGGCTATGGCGTGAATACGTTCCGCCGTCAGTTTGAGACGGTCATATTTGGGATTCGACGGATCCATCGCCGCCAGATCCTTGGCGTTCTCTTCCAGAATCCGGTCCGTAGCAGCCTCCACCCTGTCGGCCAATGCATACAAGGTATCATTGATGATCTCCTCCTTGCAGAAAGCAAGAGATCCTTTTGCCTGCCGCACCTGTTTAAAAATATCTTTTATCTGTTCCATAGTCACTTCATTTTATCTAAATCATTACCACACCGCATCAGTCCAAATACAAATAATCATAGTGTACCATAGGTTTCTGTCCATGTTTCCCCTGCAATGCACGCGCTTCTGCCGAATCAAATCCGATGCGTCCCACTCCTATCTGCCTGCCCCGGTGGTCTATGATTTTCACTATATCATCTTTTTCAAATTCCCCTTCTATGCGGACCACTCCCACAGGAAGCAGGCTTACCGCCTTCTGTCCTTTCAACACTTTCACGGCCTGTTCGTTCAAATGCAGCTCGCCTTTGGCAAAGCCTTCGCTATGGGCAATCCACTTTTTCACGCTGGATACTCCGCCTTCTGCCGGAATAAAGCGCGTACAAACCGTCTCTGCCGGATGTTGCAGCAAATCGACCAGAATATGGTCTTTCTTGCCGTTGGCTATAATGACGGTAATGCCCTCATCGGCCACTTTACGGGCAATGGTAGTCTTTGTCAGCATACCGCCCCGGCCGAATCCCGATTTCTCCGTCTGTATATAGTCCGAAAGATCCTTTCCCTGCTCCACCTCCCGTATCACCTGCGTACCGGGGGTAGAAGGAGAACCATTGTATATGCCGTCAATATTGCTCAGTATGATTAACGCCTGCATATCCATCATGGAAGCGATCATTCCCGAAAGCTCGTCATTGTCTGTAAACATCAGTTCAGTGACCGAAATGGTATCATTCTCATTTACGATAGGTATGACACCGTTCTCCAGCATCACCATCATGCAGTTGCGCTGGTTCAGGTAATGACGGCGCGTGCCGAAACTTTCTTTCGTAGTCAGCACCTGCCCGACGGGAATACCGTGTTCGCGAAACAGCTCATAGTACCGGTTGATCAGTTTTGCCTGGCCCACCGCCGAGAAAAGCTGCCTTTGCTCCACGCTATCCAATTTCTTGGAAGGCTTGATCTCGCTGCGTCCCGAAGCTACCGCCCCGGATGAAATCAGAATGACTTCCACCCCGGCTTTGCGCAATTCCGCCACCTGGTCTACCAATGCCGACATACGCGTCACATCCAGCGTACCGTCTTTACGCGCCAACACATTACTACCGATCTTTACTGCTATTCTTGTAAACTGAACTGCCATTTCTCTTGTTATTTTAGAAACACAAATATAGATATTAAAATCAATCTGTAAAGTCAAATAAGCCAAAAATTAACCTTTATCGTATTTGTGTGCATGTATTTTAATTCTCATCTTTGCAAAATGAAAATATATAACGATAATATTCAATAGGTAAACGTATGGTTAAAGCTATTTTTTTCGATATTGACGGTACATTGGTTTCTTTTGAAACTCATAAGATTCCCGCTTCAACCCATGAGGCATTAAAGGCACTCCGTGATAAAGGCATTAAAATATTTATTGCTACCGGACGCCCACAATGTTTAATAAACAACCTGGGTGACTTAGAGTTTGACGGGTATATCACCGTAAACGGAAGCTATTGTTTTACCGCCGGCCACCAGCCCATTTATAAAGGTTGCATCCCGCAAGAAGACATTGAACGGCTAATAACTTTTCAACAGAAATATCCGGTACCTTTCGTTTTTGCATACGGCAATGAAATGTTCGTCACAGAAGTGAATGACAGAGTACAGGCTGTTTCCGATCTGATTGAAATTCCTGTTCCCCCTGTCGCCTCCATAGAAGAAGCCCGTGGAAAAGACATCCTGCAAATAATGGGGTATTTTACGGCCGAAGAGGAAAAAGAAACAGATATATTCGGCAAAGTGCTGACCCATTGCGAGCCAATGCGCTGGTATCCATTGTTTGCCGACATCATTGCACGGGGCAACAGTAAAAGTACGGGAATAGACAAAGTGCTGGCATATTTTGACATTGACCTGAAAGACACCATGGCTTTCGGTGACGGCGGCAATGATATTCCCATGCTGAAACACGTAGCCACAGGGATAGCTATGGGAAACGCCGAACCTCATGTCAAAGCTGTGGCCGACTATGTGACCACCTCCGTAGATGAAGACGGAATAGCCAATGCGTTGAAACATTTCGGATTAATCTAAAGAAGGTTCGATAAAAGGAAAATGAATGCAGAGAGTATCCTCATGAGAGATCCCAAACTAAGGTTTTTCATGTCGTTTATTAATTTAAGAGATGCAAAGATATTCATTTACTTCTTATTAATTCGTTTCTTGTTTTGATTTCTTGACCCATTTTTCCAGAAAACTCTTTATCTTTACGCAAAATATTTATTAATTGCGAATCTATGAAGAAAACCAATTCTATCCTTTGCGCATTTGTATTGGCAGGCTCGCTCTTCGGCTGTTCCACAACACAGCAGAAGACAGGCGAAACTGACTACACGCAGTATGTTAACACGTTCATCGGAGCAGCAGACAACGGACATACCTTTCCCGGTGCCTGCCGTCCTTTCGGCATGATCCAGACAAGCCCCGTAACCGGAGCTGTCGGCTGGAGATATTGCTCGGAATATGTGTACACCGACTCCCTGATATGGGGATTTACCCAGACACACCTTAATGGAACAGGGTGTATGGACCTGGGAGACATCCTGGTGATGCCGGTTACCGGAACACGCGCCCGTGCCTGGGACGCTTATCGCAGCCACTTCCCCAAAGACAAGGAAGCAGCGACTCCCGGATACTACACCGTAGAGCTGGCCGACCCCGGCGTGAAGGCCGAACTGACCGCCTCTCCCCATGCCGCCCTGCACCGTTATACCTATCATAACGCCGACTCGGCATCTGTATTGATTGACCTTCAGCACGGACCTGCGTGGAACGAAAACCAATACCATTCGCAAGTACAAAGTTGCGAAACCAATTGGGAAGATGCACAAACCTTGACCGGACATGTACGCAACAGCGTATGGGTGAACCAGGATTACTTTTTTGTTATGAAGTTCAATCGTCCCGTCATAGATACCCTGTATCTGCCCATGGCCGAAACTGAAAAAGGGAAACGCATCATCGCTACTTTTGACATGAAGCCGGGAGAGGAACTGCTGATGAAAGTAGCCATGTCCACCACCGGCTTGGATGGAGCCAAGAAGAATATGGAAGCGGAAATAGCCGACTGGAATTTTGAAGGAGTGAAGCAAGCAGCCCACAACGAATGGAACAATTATCTGAGCCGCATTGAAGTAACGGGTACGGATGACGAGAAGACCAACTTCTATACCAGCTTCTACCATGCCCTGATACAGCCCAACCAAATCTCGGACGTAGACGGATGGTACCGTAATGCAGCCGATTCCATCGTTAAAGCCGGTAACGGAGCTTTTTATTCCACTTTCTCCTTATGGGACACTTATCGCGCCGCCCACCCGTTTTACACCTTAATGGTTCCTGAAAAAGTAGACGGATTCGTCAATTCATTGGTAGAACAGGCTGAAGTACAGGGCTTCCTGCCTATCTGGGGACTTTGGGGAAAAGAGACATATACCATGATTGGCAACCACGGTGTTTCAGTTATCGCCGAAGCGTACCGCAAAGGGTTCCGGGGTTTTGACGCCGAACGTGCCTTCAATGCTATCAAAAATACCCAGACCGTATCTCATAAACTGAAATCCGATTGGGAAACTTATATGAAATACGGTTATTTCCCTACAGACTTGATTAAGACAGAATCAGTATCCTCCACACTGGAATCGGTATATGACGATTATGCCGCAGCCGATATGGCCCAACGTATGGGTAAAGAGGAAGATGCCGCTTATTTTGCCAAACGTGCCGATTTTTATAAGAACCTGTTTGATAAAGAAACGCAGTTCATGCGTCCCCGTAATGCTGACGGAAGTTGGAAATCTCCCTTCAACCCTAGTCAGGTTGCCCACATGGAAAGTACCGGTGGAGACTATACCGAAGGGAATGCATGGCAGTACACCTGGCATGTGCAACATGATGTGCCGGGGCTTATTGAGTTATTCGGCGGAGAACAGGCATTCTTAAACAAATTGGATTCTTTGTTCACCTTGAAACTGGAAACCACCCAGGCAGATGTTACCGGCTTGATCGGTCAATATGCACACGGCAACGAACCCAGCCATCACATTACTTATTTATATACGTTGGCAGGCCGCCCCGAACGTACCCAGGAACTGATCCGTGAAATCTTTGATACGCAATATCGTCCCGAACCCGACGGACTCTGTGGCAATGACGACTGCGGACAGATGTCAGCATGGTATATGTTCTCGGCTATGGGGTTCTATCCGGTAGATCCGGTAAGTGGCAATTATGTCTTCGGCGCTCCGCAGCTGCCTGAAATCGTTTTGAATCTGGCCGACGGAAAGACTTTCACGATCATTGCCGAAGGATTGTCAAAGGAACACAAGTACATTGACAGCATCACACTGAACGGTGAACCCTATACAAAGAATTATATCTCGCATGAAGATATTTTGAAGGGTGGAACTTTGGTGTATAAGATGAAATAAGGAATCTACCTCATTACAGGAAGAGGGTATAACAGCCGGCTCCGGCTATATACCCTCTTCCTGTTTTCTGCTCCTGATGCTTTCCAAAGGATCATAATGCTCCAGGTATCATGTCCTTATCCATGAAACATGATCATTATCTGCATAACTTCTGCTTTAGATATCTTGTAACTGCCATATTAAATTATTGCCATGGACCATGTCAAGTCAGAGCATGGTACAATGGGCAACACAAAAATACAACTCTCATATTTGCTCAATCCAAACTTTATTGCGTTATTTGCGTTACATGTTTTATGTAACATAAAAACAGCAATGAAGAATATTCCTACTAATCCATTTTTAATAACCGGTTACCAAGGACCCGACTATTTCTGTGACCGCGAAAATGCTTAGTGTGAAATAGAAACTTGAAAGAGCTTGAACACCTGATCCACAGAACCGAAATCTATCTTATTTTCTTCGATGTATCGGTTCCATCGGACTTGTTGTTTTTTAGGGAAAAGCTTTAAAAAACTCTTCTTGTTATAAAAGCGTTTCGTTTTTTTTACCTACACTAACTTCGTAGGTTTTATTAATTCCGGTAACGATACGTTGGGCGTCCTGTATGCCACCGGATAACCCTGTACCTGTTAATCCTGAATAGTTATCCACGGAAGCCGTTTGTGTAGTTCCTCCATACGAAATCTTTTTGGGGGCTCTTCGTGTATCACTTGTATAGATTACATTGAATTTGGGCTGAGCTTGGATTACCTCTACCGCTTCTTGCTTTCCTATCAAGAAACTTCTGTTGCCTATGCGAAGCACCGCTATCAATTCCGGATCAGAAAACTCCTTTTCTTGTTGTTCCGGATCTTTAAAGACATAATGTTTCTTTATCAGATCATAATTGACCGGAGCCGTAAACTGTCTTCCATCTTTATATACAATCAAGCAATCTTGAAATTCATCAAACAGATAAGAGGAATTGTCCTTAGTATTTTGCGCAAACAGACCCACACAGAATATCCATATCCCTAACCAACATAAAATCAGTCTCATATATTTTCAGTTAATAGTTTATCTCAAGAAAGGGTGAGCCTGAAGCCCACCCTTTCATTTATTATAAAAAAGAATTCACCTGCATTACGGAAGGAAAGTAACACGTACTTCATACATACGCTGATGTTGCTCCACTCCAGCAGGGCGATGAGCGATATTCTTCACCAGATAACGACGAGGCTTGGTAAAATCTCCCGGCATACCCAATTTAGGAGAGTCACCTACGGGTTCTACCGTACAGACAGAATAGCTTACCAGATAAAGTTCACCTATGATTTCATTCTTTCTAACAGGAAGAACTACATATTGTGAACGGTTATCAACAGGATTCACCAATTCAAAGTCACCGGAAAACTTACTGCCATCAAACAAGAACCCCTTGTTAGCTGTCGAATATTGTACATCCGAAGCGGCATATACGTTTAATACATACACCTTGCCATCAGGCGCACTGCTATCGGATTCTATTGTTTCCGAACCTTCCACTTTTATTGATTCTCCGGCAGCCACAACTTTCCCATCCGGCATGGTATAGGGAGCCCCCGTTCTGTTAACCCACGTAAAAACGTCAGAACTTCCAATCAAACGAGTATCAATATAATTGTCCACCCATTTGTTCCAGTTAACTGCATAAATCTTGTCATTAAACAATTCCCGGGCTTTTAACTCGATTTTGCTTACCCCTACTTCTGAATAAACAGATTCCGGTGCCTCTTCATAAGTCAATCCGGCAGTACAACTAGAAATAACTGATGCACTGCACAACACAGCTGCACCTATACATATTTTATTTAGCAATTTATTCATCATAACTATCTTTTTTTAATTGTTATAGTTGAAGTTTTTCCATCCCGGATTCTGTTGCAATTGTGTATAGTCTCTCAACATGGACTGTGAAAATGGTACAAAGTAGTATCTTGCATCATCAAACTTTCTTTCATAATAAGAATACGGCATCTCAAAAGTCTGGAATTTAGGAGTAAAATATCCTTCACCACCCGGCTCTACAGGATAACCATTCTCACCAGCCTTTTCGCTTTCCATACCTTTACGGAAAATCCATAATCCTCTGGAAGGAGTATTCAACTCTTCAATAGTCGTTTTGCCTTCTGCTTCCCCCCAACGCAATAAATCGAAATAACGGAAGCCCGGACATTCAAATGCAAATTCCAAACGACGTTGCAGTTTCATTTCATTCCACAAATCATTGCCGTCATAATTAGGCAATCCGGCACGATTACGGATTTCATTGATATAGCCTGCCGCATCGGTCTTGCCTAGTTTAATACTTGCCTCGGCACAATTCAGCAACACTTCCGCATACCGTACATTGAAATAGCAAGTCTGACGCTGGGTGTCAAAATCCAAAGTCCCGTCCGTATTGATTTTATTAAACTGAGAGTACTTCCTTGAATAATAACCAGTTATTGTTTGTGCGGAAGCTCTGTTGATTGGTGCGGAATTTAAATTTTCCATCACTCTATACCCAGAATGTAAAGCACTGTATTTTAAGGTCTTTTCATCTAGTGTAGTATTGTCAATCCAAGTTTGAATAATATAACGTTCTTCTTCCGGTCCCATATATGCTCCATCGTAAGTAACTGTGGAATAGAAGCGGCTATCGCGATTCTTGAACATATCGCGATAATTAGCAGATTCTCCTTCTAATTCTCCTTCTGCATTTCTATGGATTCCCATGGCTTTTGCCTGTGAAGTTTCCCACCAATTTTTCCATTTGCCATCAGCGTCATCTTTCTGTAAATAACAGTCTACCAAATCCTGTGTAGGAAATAAACCTGAACGACGCCCGTAAGAATAAGTCGCATCTTCGGTTGCTCCATAATAATTCCCGTCAGGTCCGTTCTTTGCAGTTGGATTGAAACCACTACGTTGGTTTTCTTTAAACATGACCGGCCAAATTGACTCAACGCTTGTATGTGACTCTGTTTTTGTGAACAGATCCTCATAATTCGGTTCCAAACTGTACTTGCCTATCAATCCTTTAGCTGCATTATAAGCCAATTCATAATAATGATTTGCATTCTTCTCAAACTTGAACAAGCCTTCAGCATCATCCGAATATAGACCTTTGGCTGAAGCATCGGCCGCATTGGCTGCATATAAAGCCACGCGAGAGATGTATGCGTTAGCTACATCTTCATTTACCATACCAAGCGTATGCGTTCCACCATAAGCTTTAAAATAATCTACGGATTTCTGCAAATCGTCTAGAATATTGTCGAAAATAGTTTCGCGTTTAGTACGAGGCAAATAGGTTTCATCTTCAATCGTTAACGCTTTGTCTACATAAGGAACGCTTCCCCAAAACTTTTCCATGTCAAAATAAATAAAAGCACGGAAAAAGTAACATTCACCCAAGAATTGGTTCTTCTGAGCCTCTGTCAATATGCTGCTGGAAGAAATTTTTTCAATTCCAAGATTTACAGCACGAATGTTTTTATAAGCTCCACTCCATGGGGCGCTGAAACAAGTGATACCATTATTTTCATCATAAGTACGTTTGTTAAAATTGTACTGTCGATACGTATCCCAGTCCTGTTCATAGTTTCCCTGACAGTTATCTGACCACTGTTCTGACTGGAAGGTGTCACCAGATGCCGATTGGGATATGAAATAGAAATTGTTCACATAAGAACGAGCCAATTGAGGATCTTCCCAAAAGCGTTCTTCATCCACTTTTGTTGTAGGTTCTATTCCTAACGGATCACATGCAGTTGTTACTCCCATCATCGAAGAAAGAAATAACCCGGCCAGAATATATTTAGTTGTTTTATTTTTACGTTTCATATTAACCAAGTTTTATAAAGTTACTGTTACGCCCAAAGTATAAGAACGCTGGGTAGGATAGCTTCCCAAAGTACCATTGTTATTATAGATAGAAGCACCTGTAGTAATGAATTCGGGATCCTGCAAATCTTTCAGTGGATAAGATTTTTTAGTCCAAGTAAATGCGTTAGTCACAACGAAACTTAAATCCAATCCTTGAATAACTGGTAGATTTTTCAAAACCGAACGTTTTAAGTCATAACGTAAACTGATATTTTTCAGTTTCAGGTAAGAGGCATCAAAAGACCAGATGTCAATGTAACTATATCCAAATCCATTGCCTTCAGGAACCGGAGTTGGAAGAGCGGCGTCTACATCAGGGTTGCTCGGTGTATATGCATTCTGGAACGCGTATTGTCCGTAATTCCACATATAGCTTTGTTGGCTGCGGAGCGGAGAAGGCATAGCTCCCCTTGCACCGGTTGCTCCTTGGAAGAACAGTTCCAGATCGAATCCGTTCCAGTCGGCTCCTAAAGTTACACCAAATTGAGTATGTGGAGTAGACCCTTCCGCATTGAACACATAGTAATCATTTACACGACCATCACCATTTAAGTCCACCAAAGCCGGAGTTCCCAAAGTCATATTATTGTTAGCGTGTAATAAGGAATTATACATATTTTGCCATGACCCGTGTAATCCATTGGTCTTCAACCCATAAGGATATGTTATAGATTCTCCGTTTGTTACATAAGGACGTTTGCCGATATTGTCGAATGTCGGAGTCCACCAGTCCGAATCAGAGCTGCTATGGCGAGTCACCCGTTCATCCCAATAAGAATAGTTTACCCCTACACGATAACCGACTTTGCCAATCTTGTCTTGCCAGTTCAACGAAACTTCGAAACCTCCTTTTCGTGAAGTAGTGTACGGAGCATTAATTTTCGGAGTGTTCGGCATACCTAAAATATCTACCCGAATCATATCATCAGTCATGTCCATCACATCTCCTTTGTTCAAATATAAAAACGTATCGAATGATCCTGTCAAGCGGTCTTTCAAAAAGCCGAAATCCAGACCAATACCATACTGCTTACTGCTGGACCATTGTAAATTGTTTGCTACATCAGACTCGTACCATCCTACATTAGAAGCCATATTTTCTCCAAACAATATGCGGTTTGAACTCTGCGCATATTGGGTAAGGAAAGAAAATGGACTTCCCACTTCATTACCTACCAATCCAAATCCGCCACGTAATTTTATCATATTAACAATGTTCGGATTCACCAAATTCTTGAACCAAACTTCATCGGACATCACCCAACCCAATGAGAAAGCCTGAAAATATCCCCAACGTTTATCCGGGCTATAACTCAAAGAACCATTGTAGTTAGCACTGTATTGGAACAGGTACTTATTGTCATAGTCGTAAGTAAAACGCCCGATGTAAGAAGCAGAACCCCATTCTTCAGCAGAGCCACCGGCAGAAACTAATGTACCGCCTAGATCAAGCTGCGGAGCCAAAGTGGTAGGATATCCTTTTTTCTTTGCATCCGTCCAATTGCTCTTTCTTACCTGACTTTGATAGTTCACCATAGCAGATAGATTATGCTTTCCGAAAGAACGGGTATAATCAATCTGGAAAATGCCGGTCAACAACTTATACTTATTCCATTTTTCATATAAGTTGGCGTTTTCAGGATTATAGGAAGAAACGGCAGTAGCATACGGATTGTCATAAACGCCTTCCTGATCATGGTTAAAATGACGCTGATGATAATAAGAAGTAGTGAAGTTCAAGCTAGCCTGTGCAGACAAGCCTTCCACCCAAGGCACACTCCATTTCAAAGCTGCATTCATCTGGAAGCGATAAGATTCTGTATTGTTGAAACCGTTGTTCAACTGCGCCTCCACAGATCCCTTTCTTGGCAGTCCGGTACTCCAGGCAGCCGGCCTCTTAGGCATCCAGTCACCATACATGGCATTGTTGAACACACCTTCACCATCGGCAGGTTTATTGTTGTTAGAAGTATTACCGTTCAAGTTGAAAGTAAATTTCAAACTCTTGTCGCTCAACAACATGGCGTCTGTGTTCAAAATCATGTTCACCTGTTCGTATGAATATTTATCACTGACACCATTTTGCTTCATATATCCCAAACTTGAATAATATTTGATACGTTCGCCACCACCACGCAGGCTGACATTAGTTTGATACATTGGCTGTGTATGATCAAACATATCCCATGGGTCGTAAGAAGAATAGTAGTCCTGGATATTTTTACCTTGTGTCTTTAACGGATCGAACAAATCGTTGATGTCTTGCAAAGAATACCCTAAATTATATCTTTCGTTCACCAGGTTACGGATTTCTTCAAATCCGTATCCTTTCTGCCACAGATCGCCCATATAATATTTAGAAAGTTCTGTATCATTAAAAGTCGGACTCTCTTGGAAACTTGCCAATTCCGCTTCATTACGTGCCAATGCGTACTCGTAACTACTCAATCCTTTGGGACGATAAGCAGGAGTCATGATAGACACTTTTTGGTTTAAAGTAATGGTAGGCGCGCCTTCCTGTCCACGCTTGGTAGCAATCACTACTACACCATTAGCGGCACGCGGACCATATACGGCAGTTGCAGCAGCGTCTTTCAAGATTGACATGGAAGCGATATCATCCGGACGCAAGCGGTTGAAAAACTCATTACCTTGCCCCGAATCCATCACGACATCGTCAATGACATACAAGATATTTTCACCGCCTCGAATCCAAATTCTGGCGTTTTCACCCGGCGCACCGGAAGCCTGTTGAGTTACCACACCGGTAACACGTCCTCCCAACCCTTCGGACATAGAAGCAACCGGTAACTTTGCCAATTCGGACATCTTTACGGTAGCGGCAGATGCAGTCATTGTTTTGGCTTTCTGAACACCACCATAACCTACTACAACCACTTCTTGAAGAGTTTGTGAATCTTCTTGAAGAATAATTTTTAAAGATTCTCCTTTAAATTTAATCTCTTGGGTAAGATATCCCACAAAGGAAACTTGGATAACATCTCCTTGTTTAACACCTGACAAGGAAAAGTCACCATCAATACCGGTAATAGTACCATTGGTCGTACCTTTCACTACTACAGACGCACCGATAACGGTTTCACCTGTAGCATCTACTACGACTCCCGTGCACGTCCCTGTCTGTTGTGTGATTTTCACATCGGTAACGCCGGGATTGGCGACCGCGTATGCTGCTCCTGTAGAGGCACCCATTAGGAACAGCAACATACTGACTGATTTTAGTCGTTTTAACATAGCTGTGATTTTTTTTAAAGTTTATTGAAAATCAAGTAATTCCGTTTCCTTAGTTCCTTCAGAACTACTCTTGCAGCTATTGTGTTGATATTCAATGTAGTTGAATATGATAACGACAAAAAGAAATTTCCATTTAAAGCCGTTAAAACAAACTTTAAATGGAAATTTTCTACTTCATTTCTACCCAAATCACTACTTTGCACAAAGAAATAAGGGAGTATTACATTCCGTAAAAGAATGAGAACTTTCAATAATTGGTGGGAAAGTTTTTCATCTTACAAATGAAAACAGCATCGGCTCATTGTTTTAGAAAGTCCTTATCTTTTTCAAGAAGAATCAACTCTTTACTTACATATAAATAATATTTGCAAAATAATTCTATGTATAGTCCTGAAGGTCAAAATAAAACAATCCCCTTGTTTTTACAGGAAAAACAAGGGGAACTGTTATTCTTTAATTTTATTTTCAGTTCTTCGGTCCTTTGCCAAAATCAGGATTTTCTTTATCCATCCATACACGTTCGTCATGCAAAACTTGTGGATTTTTTGCATTTGTACCTTGATATGTATAACCTTGTGCTTTATATGCAGCGATAGTTATGTCATGTAACTGATCTGATTCCAAAGGCTCCATAACAGCAAATCTTCTAGGGATAGGATAAGAGTCACCCAATTGTTCGTCAAATTCCTTACGCGGTAAAATGGAACTATTCTTCATAGGAACACCAGAACGCATAATGTTAACATATTGATCAATCGGTGCATTAAAATAATGGAGATATTCTTGGATATACACTTTTTCCAAATCAGAAGCTTTATCTCCACTTAAATTATAAGCCTCTTTCTTAAGCAGTTCTGTCAGCCATTCCTCTTGCAGCTTAATGGAAACATCATGAGGGTCATTTACATAAGGACTGTCATAATAAGGTATATGATTCTGACCGGCAACATAATCATATCCTTTTACTGAAGCAGTGATACCGTCTGTAAAATACTCTTGGGCACTTTTTTGTCCATTCCAAGTAGCTCCCAACAGGGTGAATTCAGCCAAGAAGAAATTGGTTTCCGCTGCCGAAAAATACAGACCATACCAGCCATATTGTTGAGTGTCCTGAACCGGAGTAACATCCGGAGCATCCGGATAAGTATATGTCAACAAACCTTTTACCATTTCTTGATTCCGGTAAGTACACGGATAATAGCTTTTCTTGGCACCAGCTGCCGAGTACAAAACAAACAATTGTCCTGTGGGGTCAAAATAATCCTCGTATTTGTCCATCTGTCCTGCACCTATTTCTACAGGAAGACCATAATAACGTACCCAAGGTTCACCTGGGCCACCCCATTCTTTAAAGACTTTCTTTCCATTTTTAACCTCAGAAATTACATTCTTTTCTACAAAATCCGGCATTTCTCTTTTTTGATCAAAATAAGCCTGCACAACATTAGAATTGTAGTCATTCTTTTGGAAGAAATAAAGCAAACGCGGATCTTTGTTGTTTACCAAAAAGTCTATAAGATGTTGCGTACCTACTCCTACAGAAAAATCATTATTCCAATTGTTATCGAACTTACCCTTGTTATATACAAAGTCATCATCCGTAGTAGCAATTAAGCCAACAGGACTTTCTGCCACCTGTTTTACTATTTCAAAAGCACGGTTCCGGTCTTTGTTTATCAAACGGGCTGCAATTTTCAATTTCAAAGAATTGGCCAGTTTGCCCCATTTTTTCAAATCACCTTTATAAATAAAGTCCTGATTATTCAAAACATCTTTGATTTCGTTACTGCTCAGATAATTAATAGTCTGGTCCAGTTCTTTCAGCCATACTTCCAAAAGTTCCTCTTGAGTGTCATACTTAGGCAATAACAAAGGAGGATTGGTATATCTGGCTTGTTCTGCTTCTGTATATTGACGTGAGCCATATAGGTCGGCATCTTGGATACTTAAATAAACCAACAAAGGATTACAAAGATATTGGATATATTCATAAGTCGCTTTTTCCTCTTCAGGCAACTGGCTGATTTGATATCGAATCTCATTAGCATAACGAAGAACTTCGTTTACTTCATAACCACAACCATTGGCTTCATCAGTCGGACGATTTGAACGAGTTGTATTACCTCCTGATGAAACTGTTGTTTGCGACCAGGTAGAAAGATCATTAAATCCTCCAAACCACTGTGCATAATCTCCCGGTTGGAAAGAAGCCTCACATTTAGTGAACAGGAAACGAATATCAGGCTTTGTAATAGTAGACGGATCTGAATTTAATTCAGAGAATTCATCTACACAGGAAGTAAACATTACACTTCCTAAAAGCAGTGCGGCTGCTAAAGTTCTATATTTCATTGTTGATAATTCTTTTAAAGTTAACAATTAGAAATTGGCATTAATTGTAAATATGTAACTTGCCGTATAAGGCTCGAAACCACGAATACGGAACTCTGAAGCTGAATTAGAACGTACAGATTCCGGATTCAGGTTATTAGGTAATGAATTATACAGATATCCCAAATTACGTGCACTGAATGACAGGTTCAATCCTTTTGCACCCAGTTTGTGACTGATGCTATTAGGCAAACGATAATTTATAGTAATATTACGCAAAGCGATATAACTCAACTTGTGTACCCAAATGTCATCAATTGTCTGTGCTCCCCATGAATAATTATTTCCATACCATGAACCGGCATGAGTGGGTTCCAGTTTTCCTTCCTGTACCAGCTGTGCGTAAGACAGTCCGCTGACATCCATTTTTGTTCCATCCACCAAGGTTGCAATTGTTCCTTCTTTAAAAACACCTTCCGGAATCATACCATCAGTATATTGAATACCTTTGGAATCGGCATATTGACTAGTCCAAGTCATACCTCCATGTTCCGGGTCACGGTATTGCAAAGAGCTTTCTGTCCAACCGGCCTGAGTTCCGTATAAGTTACAGTAAGATGCCACCAAACCTCCAAAACGCATATCCAGTCCGACATTCAAACTTAAATCTTTCCAAGTTAACGTTGTTGCTACAGATCCCAGAAAATCGGGTGTCATGTTGCCCACTACTTCCGCTGTTTTGCTTTGTGCTCTATATGCGCCTCTCCAGCTGTCATCCCACTCCAACAAAGGTACACCGTTTTCATTACGTGCCTGAGTGACATCTGACATCAACACACCATAAGACTCACCGACTTTTGCTACAGAGCCGATATGATAGTCGTATGCGTTTACATAACCGGACAATTCAATATAGTTGGCAACATTAGGATGCAAGGATACAATTTTACTTCTGTTTCGTGTATAAGTGAAGTCCAGATCCCACTGCCAGTCTTTAGTTTTGATAGGAGTGGTATTTAATGCGATTTCAATACCTGAGTTTTGGATATTACCAGCATTTACCAACTGTTGGGTAACACCGGAAATAGCAGGAACATTGATTTTCATAATCTGGTCTGTGGTATTTTCCTTATAATAAGTGAAATCCAAATTCAAACGATTATTAAAAGTACGGAAATCCAAACCTATTTCCCATGAATTCTTACGTTCCGGTTTAAGGTCGGCGATCTTCATCAGTTTGTCCAGTTCATTGGTATAGATATTGCCGTCATACATTTCCATTGTGGCAAAAGAATACGTCTGATTGACAGCGTATGGGTCTGTATCATTACCTACTTGTGCCCATGATGCACGAAGTTTTGCCAAGTTAATCCATGAAGGCATACTTTCGCGGAAAGTTTCATTAATCAACCATGAACCTGATACAGAAGGATAGAAGTATGAGTGATTACCTGTACGATTGGCATATACCAATGCAGAAGACCAGTCATTACGTCCTGTAACATCCAAATAGACTTGATTCTTCCATCCTAAATTTAAAGCAAAAATGGCAGAAATAATTCTTTTGCTGCCCGATATGGTCGATTCGCTCTTTTTAGTCTTTTTTGAGTTCTCCACGAACCATTCTCCAGGCACCACCATTCCTCCGTCAGTTGATACTTTTGAATGTTGGGAAGAGGTGTTGTAATACTCAAATCGTGCGAATCCACCGAGTGAAAAATCTTTTATCTGCTTGCTGGCAGTAAAAGTTCCCCCTACGGTAAATTGTTCTTTTATATCTTGCGTAATACCATAATATCCTCCTTCGTTTGCATAACCGGAACCTAATTGCTTATCTTCTATAGAAGTATAATAACGGTTCATATTAGCGTCTGCTTTAAACTTCAGCCAATCTGTCATCTTTACATTTACTTCAAATGTAGGACGAATAACAGTTTCCTTCCGTACATAATCGTAATTATCTACTTTGAAGAAATAATTTTTAGCGCTGGAAGGAACCGAACCATATTGGTCACCATAGCTGGTACTGGCAATACCACCATGCTCACCTAAATATTTGTTCCGGAAATAATCTACGTCAAATAGCGGGTTAATCACATTGGTATTTGCATTGACAAACAATTCACCCGCATTCAGTTGTGCATTACGCGGTTTTGAGTTGGCAAAGCTAAAAGAAGCAGCAACATCCACCCAATCGTTCAACTTATGGCTAGCTTTCAACAACATGGAGTAACGTTCAAAAGTATTGTTTTCTGTTGTTGATTTGGCATTTTTATAAGATAAAGATGTATAAAATGATGTTTTTTCATTACCACCGCGAATAGAAACATTCGTGTTTGTATTGAATCCTAATTTATATAAATCCAGCATATTATTTTTACGTGGAGAATAGGTAGTCCATGTACCATCATAATTGCGGATTTGAGAGCCATCATATCTAGGACCAAAACCAAAGTTGGGTACTCCTACTAACGTATGTTCTCCATTCTGATTTACTGTAAACTGATGTTCATCCCACATACTTCCATTTTGGTCGGCATCAGATTGTCCCGGCATGTATCCTGGACCATATAAAGTTTGAATATCCGGAGTCTTGAAAGCATGGTCAATACCAAATGTTTGAGAAACGCTGATACCCAGCCCTTGTGTACCCTTACCGGATTTGGTGGTGATTACAACCGCACCATTCAAACCGCGGGAACCATACAATGCTGTTGCCGCAGCACCTTTCAATACTGATACAGTTTCAAAATCATCAGGATTTAAGTTTTTCAACTCATTACCATAGTCGCTGGCGTTGTTGGCACCTGCGTCCCAGTCTGCTGTCGTATTACCAGATACACCGTTATCCAGAATCACTCCATCCACCACATAGATAGGCTGGTTGTTGGAACTTAAGGTTGAAGCTCCACGAATCTGTATCTTGGTACCACCAAACAAACCACCATCTGATCCTGAGATTTCAACACCGGCTACTTTACCTTGCAATGCGGCTACCGGAGAAATGGTATTGGCAGCTTTTAATTCATCTCCCTTCACTTCAGTAACTGCATATCCCAAAGCTTTTTCTTCACGCTTCAATCCCAAAGCTGTAACCACAACTTCACCTAACTGTTGCGTATCATCTTTTAAAGTTACATCAATAGGCTGTCCGGTCCATTTTACTTCCTGTGTCTGATATCCTACAAAAGAAATAACAATGATATCTCCTTTTTTTACATTTGACAAAGAAAAATCACCGTCAAGTCCGGTAATAGTACCATTAGTCGTACCTTTTACTACTACAGATGCACCAATGACAGTTTCACCCGTAGCATCCTTGACAATTCCTGTACATGTACCACTTTGTTGTGTGATTTTCACATCGGTAACGCCGGGATTGGCGACCGCGTATGCTGCTCCGGTAGAGGCACCCATTAGGAACAGCAACATACTGACTGATTTTAGTCGTTTTAACATAGCTGTGATTTTTTAAGTTTATTGAAAATCAAGTAATTACATTTTCTTAGTTCCTTCAGAACTATGTTTTTCAATTTAATTTAGATTAACGGTGCAAATATATAACAATTTTAATATATATAAAGGGTCTCTTGAAAAATATTTTTAATATGCCCTGATTTTTAACGTTTGAGATGCCTGAAGCACCTTATTTAAAGAGAGAACTGCTAACTGTCACAGAACTTTCTTGAAATGATTTATATTATTTTTTCATCGAATATTTACCCTTTGTTTGGTAGTCGGTAGAAAACAGGTAACGTATATTGGGATAAGAACCAAAGGAAAAAAGGTGATGTCAGTCCATGCCGTTGGTGTATTGCTAGAGAAAATATACCTTTTTATATATAAGTTTGCAGACAACAATCAAAAGATGAAAGGAAGGACGGAAGAGGGAAAGAAGTCCAAACAAACTGTAGGCTGTAATTTTAAGTCCTTGAACTTGCCCATGTGACAACTTGCCCAAGGACAAGATTGTCCTTTGAGGAGATAGAAAAGTTGGAACATTCCTTGTCCTGCGGTGACAGAAACATTTCTGTTATCGCAGGACAAAGGAATTTACATTAATAAATAAGCGTACCCGAGATACACCAATAACTATTGCTTCCTCCTTCGGGAGCACCCTGCGGTATTTTTACGGTGATGCTGTGTTCACCCGCTTCCAGATCACCCAAATAGATGTATTCGGGATTGGTCGCCGTACCCGGACACCAGTTGGAACGGCTCAAGTCGGAAGAACTCAGTCCATTGGAGAAATTACCCGAACAAGGATTCCAGTTACGATAAGTTCCACAATCATCCCGCCAAGGTACGAAAGAGATCACCTTTTCACCGTCCAAATAGAGAGTGTTCGGTTTCTGGTTGAACTCATCACCGCCTCCCCAACCGCCATGTCCCGTGGTGAGATAGTACAGACGGGCGTTCTTGGCAGGCTCCTTCAAGGTGAACTTTACGGTCAGAGAATCCTGACGCATGAAAATCGGATAAGGCTGTCCTGCCTGCTCCAGATAATTCACTGTATTGAACAGCGGAAGAGTATTATAAACCCGATGTTCTTCATCAGGATAATACTTCAGTTTCAACGACAGACGATGTCCTTTGGCATCCCAGTTGCCGATGTAAGCGCCAATCCAAGCTTCCCCTTCCAATTTTTCGGCCAGTGGGGTTACCTCCATTTTGTAAAGTACGGAGTCCACCCAGTCCTGCCCCTTCACCTTATTATAATTGAACTTGCGCACACCGAAACCGGTGAAGAAACGCATCAACTCTAAAGGCACATCATACTCCGCTGTGGAAATCAGCCCGTGGTAGTCCGTATTTTCCGAGCGGAAAGAGGGAACTTTCTTCAAATCACGTATGGCATCAAGAAAAGACAGCTGCTTGCCTTCCGGTATCAGAAAGACAGAACCGGTGCGGTCGTAAGCATCACCGTCCGAGTATTGGACAACTTCCGCAAAGACGGTACGATTCTTCACATAGTCGGGCAGCTTCACTTTCTTCAACAGGATGGTGCCGCCTCCGGCACTGTATTGTACGCCATCCTCCAGTACTTCGGGCAATTTAGCGTTGTTGAAGCAGATGCTCTGCTGGTCGAAGACCGGAATTGTGATAACTCCGCTTTGGTTGATGGTATATTGGTAGTCGGCCGCATCCATGCTTTCCCCCCACGACTGTGGCAACACATCCTTTCCTTTCTTCAGCGGGGTAATATGGGTGGCTTCCTGAATCATGTCACCGTTTCGCACGACTCTCAGTACCAATCCGTCAGGTACACCCACATTGGCTTGCGGAGTACCACGAAAAGGGATGTCGTTGGTATACCACACCTCGATGGTGTTGGAATTGATGGATGTGCGCAAAATTTTGCAGTTCATCCCTAAGTGTTTTCCTTCGCCCGTTTGCGTGAAACCTTTGCCGAATTCGAAGGGAGTGACCGCAGATATCACTTGCCCGTTAGGTAGTTCAGCCCTGCGGTATGCCTGCCGGGTAGTGTAGTCTATGTAACTGCCGGTCACAGGTGTCTTGTCTTCCGGGCGGGGACTGGGACGGTCGTTTTGCTCCGGCCATACGTTAGTCAATGATACGCGGTCACCGGACACGGTCATCAACAGATGCCCCGGCCGGGCTTTCCCTTTGTAATTCGATTGATAGGTCACCTCGATACCTTGTGCATTCTTCACTTTTCCAGGGTAGTTCTGCGCGCAGACCGTCCCGCTGCTAAGCAGGAAGCACAAGCCGATTCCTACGTTTTTCAAGATGGTTCTTTTCATTTTTTCTTATTTTAAAGTATGATATAACAATTCGTTTTACATGAAACACAAAATTCTCCCTTCACCCTATCCGGCTCGTTACCAGCGATCTGCCGTGTAGGAACGTCCGTAATACCCTTTAACCGGTATGTAGGCAGTGGCATTTTTGTAGCCCTCGCGTTGTAATGACGGATGGTCTCCTTGGGTCAGTGCCTGTAAGCGGCGGTATGCGGTAGAACGGGTCATTCCGCAGACCTGCTGCATCCGGGCACAGGTGATACTGCGATGATCTTTAAAATATTCACTCAGCAGCCCGTCTACTTCGATAGGCGACAAGTCCACCGTGTGCACCTTGTATCGTTCTCTTACAAAATGTGCCCGGCTTATAATACTCTTCTTGAAACTTTTCTCAGGCTGGAAGTTGACTCCTGTTATCTGTACTGTGCCACGGGTCATTTTCTTAGGATTTTCACTTTCTGTGGAGCCGATACTGACAGAGAAATACCCTAATCCGTTGATATGGATTCGTTTGCCGTCACCTAATTTCTCGGACAGAATATCTATCAGTCCCTCTACCACTGCCGCCCAGTCCGAACGGCTTACTGAAGTATAAAGCGTAGCCTCGTGTATCAAGTCCTTCGAGTGGATGGTCTGCTTGTTGGTGTTTCTCACATGGTATTTTTTCTTTTCCCCGTCATTTGCCGGAGATTCATAGATATCAAATTTAATGTCTGACATAATGTACTATGTATTTGTTTTATTTATAGGATGTTATCGTGCAAACTTACAGAACATTCTGTTGCTTCACCTTAGTGAAGCGGCAGTTTCACCCGTGTGGCAATGGCTCTTCACTAAAGTGAGTAGGCAACTTCACGTCAGTGAGAACCCAGATTCTTCCGGACGAAGGTACGGATTCTTTCGTCCTCTTGCAAAGATTCTGCCATAAATGTTTCACACGTTGGATTTATTTTAATTTGTCGGGCAAAGTTCTTGCAAAACCCTGTTTTGCAGAACTATCTTCACACCTCAAATCAATAAAAAACAGATTTAATGGAAAAAGAAAAAGACTCAAAACTGAAACAAGCCATGAAAGGGCTTGATTCGTTCCTCACCACTCATTATTCCTTTCGTTACAACCAAATAACAGAACAATGCGAATTTCATGACAAGCACAAGTTCGATAAATACCGTGTGGTGGATGAGCGAGAATTCAACACATTGGTTATTAATGCAATAGAGGAAGGCGTGAACTGTATGGACCGTGATATGCGCCGTTATCTGGGTTCGTCACGCATTCCTTCTTTTCACCCCGTGACAGCCTATTTGGAACATCTGCCACACTGGGACGGGCACGACAGAGTAAGCGAGCTGGCACACTCGGTAAGCGATGAAACGCAATGGGTGGAGGTGTTTCATATCTGGATGCTGGGCATGGTGATGCAATGGAGCGGTAAAAACCGGATGCATGGCAACTGCCTGATTCCCATTTTGGTTAATCCCCTTCAGGGCCTGAAGAAGTCTACCTTTTGCCGGTCGCTCCTTCCACCAGCGTTACGTGGATATTATACCGATGACTTCGATGTGACCCGCGAGGGGGATACCCTGCGCAAAATGCGCTCTTTGGCTCTTATCAATATAGACGAATTCAATCGGATGGAAGAAGGTAAACTGGCACGGTTGAAGAATCTAGTCCAAATGAGCGGTCTTAGTATGCGCCGTCCGTTTCAAAGCAGCTATAGCCAGCAACCGCGCCTTAGCTCATTTATTGGCACCTCCAATTTTTGCGATCTGCTGACCGATTCTTCCGGTAACCGCCGTTTTTATCCGGTGATGACCAAAGGGAGTATCCGTTTGCCTCGCATCAATTATAAACAACTTTATGCTCAGTTAAGAGATGAACTAAAACATAACCGCCGCTATTGGCTCTCACCCAAAGAAGAACAGGCTGTCAGCTTGCGTAATGACGCATTTTTGCGCCGTCCCATAGAGGAAAGCCTCTTTTATAGCTGCTTCAGTCTGCCCCGAGATGAGGAGAAGTTTCAAAGATGGACTATCGGCCAGATTTATGAAGTGATGAAAAAGGCCAGTCCTGAAACCATGCGTGATGTCAAGATGAGAGCCTTCGGAAAACATTTGGCTCTGATGGGAGTGAAGAAATTACATACCCGCTATGGCGACCAGTATCTGCTGAACCGGCTCTAACTGATAAACCATTTCGAGGAAATACTGAAAGTTCTGTCACCATATAATATTGAAGTCCAGCGATATGTGGTGACAGAATAAAAAGTATTACAATACAATATTTATTAATCCTATCCTAATTTAAATTTGACTATGGTAACGGGATGGTAGCTAGTAGAAAACTGGTAGAAATCGCAAATTTATTTCCTGTTTGTAAATTCAAGGACAAAGATCATCTTAAAATTACCAAAGTACATATACTCTGATTATCAGACATATAGCTGCAAGAGTAGTTCTGAAGGAACTAATGAAACGGAATTACTTGATTTTCAATAAACTTAAAAAATCACAGCTATGTTAAAACGACTAAAATCAGTCAGTATGTTGCTGTTCCTAATGGGTGCCTCTACCGGAGCAGCATACGCGGTCGCCAATCCCGGCGTTGCCGATGTGAAAATCACACAACAAAATGGAGCTTGTACAGGAGTTGTAGTAGACGCTACAGGTGAAACCGTTATCGGTGCGTCTGTAGTAGTGAAAGGTACGACTAATGGTACGATAACCGGACTTGATGGCGACTTCTCTTTATCCAATGTGAAAAAAGGGGATATCATTCAAATTTCATTTGTAGGTTATCAAACAGTAGAGATTCCTTGGGATGGACAACCCATGAATGTAACTTTACAGGATGACACACAAACATTGGGTGAAGTTGTAGTGACTGCTCTTGGTATCAAACGTGAGAAAAAAGCACTGGGTTATGCCATGCAGGAGGTAAAAGGTGACGCGTTACTTGAAGCTCGTGAAACGAACCTCGCAAATGCTTTGACAGGTAAAGTTTCAGGTGTCCAGATTATCCGTTCAAGCAATGGTCCTGGCGGTTCTTCCAAAATCCAGCTTCGTGGTGCGAATTCTGTAACAGGTTTGAACCAGCCGTTAATTGTTGTCGATGGTGTGCCAATGGATAACTTTACAGGAGCAAGTAATAATGATATTGATAACCCGACATTGGATATGGGTAATGGACTTTCAGATATTAATGCTGAAGATATTGAGTCCATGTCTGTGTTGAAAGGTGCGTCAGCTGCTGCTCTTTATGGTTCTCGTGCCGGTAATGGTGTTATTTTGATTACAACTAAAAAAGGAACAAAGCGTGAAGGTTTGGGTATCACCATCTCTGGTTCAGTTTCCGCTGAGACAACATTTATGCTCCCTAAACGCCAAAAAGCCTTTGGACAAGGTGAGAATGGCGTGTTCGACTCAACTAACGGCTATAGCTGGGGACCTGAAGTAACAGGGCAAAGCTACACAAAATGGGATGGTACAACTGCAAATATGCAAATCTTTGATAACGTAAAAAATTTCTTTGATACAGGTGTGAACTTATCAGAAAGCATATCATTCCAGCAGCAGTATGATAAAACATCCATTTACACCTCATTGAATCGTATGGATGACTCCAGCATGATACCGGGTGCTAACTTAAGCCGTACAAACTTAACTTTGCGTGCATCTTCTACTTTTGGTAAAGATGATCGTTGGAGCATTGATGCAAAAGTACAATACATCAATACCCTCGCAGAAAACCGCCCTATCAGTGGTGCACGTGGGAATAATGCATTTTATACTATTTTCAATATGCCTACGACTATTGACATCCGTGACTTTTCCAGCCCTGTCAAAGACGAATTCGGCGAAATGATCTGGTGGAGTAAAGGAGGTATCAACCCTTATTGGTCTAAAGATTATAATCCCAATAAAGATAGTCGCAATCGTTTCCTGATGAACGGATCATTGAAGTACAAATTTACAGATTGGCTGGATGCTGAAATCAAAGCCGGTAGTGATATGTATTTCACTGAGGGTGAAGAGAAATTGTATGCAGGAAGTCCTACTAATAATAAGAACAGCCGTTACAGCACTAGTGAGAAAAAGTTCTTCGAAAATAATTTCAGCTTTTTGATCAGTGGCCATAAAGATGAATTGTTTGGAAAATTTGGTGGTAATTTCTCTTTTGGTGGTAACTTAATGGAAAGAAAATCTACAGGTTTGGATAATTCTATGGGAAAATTGACTGCGCCCGATTTATTCTCTTTAGCCAATGGTGACAAAAAAGATTTGTCAATAACCGAAACCTATATTCATAAAAAAATCAATTCTTTGTATGGAACTCTTGGGATCAACTATAATGGTTGGGCATTCTTGGATGCAACTTTCCGTAATGACTGGTCATCAGCTTTGAATAAAGAAAACCGTTCATTCTTCTATCCGTCTGTTTCATTGTCATGGGTGATCAGTGATATGGTGGGTAAAGTAGGCAAAGGCATGCCCGAATGGTTTACTTATGCTAAAGCACGTGCATCTTTTGCACAAGTAGGTAACGATATGGATGCATATCAGTTATATAATACATATAGTATTGGTTCAGACCCTAATGGCAATACAACTGCCGGACAAGGAAAAACCAAATACGATGCAGATGTACGCAGCGAGTTGATTACTTCTTGGGAAGCCGGTGCTGAATTGAAATTCTTCAATAACCGTTTAGGAGTTGACTTTGCATGGTACAAGACAAACGCAAAACGCCAGTTAATGAATATTCCTTTAAATAACCTTTCCGGTTATGATAACATGAAAGTAAATGCAGGTAACATTCAAAATACCGGTATTGAAATCATGTTGAATGCACGCCCTATCGAAACAGCTCAATTTAGTTGGGATACTCAGTTGAACTTCTCTCAGAACAAGAGTAAGATTATTGAATTATTACCGGGAAAACCAGGTATGCAGTATGCTTTAGGAGGTTCTGACGCATTACAGGTTTATGCAGTTGCGGGAGGTGCTTATGGTGAAATCTGGGGTACCAAATATCAACGAGTAGAAGAAGGAGAATTTAAAGGACAATTATTACTCAATGAATCAGGACTGCCACAGGCCACTAGTGACAAGCATAAGATTGGTGAACAACAGCCTGACTTCCTATTAGGATGGACAAATACATTTAATTATAAAAACTTCACACTTAGTTTCCTGATTGACGGACGTTTTGGTGGCGATATTTTCTCATTCACCAATATGAACTTGCAACGTAGTGGTATTGCCGAATGTACTGCTCCAGGCGGTAAACGTGAGGATATCGTTGTAGCGGGAGTTATCAAAGATGGCAACGGTTATAAGGTAAATGATCAAAGTGTTTCTTTAGAACGTTATTACAAAGCTTTGGCTACAGGCCGCGCCGGTATTTCGGAAGCTTATATCTATGATGCTACCAACATCCGTTTGCGTAACATCGCCTTGAGTTACCGTTTCCCGTCATCTATGTTGAAAAAGACCCCGTTCCAACAGGTTAAGCTTGGTTTCACTGTGAATAATGTATGGATGATTTCAAGCCATTTGGATGGTATTGATCCGGAATCAGTATATGCTACAAGCACTAATGCAACAGGTTTGGAGAACTCGTCAGCTCCGACATCACGTTCTTACCTGTTTAATGTGACTCTTGGTTTCTAATCATAAAAAAGAAAAAGAACAATGAAAACAATGAATAAATTATTTTTGGGGCTTGGCTTTTGCGCCGGATTAGTTTCCTGCTCTGACTTTGATGAAGTCAATACCAATCCCACAGCTGCCGGTGAGGAATATGTAAAACCTCAATATGCATTGAATAATTCTATAGGACAGGCACAGATGAATCCCGGTACTGCAGAACGTATAGTAGTCTATAATTGGGCTAGTGCTGCCAGAATTTGTGGAGAAATGAGTTTTCTGAACGTAGGCCGCTATAGTGATGATTATACATCTGCTTATTATTATCCTGATCTCAGCGCCAGTATTAAAAATGCGACGTTGGCTATTACAGCAGTAGAGAACCAACTCGAAGCGGCCACTACCACTGCACATGAAAAAGAATTTTTCCCGAACGTAAAGCAGTTTGCCCGTATTTGGCGTGCCTATCTTATCAGTGAGTTTGTCGATAATTTCGGACCTTATCCTATTGAAAGTTTCCTAGGGGAAAATCCTGTTTTCAACTCAGAGAAAGATGATTATGAATTCATTTTAAAGGAGTTGAAAGAAGCCGCAGCAGCTATCAACACCTCTGTCCTACCTGTTGAGGCAGAAGGTAAATGCGACCCGTTTGACAATGTAAAATATGATCCTGTGAAGTGGCAGAAATATGCAAATTCACTCCGTATGCGTCTGGCTATGCGTTTATCAAACATCGACAAGGCAACTGCGCAGACCGAATTTGAGGATGCGGCTAAAGGTAACAAGATTTTAACGGCTGATGAGATGTTTGCAGTAAAAGAAAATGATGGATGGGATGTCTTTTCCGGAGTATATACCCGTTCATTTGACGATCAGGTTCTTTCCTCAACAGTTGCTAATCTTCTGACCAATTTAGGTGGTATTAAAGTAACAGAACAACGTTCCGATTTGGCTAGTTATGTTAAACCAGCTAATTATTTAGGTATTAAATATGACAGACATTATGTTGCTAATACAGATAATCCTACTAAACAATATTGGCTGGATGGTATGCCGGAAAATCTTGATCCGCGTGCATTAAAGATATTCTGTTTACCTGATGATGAAAATGCTGAGAACTACATAGATAAATATAATGATAGAACAGCTAAAGATTTCGTTCTTTACACAGTAGACGAAAACGGGAATCCGATTCCTAATAAGGATAATCCTGGGGAAATAAAGATTGATGCAACTCGTTGTTGGAATGGTTATCCCGCTGGTTCGCGCGGTGGATGGTCGCCAACCTTGGCTTATAACCAACTGGTGACAAATGGATATGGCCCCGGCTGTACTCTTCCAATGTTGGGTAAAGACTATTGTCAGGGCAAATCTCGCATATTCTTTGCAGCATGGGAAACTTATTTCTTGTTAGCAGAAGCTTCATTGTATGGTTGGAACACTGGAACAACAGCAAAAGAAGCCTATGAGAACGGTATTAAAGCTAGTTTTGAATACTTTGGTGTTAGCGAATATGTGAATGATTATCTGAATTCCACCAACTATAATCGTGTAGGTACTTCAGTCAAATTTGATCATACCACTGAACCGACTGCTGAACAAATGACTTATGTGGATGGATACAGCAAAGAACAGAAAACTGTTACTTATGAATATCCTACAGCTTCTAAAACTTTATATGGAAAAGCATTGAATGACCACTTGACTAAAATTATCACTCAAAAATTCATTGCACAAACTCCGTATTTGGTATTGGAAATGTGGTCGGATTTCCGCCGTTTGGGATTACCATTCTTTGAGATTCCTGCAAACGAAAGTTCAATGACTGGTTCAGACATGGTTAATGCTTGGAATCCTAATTCTTGGAAAGACGGACAGAAGTGGGAATTTTATCCACAACGTATGCGATATCCTTCCAGTCTGGAGAATGCAGATCCCGAAGGCTATAAACAAGCTGTAGAGTTGTTAGGAGGCTCAGATAATATCATCACTCCTTTATGGTGGACCGGACGTTAATGTCTTAACCTAGGACATTCATAGAATAATATAAGTTAGCCAGCTAATTCATACTTAAAGTATTGCGAATTAGTTGGCTAACTTATATTCTATGAGTGTCCCTTATTATGCCCAAAATCATTTGATTTTCTGATGCCGGCAAAGCATATTACACATGGATCATAGAGTCCTTTAACATTCATAACTACACAAAAAAGAAGGACTACCTTCTCACGAAGACAGCCCTTTCATTTGCTATTAATAATCTAGTAATTTTCTGGTAAATTTTGAACGCTCTCTTATCTAAGAAACAAGCATTAACGCTCTTTTGTTTATTCCTCCATTATAAAACTTTTCAGTATTTTTTCGGCAATATTTTCATTTTCCTTGCTATAGATAATAGATATATAAAATCCACTACCTGCCGTCTTAGTCATCAAACAAGCATAAAGGCAATGATCTGTTTCGCAGCTCCCTCTTAAATAAGTACCGAAAAACTGTGGTAACTCAAACTCCTGCACTGCCGACTGGTCTTTCACCCCGTCATCATTGGCATAGTCTTTTAATACACTTTTCAAGTCACTTTTTGTCATACCATCCGAATCCAAAGACTGAATGGTGATATAAAACTTGGAATTGTTCAGAAGAAAAGTCTCCTCTGTATCCTCCTCCACCAAAATCCCTTTTGGAGCCTCAAAAGTCAGACCATAGGCTGTCCATGTAATAGGAACCAAAGCTTGCGCACTTACTGATAGCCAAGCCAGACTTAAAAACACAAGAAGTAAAACCTTTTTCATTTTTAATTATTTTACCAATAAAACTCCGATCAGTCCACAACTGATTATTTATCCTTTTCACGGATTTCCACGCGACGAATCTTTCCACTGATGGTCTTTGGAAGTTCTTCTACAAACTCTATGACACGTGGGTACTTGTACGGAGCAGTCACACGCTTCACATGATCTTGTAACTCCTTTACCAACTCAGGTCCTTCCTTACCCTTAAAAGTTTTAGAAAGGACAATCGTCGCCTTTACCACCTGACCACGGATTTCATCAGGCACACCGGTAATCGCACATTCCACAACAGCCGGATGAGTCATCAAAGCACTTTCCACCTCGAACGGGCCTATACGATAACCCGAACTCTTGATCACATCATCAGCACGACCTACAAACCAAAAATAACCATCCTCATCACGCCAAGCCACATCACCTGTATAATAAATACCATCATGCCAAGCATCTTCCGTTAATTCCGAAGCACGATAATATTCTTTGAACAATCCCAATGGTTTACCCCTATCTGTACGAATAACAATCTGACCTTGTTCTCCATCTTCAGCAGAACGCCCGTCGTGAGTCAACAAATCTATATCATATTGAGGATTAGGTACCCCCATACTTCCAGGTTTAGGCTCCATCCAGGGAAAAGTACCTAAAGTCAACGTGGTTTCCGTTTGTCCAAAACCTTCCATCAGACGAATACCTGTGATTTTCTTGAACGTTTCATATACAGAATAGTTCAAAGCCTCTCCCGCCGTAGTACAGTATTCCAAAGAAGAAAGATCATATTTACTAATGTCCTCCTTAATTAAAAAACGATAAATAGTGGGAGGAGCACATAAAGAAGTGATATGATAATCCTGAATCTTTCCAAGAATATCTGCCGGTGTAAATTTCTCATGATCATACACAAAAATATTGGCTCCTGCTATCATCTGTCCATAAAGTTTTCCCCAAACAGCTTTCCCCCAACCTGTATCGGCAATGGTAAGATGAAGACTGTCACGATGCAAATTATGCCAGAAACTGGCAGTTACAATATGTCCCAAAGGATATGTAAAATCATGTGCCACCATCTTAGGTTCGCCTGTAGTGCCCGAAGTGAAATACATTAATGAAGTATCTTCATTCGTATTGGGATGTTCCGGTTTGACAAAAGGAGCAGCTTTTTCAATACCTTTATGAAAATCTTCAAAACCCTCCGGAATATCCGGTCCTACACTGACCAGTTTTTTTACTGAAGGACAATCGGGCATGGCATCTATAATATGCTTTGTTATCACATCTTCTCCTGCAGCTACAATCATCTTGATATCAGCAGCATTACAACGATACACGATATCCTTTTTTGTCAACAGATGAGTTGCAGGAATAACCACAGCTCCTAACTTATGCAAGGCAATAATAGAGTACCAGAACTCATAACGACGCTTTAAAATAAGCATCACCATATCACCATGACCAATACCAAGGCTCTGAAAATAAGAAGCAGTCATATCCGTATACTTTTTCAAGTCTGCATAAGTATATTGTATATGCTCCCCTTTATCATTAGTCCATAACAATGCTTTCTTATCGGGTTCTTCGGCAGCCCAGGCATCTACTATATCATAACCAAAATTAAAATTTTCAGGGATTTTAATCTTTAAATTCTTTATAAAGTCCTCTTGTGAGGTAAATGTGGTCTGTTCTAAGAATTTTTCTACCATAATCTTATTCAATTAAAAATTGAGAACCAAAAATTAGAAATAGTTGCGGTCAATGACAACGCAGTCTTTTTAATCTCAATTTATTATAATATTACTGCCAAGAATTTCACAGTCTTATCATCCAATGCCATCATACCATGTGGAATAGAAGAATCAAAATAAAGACTGTCACCTGGATTCAAGATCAATTCTTTTCCATTTATATTAAGTAACATTCTTCCTTCAATAACCAAATTGAATTCTTGTCCCTCATGTGAGTTAAAATGAATCGGAGTATTTTCCGGTTTCGGTTCTACAGTCACAATAAAAGGATCAGCCTTACGCCCGCGAAAACCGGAAGCCAATGACTGATATTTATACGCCTTGGTCCGTTCTACCGACACTCCTGAACCACAACGGGTCAGAAAATAAGAACTCATCTTAGGTTCTTCACCAAACATTAATACATCCAATGCAATACCGTATTTACGGGCTATTTTCTGTAAAGCACTGACAGAAATATCTTTCTCCCCGCTTTCCATACCCAAATACTCTTCCACTGAAAGCTGGCAACTTTTAGCCACTTCATCAGGAGTCAGTTCCAGAACGTCCCTTAATCCCTGGAGACGCTCAGCTATTTGTTTTATCTGGTCACTCATAATCTTATTGTTTTATGCTTCAAAGATAATGAAGATTTAAGAATTCCTAGCAAAATTTCATTAAGTTTCGAAGAAAACCATCTGACAGACAACATTAGTTAAGATTATATGCAAAACGTTTACTCTCCGAACGTACAGCATCATCAGCACATTTGAAACAAGACAAGAACCACAAAGTTAGCTTCCGAAGCCCCTCATCCTTTCCACAAAATTCTGAATCACCGGATACATAGCCTCAGGCGATTCCAACTCATAGCAAAGAGTTTCCAAAGGACACCAACCTGTCCGGTTTCTGTTCCAAATACGAGAAACTATTTGAACACACTCCACCCTAATATTCGCCTTGTGCAATACAGCCAATGCAGGCTCACTGATGATATCCGTATAAACCTCCCGGACACCCCCCAGCACCATCAATGCGGCAGCTGCTTTTCCTACCACCTTGTCAGCAACCTGCGCTCCATGCAAAAAGACCGGATGCTGATTCAGCAAATCATATAAATCGGCTACCCCGCGTTGGGTAAAAGTACGGATCTCTTCCTTTCTGATAACACAGGAATAGCCGCCTTCATGCAACAATCTGATTAATTCATCCATCTTCCTTTCTATTTCATTCAGATAATACGATGCATCTCATGACCTTCTACATAAATAGCACTAAACGGGCGGCTCGGACAAAGATTTTCACAAGCGCCACAACCGATGCAACGTTCTGTATTCACAACCGGTATCTTAAGTGATTTTTCATCATCGGCATCTTTAGGAACCATCAAGATAGCCCCCGTAGGACAATGACGGGCACAATTTCCACAACTTACCCCATCTGTGTTCACTATACAATTCTGAGCAACCCACACAGCATGACCAATCTGTACAGATGACTTCTCTGTCAGATCAGCCAAGTGAATAGCATCAGTAGGACATACTTCTGCACATTTCGCACACTCAGGACGACAATATCCACGTTCGTAAGACATCTCGGGCTGCATCAGATGTTTCAAATCACCGGACGGACGCAATACCTGATTAGGGCACACCGACACACAAAGCTGACAAGCCGTACAGTGCTGCGCAAAATGACGGAAACTCAATGCTCCCGCAGGAACAATAGGAGTGGCACGCTTGGGAACTTTCTTATCTATAAGAGGAGCCAGACCGCCATCCACTTTCTTTTCCTGAGCTTTTACGGCAACACTTGCAGCAATCAAAGCCGAAACCGTAAAGAACCCACGCCGTGCAGTATCTACCTTTTCTTTGTTTAAAGACGCCTGAGAAACCTGTTTGCCAATTCCTTCACTTGCCGGAGCCTGTTTCTTCAGAAGCATCTGCCCCGATACATATTTTATTGCCCCTTGGCGGCACTTGCCTAGACAATCCATACAAGCAACACAACGGGAATAATCAATCTCATGTGCTTTGGGATTAATGCAGGAAGACTTGCAATTACGAGCACAAAGTCCGCAACCATTACATTTAGACGTATCAATAACCGGTTTAAAATAAGAATATCTAGATAAGAATCCCAATACTGTACCCACCGGGCAAATGGTATTGCAATAAGTTCTTCCTCCACGCCATGCCAAAATAAAAAGCACAATCACAGTACCCACTGCAACTGCAAAAGTAGAAAGACCTTTCATCCAAACATCTACCGAATAAAAAGCATAACTGTCCACACGCTCCGCCCATAGGGCAAGTACATTGTTCCCCCATTGATACAAAGGTGTCAGCAGGTTAGAAATGATACGGCCGTATGCACTGTAAGGAGCAATCAACGCCGCCAATGAAACCACCCCTGCTACCAAAGCGACGACAAACACTGCCAATACCCCATAGCGTAACCACGACAAAGCAGGCGAGTAGCGGAAACGATTCTTCTTTACCTTTCCCGAAACCCAGGAAATGATATCTTGAAACACCCCTAACGGACAGATAACCGAACAATAGACACGCCCCAAAAGCAGAGTCAACAAAACAAGGGCTATCACCACCCCCACATTCAATGCCAGCACGGCAGGAAGGAACTGTATTTTCGCCATCCAGCCAAACCAACCATGCACAGTTCCTGTAAAATCCAAAAACAGCAACGTGATCATTGTAAAGAACAAAAGGGCGGCGGCAAGTCTTATTTTACGTAACATAAGCATTCCTTATTTTATCATGTTTATCCATTCCATTATAAAGTCTCTTGTTTCAACTGTTCCACATATGCGTCTATACGATGCAGTTCTTTGGGAATATCAATGCTTTGAGGGCAATGCGGATTACACTGGTTACATCCGGTACAATGGCTTGCCTGCCGCAGTTTGGGCACACTACGATCATAACCTATCAGGAAAGCACGCCGTGCACGGCGGTAATTCTCATCCTGACTGCTTTTAGGCACATTTCCTTCGTTGACACATTTATTATAATGCACCAGAATTGCCGGAATATCCAACCCGTAAGGACAGGGCATACAATATTTGCAGTCATTGCAAGGAATCGTAGGGAACTTCAGCATCAATTGGGCTGTTTCTTCCAAGAACTCTTTTTCTTCCTCATTCAAAGGTTCCAAGGGCGAATAAGTCCGAAGGTTATCCTGCAAATGTTCCATATAAGTCATTCCACTCAACACACACAACACGTTGGGATACGTACCGGCAAAACGGAACGCCCACGATGCCACACTGTTCTCCGGGCGACGCTGCTTCAAGCGCGCCACCAGGTGGTCGTTCAGTTTAGACAAACGTCCTCCCAACAGCGGCTCCATAATCACAGCCGGAATTCCACGCTTGGCCAACTCTCCATACAAATATTCCGCGTTAACATTTCTACCCGAAGCATGGCGCCAATCTACATAGTTCATCTGAATTTGCACAAAATCCCATTTCACATCCAGCGACAGCAAATAATCAAACACTTCCACCGATCCGTGAAATGACCATCCCAAATTACGAATACGGCCTTCTTCACGCTCTTTTAGTAAAAAGTCAAGAACTCCATTGTCAATATAACGGTCATGGAAAGTCTTGATCCCTTCCCCTCCACCTACGGAATGAAGCAAATAATAATCCAGATAATCCGTCTGCAATTCTTTCATCGACTGATGGTACATCTTGATGGAATTCTCACGAGTATAGTTTTGGAAATTGGACATCTTTGTCGCAATCAAGAGCTTTTCGCGGGGATAACGTTTCAAGGCCGCACCGGTGGCTCTTTCAGAAAACCCTTGGCAATAAACAGGAGATGTATCGAAATAATTCACTCCGTGAGCGATAGCATAATCCACCAGTTCATTCACCGCATCCTGATCTATCACATTTCCATCGCTGTCCGGTGCAGGTTTCAACGGCCAGCGCATACATCCATATCCTAAAAGTGAGACACGCTCCCCTTTGGGAGAAACGCGATACGTCATTTTATCCACAGGCACTTCGCCCAACACAGAAGCCTCGGATGAAGCCGGTTTCCCTTCGGATGCACAACCATACAGGGCTGCCGCCGATGCAGCCGCACTGACGCCTACTATCTTCAGAAACTTCCTGCGGCTCATTTCCTCTTTATCTCTCTTTTCCATAACCTTTTTTTATACTTAAGCACTGATTACCAATATTCGCAAAGATAAAAAGATTCCTTGATATTTATTGCGGAAAAGCACCTCATAATTACATAAAATGCGCACATAGTGCCACATGAATAATATTCTATCATAAAATGCCAAAAACTTCTTTCATTTTTGCATAATTCCAAACATACAGATCATTATTCTTCAAAAAAATACCATTCCATGAAAAAACTACTTCCGGCAAACTTATGCCTCTTCTCTTCCTTTCCGCTCCGGGTATAGGAACAAGATATTCTGATAGCTACTCCGAACACCTCCCTGCCGTTGTCTGTTCCCGAAAACGTGAAGCCATTATTACCTACAAGAAAATCCCTCCGATGATACAGCTGGGCAATTTATCATACCGTCTCATCTCGCCTTACAATGATAGAGGTGCTTTCTCACTGATGCTCTACACCCCACAGAAAAAACATGCCGTGTTCTTGCCTGCAAGATTCAGCATTATTGCAATCAGATTATTCCCCGTTTCCGCATGGACAGGCTGAAAGCCGACAAGCAATACCGCATCACGGAACTAAACCGGAAAAGATGCCCGTCCGCTGCCACTGGACAACAAAATGTTCTCCGGAAGAATACTGATGAAACAAGGTGTCGAGCTACCGCTACAACATGAGTACGCCAGCCGCATACTGGAGCCGCCCGAAGTGAGCTAAACCTTCCGGTTGATATTGACAGACAAAAAGAGGATGTCAAAACTCTGTTTTTGAAAATACGAACTTATAATCTGGCATTTGAACATCCTAAAAGGCTAAAGAAAGGGCCATATCATTACTCAATACAGAGCTTAATACGACCCTTTTTTAAGTGTTATAAATACGATCTGTAACTTTGCGAGGTAGCCATTTTAGTTTTGACACATTTACCCTTTTTTGTCTATCAGTCCATTCCGATACGTTTCATCAACTCATCATATTCCTTCTCTTCCCTGCACAACGGCCTGTACCAGGTATATTTCAACACCACGGTGGTCACCACCAGCAGCAACACCGACGCAATGAGTCCCCCCGTACCGCGCACCACCAGATACATGGGCACAATAGTGAGACAGCACTGCCACACGATACCAATCGCCACATTGAACATATCCCGCTTGAAATGGCGGTTGCGCGTCACCTGCGGATAGCGTGCTACCGCCTTGGCCGCCACCGGTTTCCACCACCCCCACGGACGTACCCGGATATAGAAGTTCACCAGCGTCTCCTCGTCAGTAGGAGGTGCCGAGTACGTACCCACGATACAACCCACCAGCGAAATGCCGAACAACACGGGGAAAAAATAAAGTACTAACGAATCGGGTACCGTGAACTTCATCACAATGGCAGCCACCACACCCGAAGTCATTCCCCAGAAATACCCTTCACCATTAAACCGCCACCAGTGCCATTTCAACACATTGGCGGCAATATATCCGCCGAACAACGCGCCCACAATCCACTGGAAAATCTCGTTGATATCCTTCAGAAAAAAGCCCATCACCGTACTGATAACCACCACCAGTACCGAAACGAGGTAACTCGCCCGTATCTGTGTCCTGACGGAAGCCCTTGGGTTGATATACTTCAGATAAATATCATTCACCACATAGGCCGGTGCCGCATTCACCGTAGAAGCGAATGTAGACATGAATGCCGACAGCAATCCTGCCAGTAACAAACCCGCCAGCCCCACCGGCACATACTTCGTAATCAGGTGAGGAAGAATTGTTTCGAAATCCGTGTGGACAGCCGTCATCTGTTCCAGTCCTCCATCCACTTTAAAGAAATAGATAGCCAGCAACGCAAACCCCATAATCATCAGATAACGCGGAATCAGCAGAATGACCGATACCGAACCGCTCATCAGCGCCGCCTCCTTGGGTGACTTGCACGACAGGATCTTCTGCATGTCATAGTTCGGAGCAGGCCCCGCCATGCTCATAAAAATCCCTTTCAGCAACGCCATCATCACAAAGACACCCATCAGGCTGTAAGGCTCGTCCGCCATGCGTTCCGTCAGCAAACTCATCCGTTCACTCCAGTCAATGTCCAGCGTCCAGCCGAAGAAAGGCGACTCCCACCCTGCAGGCACAAATTCCCGGATCATTTCAGGAGCCACCATGTTCATCCCGATAATGGCAATGACCACACCCGCCACCGTCATGATGAGGAACTGCACCACATCCGTCCACACAATGCTGAGCATACCGCCCAGCATCACATAGAAGGTAGCAATGGCCGTAAAGAAAATGCCGTAAAAATGAGGCACATATTGTACCGGAATATCCCAGGGCACATACTGCAACACTACCTCCCACGGAAAAAAGATCTCCATGAACTTGCCGATTCCGATAAACCCGTAGCTCAAGAAGCCCAGCACGCTGAGCAGAGCAAAGACAATGACAATAGTATGCGAGAGCGTAGCCCCCCGCCCCTGCCCGAAACGGGTCTTTATCCATTCGGCGCCCGTCAGCACATTGCTCCGGCGGAGCCACACCGACAGATAGACCATCAGGAAAATTTGATTGAACACGGGCCACAACCATGGAATCCACAGACTTTTGAACCCATAAGCAAAAGCCCAATACACCATCAGCATGGTGCCGGTAATATCAAACATGCCCGATGCATTCGACAGCCCCAACATATAAAACGGCAACGACTTTCCGCCCAAAAAATAAGAATCCATATTCTTTGCCGCCTTCTTTTTCAAAAACAACCCGATGGCGACAATAACCATCAGATAAGCACAAATAATCAGAATATCAACGATATGCAATTTCATAGTATCCGCTTCATCTTTTATTCAAACACCTGTGTCATGGGGCGTCCTATCCACACCTGCGGTTGCTCCAGATTGAAAACAGATGCTATAGTAGACGCACAGTCAAACTGCATCATGCTCTCTTCGAAAGCTCCCCCCTTCTTGATGTTCTTTCCGGCGATAATGAACGGCGTTTCCATCTCCTCCATGGTCTTTCCGCCATGTCCCTTATTGATTCCCCCATGATCAGCGGTGACAATAATGATGCTGTTTTCATAAATACCCGCTTCCTTGATGGCATCCACAATACGGCCCACATAGCCGTCCAGTTCTTTCAGTTTGGCATAATAAGCCGGAGTATCGTGTCCGTCACCGTGCCCTACGTGGTCAGGGTTGTCGAAACAGAAAGCACTCAACACCGGTTTCTTCTGCATAATATACTCACAGGCCATGTCACACAAAGCCGTAGGATGCGTGTTATAGTCGGGTGCCTGCGCATGATGGTTCAAAGCCAGCGTATCTACCAGATACTTGATACCATCCCATTCATACAGTACGCCCATCTCGGCATCGGGAGCCGCCTTGCGCAACTCGCTGAACACGGTGGGGAAAATGCCATGCTCGTTCAGCACACGCGAAGGTAGTTCGGGCGTTCTTGATCCCCACTCCGTGTACCCGTGCAGTTCAGGACCTGCCCCCATAAACATGGAAGCCCAATTTACAGCACTGGATGAAGGAAGTACACTGCGTTTTTTCAACGTGTAGCATCCGGCATCCATCAACGCCTTCACGTTCGGCATATCCGCCTTTGCCACACTGTAGGCGCCCCATCCGTCCAAACCGATGACAAACACATGTTCCGCTTTCCATTCCGGAGCCTTCCGGCAACCCGACAACACCATTACGGCTATGCACATAGCCCATAAAGCAATCTTTTTCATACAATATCTATTTTGGGTTTATAATTACAAAATTAGCCATTTATTCCCTTTCGACAAGAAAATAAATGGCATTATCCACTTCTCTTTCCACCTAAAAAACAGCCATTCCGCATTAAAAACGACTTTATCTTATCAATGCCTTTATATTCCTTCTATTTTACCCGTTCAGAAATGCCTCGTTGCGATCTATCAACGCGTTCACCGCCGCCACTGAAGCTGCGGAACGCAATCCGTCGGCAGGCGTGTGCAGACAGTAGTCCACCAAGCGATCCACCGTAGAAACCGCCACGTGCATCCGCGTGTCGCTGGAGGCATAATAGATGTATACCGTACCGTCGTCATCGGCTATCCATCCGTTCGAGAAAAGCACATTGGACACATCGCCCACCCTTTCCCCCGCCAGCGGAGCCAGCAGATAGCCGGCTGGTTCAGCTATGACGCGCCACGGTTCATCGGCTGCGGTCATATACAGATAGAGCACATAGCGCAGTCCGGCGGCACATCCGCGTACTCCGTGCGCCAGGTGCAGCCACCCTTGGGAGGTGCGGATGGGGTGCGGTCCCTCTCCGTTCTTCACCTCTTTGATCGTGTGATAATAACGGTGGTTTATTATCATTTCGTCCTTCACCTCCGCCCGGGTGATGTCGTCTATCAACGCCCATCCTATTCCTCCCCCATTTCCGGCATTAATAAAATCATCCTGCGGACGGGTGTAGAGGGCATATTTCCCATTCACAAATTCGGGATGCAACACCACATTGCGCTGTTGGCTCGCCGCTTTCAAGTCGGGCAACCGTTCCCAGTCCACCAGATTGCGCGTGCGTACGATTCCCGCCTTTGCCACCGCCGCCGACAGATCTCCCGCCGGTGCCTTGTCATCATGGCGTTCGCTGCAAAAGATACCATAAATCCATCCATCCTGGTGAGCGGTAAGACGCATATCATACACATTGGTTTCCGCCGGATCCACATCGGGCAATACCAGCGGACGTTTCCAAAAGTGGAAATTGTCCACCCCGTTAGGGCTTTCGGCTATGGCAAAGAACGACTTCCGGTCTGCTCCCTCCACACGCACCACCATCAGATACTTTCCGTTCCATTTCAGGGCACCACTGTTCATGGTAGCATTAAAGCCGATACGCTCCATACAACAAGGGTTGGTGGCAGGGTTGAAGTCATAACGCCATTCCAGGGGAATATGCTGGCGTGTCAGTACCGGATAAACATAACGGCGGATGACACCGTTCGTTTCTTCCTGCATTTCATTAGGACGTTGCAACAACGCTTCATGGCGTTGGCGCAATGCTTCTATTTGTTTTTTGAAATATCCGTTCATATCTTATTTTCTTTTCATTGTTATCAATCCATCTTTTACAGTAAAAGAATGCTATCCAAGCATCTAGAATTATACTATTTTATCAAAAATCAATCATATTCTATACAGTGTTGTTATTGGTTCTCAGGATAAAGAGACATACGGTAAACCCGCTGGTAAATCGCATCTTCCAATTCCAATTCAAACACAACATCCTGTGTTTCAGGATCTACTTCTGTCACGCGTGCACCACGATTGCCATTGCTAAGCACATTGCTCATTCCCGGACAAATTAATCTGTTACCCGTTTGTTCCAAATATTGCACCCCGGAACGGGCCGGAGTAAAATACGCGGCACCACGCTCTTTTCCATACTGCCAAACTTGGCGAACCGTACGGTTCACTTCATCCACTTCATATTCTATGCCGCAAGTATAAATATTTTTCCTGTCTGTAAAATCCAGTTTGAAGTTACGCCCATAACCATTATTGAAATAAAGAATGTGTCCATTAGGTAATGGGACAGCTGTATGACATCCCCAAGGCCATTCAAAATCATCACAATTCTTCGTTCCGGCTATCACCTCAGGATCAGTAATAGGAGTCCCGTCGGCATGAAGAGGATTCAATAATAATTTCAAGTATTTATCTCTCCAATACCCATGAGGCGATATAATCCACTCAATACCTCCAGCTTTATTAAACTTAAAGATTCCTTGATAACGAGCTGTAGCCAGATAATCATCTCCCCACTCTACTATACCATTATTATGCGCCCAATTACTGGCACTTTGTGCAAAAGGGTCTGAGGTTAGATCATAATCGGTCATTCCATAGCGAGCCGAATCCAACATGTGCACCAAATCCCATTCTTGCAATATCTCCCCTTTTTCGGGATCCATCATAATAATAAAATCATTTATCCGTACATCTTTCCCATTGGCGATTTTAGCGGAAGTCTTGCTCACAGTCGCTAATATATTGCCTTGCTTATCTTGAGATATGGCATGATGCATAGTGTATCCCCTTTCCAGCATATCCCAATTATGAATTGTACTTCCCATCATATCCACCTCCACCATCCGATGATGGTTTCCGTCACCGGTCATATAATGTCCGTTCTGCATCCGGATCAATCCGCACCCGATTCCGATATATCGATGTTCATCCGACTTCTCCCAATCAAGAATCCAACGGATTTCTCCGTCTGCATCTATCATATAAGGGATAGAAGTGTCTGTTTCATCCTGTCCGGGGGAGTTTACCAAATTCATGCCTGGCTCCATTCGGTCATATTGAGCCTTTACCACTCTGATTTCCTTAGGCAGCCTTCTGCTTTCCAATGTTTTCGTCTGAAGCTTTAGATTGGACCGAGCACGTTCATTTCCTTGCAAATCTGTATAAATTAAAGTGATCTGGTTATTATAATTGGGATAAAGTCCCAATACCGGAATATTCTGTTTTAATCCCACATCTTTAAATGTATATTCCACGTCAGGCGTATGCTTTCCCGGTTTGCTGTGTACAATCAGTTTAATGCGTCCCAATACAGGTAATTTTACAACTACACTGGCCGATAATGGATTGCAACCGGAAGGATTGACTGTAGAACTCAATATCAAGTTGTCAATCGAAGTACCTAAGGTAGGTATAACATAAGTGCTTCCATTGGCAAATGTCAAAGTCGTTTTCCAGTTTTCCGCATCCACATCTACACTTTGGATTAACTCTTGCGGAAAAATTATCTTATTGGACTCGAATAACAAAACACATTGTTCACGTTCTTGAGAAACAGATTTCAATAAATCATTTTCCTTCAACTGGTTTTGTATATCCTGCATAGCTTGGGTACAATCCTGTTCTTCATCACGACATGACAAAAATACAAATATCATAACCAACAAAGAGCATAAATAATATCCTTTCCTTTTCATTTGGCTTCATTGTTTTTATAGAGGGAGAGATCCCCCTTCCCTCTCATACTTTAATTATCAGTTCAATGCAATCATCTCCATTCCGGCTTTTGCTCCAAATTCAAATTAGCGTCCACCTCTGCCTGAGGTATCGGGAAGTACAAGAATTTAGCTTCAAAATGGTCAAATCCTTGTGTATCCGAAATGCGGTCTGTCGGTTTATATCCTACCAATTCCTTTTCACCACTTTCATTTTCTTCGTAAAGCAATTCATAATGTTGAGAATCGGTCTTGCGTTCGTGCATGATAGCTTTCAACTTAGCAGGATCATTTCCGTACCAACGAACCATATCATCCCAACGTATATTCTCTCCGGCAAATTCCAGCAATTTCTGTTTCTGGAGTTCTGTCATTATAGCATCTTTTCCACTCAAGTTTTTCTCCGGCAGCCCGGCACGTACACGAATCCGGTTAATATCTTTCATTGCTCCGCTTTCATCATTGGTTTCCAGACAAGCCTCAGCGTGGAGCAACAAAACTTCTGCAAAGCGCATAATACGTAAATTGTTGATACGTCCAGCATCGTTAGAATACATCGTACATCCTGTGGGAACCCACCAAGCTGCAAACTTCTTCATCATGAAACGCCCTTGAACACCCTCGATAACCGGATAAGCAGGAGCATATCCTTGCTTGGCAATACCATATTTGCCATCGCCTTCGGGCAGTACCGTCCATTTAAACATATCATCAAATTCCACTTTACCACCATAGAATTTTTCATCCGGCTTCACATCACCGAAATCAGAATATTTAAAGAAGCACGTAGTGTACAAACGCTTATCCCATTTGGAATCAGATCCTTCCGGACGCTGCTCGGAAATGAATTCTTTTATCAAATAGGGAGAAGGCTGCATCTTATACCAACCACCGCCAATATTCTCACCTTTCAGTGTCGGGCCAAAATAATGAGCAAGGTTGTTTCCCATAAACGAGTCGTCACTAGTGCCATTGCCCCAAGAGTCACCCGAATTACCTTTGGCATCATAATTGATTTCCCAAATAGATTCAGCATTAAATTCCGTATCGTCACGGAAGTTGTCCTCATACTTTTGAGTCAAATCGTAACCATAACCATTCATTATAATTTCAAACTCATCCTTAGCGGCCTGATAATCCCCTTTCCAGATATAAGCTTTACCCAACATGGCAATAGCCGCACCTTGAGTTACACGACCGTTCTCATCGCTTGAACGAAGTTTAGGCAAACGAGACTTGGCTTCCTTAAAGTCTGAAATAGCCTGTTCCAGCACTTCATCACCGCTAGACAGTCCATGAGTTTCCGGATCTGCATCCTGCGGGAGAGTACGGATAACCGCATCACGATAATCAGTACGCAAACGGAAGTACCAGAATCCACGTAAGAAATAAGCCTCACCTATCATTTGCTCACGTTTGGTTTCGTCCATATCAACCGTAGCCGCACGATATATGAATTCGTTCGCCATCTGAATGCCTTCATAGATGTTTCCCCAGCTCAAATCCTTTGTATTCGTTGTGTTGACAAACGACAAATATTCCCAAATATAAGGTTCTTCTCCGCGAGTGGGGTAAAGGTCGTCACCGCGCATCTGAAGATGCATGATGCCTTCCAACCCACCATAATATCCACTGGTCATACGGCGGAAAGGATTATAAACTGCGGACAAGCCTTTCATCACATTATCCTCGGATGTCCAGAAAGTGGTCGGAGTCTGACGATTAGGATCAATCTCATTCAGAAAGTCATCACTACAAGAAGACAACAACATTGGAGCTACAGCCAATGCAGCTATGTATTTTATAAAATTCTTTTTCATATTCTGCAAATATTACTTATTCCTAATTAGAAATTTACTTGTAAACCAAAGGTGATAGTACGTGCCATCGGATAACGACCGTCATCACAACCACGCGTCATTACACCCGAACCACCTGATGTACCGGCACCATCGGCATCTACCATACCCAAGTCAGGAGTATAACCTTTATAATCGGTTATAGTGAAAAGGTTTTCCATAGCCGTATAAACACGCACATTCTGCAAACCGGCTTTAGATACCCATACTTTGGGCAACGTATAACCTAACTCCAAAGTCTTCAAGCGCAAGAATGAACCATTTTCCAACCAACGGTCCGTATAGCCCCAGTTTGTACCATTAGGATCGCTAGTACCAAACAAACAGCGAGGAATGTCAGAATGATTGTTTTCAGTCCAGCTGTTCATGCGTTCTGCATATTGATTTCCCGTTGACTCATTATAAACCGTACTATAATACTGGGCATTGTAAATCTTGTTGCCAAAGTTTCCGTCAAAGAACATATTCAAATCCAAACCTTTCCATTCAGCACCCAGACTTACACCCAAGTTAACTTTCGGGAAAGCAGAGCCTACATCCTGACGGTCATTATTGTCAATCTTACCATCTCCGTTATAATCCACGAAACGCAAGTCACCCGGTTGTGCATTAGGCTGGATCTTATTACCGTTCTTATCCACATACGCATCAATTTCTTGTTGGCTTTGGAATACACCATCCGTCTTTATCAAATTGAAATAACCTATGGAATGACCGGTCTTGGCATAAGTAATCGTTCCTTTGGCATGAGGATTGAATCCCTGCCATTCATCACGACTTCCGTTTACTTCCGTCAGTTCATTCTTGATAAAGGTGGCATTGACACCTACATGATAATACAAATCGCCTACATTATTACGGTGATTCAATGAAATTTCAAATCCTTTGTTTTCTACTGTACCTGCATTTACTGTAGGATTCCCACTCAAGCCAAAACTCAAAGACTGCGGCATAGACAACAACATATCTTCTGTTTTCTGAATAAAATAATCAGCACTGACACTGAACTTATTGTTCAAGAAAGCAAAATCCAAACCCAAGTTCAAGGTCTTCGTCTTTTCCCAAGTCACATTCATGGGTGAAGTCCATTCCTTACCGGTAATGGCACCTTCCCAAAGTTCTGTGCCCATCATGTTATTCATACCTTTATAAACAACAGACTGGGTAGCATAATTGCCAATGCCGCTCAAATTACCCAGTACACCATAACTGGCACGAATTTTCAATTCATTCATGGTTTCCTTGATATTTTCAAAGAAATCTTCATTCATCACATTCCAACCCAAAGATACAGACGGGAATGTGCCCCAGCGGTTTCCATCTGCAAATTTGGAAGAACCGTCCCGACGAACAGAAGCAGACAGCATATAACGATCGGCATACGAATACATCACACGCCCAAACATAGAAATCATTGTATTGGCCCACGCGCTACCCGATGTATTTTGTGAAGAAACCGAACCGGCGTCAATCACAGAGAAACCTTCCGGGAAACCCTTACGTCCTGCACCAAAACCACGCGCATTGTTACGCTGGGCAGAATAACCCACCAAAGCAGAAACCGTATGATTGCCAAACGTATTATCATAATTGATTGTATTTTCAATCAACCAATCGTTCTCCCAGTCTGTACTTTCCGACAATTCCGCTTCATTCTTTTGTGAAGTAGAACTGAAATAATAAGGAGAACTATAGGCATAATTACGTCTTGTATATTTGTTTATACCTACATTGAATTTATATTTCAATCCTTTCAAGAACAAATCCACTTCGGCATAGCCATTCAATAAAATATCTATCCCATGTCTTTGGTAATCATAGGCTTCTGTCCAACCTACAGGATTATCTCCTCTGGTCCATTCCGGAGCTACACCCCAAGTGCCATCTTCACCATATACATTCCACATAGGCACAGCTGTCAGAGCGGAGGTATATGAAACATCTTCATACTTCTTTTTATAGAATTTCATCATCAACGTAGTCCCCATACGCAAATGATTATTGAAAAAAGAAAAAGTATTCTTAGCACGAATGTTCCATGCCTCATAACCGGTAGTATTCACAATACCATCCTGGTTAAGATAGCTTCCCGAAAGATTATAGGTCGAAGTCTTGTTTCCTCCAGATACATTCAAGCTAACCTTGCTCACCATAGCCGAGTTATAAAGTTCTTTCTGCCAGTCTGTTCCAGCACCTCCATTCCAATTCAGCAACCCTTCTGCCGAACTATAACCGGTAGCCTTTGCCAAATCGCGAAGCTGATTACCATCCATTACATCAATGTATTTGGCAACCATCTGAACGCCTGTATAGGCATCCACTGTTACACGGGCAGAAGTTTCCAAACGACCGCCTTTAGTAGTGACCAATACAACACCATTAGCAGCACGAGAACCATAAATAGCAGCAGCCGAAGCATCTTTCAACACTTCAATAGACTGAATGTCAGCGGGATCAACCATATTGATATCACCATACACACCGTCAATCACATAAAGCGGACTGGTGGCACTCAATGAACTGATACCACGGACATTAATATTCAAGCCTTCCCCCGGCTGACCGTTGGCAGCCGACACAGTAACACCGGCAACTCTTCCTTGCAAAGCAGCTGAAGCACTACGTGCAACATTTGCCTGTAACTCTTTACCGGAAACAGAAGCGACCGCACCTGTCAAATGGCTTTTCTTCACTGTACCGTAACCGATAACCACCACCTCGTCCAACAATTCACCTTCCGACAATTTCACATTAATCACACTGCGGCCATCAACCTTAACAGTTTGCTCCTGATAACCTACATAAGAGAAATTCAAAGACTGACCGGAAGCGGCCTTAATGGTATATTTGCCATCAAAATCGGTAATCACGCCATCCGTAGTTCCTACTACAACAACAGCCGCACCAATCAACGGATTATTCTCCGCATCCGTCACTGTTCCGGTAACAGTAATTTGCTGAGCATAGGCACATATACTAAGTATGCACAGCAACCATGTAAATGCAATTTGTTTCATAAATAATGTATTAGAGTTTAATTAAAAAATATTGCTGTAAAATTAACTAAAAATAGATTTCCAACACGTTATTGCTTTCGCAAACAACGGTAATGCCCCATGGATGGAAGAATAGTAGCTGAAATTAAGAATGTCTTTGTTTTCATAGTTATTTGAATTAAAAATTAACATTGCAAAGATGGCAATTCAAGCAAGCAGGAACAAATACAATTCAAGCATTAAACAATGAAATCTTATCAATATCAAAAAAAAATTCTTCAAGACAATGGAAAACACATCTGAATTGAACGTGAGATATAAAATTTTTCCTACACAGTATTCTTCTAATTATCAACTAATTACTGTGAAAAAACATCCATAAAGGCTCTCAACCGGTAGGTAAGCGGCGGTATCGTTCATCAATGTACAACATAACAACCGCCACACACAAAATGACAAAACTTCAATAGATGTATTTTATCAACAGGATGCAACCGTGAAAACAGTCTTATGACTTTATTGCTTCACCTTGGTGAAGCAACCGTTTCACACAGGTGGTAATGGCACTTCACTTGAGTGAAAAGGCACGTTCAGCCGAGTGGTGCAACAAATGATGCAGTCTTCTTGCATGGAAACTCCCATCCCCTTGCACGGATACTGCCATACATATATCAAGATTACGTACCCGACATGGAAACCGATATCCGACGAACCGACTTCTGCAAGGAAAAAACGAAAAAGCACTTCGTGGGGATACAGGAAATTCCGTCACCGCATATTACTGTTTATCAGCGCAATACAATGACGGAACAAGAAACTATTGCAGCGTAGAAATAAAAACAGAATCAACGTTACAAAGACGAACTACTCAACACAGTTCCGGTATAGGAAACCACGCTACGGGCCGGCAAGGTCAGGGTATAGACACCATCGGCAGGTTGAACAGCTTCCACCGGCTCCCATTTACGGGTGTCATCGGTGACATAGCCTTGCAAAGCACCGGAAACCTGAGCGCTTTCAAGAGCCAACGAAATAACTACTTCATGATCCGCAGGGTTGATGGCTACAACCGTGTAACCGTTGTCACCATATTTATAGCCAGACACCATATAGCCTTGTTCGAAATCATATTGCGCCGAGATGCGCTTGCTTCCTACAGGGATGTAACGGGAGAAGTTGCCGAACACCTCGCAACGCTTGGTCACTTCATAGTCCACGCGGTTCTTTTCAATGTTAATCAGCCCCTCGGTGGTTCCGCCATCCGGTATAGCACCTGCCCACCACACAATAGCGCCGGTATTGGCCTCACACAAGAAACGATGGAACTTCTTCGCCCATTTCAAGCCGCTGGTCATGGTAGCATCATAACTTTCCGTAGGATCGCTGATTTCGGTCAGCCACACGGGAATTCCCTTCGATTCGGCTTTGCTGAACGGTTCAATGGCAGGATCTTTCCCGGTCACAGGATCCACATAGCCGTGTCCGGCGGCAATGACGGGAAAGTTGGTGATTTTAGGATTCAGGTTCAGAATGTCGCGCACATAATTTTTACTGCCCATGATAAAGCCCAGAATGGCAGACCACTGGGCATTCTCGCCAAAGATAATCCGGGTTTCGGGATGGGTCTGTCGCAACTTGGGACCTAAGTTATTCACAATGAACGGTCCCAGCGTAGTGGTACCGGGAAGCCAGAGGCATGAGTTCCAGCTTGCCGCATACTCGGGCTCGTTGGCCGGAGAGATGGCATAGACAGGCAGACCTGCCGCTGTGTAGGCATCACAGAAATTGGAAAGATAGTCGGCAAAGGCCTGGTAGCTGCGGCGTTTCAAAAAACCTTGCGAGGTACTGCCGTTGCTTTTCATATAAGCCGGAGCAGACCAAACGGAAAAGATGAGTTTGTCCACACCGTATTCCTGCTTCGCTTTTTTCATGATCCACAACTGTCCGTTGCGCTGTGCGATGCCTTCGGCAACACGATTCTCATCACGGTTGAAATCAATATCGAAAAAAGGATCGTCCAAAGACAGATTGATATCCTCGTCCATATTAAACGTGGTTTCATCGTAATGGGGGAATACCTCGCCCCTGAGGATACTGAGGCGAAGCCCGTCCTGTCCGAACATCACATCCATGATCTCCTGACGCTTGCGGTGGGCATAAAGATAGTCGGACCAGCCGGCCTGCGCCACACCAAAACCATCGATGGTTTGTTCTTCGTTGTTCCACTGAAGAACTACGTCGGCCCCCAAGGTACTACGTGCATCGGCCGGGATTTGTTCTGCCGGAAGAGCATCGGTAACATCGGTACAGGCACAGAGGCAAGCGGCGGAAGCCGCCACGGCAAAAAGGTAAGATAGCTTTTTCATGACACTTGTCTTTTTTAAGGTTAGTATTCAAAGTTTTACCAGGTTGTAACCCAAAGGCAAAGATGGAAATTTACCGACAGACAAACCAATACTATCCGAACATATACTTATGATATTTTATCAAAATAGAGACCGTCAATATGAGAAGCCTTGTTCTGGCTATCCGAATAAAGAAAAAACAACTTACAAGCCGTTCGTAGTACCGCAAAAAGACACGGAACATTATTTCCAGGCATTCAAATCCTACAACATCCCCGAACTTTCAGAAAATCCGCTTTCTTTTAGTGCTGTCAAAATCAGGCAAGTCCATGAGAAAGTTCCGGCCGAACCTTTTAAATGATAGTCTTGTTCTTACGATAATTATCACGGAACTCTTTAGGAGTCACTCCTTTTTTCTTTTTAAAGATACGGTTGAAATTGGATAGATTATTAAAGCCACAATCATATCCTATTTCAGCTATTGACAAGGAAGAATCAACCAAAGCACGTGAAGCGGCCCCCAAGCGGATATCAGTAAGGAAATCGATAAAACTTTTGGAAGTATGCTGTTTGATAAAACGACAGAATGAGGCCTCGCTCATATTTACCATTTTAGCCACATCTGCAAGACGGATCACTTCCGAAAAATGAAAATGAACATAATCCAGCACCTTGTTCAACTTCTCGTTAGTATGCTCTTTGGAAACAGAGTTAATGGCAAACTGCCCGGTTGACAGCTCACGCATCCCTTTGTCCAATGATAATTCATGAAGAATAACAAGCAGTTTTATCAAGGAATAGAAACTATCGTTCTCGCAAGACAGCGTTTTCAACAACGGACGGACTTTTGCGATAGTCTCCCTGCTGAACACGATTCCTTTACGGGCACGGTGGAAAAGTTCCCGAATGCTGATCATCTGGTTCCTGTTCAGAATCTGGTCGGAAAGCAGATCGGAATGAAACTGAATGGTTATTTCATGGATATTCTGCGGCTTGTTGTTATAATCCCTCCAAGCATGTTCCAATTGAGGATTGGTGACCAGCACCAGTTCCTCTTCTTCTATTTCTTCTATGGAGTCTCCCACAATGCGTTGTGCGCCTTTTGCATTCTCAATATAGTTCAGTTCATATTCGGGATGTATATGTATAGGAAAATTAAAATTCGATTTCTGACGCTCTATCAAAATAAAGCAATCCTTGGCCGACAAAGGTGACACTTCTTTGAACAATTCTGTGTTTATCATATTTCTCTTTCACATTAGATCTGATCTTGTATAGCAAAGATAACATGAAATATGAAATCGGAAACAAAAAAGTGAACATATTTTTATACTAAACCTGCAAAAGTACCTTCTATAAAAACGTAGATAACACAATACACAAAAACGAGAACCGTGTTATCCACGTCATTTCCATGAGGTTGCTTCTATTTCAGACAAGCCTTCATTGCTTTAATGATCGCTGAGTCAAACCCTTCGTGATCCAATTCATTAATACCCTTGATAGTCATACCACCGGGCGTACACACCTTATCTATTTCCACACTGGGATGAGTATCATTATTCAATATCAAGGAAGCGGCTCCTTTCACAGACTGGGCAACCATTTTCTGTGCATCTTTCGGATAAATCCCCAATTCAATACCTGCCTGCATAGCTGCCTGAATATATTTCAAGACATATGCGATACCACATGAAGTCAAAGCCGTAGTAGCAGCCATCTGACTTTCAGGAATAAGCATAGCCAATCCTAATTCATTAAAGATATCCAGCATCAGTTGTTCTTGTTCCTTACTGGCGTTACGACTGGATATCAAAGTCATACTTTCCAACTGAGAAATAGCAGTATTGGGAATCAAACGGAATATGGTCTGTTCCGGACCTACACTCTTTACCAGCTGTTCGAAAGTTACACCACCTGCAATAGAAACCAATACTTGCCGGGGAGTCAAATGAACCACACTCAACACTTGGTCTATCAACCACGGCTTTACAGCCAGAATAACGATATCGGCATCCTTTATCGCTTTCGGATTTTCCGTTGTCACATTAATCTCCGGATAATCCGCCTGTAGAGTTTCCAGACTTCCGCTGAACGGATCGGCTACTGTTACATCACTCGCTGGAATGATAGTGCCTTGGGCAAGGCCGCGAGCAATGGCCCCTCCCATATTTCCCGCACCAATAATTGCTACTTTCATATTATTAAAGATTAAGTCTATAGCTACAAAGATAAGGGAAAAAAGGAGAAGAACGTATTATGAAAAGCTAAAAATAAAATTACTTTGAAGAAGATTAAATCAAAAAGTCTCGCCGGAACCGAAATGTTTCCTGACGAGACCTTATTTTCTTTCGCTGATTATTATCCCTCTTGAATCTCCAGCTTATACCAACACTTTACGAAAGCGTCCAATAAATTCATCAGCCTCAGCCATAGTCAGACACAAAGGCGGGAGCAGACGGATTACATTCGTACCACTGACTCCGGTAAATACTTTCTGTTCGAACAGCAGACGCTGACGCAGTTCCTTAATCGGTTCGTCAAATTCCATACCGATCATCAAACCTTCGCCACGCACCTCTTTAATCTGTGGGAATTGTTTCAATTCTTTCAGCAGATGAGCACCTACCTTGGCAGCATTCTCTACCAGGTTCTCACCTTTCATAACATCCAGCACCGCGATAGCAGCAGCACAAGCCAGGTGGTTACCACCAAAAGTGGTTCCCAATTGTCCATATACGGGTTTGAATTTCGGACTGATCAGGACACCAGCCATCGGAAAGCCATTGCCAATCCCCTTTGCAACCGTAATCATATCGGGACGGATACCTGCATGTTGGTGAGCAAAAAATTTACCGCTACGCCCGTAGCCGGATTGTATTTCATCCAAAACAAGTACTGCATCCACTTCTTCGCAAGCCTTACTCAGTTCTTTCAAGAATTTCACTTCCGGAACCTGAATACCGCCTACTCCTTGAATACCTTCAATAATCACCGCACAGACATCTCCTTTTGCCAATTCCGCTTTAGCTGCTTCTATATCGTTCAAAGGCAGATAAGTCACATGCCCATTGTCATTGATTGGGGCTATAATTTTCGGATTGTGGGTTACCTCCACTGCCAGTGAAGTACGTCCATGAAATGCTTTGCAAAAAGAAAGCACACGTTTGCGACCATTGTAAAAAGAAGCCAGTTTCAACGCATTTTCATTAGCTTCGGCCCCACTGTTTATCAAAAACAATTGATAATCATCATAACCCGAAAGTTTCCCTAAACGGTCTGCCACTTCCTGCTGTAGCTTGTTAACCACCGAATTGGAATAAAATCCCAACTGTGCAACCTGCTTGCTTATCATTTCCACATAATACGGATGTGCGTGACCGATAGAAATAACCGCATGACCACCATACAAATCAAGGTATTCCGTACCTTGATCATCCCATACATGACAACCTTTTCCCTTGACAATGTTTATGTCAAAAAGAGGATATACATCAAATAATTTCATAAACTCTTCTTTATTAAAAAGCAGACGGTTTCAACCTCAGCCCTACGGTTTCTTCCAGATTGAACATGAGATTCATATTATGGACCGCTTGTCCGCTTGCCCCCTTCAACAAGTTGTCAATGCAAGAGATAACCAGCAGTTTATCGCCATGCTTCTCCAAATGAATCAAACACTTGTTGGTGTTCACCACCTGCTTCAAATCTATATTTTTGTCTACAATATGAACGAAAGAATCCTCGGCATAATAGTCTTGATACATCTTCACCAGTTCTTCCAGTTCCACCTTGCATTTGACTACCAGAGTAGCAAAGATACCACGCGGGAAATCACCCCGGTAAGGAATAAAATCTATTTCAGCATTAAAGCTGTTTTGCAACTGTTTCAATGATTGCTTGATTTCGGGAACATGCTGATGAGAAAACGGTTTATAGATGCTCATATTATTATTACGCCAGCTGAAATGGCTGGTAGCACCCGGTTTCACCCCTGCCCCTGTACTTCCGGTAATGGCATTTACCATTACATCCTCGTTCAGTAACAGATGTTTGGCTAACGGCAATAAACCCAATTGAATACAAGTGGCAAAACATCCCGGATTGGCCACGTGCTTGCTATGGCAGATAGCACGACGGTTCAGTTCCGGCAAACCATAGATGAAGTCATGGTCATCACTCTTGATACGGTAGTCCATACTGAGGTCTATGATTTTCAAATCCTCGGGTACATTGTGACTATCCATAAACTTCTTTGTATCTCCATGAGCCGTACAGAAGAACAATACATCAATCTCATCCAGAGGAAGTTCGTCGGTAAAAACCAAATCCGTTTCACCATAGAGTCCCTCATGTACGTCGGTAATCTTATTGCCGGCGTTACTGCTGCTGTTTATAAACTTTATGTCTACATCAGGGTGATTAATCAGCAGACGAATCAATTCGCCCGCCGTATAACCTGCCCCACCGATAATTCCTGCTTTAATCATACTTATTAAATTTCTTCGTCCTTGTGGTTATTATAATAAACACGCAAAGGTGTAGAAGTCACTTTGATAAAGCCTTTGGCATCTTCTGCTGTCCATCCCTTCTGCATTTCACCATATTCACCGAATTTGGTCTTCACCAGGTCGTCTTTCGATTCAACACCCACAGTAGAGAATGCAAGCGGACGGAGTTCCAAGATAGCTGTACCGTTTACATTACGCTGAGATTCCTGCAACATTGCCTCAATATCGCGCATTACCGGTTCCAGATACTGACTTTCATGCAAGAACATTCCATACCAGTTGGCAACCTGGTCTTTCCAGTATTGCTGCCACTTGCTCAACGTATATTTTTCAAGGAAACGATGGGCTCCGATAATCAGCATAGGAGCAGCAGCCTCGAATCCTACACGCCCTTTGATACCGATAATGGTATCCCCAACGTGCATGTCACGGCCGATACCGTAGGGTGCACCGATCTCTTCCACTTTCTGAATAGCCTTGATAGGATCATCAAACTTCTCGTCATTAACAGCCTTCAGCTCACCTTTTTCAAATGTAAGACGAAGCTGTTCGCTTCCTTCCTTGGTCACCTGTTTCAAATAAGCACTTTCGGGCAAACCCTGCGCAGAGTCCAATATTTCCCCACCGCAGATAGAAGTTCCCCAAAGACCTACATTATAAGAATATTTCAATTTTGTAAAGTCAGCGGCAAAACCATGTTCATTCAAATAATCAATTTCCTGCTGACGGCTTAATGCCATGTCACGGGTCAATGTGATGATCTCAACCCCCGGAGCCAATACCAGAAAAGTCATATCGAAGCGAATCTGGTCATTACCCGCACCAGTCGAGCCGTGTGCGATAGCGTCCGCACCTATTTCATTAGCATAACGCGCTATGGCCAACCCTTGGAAGATACGTTCAGAACTTACAGAAATAGGATAAGTACCATTACGGAGCACATTACCGAATACCATATATTTCAAGCTCTTCTCATAGTATTCCCGGGTCACATCCAATGTCACATACTTCACAGCACCCAGTTTGTAAGCGTTCTCTTCATTCTGCTTCAGCTGCTCCTCACTGAAACCACCCGTGTTTGCACAAGCTGCATACACTTCATACCCTTTTTCCTTAGCCAGATACATTACAGTGAAAGAGGTATCAAGCCCCCCGCTGAATGCTACTACTACTTTTTTCTTCTTTTCTTCCATAATGATATTATTTTAATTGAGAATTAAAAATTGAAAACTGAGAAATAAGTACATGAACGCGCAGCCATCTTTTAATTTTTAATTCTTAATTTTTAATTTATTAAATAGTGTCTTCTTCGTGCAAAGCCGGATCGTAAAGCATGGCTGTACAAATACAGAACTTACGGTTCTTTGCCACTAATATATCGTGATTGATACAGCCTTCACAACCTTTCCAAAAGGCCTCATCATCAGTCAGTTCATTGAAAGTTACAGGAACATATCCCAGTTCTGTATTCATTTTCATTACCGCCGCACCACTGGTCAGACTGAATATCTTCGCTTTAGGCCATCGCAGACGTGCCAATCGGAACGAAGCCGCCTTTATACGCTTGGCCAAGCCCATCCCACGATAATTGGGATGCACAATCAATCCCGAAGTTGCTACATATTGCTTGTTTCCCCATGACTCAATATAGGTAAATCCTGCAAAATCCTCTCCACATAAAGCAATAATCGCCTTTCCTTCTTTCATCTTTGTAGTCACATATTCATGTGTGCGTTCTGCAATGCCTGTTCCGCGTACCTTAGCCGCCTCTCTAATAGTATCTAAAATTTTATCAACGTAAACTTCATGTGAGGCATCTGCCACCATCACATCCACTTGTTTAGCATCCATTTCCTTTTTTATCTATATTATTTTATTGTATATTCGGTATAATCAATGAAAGCGCATTCTTCACTCCCGCTCTTGTGCAGCCTTCACGAATGACAAGCATAATAGTATCATCACCAGCAATAGTTCCCAATATTTCATCAAAGTTCCGGTTATCAATATCATAAGCCAAACTACTAGCATATCCGGGACGAGTCTTGATTACTGCCAGATTAGCCGAAAATTCAATGGAAATAAATCCATTATGCATCAACATCTCACTGGCCGAATGTTGCTCAGTCATACGTTTGTACATGGTATTGTTTGGCAATACATATACATAATTTCCGTTCATACTGGCTGCTTTCGCCACTTTCAACTGCTTCAAGTCACGAGACAAAGTAGCTTGGGTCAATCGGAATCCTTCTTTCGCCAATTCCTGCAACAACTCTTCCTGGCTACCTACTTCCTTGCTCGAAATAATAATCTTAATGGCATCAAGTCTGCTATTCTTGCTCTTCATACTGCATAATTATTCTGATTCGGCTGCAAAATTACAGAATATTCGGGAATATAGATACAAAAAAGAGAATATTTTTGCGACTTTATGCATATTTTCAATAAAGCTCTTATCTATCATCCCAAGAGTAAACCAAAATCACACCAAATTCTTCTTTTCAATGCGATCTTCTTAAAAAGACGGTAATATTATGTTTTACGGCAGGTACAACCAAATCCAACAGTTATAATATCAAAAAAACAAGGACGACTTTCGGGGAATAAACTATTTTTGCATCACTATTAATTCCTTAAAATCAAAAATAAAGGCATGGAACACACTTATTTCTTTGCGGTAGACCTGGGTGCCACCAGTGGACGTACCATCTTAGGTTGCCTGGGAGAAGGCAAAATGGAGTTGAAAGAACTGACTCGTTTCCCTAATCATATTATAGAAACCGGAGGACATTGTTATTGGGATATTTACGCCTTATACAATGAAATTATCAGAGGACTGAAAGTGATAGCCAAAGACAATCTGCCTATCCGATCCATCGGTATCGATACTTGGGGGGTGGATTTCGTATTCGTGGGCAAAGACGGAGAGTTACTCCGCAATCCTTATTGCTACCGCGACCCTCACACAACAGGTGCACCTGAAGAATATTTTACCCATATTCCCCGTGAACGAGTATATGACATCACTGGAATTCAAATTATGAATTTCAATTCCTTGTTCCAATTGTCAACACTCCACCGCAATCATTGCTCGGCCTTGGAAGCAGCCGATAAAATACTGTTTATGCCGGATGCCTTAAGCTATATGCTGACCGGTAAAATGGTAACAGAATATACCATCGCTTCTACTTCCCAGATGTTGAATCCGCGCACCAAACGCTTCGAAAAGGAACTGCTGGATGTAGCAGATATCAAGGAAGAACAGTTCGGCCGTTTCGTTTTCCCGGGAGAGCCTATCGGAGTACTGACAGAAGAAGTGCAGAAAATCACAGGTCTGGGAGCTATTCCAGTCATTGCCGTTGCCGGTCATGACACAGGTTCAGCCGTGGCTGCCGTACCAGCACAAAACGAAAGATTCGCTTATCTGAGTTCCGGTACGTGGAGCCTGATGGGAATTGAAGTGAAAGATGCCATTATAAATAAGGAAAGCTTTGAACAGAACTTCACCAATGAAGGAGGTGTGGAAGGAACTACCCGGTTCCTGAAAAACATCTGTGGCATGTGGCTGTTGGAGCGTTGTCGCAAAGAATGGGAAGCAACCAACAACTATTCTTACACAGAACTGATAGATGCCGCTCTGACAGTTCCCGCTTTCCGCAGTCTCATCAATCCCGATGCCCCCTGCTTCTCCAATCCGACATCTATGATTCAAGCCATCGGACATTATTGCAAAGAAACCAACCAACCTGTACCACAGAGTTATGGAGAAATCACCCGTTGCATATTCGACAGTCTTGCCCTGCGCTACAAACAAGTATTCGGCTATTTGCAACAAATGGCCCCGTTCCCCATCGAAAAGCTGCACATTATCGGTGGAGGCTCACGAAACAATCTGTTAAACCAGTTCACTTGCAATGCAGTGGGCGTACCTGTTATAGCAGGTCCCAGTGAAGGAACAGCTATCGGTAACATTATGTTACAGGCAAAAGCCAACGGGCTGGTAAGCGATATCGCGGCTATGCGCCAACTAATCAGCACTTCCATAGAAACCGTTTCTTTTGAACCCCAGCAAGCAGAAGAATGGGAAGAAGCATATAAGAAGTATTTAGCTCATTATAGAGAAGATATTTAATATTCACCTTGAAATTTATTCATTAAACAAACAAATAATATCATGAAAGAAGAATTGATTAATAAAGCGTATGAGATCGCAAAAGAACGTTATGCCGCTGTAGGTGTCGACACAGAAAAAGTAATGGAAACCATGCAGAATTTCCATCTGTCACTGCATTGCTGGCAAGCAGATGATGTAACCGGCTTCGAAGTTCAGGCAGGTTCATTGACCGGTGGTATCCAGGCTACAGGTAACTATCCCGGCAAAGCCCGCAACATCGACGAACTACGTGCAGACATTCTGAAAGCAGCTTCATATATACCAGGTACTCACCGTTTGAATCTGCACGAAATTTATGGCGACTTCCAAGGAAAAGTCGTAGATCGTGACGAAGTAGAACCCGAACACTTCAAAAGCTGGATTGAATGGGGTAAGGAAAACAACATGAAACTGGATTTCAACTCTACTTCCTTCTCTCATCCTAAAAGCGGTGACTTGTCTTTATCAAATCCCGATGAAGGTATCCGCAACTTCTGGATTGAGCATACCAAACGTTGTCGTGCCGTAGCCGAAGAGATGGGTAAAGCCCAAGGCGATCCTTGTATCATGAACCTGTGGGTACACGATGGTAGCAAGGATATCACTGTAAACCGTATGAAATACCGTGCATTGTTGAAAGATTCTTTGGATCAGATTTTCGCTACAGAATATAAGAACATGAAAGACTGTATCGAATCAAAAGTATTCGGTATCGGTCTGGAAAGCTATACAGTAGGTTCTAATGACTTCTATATTGGCTACGGTGCCAAGAACAACAAAATGATTACCTTGGATACCGGTCACTTCCACCCGACAGAAAGTGTTGCCGACAAAGTTTCTTCCTTGTTGTTGTATGTCCCCGAACTGATGCTGCACGTAAGCCGCCCCGTACGTTGGGACTCAGACCATGTAACCATCATGGACGACCCGACTATGGATTTATTCAGCGAAATCGTTCGTTGCAACGCCTTGGATCGTGTACACTATGGACTTGACTACTTCGATGCTTCCATCAACCGCATTGGTGCATACGTTATAGGCAGCCGCGCGGCTCAAAAATGTATGGTACGCGCTTTATTGGAACCGATTGCCAAACTACGCGAATATGAAGCAAACGGACAAGGCTTCCAACGTCTGGCTCTGCTCGAAGAAGAAAAAGCTTTGCCTTGGAATGCTGTATGGGATATGTTCTGCTTGAAGAACAATGTACCCGTAGGCGAAGAGTTCATTGCAGAAGTAGAGAAATACGAAGCAGAAGTCACTTCGAAACGCTAATCAATATCCAACTACAAGATTGTCTTCCGTAGGGGCGGCCTCAAGTGCTGCCCCTACCGGGAACATAATTGTAGCCTAAAAGAATATAAACAATGGAAATCATTATCGGATTAATCATCATCGCCATAGGAAGTTTCTGCCAATCCAGTTCATACGTACCTATAAAAAAAGTGAAAGAATGGAGTTGGGAAAGTTTCTGGCTGCTACAAGGTGTATTTGCCTGGCTGGTATTCCCGTTATTGGGTGCGTTGCTAGGTATCCCTCAAGGAAGCAGTTTATTTGACCTTTGGGGAACAGGAGGTGCTCCGATGAGCATCTTTTATGGTATATTATGGGGAGTAGGCGGTCTCACCTTCGGTCTTTCCATGCGTTATCTGGGAGTGGCCTTAGGACAAAGTATCGCACTGGGCACCTGTGCCGGATTCGGCACACTTTTTCCCGCCATTTTTGCCGGAACCAACCTGTTTGAAGGAAACGGACTTATTCTTTTACTGGGAGTATGTATCACTTTGTCGGGTATTGCCATTATAGGATATGCCGGCAGTCTTCGCGCCAAAAACATGAGCGAAGAAGAAAAACGCGCGGCAGTAAAAGATTTCGCTCTGACCAAAGGACTGTTGGTAGCCCTACTGGCAGGTGTGATGAGTGCCTGTTTCGCTTTAGGACTCGATGCCGGAACGCCCATCAAAGAAGCTGCATTGGCAGGAGGCGTAGAAGGGCTTTATGCAGGACTTCCCGTAATCTTCCTAGTAACATTGGGAGGCTTTTTGACCAATGCGGTTTACTGTCTGCAACAAAATATAGCCAACAAAACCATGAGTGATTATGCCAAAAGCAATGTATGGGGAAATAACTTGATATTCTGTGCTTTGGCAGGAGTACTGTGGTATATGCAATTCTTCGGTTTGGAAATGGGTAAAAGTTTCCTGACCGGAAGTCCTGTACTGCTAGCTTTCTCATGGTGTATATTGATGGCTTTGAATGTTACTTTCAGTAACGTATGGGGTATTTTATTAAAAGAATGGAAAGGCGTATCTACCCGGACTATCACTGTTCTGATAACCGGACTGGTAGTTCTTATCTTTTCTCTCGTATTTCCTAATTTATTTTAAAAGAATTACTATATTTGTAGCATACTGTTATTCAGAATGAAAAAGATGAATAACAGTATCCTATGAACAATCAAATAAAAAAGATATGAAATCAATCTTAGACAATCGCCCTGAATTGGCCAAAGAGGTGAATAAAGTAGCCGAAGTAGCCGGATATTTGTGGCAAAAAGGATGGGCCGAACGTAACGGAGGTAATATCACCGTCAATATCACCGAATATGTAGACGATGAAATCCGTCAGATGCCCGCTATCAGCGAAGTAAAACAAATCGGTGTAACACTGCCTCACTTGAAAGGCTGTTATTTTTATTGCAAAGGAACCAATATGCGTATGCGGGATTTGGCGCGTTGGCCTATGGACAACGGTTCTGTCATCCGTATTTTGGATGACTGTGCCAGCTATGTCATCATTGCCGACAAACCGGTTCAACCTACTTCGGAAGTTCCCTCCCACCTGAGCGTACACAATTACCTCATCAGCATAGGCTCTCCTTACAAAGCATCCGTGCATACACACCCCATCGAACTGATTGCCCTGTCTCACAACAAAAAGTTCATGGAAAAAGATGTGGCAACCAACCTGTTATGGAGTATGATTCCTGAAACAAAAGCATTCTGTCCGCGTGGTCTGGGCATGATTCCTTATCAATTGCCTAGTTCTGTAGAATTAGCCGATGCAACCATCAAGGAACTAGCCGATTATGATGTCGTTATGTGGGAAAAACACGGCATTTTTGCCGTTGACCGTGACGTAATGGCCGCATTCGACCAAATCGATGTTTTAAATAAATCCGCATTGATTTACATTGCTGCCAAGAATATGGGATTTGAGCCGGACGGTATGAGTCAGGAACAGATGAAAGAAATGAGTGTGGCTTTTAATCTACCCAAATAATATTTTATAGTCTTCCCCTAACGGGGAGATTTTAAAGATGATTTGACTCCGCATGGGGACAAATCATCTTTTTTATTATCGGGACTCAAAAGATAAATCGCGTACTTAACTCATTGACAGTTTGATTATCTTATGTTTTTTTCAGAACAATGAGTATTCTTTTTGGCTATCTTTGGCAAAGACAGATTCACTAAACCTACAGAGAGATATGAAAGCAAATAAATTATTCCTTTTGACAGGTCTCCTTCTATCAGGCAGTATGATACCTATAACGGCTCAGAACAAGAAAGAGAAGAAACAACAAAGAGAACAAGCAGTACGCGAGGCTGTTGACGCAAAGGCATACAAAATCAATGTGGACCGGGTAATGCCTATGAAAGGAGGCAGCAAACACCTGACTTCCGATTATTCTTTAGAAATAAGAAACGATTCGGTATATTCCTATCTGCCTTATTTCGGAGTGGCGTATAACGTTCCTTACGGAGGTGGAAAAGGATTAAATTTTAGTGCTCCTTTATCAGAATATACTTCAACATATAGCAAAAAGGGAAATGCTAAAATCACACTAAAAGTACGGAACGAGGAAGACAATTACCTTTACAATATCACCATTTATCCCAATGGCAGCAGTAACATACAGGTCACCCCCACAAACAGACAATCTATTTCTTTCTCCGGAGAAATGGATCTAAAGAAGAAAGAATGAACCATAAATAAAAAAGGGGAGATGTCAAAACTAAAACAACCTATCGAACTATATGATCAGGTCATTTTAGTTTTGCTCCCCTCATTAAATTACAGCTATTATTTACTTATTTCTCTAACCGGCTAAAGAAATTCTCAATGGCTTCCTTATTGACAAAAACTCCTTTTACTCCGGTCACTTCCACCGTATCCATCAACAAAGCCAAGCCCTGATAACCGTTTTCATCCTTTGCCAGTACTTCCTTCTGATAAATTTCAGCTGATTGGCAGGCTTTACCATCTTCAGGTAATTTCTCGAACCGGCCAAGGTAATAATTGCCTTCAAAGAAATTATGTGTAGATTCTGTCAACTGGAATCTGCTGGATTCGGGAGCATAAAAAATATTCCCACTAATAAATGTACTATCCGGATATCCGCCCCATGAATCCAAAGTAATCATAGTACGGTCGATATCAGCCGCAGGTTTACGGTTCACATGAATAATGTTACGGGTAATGCGACTATCCTTTACAGGACCTGCCAGATGAACAGCCGGTGAGAACATCCCGGCACGAGTCGGTTCAGGCCGCACTCCGTCACCTATACTCACATTGTAACGGACTATAGTGCCCAAGTTACCTACATTAAAAGATGCGTCGGCCGTGCCGTCATTGCAAACCAATACCAAGCCACCATAGTTATCATGACTATAATTGTACTGAATGACCGTTCCCCGGCAATTCCAATCCGAATCAAATCCCTGTGCATCCCACGGAGCTTTATGACCACTTACTTCATTAAACTGCACCAAAGTATTATCACAACTCCACGGCCAAATACCTGCTGCCGCCTCTGTGTCAGGAAGCATATCAGGACAGTCACGCATTACATTGTATTCTATCAAGGTACTGTCACAACCGATAGGTACAATACCATCCCCTGGTACTTCCTCTATCAAATTTCCCCGTATCACGGTATGCTTGCTGGGATGCCAGTTCTGCCGGTCGCTATAAGCAGCCCAAATCATAGCATTACGGGTACATCTCAAAATATGGCAGTTCTCTATGGTTAACCTATTGAATGTTGAAATTTTCTTTTCACCGCCATTCACTATATAAATACCGCACCCTCCGCCTTTTTCTTTTACCAACGAACCATTGACATCCCGTACAGTCACATTATTGACAACAATGTTCTGCGATACGCCATAATCCATACACTCTATCTTCAAGCCCGAACGATAAGGCAGAGGCTGCCTGCCTGTATTCACGATTTCCAAATTCTGCATCGTTATATAGTCCGAATTACAGATACGGGCTGCATACAAGGAAGTATCATATCCCACAATGCAAGGTTTCCGTTCACCATCACCATAAGCATCTATATAAATACGATCTTCGGGTATACCCTGTCCGGTGATTTCAAGTTCGCCATTAAAAACCTCACCGCGCTTCAACAAAACTTTATTGCCCGGCAGTAATTTCACACCACGTAGCTTTTCCAGACTTTTCCATGCTTCATCCGGGGCTAACCCACTATTATTATCATCACCGCCGGTAGCATCCAGATAATAGCACACTGGACTATCAGAACATGCTGCCAACAGGAAGGAAAATAAAAGAAGGATCATTGTTTTTCTCATTTCTCTTCCGTTTTTAAAAAGTTATCAATTTTATTCCAGAAGTTGTCAGAACAACCAGGCTTCACCACAGATTACGCAAATTCACACAGTTTTTTGATTTAAAGGTTATTTGCCTCCTACTTCTTTGTGACAGTCCGTGTACCCTGTGATGAAAACCTGCACTCCACATTACTTCCACAAGTCGTGCTGAACCAGTTTCTTGTTAGTATCCAGTTCGGCAGTCGGCAAAGGCCATACATAATCCCTCTCACCGTTGAACTTACGTGCTTCATAAGCCAAGCCATACATAGTGCGTTCATTCTCTATATTGGCTACCGCCTTATCCAATTCCTTCCAACGATAAAGGTCAAACAAACGCAAACCTTCAAAAGCCAGTTCCACACGACGCTCATGCTTAATGACTTCCAACAATTCATCTTTAGAAAGAGAAGTGCCTTCCACTTCCTCTACTGTGGGCATGTTCACATCCGCACGTTGCCGCACTTCATTAACCAAAGCAGTTACATCACTATAAACATAGCCTCCTTTCTGTACCATCGCCTCCGCCAAAGATAATAAAACTTCGGCATAACGCACCACATAAAAGTCTTGTCCATTATCCCAAGAGTTAGAAGTATCCGTAGGATCAAAATACTTATAAACATATACGGTAGACAGAGAAGCGGCAACTCCGCCATATACATTGGCATACGGATTTGAAGCCGAAGTATCTATACCTCCTTTACCGTTCCAAAGCATACCGGGAACAAACAAAGTGCTATATAAACGCGGATCACGATTCTCAAAATGAGCAGGATTAGGCTTGCTGACATCCAAGCCACCCCCACCGTTCAGTTCGGCTATCTTCGTATCGGTAGTCGGTTTACCGTCTTTGCAATAATAAGCATCCGCCAAATCTATAGTACCATTCATTGCTTCCAGCGGAGTATTCCAATGCGCATTAAAAGCAGCACCTTCACTCATACCCGGTCCTTCATAACGGACTGCAAAAATGATTTCAGGAGAAGTTTCTCCACTTTGAGTAAACAGTTTGGCATAACTCGGATCAAGCGAGTATCCCAAACCCTGCACCTGCTTATAAGCAGCAATCGCGTCATCCCATTTTTCATTATACAAAGCCACACGCCCCAGTAAGGAAAGAGCAGCTCCTTTGGTGATATGACCCCGTGAAGACGCGTTTTGCGGAAGTACTTCAGCCGCATCCTGCAAATCAGTCATAACATGAGCCACAATAGCCGCACGGTCCGTCTTTTCACATTCAGCCTCGTCAATGGTCAAAGGGGCGGTCAGGAAAGGAACATCCTGATACGTCATAGTCAAGTTTATATACATCAATGCACGTATGGTCTTTGCCTCAGCCTGATAAATCGCCTTTTGGGAAGCATCCATATCCACTCTATCAATATTAGCAATCAGCACATTACAACGGCTGATCACTTCATAGCAATCTTTCCAATAACTGCCAATGATAGAAGAACTTGGGGTATGAATTCCCATAGCCATATCATAACCTTCCATCCAGCCACTCCAATTAAAATGCCCGCCATTATCTGATATACAATCCATATATAAAGGGCCCAATGAATATTGGTCGGAATTATAAAGCTGATTGCTCTGCAAAGCATCATAACAAGATGCCAACGCCATCAAAGCATCATCCGGCGTCTGCCAAAATGTATTGGATGAAGATTCTGTCAATGAGTCCCTCTGCAAAAAGCTGTCAGAGCAAGAAGTCAGCAAAGCTCCTGACAACAGAGCCAGCCCTATAAAGTTATTAATTGATTTCATAGTTGTTGCTTTTAAAATTTAACGTTAACACCAAATGAATAAGTTCTTGTATTGGGATGTACATCATTACGGGAATCTGTACTCAGTTTTTCAGGATCATAATCGTCCAAGGAAGTGAAAGTAAGCAAATTAGTTCCTGCCAAATAGAGTCTGATACTCTGAACGCCCAACTTGGTCAAAAACTCTCTTTGCCTGAAAGTATATCCGATTTCCAAATTCTTCAGACGCAAATAATCACCTTTTGTCAACCAAAATGAAGAATAGTTATTATTAATAGTTCCTCCCAAACGAGGCATGCTTCCATTCGGATTACTTTCAGACCATCTGTCCAACCAACGGCTAGTCTTGTTTCCACCGTTGGAAATAGTAGTTTCATCCCAATTATAACGATATACACCTGCAATGCCTTGCCAGAATGTATTGACATCAAAATCTTTATAAGAGAATCCCAGATTGAAAGAATACTGCATTTTAGGGAACGGATTTCCGATAATAGTACGGTCAGCATCATTTATATTACCATTATTGTCTATATCTTCATACATGATATCACCTAATTGCGGTTCCTGGTTGTTTTGCATAATCTTCTGTCCGTTCGCATTTACACGGTCCAAATCTGCCTGGGTACGATAGATACCGATGGCTTTCAGCCCATAATAAGAGCCGATGGCTTCACCTTCACGATTGATCGTATTATCCTTAATGTCTTCTACCCCTTTCATATCAGTAATCTCATTTTTCACACCTGAAAGCGAGAAACCTGCCTGCCATGCCCAGTCACCTTTCTGATCGAAATAATTAGCAGCCAGTTCCCAACCCCGGTTACGAACCTTTCCCGCATTCTGATAAGGAGCATCCAAAGATCCCAGGAAAATACCCGGCATAGCGAGCTTCATCAAAATATCCGAGGTATTTTTCTCATACCAGTCAAAAGTGACATTGATCTTTCCACCCCAAAAAGCAGCATCAAAACCAAAGTCTGTAATAGTAGTTGTTTCCCATTTAATGTTCTCATTAGGTATCTTGGCAGTCTTCATACCAATCTGTTTGCTATCACCGAAATAGTAACTGCCACTAGCCGCCAATGTAGCCGCATAAGCATAGTTACCAATTTCCTGATTACCCAATTTACCCCAGCTACCACGCAATTTCAATGAGTGGAGGAACTTCACATTCTCCATAAATTTCTCATTTGTCATGATCCATGCACCCGAAAATGAAGGGAAGGTAGCATAACGATGTGCCTTGGGCATACGTGACGAACCATCGTGACGGACATTCATCTCTAACAGATAACGGCCTCCGTAATTATAATTCAAGCGTCCGAAGAATGACTGCAAGGAACTCTCTTCCGCTGATCCGGTCACATGGTCATTCATAGTACCTCCATCCATTTCATAAATATTATCGGTAGCGAATCCCTGCTTGGACGCCTCATTCTTGTCCCAACGGGTAGCCTGGATAGAATGGCCTGCCAACAGATTGAACGAATGTTTTCCTACAGAAAAATCATAGGTCAGAATATTTTCATTAATATAAGTCGTTTCCAGATAATGATAATCTGTCAGTTTATTGGTACCGACTGTGGTCAGCGCATTTCCTTCAGCATCGTATCTTATATTATTCTTCGGATTGAAAGTAGTCACATCGTTCATATAATATTTATAAGCCAGACTTGAACGGAACTTCAATCCTTTTATGATATCAATTTCACCAAAGAATTTACCATCAAAACGATAATGCTTGTTATCTTTATAGCCCATATTCAAAGCTTCAATCGGATTTTTGAATACGGATTGGGAAATATTGGGATTTCCATCCAAAAATCCATAATGTCCGTTAGAATAATGCACAGGAACAGTAGGACGGGTAAACCAAGTAAGGTAGCGCATCAAACCTTCACCGGTAACACTGGTAGTAGGCTCATCAATGTTCTGACGGCTTCCCGAAAGATTCAGACCTAATTTTACAATACCCAATTGTGCATCCAGATTGGAACGGAAATTAAAACGTTGATTGGCCGTTTCACGCAAGATACCATCCTGCTGGAAATACTGAGTGGAAATCATGTAATGTACCGCTTTACTACCACCGTTCACAGACAAATGGTGTTGGTGCATGGCTGCTGTACGAAACATTTCCTTAGCCCAATCGGTATTGGCAAAATGATCGGGGTCTGATCCGTTTTGCAACTTTTGTAACATTTCATCCGTGTATGCTTTGGAAGGCCAGCATTCGTTATACATCTTCGCCCATTCATAAGAATTCACATAATCGGGCAGCACGGTAGCTTCTTGCAAAGCGATACTACCGGAATATGTAATGGTAGGTTTCTGCTCACCGCCCCGTTTGGTAGTCACCAGAATAACCCCGTTGGCAGCACGTACACCATAAATAGAAGCCGAAGCCGCATCCTTCAATACGGAAACACTTTCAATATCATCTGCAGGGATTTCCGCAATCTGGCTTACCGAGCTTTCCACTCCATCGATCAAGACCATCGGATCATTGTGTTCAAAAGTTCCTACACCACGGATACGGATTTCGGGACTGTCATGACCGGCCTGGGCACCATTGTTGGTCAACATAACACCCGGCAAACGACCCTGAAGCATATTGGCAGTATTCGCTACCGGCATAGAAGCTACATCCTTGAAATTTACAGCAGCAACAGAACCCGTCAGATTTTCCTTCTTCTGCACGCCATAACCGACTACTACCACTTCGTCAATCATTTCCGTATCTTCCTTCAGATTTACATTCAGCACCGTATTGTCTTTCGAAATACGATATTCCTGATCGGAATATCCTATAAAAGAAATGACAATAGTAGAATTAGAAGCCACCGTGAGATTGAAATTACCATCCAAATCAGTCACCGTTCCATTGGTTGTTCCTTTTTCAACCACACTGGCACCGATGACCGGTTCGCCTGTGGCATCTTTTACAATACCGGAAACTTTAAACTTGTCTGCTTGCAGACTGGAAGCGCTCACATTCATCGCAGGGATGAAGAAGCAGAGACACAGCAATAGGCTCAGTACCCGGAATGTACTGGTTTCTGTCAGAGTTTTCATGTTCATAATACTTTTTTTAAAGGTCTAACAAATAAAGATAATTCGTTTTATTTGCCAGCAAAAGTAAGAGGAACAGAAAAGAAACAGGGAGAATTATTACCGGAAAAAGGCTGTTTATTCCCTATAGAGCCTATTTCCGGTAATAATCAGCCATCATACTTCATCATATACTCTGTAGGAGAAAGTCCGAATTTCTTCTTAAAGCAGGAACTGAAATATTTAGGGTCGTTGAAACCTACGGCATACGCCAAATCGGCTATACGGATTTTCTTTTTCTCGTCTATCAGCCGACAAGCCGCTTGCAAACGGACATTGCTGATAAATGCAGAGGGAGTAAGTCCGGTCAACAGTTTCAATTTATCTGCTAGTGTAGTCCGGGCCATACCCATCTCCGCCATAAACTGTGCATGTTCAAAATCACAATCACTCAAATGGGCATTCACACAATCCACCGCTTTCCGAATGAAAGCTTCGTCCATCGAGGTGTAATTTAATTCTTTGGCTTCAAAGACCAACTGCTTACGAAAATCCACCCCCATACGTTTGCGCCGTTTCAACAAGTTATCTATCTTGGCAAACAAGACAGAGAGGCGGAGCGGTTTACAGATATAACCATCGGCCCCAGACTCATACCCTTCCACATGGTCTTCATCACTAGTCTTGGCCGTTAACAAAATCAATGGAATATGGCAGGTCTCAAATTGAGTCTTCACCCGGCGGCACAATTCCATACCGTCCATTTCGGGCATCATAACATCGGAAACAATTAAATCCACTTCCTGTTTGGCAAGGATCTCCAAAGCTTCCGTTCCATTAGCGGCCTTCAGAATATGGTATTTGCCATGCAACAGACGAACCATCAAAGCCAATAATTCCTCATTATCCTCCACTAACAAAATAGTCGATGCTGCCGGTTTCTCTTCCAACATATCAATCTCCGAGACATTCTCCATTTCATCTGCCGATAAAACAGCATAGTCCACATTTTCAGTATTCTCGTCTACCTCATCTTCAGCAAAAGCCTCACGTCCTATAGGAATTTCAACCACAAAAGTATTCCCTTCCTCCTTATCGCTAAATACCTGTATCGTTCCATGATGCAACAATACCAAATCTTTAGTCAGCGACAAACCGATACCCGTCCCTATGGTATGGAATTTGCGATACTCCCCTTCATAGAATCTCTCGAACATATGATCCAATTTCTCTTTTGGAATCAACTCGCCGGGATTGTTCACACTCAATTTAAAAGTCCTCTTTTCCTCATCATGAGCCTGCGACACCACAATAGTTCCTCCTTCAGAAGTATATTTAGCGGCATTGGAAAGCAGATTGTACACCACTTTATCCAATTTATCCACATCAAAATATCCCGAATATTCTTCAGACAAATCAAATTGTATGGACAATTTCTGCTTTTTAACCAAAGGAGCGAAAGCCGACACTGATTTTTTCAAGAACATACTGACATTTCCATGCGAAACTTTTAACCGCAACTTGCCATTCTCCACTTTCCTGAACTCTAAGATTTGCTGAATCAACCGGATTAACCGCACAGTATTATCAGCTATCACAGAACAAACCGACGAACTTGCCGGTACTTCTTGTTTCAGTTCATCCACCGAAGCCGATATAATAGAAAGCGGAGTCAGCAACTCATGAGTGATATTGGTAAAGAACTGTAATTTAGCATGATTGATTTCCTCCATTTTCTGCCGTTCTATCTTCCCCATCTCTATGGCCTGTTTCATCCGGATACGGTTTCTGACAATCCGATAAGTATACCATGCCAATGAAACGAACAACAAGACATAAAGGCAATAAGCCCACCACGATAACCAAGGCGGCGGAAGAATAGTTATACGCAGACATTTCATATCCGGAGACCAGATTCCATTCTGATTGGCTCCCTTTACACAAAAAGTATAAGTACCTGCCGGAAGATTGTTATAATAGGCAAACCGACGTCCAGCCTCAACGGACAACCATTCCTTGTCATATCCCTCCAACCGATATAAATAACGGTTCAACTCAGGATTGATATAGTTCAATATTGAAAAATCAAGACTGAAATTATTCTCCCGGTATCCTAATACAATTTTATCAATAAAATCAATAGCTCTGTTTGCAGCAATCCCCTCTCTGACGGAAAGAGGATAGGTACGTACCGATACATTATGTACCTTTATATCTGTAATTACTACCGGAGAATAGGCAGTATCCTGAACTATTTTATCAGGATAAAAACTGTTCAATCCACGGAATCCTCCGAAGAAAAGTTTCCCATCCGCACCCTTGAAGCAAGAATTCCGGTTAAACATATGGTCTTGCAAACCATCATCTACCGTATAGGTATGTATTTTCGGTGCAGCACCGTCCAAAGGTATATCAATGTGATACATTTCCGCATTGGTAGTAAGCCATAAAGTATGCTCATCATCCTCCAGCATGCTGAAAACAACATCTCCATTCCGGAAATAATCATTCAAGACTGAAACAAAACGATCATTCTTCCGGTCATACAAATCGAGTCCGTTACCATTCGACCCCACCCATACTCTGTTGTATCCATCCACACAAACACTCATCGCCCCGACAGTGGATAATGTACCATCCGAAGGCGTATAAAACTTAACCTTATATGTTTCTCCGGATGTATCTATCCGCCATACCCCTTCATTACTAGTCGCTATCCAGATAAAGCCATCTTGATCTTCCGCCATTTTGAAAATAGAAATTTGGGGCAATGCCTGATTTGTCAAAGTCACCAGTTCATTCAAAGAATGAAGTCTTGATTCCGTATCCAAGATAAACACTCCCGAACGTGTCCCCAACCACAGATTCCCTTTCGAATCTTCCAACAAAGAATAAATACAAATATCACTCAGCTCCGGATTGGTAACGGTATTTATCACGTGTGCTTTCCCGGCTTTGACATTATAGAACCACACTCCATCATCCCAAGTGGCAAAACACAATTCATTTGTCCTTTTACGATAAATAATATCATTGACCGTCGATGTATATCCCATATTCTTCAATACAGGATGAGAGCGGTAAGGAACAATGGTATGCTGTTTCATATCATAAAATACCAGACCGAATCCCATGATTCCCATCCACAGATTCCCATTATCCTCCTGATAGACACTGCGGACAGAGCTGGTAGGGCAATGCTCACGCAAAGCCTCCAAAGAATCATAATTAAACCGGAACTTATTTGTATTTACAGTACAAACACCTCCTCCCAACATACCCAGCCACATCAGCCCGTCTTTACTGCACAACAGAGAGTTCACCTCATTAAAAGGTAAATCTCCTTGAAGGTTGCCCGGAACAATATTGGTAAAATTCCCGTCTCCCGATTCATCTTCCAAAATACTGACCCCACTGCGTGAACCGATCCAGAGCTTCCCGGAATTTTTATCCTGAGCAATGGCGTAGATAATATTATCCAACAGAGAATGAGAATTTCCCTTGATGTTCCGGAATGTTTTAAATGAGAAATGTTCCGAATCATACGGATTAATGAGTTTCACCAGTCCATACCGCCAGGTACCGATCCAAATATTCCCGGCTTCATCCTGAAATATGACATGCGCCGAATTACCAGGGTTAATCCCGTCGTAAGTATAATACAATTCCTCTTGAGGACTATAACGCAGCAGCCCCTGTTCCCAAGTACCAATCCATATTTGACCTTTCCGGTCTTCGACAACAGACTTTATATCCATGTTTTTTTCACAATCGAAAGTACGGCTGCCGGCTTTTCTGCGAAACAATCCCTTGTTGCTTCCCACCCATAAATCTCCGTTACTTGCATAAAGGATACTTTCTACATTGCTTACCTGTAACAAAGGACTGATTATTTTCTCTATCTCATCCGTTTCTTTATGCAACACGTATAATCCATTGTGCGTACCTATCCACAAATTATTCTCCTTGTCTTCGGCCACCATATTCACAAAACTATCAATGGAACGTCCATGATTCACTCCATCGGGTTTATATACAACAATAGAATAACCATCGTAACGCAAGAGACCATTGTAGGTCGAAATCCATATATACCCCTGGCTATCCTGAAATAACTTCCTGACTTCATTGGTAGGGAAGTTCACCGAAGTGGAAATGGATTTAAAATGATAAGTATTCACCTTATTATCAGCCCAAAGCAAAACAGGAAAAACAAAAAGATATATTACTCCAAGAATATATTCGCAGTTACGGTGTGCCAAGTGCATAGATTCAACTTTAAGATTTGATGCAATATTCGCAAAAAAAAGCATTTTAAGCAAATATTCCATAAGATTTGTTCTAAATTTCCCCCATTTGCATACATAAGAAACTAAAATTATACCTCCAGAAACACTTAGAACAAAAAGGTTAGAGGCTGTTAAGATAAAAAATTGTATATTTGCCGATAAGTGTGACCTAATTTTAAAACAGAGAAACATGCATTACAACGACCAAGGCGCTGATTTTAAATACCTAATTGTCAATGAGCGTGACAAGCGTTTCGGCTTGTCGGTGACTACCGTCGGATTCCAGGCTATCAGGGCCGGAAGCGTTTATCCACCACGCAACCACCCTGACGCCTATTATTTCACAGCCCAGAAAGGACGTGTGCTGCATGAATATCAGTTGGTATATATCACTAAAGGACGAGGAACTTTCGCCAGCGACACAACCCCGTCTGTTGACATATCCAAAGGGCAGATACTTTTCCTGTTTCCCGGACAGTGGCATACCTATGCGCCGCTGCAAAAGACAGGATGGAACGAATATTACATCGGTTTTGAAGGCCCGATTATAGACAATCTGGTAAAAAACAGCTTTATCTCAAAAGAAAGCCAGATTCTGGATATCGGTATCAATGAAGAACTGGCCAGTCTTTTTGCCCGTGCACTGGAAGTAGCGGAAGCAGACAAGACCGCAGCGCAACAATATTTGTCCGGCATCGTTTTACACATTATGGGAGCCGTACTTGCTATCTCGCAGAACAAACGCTATGAGGTGGACAATGCGGCACAAAAAATAGAAAGTGCCAAAATCATCATGCACGAAAATGTGTACAAGGATATAGACCCGGAAGAACTGGCCATGAAATTGGGAATCAGTTATTCCTGGTTCCGCAAAGTATTCAAAGAATACACCGGTTATGCGCCCGCCAAGTATTTCCAAGAGCTGAAACTGCGCAAAGCGAAGCAGCTGTTGATTGAAAGTTCCATGTCAGTGAAAGAGATATGTTATGAATTGAATTATACCTCTACTGAACACTTTTTCTCGGTATTTAAAAAGCGTACCAATTTCACCCCTACCGAATATCGTAACTTCGGACGGGGCGGAAAAGAAAAAGAGAATGAAAACGAATAAAGAAAAAATGAGAAAAATAACCATCAATCTGGCTGCTGTGGCAAGCCTTTTGCATTGTAGTTGCATCACCGACCTTAGTAAGCAGCAGTTGCGCTACTCCAAAAACGGAGCAGGAAGATACCACTATCATACGGGAAGATTCAGGTATTACGGCATTGAAATACAGTAGTCCCGAAGTTCCCGCCAGTATTGAGTTCTGTGGCAAAACCATTGATTTGAGCCGCTTTGACCGCCACGAGCGTATGGACCGTGAACTATTGGCATTCACCTATATGCACAGTACTTCCTTGCAAATGCTGAAAAAGCCAACCGCTATTTCCCCATTGTAGAACCCATACTGAAAGAAAACGGAATACCTGATGATTTTAAGTACCTGATGGTAATAGAAAGTAATATGAATCCCACCGCCCGTTCTTCTGCCGGAGCTGCCGGACTATGGCAATTCATGCAAGGTACGGGACGGGATTACGGATTGGAGGTAAACAACAATGTGGACGAGCGTTACCATATTGAGAAAGCGACCCGTGCCGCCTGCCGCTATCTGAAAGACGCGTATGCAAAATATAAGGACTGGGTGGCTGTCGCCGCCTCTTACAATGCCGGTCAGGCACGCATTGCCAGCCAACTGGCCAAACAGGATGTGGACGACTCGTTGGATTTGCAACTGGTAGAAGAAACTGCCCGGTATGTGTACCGCATTCTTGCCGCCAAACAATTATTCAATGCCCCCACTACTTTCGGTTTCCGCCTGCGTGCATCGGATTTGTATCCGCCTATTCCTTATACGGAAATCACTGTGACGAAAGGAATTGCAGACTTGGCACGTTTCGCACGCAGCAAAGGAATCAATCTGGCCATATTAAAGAATATGAATCCCTGGTTACGGGAAACATCCTTGTCCAACCACAGCGGGCGGACTTACGTGATAAAAATCCCTACCAAAGAAGGAATGACTTATGATCCGAAAAAGACGGTGGCGCATGATAAGCGATGGGTGATAGAATAACTTTCTATCATACAGCATTCCATAATCAATTTACCAGTTTTCCTCCACAGTATTTACAATAAGCAGCCCCGTCCTCATGTCCGTCCTTACCACAATGCGGACATTTCAGGGCCACCCTGCGTCTATGTTCCTGGATCATAGACGCAGAAACAATTCCTGTGGGGACTGCAATGATGGTATAGCCCAGTAACATTACAATGGCCGAAAGGAAGCGCCCTAGCGGAGTTTCCGGAGTGATATCCCCATAACCTACCGTCGTCATCGTCACTATCGCCCAATAAATACTATTCGGAATATTATTGAAAGAAGTGCCCGGCCGCTGTCCCTCAATCATATACATCAATGTACCGATCGAAGTCACCAATATCAGTACAAACAAGAAAAAAACAATAATCTTCCGACTGCTGAACACCAAGGAACGCAACAAGAAATTACCTTCATTCAGATAATTGAAAAGTTTAAAGATACGGAACACACGAATCAACCGGAAAGTGCGGATCACCAGCAGATAACGTGCCGTGCCGAAAAGCCAGCCTATATATAGAGGTAAGGTAGCCAGCAAATCCACTATACCGAAAAAACTCAGAGCATACTTCCGCGGTTGGGGAGAACAATAAAGCCTCAACACATACTCTAACGTAAAAAAGAAAGTAAAAACATACTCCGACACCCGCAGATAAGGCCCGATAACGGTATCCCAACTCTTGATACTCTCGGCAATAACCACCAGAATACTCAAGACAATGAACCCTATCAACGCCACATCGAATAACTTTCCCATCGGTGTGTCGCTTTCAAAAATAATCACATATATTTTATGCTTTAATTTCTCATCATGCAGTAAATTCTGCCATTTATTCCAAATACGCCTCAGAAATGCCATAATTTTTTAGGATAGAACACAAATCATTCACAATTATAACAAATATTGCCCGATTTATGTCCCATCGGTAACTATTATTTTCACTATATTTGCACAAAACCAATAAAATAATAGCATGAAGAAACAACTTATGACAGGTCTGTTCACAGTCCTCGCCCTTACAGCAGGCGCACAGACCTTCCAAGAATGGCGCAACCCGGAAATAAATGCGGTAAACCGTGCGCCGATGCACACGAACTACTTTGCTTTTGAGAATGCAGATGCAGCTAAGAAAGCAGACAAAAAACAATCAACTAACTACATGACTTTGAACGGAACTTGGAAGTTCAACTGGGTAAAGGATGCAGACTCCCGTCCGACTGATTTCTGGAAAACCGGCTTCAACGACAAAGGCTGGGATGACCTGCAAGTTCCCGCCGTATGGGAGCTGAACGGATACGGTGATCCTATTTATGTGAACGTAGGCTATGCCTGGCGTAACCAGTTCCAGAACAACCCTCCCGAAGTGCCGACAGAGAATAACCATGTAGGTTCTTACCGCCGTGAAATTGTAGTTCCCGCCTCATGGAAGGGAAAAGATATTATCGCCCATTTCGGTTCGGTTACCTCCAATATGTATTTGTGGGTAAACGGACGTTATGTAGGCTACAGCGAGGACAGCAAACTGGAAGCCGAATTTGACCTGACTCCATATTTAAAACCGGGTCAGAAAAACCTGATCGCCTTCCAAGTATTCCGCTGGTGCGACGGTACCTATCTGGAAGATCAGGATTTCTTCCGGTATAGCGGCGTGGGACGTGACTGCTATCTATATGCCCGCAACAAAAAACGCATTCAAGATATCCGTGTAACTCCCGACTTGGACGCAGCTTACCAAAACGGCAGTCTGGCTGTCAATCTGGATTTGAAAGGCAGTGGTAAAGTCGATTTGGAACTGGTAGATGCACAAGGCAAGCAAGTGGCAACCGCTACCGCCAACAAATCCGGTCTGGTGACCATGAACGTAGAGAACCCCAAAAAGTGGAGTGCCGAAACACCTTATTTATATACCTTGCGTGCCAGCATGCAGGGCAGCAATGAAGTGATTCCTGTCAAAGTAGGTTTCCGCAAGATTGAATTGAAAGGTGACCAGATCTTGGTTAACGGTAAGGCAGTCCTGTTCAAGGGGGCCGACCGCCACGAAATGGATCCGGACGGAGGCTATGTAGTATCTCCCGAACGTATGCTACAGGATATCCAGATAATGAAGCAATTCAACCTGAACGCTGTACGTACCTGCCACTACCCGGATGACAACTTATGGTACGATTTATGTGACCAATATGGTATTTACGTCGTGGCCGAAGCCAATATAGAATCTCACGGTATGGGCTACGGCGACAAGACGCTGGCCAAGAACCCCTCTTATAAGAAAGCCCATCTGGAACGTAACCAGCGCAATGTACAACGCGGATTCAACCATCCGAGCATCATCTTCTGGTCATTGGGTAATGAAGCCGGTGACGGCCCCAACTTCGAACAATGCTATAAATGGATTAAAGCAGAAGACCCCAGCCGTGCCTGCCAATATGAACAAGCACGCCAGAAAGAACATACCGATATCTTCTGTCCGATGTACTATGATTATAACGGCATGGAAAAATATGGTCAACGTACCGATGCTACCAAACCATTGATTCAGTGTGAATATGCCCATGCAATGGGTAACTCGCAGGGTGGTTTCAAAGAATATTGGGATTTGATCCGTAAATATCCGAATCTGCAAGGTGGATTTATCTGGGATTTCGTTGACCAGTCCTGCCGCTGGAAAGGAAAAGACGGTGTGATGATCTATGCTTACGGAGGAGATTTCAACCGTTTTGACGCTTCTGACAATAACTTCTGTGACAATGGTTTGATCAGCCCCGACCGTGTTCCTAATCCGCACATGTATGAAGTAGGTCACTTTTACCAAAATATCTGGACTACTCCCGCCGATTTAAGCAAAGGGGAAGTAAATGTATTCAATGAGAACTTCTTCCGTGACCTGTCCGCCTACTATATGGAATGGCAAGTACTGAAAGATGGAAAAGTAATCCGCACCGGACGCGTGGATGATTTAAAAGTCGCTCCTCAGGAAACAGCCAAGATTACGTTGAATATCGGCAAGACCTGCACCTGCAAGGAATGGTTGCTGAACGTTTCCTACAAACTGAAAAACCGCGAAGGTTTGCTGCCCGCAGGTTTCACCGTCGCCAAGAATCAGTTGACACTGAATGATTACAAAGCACCGTCTATGGATTTGAAGAACGTGGAAACGACCAATGTAGCCACCGTTGTTCCGCAAATCATCGACAACCAATATCATTATCTGATCGTAAAAGGCAATAACTTCGTAGCCGAGTTCAACAAACAGAACGGTTACTTAAGCAAATATGCAGTGGACGGAACGGAAATGCTGAAAGAAGGCGCAGCCCTGACCCCTAACTTCTGGCGTGCCCCGACAGACAATGATATGGGAGCCGGCCTGCAAAACAGATATGCCGCATGGAAAAACCCGGGATTGAAACTGGTTTCCTTGAATTCCAAAACAGAAAATGACCAGATAGTAGTGAATGCGGAATATGACATGAAGAATGTTTCCGCCAAATTATATCTGACTTATGTCATCAACAACGAAGGAGCCATCAAAGTGACCCAAAAGATGACAGCCGACAAGAATGCCAAAGTATCTCCGATGTTCCGCTTCGGTATGCAAATGCAGATGCCTAAATGTTTTGAAACCGTAGAATATTATGGTCGTGGTCCGGTAGAAAACTACAGTGACCGCAACCACAGCACAGACTTGGGTATTTATCGCCAGAGTGTGGATGAACAATTCTACTCCTATATCCGTCCGCAGGAAACAGGAACCAAGACCGATATCCGCTGGTGGAAGCAACTGAATGCCGGCGGTAACGGACTGAAGGTAGTAGGTGATGCTCCATTCTCTGCATCCGCTTTGCATTATACCATCTGTTCACTGGATGATGGCGAACAAAAAGACCAGCGTCACTCGCCCGAAGTACAGAAAGCAGACCTGACCAACCTGATCATCGACAAGGCTCAGATGGGATTAGGTTGTGTAAACAGCTGGGGAGCTCTGCCGTTGCCTCAATATATGTTGCCCTACGGTGATTATGAATTTACTTTCATCCTGACTCCGGTAAAACATAGCGTCGAGATAGAATAAAACACAGGTTAAACAATAAAAACAAGGTGGCTGGATTTGCTTTCAGTCACCTTGTTTTTATTCCCTCTGTTCTTCATAGCTACTGCCATCTACAATTTTCATAAAACAAGTATCACACAAGTATCTGCCCCAACCATCTCTTCAAAACACATTTTCCACCTTTTTTCCTTCAAATTCTTCATACGCGGGCAATGTTTTGAACCTCAAGTCATTACAATGAACCATTCTTATTCCAATCCTTCATAAATTCTTCATAAAGTTATATCCGTTCCCTTCGCATGAACCAACCACGGGAATCCATTCCGGCAACCCATCGAATCTTTTTCCTTATTTTACCGTACCCGATTACAAACCTCGGTTGTATTACTCATAAAGAACAATTAAACACTAGTAAAATGAGATCAGACGGCTATTTGAAAACAGCGTGGATCATGACCGTATTATTCAGCATCATCCTTCCGCTTCATTCACAAACACCCCGGCAATTCTCTATAGAATTAAAGGACAAACCACTTCCCGCCGCCCTTAAACTAATCGAAAAGGAAGGCGGAAAGAATATTATCTTCTCCTATAACGAAACAGAAAGCTACCGGGTTACAGCCTCCATCCGGCAAAAGACCGAACTTGAAGCCATCGGCACTGTCCTGAACGGCATTCCTTTCATTTGTAAAGAACGGGAAGAATACTTCGCCATACAGAAAAAGGGAAGAGACATACGCATTACCGAAATACGAGGACAAGTAACCAATGAAAAGAATGAACCGCTGCCCTACTCCAATGTACTCTTATTGACTCCCGGCGACTCCACCTTTGTAAACGGATGTGTCACCCGTGAAGACGGAAGTTTCCTGATGATAGCGGAAGAAGGGATACCTTACTTGATACGGGTTTCTTATATAGGCTATAAGACGGAAGTGCAACCTTACCACCCTACTCTTACGTTTCACCTGCTTCCCGACACCCAACTGATGCAGGAAGTAACCATCAGCGCCCGACGCCCCATGATAGAAGTGGGTCCCAACGGACTAAAAGCCAACGTGGCAGGAACTTCCCTGGCCCGAATGGGGTCTGCCGCAGAAATGTTGCCCCATCTTCCTTTCGTCACCGGCCATAACGGCGAATACAATGTAATGGGATGCGGTTCTCCTGTAATCTATATAAATAATAAGAAAGTACGTGACATGACAGAACTGGACCGTATCCGGGCCAACGAAATCTTATCCGCAGAAGTCATCACCACTCCCGGAGCAGAATATGCCTCGGACGTAGCAGCCGTCATCCGCCTCCGCACCATCCGCCGGCGCGGACAAGGGTTGAGCGGCCACTTCAATACGACTTATTCACAAGGACATTCCGCCAACGCCAACGAATATATGGCATTAAATTATCGCACCGGCGGTCTGGATCTCTTTGTAAAGGGATATATGGCACAGCAAAACTCGTATGGAAAAACCACAAATATGAACCGCATCAAGGGTTCCGCCATTTGGCAAACCAACAAAAATGATGTGCAGACCCATAAGAGCCAACGTTTTTCCGGTGAGCTGGGATTCAATTATGAACCGGATGAACACCATTCTTTCGGTCTGCGCTATATGCCCGAAACCGGAATAGGGAATGCAGACAGAAATTCATCCGGTAAAACCGTCACCAGACGTAACGATGAAGAAACCGACCGGATAAACTTTACTACAGCAGAACAAATACATACAGGTTGGGATCACGCGGCAAACGCCTACTACGCAGGAGAACTGGGCAAATGGAATATTGACTTCAACGCCGATTACCTGTTCAAACGCTCACATTCCGACCAGAACGCCATGAATAATGACGATGCAACCGTGCAAGCAGACAGTCGCATGCGCAGCTCCCTCTATGCCGCCAAGCTGGTAGTCAGTGCCCCTTTATGGAACGGACGTTTTTCATTCGGTACGGAAGAAACTTTTACCAACCGCCATGATATCTTTACCCAAAACGGTTTCTCTGCCGATGCCGACGACCACATCAAACAATCCGTATATGCCGCATTTGCTGACTATTCAAGATCCATCCGCCATTGGAAACTGAATATGGGAATACGTTATGAACATCAACAAACAGATTATTATGAAAAAGGGATAAGGATAGATGCACAAAGCCCTACCTATAATGATATTATTCCTGTATTGGCCGCCAGTTGGTCACACAATGGCAAAAGTTTCAGCCTCTCTTACCGGTTACGTAAAAATAACCCCGATTATAGCCTATTGACCAATTCCATCCGCTATCGCAGCAAATATGAGTATTCTCAAGGAAACCCTTTGCTGAAAACCCAAAAGACGCATCGCTTTTCGGCCGGCGCCTCTTGGAATTGGCTCTATTTCTCAGCCTATTTCAGCCGTATTCTCAATATGTATACCAATATAATTATGCCCTACAAGGAAGATACACATCCGGGCGTCCTCTTATTTGCCACACAGACCATTCCTACAACCCATAATTACGGCATTAGTTTCAACGCCTCTCCCAAACTGGGGTGTTGGGAACCACAACTCAATGTGAATATGGCTTTTTTGGACATGAATGCGAATAAAATAGGAATCACCGAACACCGGAACCAACCCCGTTTCTATATCAGTCTGGACAACAACTTCAACCTTCCCAAAGGCTGGTTCTTCAATATGGAAGGATATCTCTCCACCGCTTCCCGGCAAGGATTTTTTGTAACGCGCACGGAAGGACAAATCAATGCACGCCTTTCCAAATCCTTTTTAAAAGAGACACTCACCATAACATTCACCGCCAATGATATTCTTAGAACAGGGTATTTCCATTTTGATTTATACGGCATAGATGCCTATATGGAAAATCGGATTTACCGGGATTTCCAACGCTTCGGCCTCCAAGTATCCTATAAATTCAATGCAACCAAGAGCAAATATAAAGGAACCGGAGCCGGACAAAGCGAAAAGAATCGTCTGTAACCCCAGCGGAGAAAAGGAAATTTCCGTACCTTTGTTCACGGAAGACAAGGAAACATGCAGATTTTATTCAGGAGAAGAAACCATAAAGAAGAGCACTTCGAACGACTGTTCGCAGAAATGTACCCACGCCTCGTCCGCTTTGCTACCACCCTGATGAGCAATACGGAAGAAGCCAAGGACATAGTAAGCGAAACCATGGAACAAGCCTGGAAGGAGTTCGACCAACTAAAGGAAAACACCCGTAGCGCCTGGCTCTATGCCACCGTGCGTAACGGATGCCTCAACCGCTTGAAGCATTTGAATGTGGAACAGCAACACATAGACCGCCTCATCGAAGCCACCCGTGCGGAAATGAATCAGGGTTACCGCGCACACGAGGCACTGTTGCAGCAAGCGGAAAACATAGCCCGCAGTTTGCCCGAACCGACTTGCGCCATCTTGCGAAGCTGCTATTGGGAGAAAAAAACATATCAACAGGTAGCCGACGAATTGGGAATCAGCCCCGACACCGTGAAAAAACATATATCAAAAGCATTGCGGACTCTGCGCGAAGCGATACTGAAAAAGGAGGATAAACAATGAAAAAGGAGTTTTCAACAAATGACCACATCCATCCGGACAACGGAAAGAATCCCCATAACCAAGACTCCCCCCAAAACGGAACTTGGAATGACCATCAATTGGAACAACTCTTTGGTGAAGCATTGGGGGATATTCCCACCGCAGACGAAACCCGGAAAGCCTGGCAGACATTCATCCGTCGTCACCGTATCAGACACCAATCTATCCGACGGATAACGATACCAGGTATAGCTGCCGCTGTCATCGCCTTGGTACTTGTATTCCAGCCTTTTTTGCAACCTGAGCCGCAGGAAGTGGAAGTCTTCACTTCACTGGAAGTTCCTGAGGAAATTACTTTTCGGGAAGAAGGGAAAAGGATAATTGTAAGCACCCCGCCCGCTACCATTACCTCCGTTCAATTAAGCGACGGAAGCAAGGTATTGCTCAGCGCAAACAGCCGTCTGGAGTATCTAAAGGAGTTTACAGATACCATTCGCAGTGTCAAACTAAGCGGAGAGGCCCGTTTTGAAGTAGCCAAAGACGCTTCCCGCCCCTTTATAGTATGCACCGAGCAACTACAAACACGAGTACTGGGAACGGTGTTCGATGTGAAAGCCTATCCCCGTTACTCGCCGGATGTCATCCTCTATCAAGGACGAGTGAATGTAAGTCATACCAAGCGCAATCAAAGTAAGGAAATGCACCCGGGGGAACAAATATCCTTGGATAAACAAGGAAAACTCCAATTGAAAAGAGTTGATACGGAGAAGAGAAAAGGATGGGCGGAGAATGAATTTTCTTTTGACAATACCGACTTGAGGCAAGTCATGCAAGATATAGGTTCATGGTATAACATCAGCATCGTATTCCGTTCACGTCCGTTACTGGACGAACGCATCTATTTCCATATCAACCGCCAACTTCCGGTGAATACCGTACTGGACGCCCTGAATGATTTGAAAATCGCACAGTTCACCATGAAAGAAGGAAAAATAATAGTGGAAACACCACAAGACAAGAAACGATAACATCAATGGGAGTTCAATAAACAAGCCTGTATTTTCACCTGGAGATTAACATATCAGCGTTCTTTTCATCTTCAGGTGAGAACCATTCAGTTTATCCCCCCTGTGCTAAAGAACTGACAGCACTATCTCTCTTTCCAGTTCCCTCGTGTGAAATCGGGAATCTCCACCGGTACACTGCCCTGCCGCACGGAACGCTCGCTCAGTTCCGTAATGCAGGACCATTCGGCGGCGTCATACACATCCTGATCCAACGGCAAACCGTTCCTCAAACAATGAATAAGCCGGTAGTCCATGATATAATTCATCTCATTCGGCATATTCTTCCGCCGCGCCTCCTCGCCGATAACTGCCGTAAAAGGATGTTTATACTGCTCCATCATCCGCTCAAACTGCTCACCGGACAAAGGTTCCTTGCCATATTCATCGAGCAGAAGACAGGGAACAGGATATTTCTGCATGAATCCCTTCGTGCCGCACACCGTCTGATGACGGCTGTACGGACGCGGAGTCGTCACATCATATTGCAACAAGATAGTTCTTCCTTTTGCGGTATGAATCAGCGTGGTATTCACATCCCCCATCTCATAACTCTGCGCCGCTTCTTCGGAGGATGCACCAAACACCTGTCCGGCATAAGCAGACAGACCGGCCTGACGCGAGGACATGGAAACCAGATACTCCATACGGTCTCCCCGATGAATATTCATCCATTGGCAGACAGGACCCAAGCCGTGAGTAGGATAAGGATTCCCCGTATGCTTTGCTGGCTGTAAAGCTTTATCCAGTGATTGTGATACCCACCCGCTTTTTCGTCTGCAAAATAATGCTTGCGCAAGTCATGGATGTATGCCCCCTCGGCATGAGTAATTTCGCCCAACACCCCTGCTGCACCATGTTCAACGTAGTCAGGGCAAATGCATCGTAACAACAGTTCTCCAGCATCATGCAGTGACGGCGGGTTTCTTCGGCTGTATCCACCAACCGCCAGCAATCGGCCACACTCATGGCGGCAGGAACCTCCAACGCCACGTGACGGCCCTGCTGCAAGGCATAAACGGCAATATCAGTATGAGTCAGCCAGTCCGTACAAATATAAATGAGGTCTATCTCCTTGCATTCGCACATCTTGCGCCACATCCCTTCTTCCGAATAGTTCTCGGCTTCGGGACGGCCGAACTCCCGTAAGATATGCTCTGCACGCTCTATATTCTCTTTCCGCAAATCACAAAGCGCTTTCACCTCAATGCCTTCCAAGTGCATATATCTCTCAAGTGCAAGAATGCCCCTGTTTCCTAATCCGACAAAACCGATCCGAACTACGGGGATGGCAGGGCAGGTTAAATTAAGTACGTTGGGTCGTTTCATGGACTGCTTTATTTTTCCGGCAAAGATAAAGAGAAAAATCGAGAGGCGGAGGACTGCCTGTGAATAATTTGCCGGTATACCGGTCTGATGTCTTTCCGTATCGGAACCTAACCTCTTTCAACAGCAAACATAAGCCTTTTTCTCCATACAACTAAGGTCTTTATTCCTATTATCTTCTATAGTCTGCCGGTGCAGACCGTACAGTCCACTGTAGCAGACCGTACAGTCCATTACGGCAGACTCTACAGTCCATTGCAATGGACTGTAGAAGGTTTCAGTATAAAAGCCCTTAATCATCCGGAAGAAAACGCTTAGCCAAAGAGAAGACAGCACTTAAAAGCCGCTTTATAACCAGACAGTTCCCTTTCCCGGAAAAAGACAAAGAGGATGTGTCCGGACCGAAGTGACAGCCACAGGACACATCCTCTGTTTTCGAATGAGAACAGCACAAACGGTGCTTAAATAATAGAAGTACGTTTGGTAAATTCTATAATTTCGGGAATATAACCGAATGCCAGACCGGTCACCGTGTCGGCACAACCATAATAAACGGCCACCCGTCCCGTTGCCGGATCATGCAAAGCCGCACAAGGGAAGCATACATTGGGCACATCACCCATGCATTCGTAAGGTTCACGCGGAGAGATAAGATAAGGTCCCGAACGGAATTTCACCTTCCAGGGCTCGTCCAAGTCAAGCAATGCCGATCCAAAGGCATAGACATAACCGTTGCAGGAGCGAAGCACACCGTGATAGAACAGCAACCAGCCCTCACTGGTTTCGATGGGAATGGGGCCGGCGCCAATCTTCAGGCACTGCCATGCACTTACTTCAAAAGGCGCGGGTGACATGACGTGACGATGGTGTCCCCAAAACTCCAAGTCGGGCGACTCGCTATAATAAATATCTCCGAAAGGAGTATGCCCGTTGTCACTGGGACGGCTCAACATGGCAAACTTACCATTGATCTTGCGGGGAAACAGCACGCCATTACGGTTGAAAGGCAGGAAAGCATTCTCCACCTGATGGAATGTCTTGAAATCCGTAGTCCATGCCACGCCGATGGTGGGCTGGCCCTTATATCCGTTACACCAGGTCACATAGTAACGGTCGTCGATAAAGCAGACACGCGGGTCATAACCGTACACCCATTCACCAATCTCAGGAATATCACACTGGAACTGCAACTTCTCCGGATTGATGTCCCAATGAACGGCGTCCTTGCTGAATCCCACATGAAGCGCCATCCGGCGGTTTGTATCATCACAACGGAACACTCCGGCATACCCTTCGCCGAAAGGTACTACCGCACTATTGAATATACTATTGGATGTAGGCAGCAAATCACGGGGAATGATGGGATTCGCGCTACATCTCCACATTACATTTTTACAACCTTCGGGACGTTCCTCCCACGGCATACCGGGCAACGGATTGCCCGCAATCTTCAATTCACTCATATTCTCTTTTTTGTTAGGTTAATAGTTTTTCTCTATTTCTTGTCTTCGTGCGTGAAGGGTACAAACCAAGTCATCAGGAATGCCGGAATGGCAGCACCAGCACAAAGATGAAAAACAGTTTATAGCCCAGCCAGTCGCTGACATATCCGGACATCATACCGGGCAACATGACACCCAGGTTCATGATACCCGATGCAAAAGCATAATGCGCCATCTGATGAGGGCCGGCAGCCACCTGTTGCATCATGAACAAGGTAAGCCCCACAAAGCCGAAGCCATATCCGAAATACTCCAGCACAATGGCTCCGCCGATAAGAGGCGCACTCTGCGGTTGGAAAATGGCAAGCAGCGTGTAAGCCATAAAAGGCAGATTGAATACACAACACAAGGAGAACAAAGTCTTTTTCAATCCACGTGCGGAAATATAATATCCGCCCAGCAATGAACCGAGTACGAAAGCTGCCGCTCCGAAGGTTCCGTAATAAATGCCAATCTCCTGTTCTGTCAATCCCAAACCGCCCACATCACGACCGGCTTTCAGGAACAAAGGTACAATTTTCATCACAAACCCTTCGGCAAAACGATATAAAATAATAAAGCAGATGTAATAAACGATATGCTTTTTAGTAAAGAAGTTCCGGATGACATTCCATAACTCGGCCATACTCTGCGAAAAAGAGGTGACCGAATGGGCATGCTTGCCCGAAGGCAGCATACGGGTATGATAAAGTCCCAAAGCGAACATCACTCCTCCGAGGACAATCATAATGACCGTCCAGGAATAGAGTACCGCATCTTCGGCAGGACCTTCGTATTCATCTTTCAAGAAACCGGCCAGATAGACCAGCAGACCTGTACCGATAATCTTGGCTACGTTATAAAAAGCACCTTGCCAACCTATATACTTAGCCTGTTCCTGTGCATTCAACTCGTCCATATATACCCCGTCACAGGCCACATCGTGCGTTGCCCCGCTAAAGGCGACAATGGCGAACAAGGCGATAGTGATTGCAAAAAAGGACGGAAGATGAAGCGACAAGGCAATCAACCCGAAAGTGACTCCCGACACCATCTGAGTGAGGACGACAAAGAATTTCTTGGTACGGTACATTTCGAGTAGCGGGCTCCAAAGAGGTTTCAATGTCCAGGGAAGCATGATAAGGGAAGTCCAGAAGGCTATCTTTGCATCGCTTACTCCCAAGCCTTTGTACATAAGTACGGCTACCATATTCAATACGACAAAAGGGAGCCCCATACCGAAATAAGCGGTGGGAACCCAAAAAATAGGACTACGGCGTCTGGCCGGAGTTGGGGTTTCGGTTGTTTTCATTTATATCTAAGTATTAAGGTTGTTGAATTCGGCTATAACCGAAGATAACTTCATCCCCTTTCAGAAGGAGATGAAGTTACCTTTCGGAATCTATAAACGCAATAGGACGAAGCATTTGGTAAATCAGTCAGTTATAGGAATAAAGCTCACCGCTTGTCCACCACCTTTTGCCATGACTACAGACAAGGTATCGGCTGCCGTCACTTCTTTCTCACTGATCTGATACGAAGTAGGATTCGTTTTCCAGTCGGCATCTTCTCCATCAGCATAAATCACGGCATGGTATTTTTTATCTTTCTCCAGGAAATCCAATGGAATGGTGAGTGTACGCGACTCTTCATTCGTGGTGGCTCCCAGGAAATATTTATCTTTCGCTTTCCGCACCACAGCTACAAACTCTCCCGGTTCGCCCTGCAAGGCTTCGGACCAGTCACAGTCCGCATCAAAATCCCGGAAGAACTGGAAGGCAGGATGCCCTTCATAGTTCTCAATCATATCCGAAGCCATCTGCAACGGAGAATAAATGACAACCCAATTGGCTATCTGCTTTGCCAAGGTGGTATTCACACGGCTGTTTCCTTTATCCAAGTCATTCCACTTCTTGCGGCGTGGGGAATTGCGTGTCTTTTCATAAAGAATATCAAAAGTACCCGGTGTATAATCCATCGGACCGCCCAGCAAGCGGGTAAACGGCAATAACTCGTGATGCTCGGGGGGATTACCTTCACTCCATCCGTTCCACTCCATGCCGCGGGCGCCTTCGCGCGTCATCATATTGGGGTAAGTACGACGAATTCCTGTATCTTTGATAGGTTCGTGGGCATTAACGGTTGTATGATAACCGGCGGCAGTCTGCACCACCTTGCGGTAATGGCGTACATTGAACTGTCCATGATGGCTGTGACCGCCCGGCAGTCCTCCGGCATAACCGGTCTTCACGCTGTGCACTCCCAGGTCTGCATACCATTTGTAAGCATTGTCCAGCTGGCGTTCGTAATTAAAGATATTGCCACCCGTTTCGTGGTGACCGATTATTTCAATCCCTTTCTCCTTGGCATAACGTGCCACCTCTGCCATATCGAAATCGGCATAAGGCTTGGTATAATCAAAAGTCTGCATACCGCCCCAACTTTCCCAGCCTTCATTCCAGCCCTCGAACATCACCGCTTCTATGTTATTGGCAGCAGCAAAATCTATATATCGTTTGGCATTAGCGGTGGTAGCGCCGTGGCGTTCATCCATCGTCCACGTTTCAACCCCCAGATGCATTCCCCACCAGATACCTACGTATTTCATAGGACGTATCCAGCTCAAATCACCCTCCAGCGCACAAGGTTCATTCAGATTCAGTATCAGGCCGGAGTTTATCAGACCTACCGCTTTGGGAGCTATCTGGATACTGCGCCACGGAGTAACGAAAGTTCCTCCGGCAAAACGGGCTTTTACCCCATCGGGCCAGGAGGCCAGTTCCGATTTGAAGTGACAACCTTCGGTATGCTTCAAAGTCATTTCGGGGAAATCGGTCAAAGCCGCTTCGTGAATACTGGCATATACCCCGTTATCTGTTTTGAAAGTCATCGGGGTGTTGGCATTATCCACCTTGCTGACGGGCAGGGTACGATACAGCAACTCGTAGGTTTCAAAACTGGCGGGAATAGACCATGACTTGCCATCCTGCGCCAGATTGAATGAAGTGAGCTCGTCCATCACGAACACACTGTCCACTTGGGGTACTTGATATTCATAACGAAAGCCCAGACCGTCGTCGAACACGCGGAAACGGAGGGTCAGCCGTGTATTCGCCGGATCTTTCAAGCGCACAGCCATCTCGTTATAATGGTTCCGGATAGATTTATTCTCCCCCCAAGGCTGGGTCCAGGTTTCATCCTTTGTGGTAAACTCAGTATTTTCTATCTGAAAATCTTTGGAGAGATTGAGCCCGTCACGGCCTTCAAAGCCCATAACAGAAGGAGTGATGAACGGTTTTCCTCCTACAGAAACTCCATAGGTCATCGCTCCTGCCTCATTCAGGTTGAATACTAATTTTATATTGCCATCCGGCGATGTTAATTCCGTGGGACGGGAACATCCGCAAAACACAACTAACAAAAATAATACATAGTAACTGTATGTCTTCATACTATTAAATTGGATTAATGATACAAATATAGAACAATTAAGTAAGGTATCACACTTATCGAAGGAGGAAAATTATTTTAAATGGGAGAAGATTACATATAATGAGAAGTATCAACAGAATAAAATAACAAACGCCGATAAAGCCCTTTTAAAGACTCTACCGGCGTAAGTTCACCTATTTAAAAAATCAGAATTCCAAGTCAGCCAACTGAGGATTATGGTCGGAAAGTAAAGCTTCCGGTACTTCAGCCGGTATTTCACAACTCTTCACCAGAACTTGCGGAGTGACAAAGATGAAATCAATCTTTTCACAATCCTCGGCCGGGATACGGGCAAAATCATGAAAAGTATAATCAACGCCGGTCACACGGGCAGCCGTCTTATAAGCATCCTTCATCACAAACTCGTTGGTGGTGATTGTTTCGTATGCATCGCTCGCATCGGTCACATTAAAGTCGCCCGTAACCACTGCGGGACGTTCGCCTACGATCTCTTTTATCTTACGGATAATGAGCAATGCGCTTTGACGGCGGGCCTCTTCACCCACATGGTCAAAATGAGTATTGACAGCCATGAATATCTTTCCGGTAGCCTTGTCCTTAAATTTTGCCCAAGTGGCGATACGGACACAAACCGCATCCCATCCCATCATTCCTACGCTATCGGGATTTTCGGCCAACCAGAAAGTATTGGAGTCCAACACCTCATATTTGTCCTTACGATAGAAAAGCGGCGCATATTCACCTGCTGTCTTCCCGTCATCACGTCCCACACCGATACCATCGTATTCGGGCAAGCCTGCGCGAAGATCCTGAAACTGGTTATGCAAGACTTCCTGCATACCGACAATATCCAGCTCATGGTCCTTAATAAACTGGCACACACGGTCTTTCCGATATTGCCAATTGTTCAAACTGTCCTGCGGATTGTCGTAACGGATATTGAAAGTAGCCCAACGAACGTCGGTCTTCTTCTCTTCCGCACAGCCGCCCAATAACAGGACGGCTGCCAATAAAAATAGAATTTGCTTCATTTTGTTTCTTTTTATGTTCCCTAGGATACAAAGATAGCAATTTCTAGCGGAAATTATTCGGAGTATGCCACTGACCTCTATCATTCATCGTATCGGCCACATCCCACCATACACGGCTACCCTGATTCACATTGCCCGGTTTATTAGGGTTACGGGACTCGCTGTTAGGATAGTTGATGCGTTTGATAAGCTTGCCGGACGCCACTTCTCCATTGGAATTGTTTCCATTGACCGGAGCCAGCAGATAACGCGGATAGTCGGTACGGCGCACTTCCGCCCATCCCTCATTTCCATTCGGGAAAACGGCAATCCACTTCTGAGTAATAATCTGTTCCAACTGTTCTTCCTTGCTACCACCGGCAAATGCTTTTACGCCATCCAGATGACTGATGTATTCATTGGTCTTGTCCGCATCAATTTCATAATAATCCATAGATGCCTTGATACCTTTCAAATAAAGGGCTTCGGCTGTTTCATCCACCAATGACGGCCAGCGCAATGCCGCTTCCGCTTTCAGGAACAAGCTTTCAGCATAACCCATCCAGACAATTTCACGAGCCAGATTCCACCAATAATCCTTGTTCATGGCATCAGATGACAGAATACAGCGGTTGGCAGAATATCTGTTCAGATAAGAACCGCCTACATTGGTTTCTCCATTCATCACTCCGTTGAAATCTCTCTTCAGATTCTCTGTAGGAAGCGGACTGGTAGTCAACGAATCAAACGGAGTAGGACGGAACCATAAAACTTCACAACGAGGGTCGAGATAACAGTTCTCAGAACTCTCATTGAAAGTAACGGCATCGGCTGCCGCACCTTCTTTCAAAGCCTGATTCTTATAAGCCCGTTCCATTTCTTTCGACAATACAGCATTGCCGGTCCAACTGAACAACAACGCGTAGATATTTTCATTACCGCCGGCGATATACTGACGTTTCGGAGTCTGCTTCATATTGTCATCCTGACTTTGCATCAAACCGGCAGGGTCTGTCAAAGCCGCCTTTGCCTGAGTCTGGGCCAAAGCCGGGTCTACATTGGATACACGCAAAGCAAGGCGCAAACGCAGTGTATTGGCAAAACGACGCCATTTGTCCACATCACCCCCATAACATTTGTCATTGTCACCTAAATCATACTGACTGACAGCAGGAAGATTTTCCTGATGCAACTCTGTTATTGCCTGATCCAACAGCTGGAAAAGGATATTATAAACTTCCTTTTGAGGTGTATAGGTCACATTTTCTTCCGGTGGCATGGCTCCCTTCACATAGTAGGCTACAGGAATATCTCCGTAAGTGTCCGTCTGCATGGACAACAAGAAAGCATAATAAATACGGGTGATATAGAATGCCGTATGGTAATAATCCTTATTGCAGAAATAGAATGTCTTGACCAACTGGCTGTATTCCGAAGTGCTGCGGTCATCATAGAAATGCTTCCAGCGGCTGGCCGACCATCCATCCGTATAAGAATAGGTAGGCGCCTGATTCACAAAGCCGCTGACATTGTTTCCCCAATAACCGGCATAGATATCATGAGTCAGATTGGTTGTTGTCTGATAATCATTGTAAGGACCTTCGTAGGTGAAGTTGGCAAAAATACTTCCGATAGCACCTTCCATCCCTTTCAAACTTGCCATGGCATGTTCCGTCAAAGTATAATCAATATCTATACCGTCGGCCGATACATTCTCCACAGTCGGGTCGTAAATCGGTGCGTAAGGATTTGTATTCAATTCCTCAAAATCATGGCATCCGGCCAAAGCCAGCAACGAACATAAGGCTACGGATTTATATAATTTGATTTTCATAATCAGTTTTTCCTTTTAATTAATTAGAAACCTAAGTTGATAGAAATACCGAAAGTACGTGTAAACGGCAACGATGCATAGTCAATGGCTTGTGAGAACATCGTAGTGTCATAGCCACCTTCGGGGCTTGTACCCGGTGTGTGCTTCATCAGATAGCACAAGTTACGTGCAACAAATGAAACATTCAGCGAGTTGACAGGAGTCTTCTTCAGCATAGATGAGGGGAATGAATAGCCGATTGACAATTCTTTCAGCTTAATGAAAGAAGCATCGTAGATGAAATCCTCAGCCTGCAATGAGCCATAGTATTCTGAAGCGGACACCTGTTTTGTATTCACCTCGCCTGACTCTGTCACACCGGGGAATACCATCATATAGTTGTTTTCCTCACCACGGTTCAAGGTACGTTTAGCCAAACCGTTTCCGGTAGCCAGCATCTCGGAATAAGAGAAGATATCACCACCGAATTTCATATCAAACAGTGCGGACAGTGTAATCCCCTTATAAGTAAAGGTAGGAGATACAGACATGGTCAGCTTTGGCTGGATATTACCGATAGGTTTGTTCACATATTCGGACTCATTGGTCACAGTCATGGGCAACCCATTCTCATTTACGATAATATCACCGTTTTCATTGCGCTTATAAAGCGACGTAGCATAAATCTCGCCTAATTTGTGTCCGGCGCGTGTACCTACTTTTACAGGGAAGTTTCCGTCACCGTTAAAGAACATATAGTTCACATTTTCTTCCGGAGCCAGTTCTTTCACCTTCGATACGTTGTGAGCCATATTCACATTCAAGTCAAAAGCGAAATCCTTTGTTTCTACCAGAGTGGAATACAACATCAGTTCCACGCCTTGATTGGTTACCATACCTGCATTTACCCATTGTCCTCCACTCCAGGGAGCTGCTGCGGGTACTTTCATAATCTGGTTCTTTGTCTTGCTGTAATAATAAGTAAGGCATTTATAACTAATTGGACACCACTTAAAAAAGGGGGTGTCCTTACCTTTTTATTAAATACATATCTTTTCACCAATTATCATTATCTATTGACATGCCTCTTTTAATAGCACTTATCATAGAGTTAATATAATATTTGCTATAATTATGAAATTGCCTTGTAGCATTAAAGATTTTTTCTTTATTAAGCATTTCATTACCCATATTTGCCATTTCTTTATATAATCTATTCTTTTCTTTTCCTTTAGCTGCATTTTTTCGCTTTGTCAATTCCTCATACTCTTTTTGATGGAATAATAAGCTAGACTATCTCTTCTATATATGGAATCCATTTTTGTAAGAATAATGTTCTAACTGATAATCTTCTTTCGTATATTCCTCCATACGATTAAAAATAATTGCAGTTACGTAATCTGTACGCGTTGTTTCTGTAAGCAATTTATTTTGTTTCAATTTTATGTCACTGATAATATATCTATATTTATTATCCTTACAGTTTATTGTAAGCCTAAATAACATACTAGTGTTATTATTAAAACTCTTATCAAATGTGTGACTATATTCACTACTAGAAACTTGTAAATTAGACTTTCCGTATGCTATAATATTATATCCAATATCATCATCTAATTCTTTATTAAAATCGGTATATAATGTTGCTAGAAGCTGTCTTGCGTTAACAAACAACTGTTTGGCTGACAGATCAGACTGAATAACCTCGGTAATATCATGCGTATTTTGAGCATAACCAAAAGAAGATATAAGTATAAAAAGTGTAGGTAATAATATTTTTTCATAATATATATTTTTCAAAACCAAGAACAAATATATAACTATAAAAATATTCCATTGAATCAAAGTTATTTTTACGTAATCTTAACTATTTAAGCGGATCACGTCCTCTGTTTTTTACTTTTTCTTGTTCTTCTTTCAGCATTGCTCTTAGACCATCCATAAACTCATCAGGGATATCTATTGGTAATATATTTCCGTCTTTATCTTTCACAATATATTTGTTTTTCTTTTTTATGTTCTTTAGATTTTTCTTCTTTATTGCTCATTCAAATATCCTCCTATGCTACATTTAATTTGTATTGCAAAAAGTAATCTAAATCTGTCAGAATCACTAAGTTTTCTGGTATTAAATCTAAAGACAAACTCATCTACATAACGTTGCATATATTTCTTGCTTATATGGTAATATGTGGCATATATCCTCTTGAAAACAGACCAAGCGTTTTCTATCGTATTGGTAGTAATCATCACCGTTTCTTTATTATCATTGTAATAAGTAATACCATAATATTTATGCCCGTGATCTACAGATATTTGGTTGTACATTTCGGATACTTCGCCATAATCCCATCCATCAGTATATATTGTACTTCCTTCTTCAACATACTTTCTTATAATTGGAAGCAGCTTGGATGAACCTGTTCCGCTTACTACTTTGGCAACCAAATCCCCGTTTCTGCCTATTAGTCCAAAAACAGGAACTTTGTCTTTAAAACTTCTCCCCTGACATCTCTCTACTTTTTTATCCTTATGTCGGTTTGCATTTTTTCCACCTGCAAATGACTCATCAATCTCAACTTCTCCTTCAAGGCTATAATCATTCTCTTTTGCCATAGCTTTCCGAACTTTATGTAGCATGTGCCATGCAGTTTTTTGGGAAACACCAATATCTCTAGATATTTGGCAGGATGAAACACCTCTCTTATTACATGTGATCAACCATATAACATAGAACCATTTCATAAAAGAAAGGTTGCTGTTCGCAAAATATGTACCAGTTCTTACAGTAAAATATCTGTTTGTATTCTTACATTTATACTTATGATTTTTACATTTATAAACCTTGGATGTAGGATCAAACGGAGAAACAACCTTGCCACCCCATCTTACATGCTCAAGCGTTTGAATACATATTTCCTCAGACGAAAATTTCTGAGTAAACTCTAGAAAATTCATTGACTTTTTCACACAGCCTCCTTTTCTTTGATTCTTCTGCAATATAATAATAAAAAGTTAAATATGCAAATAAATACAAAGAAAAGATAGACCGTAACGCCATAATATTTAATTTTAAAAATATATTTATCTAAAAATGAAAGATTATGAAATACAGTAATAATGTAGAAATATATGAATTAAAGTCAGATTTAAAAGGTAAGGCTTATTACTATAAAGATAGTCAAACTCTTACAATACATTTTGAAGAAAGACATGAAATTTACGAAGATATTGTCACCTTTTCAAATGTATCACCTGTTCAATTTTAATCATTTAAACTTACAGAAGCCCCTAATAAGTTTATGTGTGACGTTTTTTTAGATTATGTGGCGCATCGTATCTAGAAAAAATAGGTTTAACATGAAATGCGTTTCTTACAATCCAGTTATAATCTACATTTCTGGGATCTCTTTCAATGCTCCAAAGTTTGCTGGCGTAATTCATATCGCTTTTTAATAATCTTATTTGTCGTTTCTGTCTATATATAACAATATAAGGACAGAATACAATCATCATTATTTCTGAAATTTTTTTCATATAAATTATTATTTTAATGTTTTTGTTATTTCTCATATAGTGTCAAATTGGTTATAAATGCCATAAGTAAAATCAAATCCCAGGCGATTGTTCAAGAACTTCATATCCAGACCCGCTTCGTAAGAAGTCGCGATTTCAGGCTTCAACTGGTCGTTCATCTTCACATTGTCTTTGGTCGGGGTCAATACACCATTATCGAATTTGAAAGAGTAGGTGTTGTATAACTGATAAGGACTTGTATCCTTACCTACCTGTGCGGCAGACAGACGTGCCTTGGCAAATGTCACCCAGCTTGGCAACGGTTTGTCGATAGAGCGCAAGAAGTCCGACACTACGAAACTGAGGTTGGCAGACGGATAGAAGAAAGAATTGTTACCTGACGGAAGAGTGGATGACCAGTCGTTACGGGCTGTCAAATCCAAAGACAGATATTCCTTCCACGCCATCTGTACAGAGCCGAACACCGAGTTCATGGCACGCTTGTAGCCATCCTCACTACCGGTTCTCAACAAATTGGCCGCATTCAGCATCCAGTTACCTTTGTCCACCATATTACCTACGCCCACGCCCAAAGTTTCCGAACGCTGGTACATAAAGTTACCACCGACATTGAAGCCCAGACGGAAGTTATCAGTCAACTGACGGTCACCCATCAAAATGACTTCAGCATTTGACTCGAAGAAGTTTTCTTCACTACGGTCCATTGAATCATTCGTAATCATGGAAGTATTGGCTTCTCCATTGATACCATCCCCCGCATTGGTGCTTTGCACTCTGGTGCGGTAGTAGTCAAAAGCGTATTTGGCAGATAGATGCAGCCAATCAGTGAAATTGATTTTCATGCTATAATATCCGAAAGCACGCCAACGTTCATCCGAATTCTGACGCTGATGCAATACATAATAAGGATTACGGATACTGGCAGTAGGCCCTGTCCAATTCACATGCGCATGAGTTTCATCAGAATATTGTTTCAAGTCATCCAGACGGACGTTGTTAGGGATTCTCATCAACTGGGAAATAGCACCGTAATCTCCATACAGTGGACGGTTATCGGCTTTTGTACGTGAAAGAGAAATTTTTCCGTCCATAGACACCCATTTGTTCAATTCCGTTCCTGCATTCAGATCGGCATTCACACGGCTCAAACTTTCAGTGGGGAATACACCGTCATTGTCGGAGTATCCGAAAGAAGTACGAAAATGTGATTTCTCTGTACCGTTGCTGATAGATACGTTATGCGTATGCGAGAAACCGGTATCAAAATAATCTTTCAACTTATCCCCATAGTTAGAGTAAGCGTACGTTTCTCCGTTCCAAGCCTCTTTCATGCTTCCATCCAATACCGGGCCCCAGCTTCCGCTATCCGTTTTGTCATACACCGCAGTCTTGGCATCTTTTGTATCAATATGTCCTTGTCCGTAACGGCGTTGCATATCCAATGTCTCGCCGATAGCTGTCCAAGTGAAATTACCACTATAACGGATTCCGAAACCATCCTTCTTACTACCTTTCTTTGTCGTAATCAAGATAACGCCATTACCTGCACGTGAACCGTAAAGAGCAGCCGCATTCGGACCCTTCAAAACAGAAATACTCTCGATATCATCCGGATTAATGTCCATGGAAGCGCTACCACGGTCCACACCACCATAACGAGATGCGTCGGATGTAGTGTTGTCGCTGAAAGGAACGCCATCCACAATCCATAACGGCTGGTTGTTATCGGTAAGAGAAGAGTTACCACGGATGGTAATCTTCGTAGAGCCCCCCAGACCGGTAGCTGAAGTATTCATCTGAAGACCTGCCACTTTACCCTGCAAAGCACTGGTCACAGACGGATCACCTGTCTTGTTCAGTTCATCGCTCTTCAGTTCCTGAACCGCATAACCCAACATTTTCTTCTCACGTTTGATTCCCAAAGCGGTTACCACCACTTCGCCAATCTGCTGTGTATCTTCCTGCATGGTTACATTCAGTACATTCTTGCCATCGGGCTTCAATGTTTCCGAACGGTAACCAATGTATGAGAACACAATCTCACCATTTCCGGGAACGGACAAAGAATAGTTACCTTCAAAGTCTGTAATCGTACCGGCTGTGGGATTTCCTTTCACTTGTACGTTTACACCAATCAAGGCTTCGCCTGTCGCATCAACCACTGTTCCGGTCACTGTATGTTCCTGTCCTGTCTGTTGAGGTGTCTGAGGCTCTCCGGATGCTGAAAGATAGACAATATTATCCTCTATCTTATACGTAATTCCTTTGCCTTGCAAAGCCGCATCAAGTACAGACTGTAATGAACCGTTCTTCACATCAATGGCATTCACCGGCATTTCAGCCAGCTTGTCATCATAGAAAAACTGATAGTTAGACTGTGATTTAATGTTCTTGATCACTGCTCCAAGCGTTGTCTTGGGAGTTGAAAGAACGATTTGCGCGCGGGTCCATTGTATGGGTGCAGCCACAAACAAAAGAATCAAAAGCGCCCTGAGTAATTTGGGCTTTCTCATTAATTGATTGCCTTTCATAATTTATAAATTCGTTAACACTGACTTGTTTTTCTCCAGTGAAGGGGTTCTCATTCCCCTTTCGAGAATAAAAACAGGCAGCTAAAAGAAAACACTTACTCAATCTTGTTCTTTTTTCTAAATTTTCCAGAAAAAAGCAGAGGAAAGGCAAAAGTAGTAATATCATCGGACTTTGACGTATAGAAGAAATACTTAAAAAGAAAAAGGGGATGTACTCTTGCAATGCTGCCAAAAGAGAACATCCCCCTCCAACCTCTCTTTATAAGAGAGAAGTGCATGGTGAAACTTTTATTTTACTTTTTCGTCTTTTGAAAATGAATAAGGCAAATCACTTTCTTGTGTTCCACGCTGCATATTCGGACGGTCGGTCATCTTGAAGTCAATAGTACCGCCTTGTAACAATTCGTTATGCTTCAAATAATTCTTGGTATAAACAGTACCGTTTACACGCATTTCATCTACATATCGGTTGGTATCGCTGTTATCCGATGCGGTTATTACCAAGTTCTTTCCGTTTTCAAAATGAAGTGTCGCCTTCTTGAACAACGGAGCACCCAGAATATACTCATCCGTACCGGGACATACCGGATAGAACCCTAATGCGGAGAATACATACCATGCCGAAGTCTGACCATTGTCTTCGTCACCGCAATATCCGTCCGGACCGGCTGTATACATACGGTTCATCACCTCACGCAACCAATATTGCGCTTTCCAAGGCTGGCCTGCATAGTCATACAGATAAATCATGTGCTGGATGGGCTGGTTTCCATGTGCATAGTTACCCATGTTCATGACTGTCATTTCACGAATCTCATGAATTACCTGTCCGTAATAGCTATCATCAAAGATGGGGGGAACCGAAAAGACAGAATCAAGCATGGTAACGAACATTTCCTTACCTCCCATCAAATCAATCAATCCCTGAGGGTCATGGAATACAGACCAGGAATAATGCCAGCTGTTTCCTTCCGTAAAGTCACCTCCCCATTTCAACGGCGAGAATTCAGGAGCGAACTTGCCGTCCTTCTGCTTGCCACGCATCAATTTACTTTCCGAATCAAACAGGTTCTTATAGTTCATGGCACGTTTGGCAAAAAGTGCGATTTCCTTCTTCGGACGCTTCAACTCTTTCGCCAGCTGATAAATACACCAGTCATCGTATGCATATTCCAATGTACGGGCTGCATTCTCATGAATCTTCACATCACAAGGCACATAGCCCAGCTTGTTATAATATTCATATCCCAGACGTCCGGTAGAAGAAACTTCAGGATGTACGGCTTCCGTTCCATGAATCAGTCCTTTGTATAATGTTTCCACATCTTCCACACGTACTCCTTTCAGATAAGCATCGACCAAGATAGAAGCTGAATTATTGCCGACCATGCAACCACGATGACCGGGGCTGGCCCATTCGGGGAAGAAACCGCTTTCCTTATAAGTATTAACCAAACCTTCCTGTATCTCCTTATTTACCGAAGGATACATCAGGTTCAAGAAAGGGAACAAGCAACGGAATGTATCCCAGAAACCTGTATCCGTATACATATATCCCGGCAGCGTTTCGCCATTGTAAGGACTGTAATGAACAGGTTGTCCGTTGGCATCCAGTTCATAGAATTTACGCGGAAACAACAAGGAACGGTACAAGCAGGAATAGAAAGTGCGGTATTGATCCAATGTTCCACCTTCCACCTCTACTTTACCTAAGGCCTCATTCCAAGCCTCTTTACCTTTCTGTACCAATACTTCAAAACTGTCACCACCCAATTCCTTCAGGTTCCGAATTGCTTGTTCAGGACTGATGAATGAAGAGGCCACACGGGCATGAACTACTTCGCCTTTCTTTGTCTTGAAACCGATAACGGCTCCGGTATGGAAATCAGTCTGCTCCAGTTTACCTTCTTTCAAGGTTACAGGAACACTGCCATCCGGTTTTTCAGGCTGTACATCATTAGAGAACGTAGCCTCATAAGTAAACGGCTTATCAAACTCAATAACGAAATAATTCTTGAAGTTGGCAGGAACACCACCACTGTTACGGGTAGTATAGCCCACGATTTTGTTTTCTCCGGGAATCACCTTGACAGACGAACCACGATCAAAAGCATCCACCACTACATATGAATCATTCTCAGGAAAAGTGAAACGGAACATTACGGCACGCTCCGTAGGAACCATTTCGGTTACGACATCATGTTCTGCCAAATAAACCTTATAATAATAAGGTTTTGCAATTTCAGCTTTATGAGAGAACCAGCTTGCACGCTTGTCCTCTTCAAATTCCGGTTTTCCTGTTACGGGCATGATGGAAAATTGACCATAGTCATTAATCCACGGACTGGGCTGATGGGTTTGTTTGAAACCACGGATTTTATTAGCCGTATAAACATACTGCCATCCGTCCCCCATTTTTCCTGTCTGGGGAGTCCAGAAATTCATACCCCACGGGCGGGATATGGCAGGATAAGTATTTCCTGTAGAGAGTTCAAAGGAAGACTGTGTACCTACCAACGGACTCACATAGTCTGCATAATCCTTTGCCTGTACAAACAGCGTGACACACAGCGCTACAACTGATAGAAATAGTTTTTTCATGATATTGCTATTTGGGTTAAGTTATACTTTTAATTCTTCACCTGTTTTCCCCATTCCGTCGGTACGGGACTCATGGTAATCTCCATCGTTCCTCCACGTACCAGATCATCATGGGTAAAGAAAGGAACATCCAGCGGTTTTCCGTTCAACAAAACCGACTCAATATACTTATTGGTCTTCGAATTATTGTGGGTACGGATAACGAAAGTCTTGCGGTCGGGTAAATTAATCGTCACCTCCTCAAACAACGGACGTCCGATAGAATAAACCGGCTTACCGGGACATACCTGATAGAAGCCCATGGAATTCAAAATATACCAGGCAGACATCTGACCGCAATCTTCATTACCCGACAAGCCGTCAGGAGCATTGAAATACTGGTTATACAGCACACTGTCAACCAATTCCTGAGTACGCCATGGACGGTTTACATAGTTATACATATGAGTAATGTGATGACTAGGCTCATTGCCATGCGCATACTGGCCTATCAGTCCTGTGATATCAGCAGAGGTAGCCTCCCCTTCCAACTGGGAAGAAACCGTAAACAAGGAGTCCAGCTTTCCTACGAAAGCATCCTCCCCACCCATCAAATTCACCAGTCCCGGGATATCATGCGGAACAAACCAAGTCCATTGCCATGCAGTACCCTCGCAATAATCATCATTACGGTGATTGGAAGAACGGGGATTGAACGGAGTACGCCATTCACCTTTACTATCCAATCCACGCATGAAACGGGTGGCAGGATCAAAATAAAATTCGTAAGCATCTGCAAAACGGGCATACTTCTCCTTGGTTTCAGTATCTCCCAAGCTGTCTGCCAGCACGGAGATACACCAGTCATCATACGCATACTCCAATGCTTTCGCCACCGATTCATTCTCACGGTCACATGGAATATAGCCAAGAGTATTCTTATAATAACGTGCTTTGGGCATAACATATGGAATCAGCCAATCGGGAGCTACAATACCGGTAGTGTCATATTCCGCTGCACGCAGACATGCCTTGTAAGCTTCCTGCACATCAAAATCGCGGTATCCCTTCACATAAGAATCGGTTACCAACGAAGCCGCATGATATCCCACCATAGTTCCGGTATAATTGGACACACAGTCCCATTTCGGAAAGATACCACCTTCCTGATGCTTCTTTATTAATGAACGGATAAACTCCGTATTCAACTGAGGATCGACAATAGTCAGTAACGGATGTAACGCACGGAAAGTATCCCACAAAGAGAAAATGGTATAAACCGGATGTTTCATGTCGGTGGTATGCACTTTCAAATCCATTCCCAAGTAACGCCCGTCTACATCTGTAAACAGATTGGGACTTAGGAAAGCATGATACATAGCCGTATAGAAAATGGCACGCTGGTCTTCATCATTGGTTTTGACTGCAATCTTTGACAAGCATTCATTCCATTTCTTCTTAGCATCGGCACGCACTCCATCAAAATTCCAACCGGGCATCTCAGCCTGGAGGTTCTTATAAGCACCTTCCGCATCAACAGAAGAGATAGAGAACTTAGCCAGCACTTGTTCATCTTTCGCCGTTTCAAAATGCAAAAGCATTTTACATACAGGAATCTGTTTGTCATTTTCCTGAACAGTATCCGTGTACAAGGTATACGTAAAGGGTTTGGAAAATACGGCATAAAAATAAAGATCCTGTCGGTATGCCCAATAGGCACTGCGTTTGCGCCCCCGCAACACAGTATCATTCACTGCCTCCACTTCCATTACCTGATTGATTTGTTGCTGAATATTATAGTCCATATCCAAGATAAATCCAGACTTCTTACTTTCCGGAAAAGTATACCGATGCATTGCCGCACGCTCTGTCGAAGTCAGTTCGGCTTTTACCCCGTATGTATCCAGAAAAACAGAATAATATCCCGGTTCGGCATATTCCTTTTCATGAGAAAAAGCCGATGCGAAAGGACGCTTCTGGCTTTCTGTTCCCAAGAAATCAGTACGCTGCACACCTACAGTCGGCATCAACAGGAAATCTCCGAAATCCGCACACCCTGTACCACTAAGACGTGTATGGGCAAAACCATTGATCGTAGTATCTTCATAATAATATCCGGAACAGGAATCCCAACCGTCAATACGAGTATCCGGCCCCGGCTGTATCATGCCATGAGGAACCATAGCACCCGGATGAGTATGCCCATGGCCTCCTGTACCAATAAAAGGATTGACATAATGGGTGTAATCATTCATTTCATTGCCCTCAGAATCACATGCAGTGAAACACAATAACCCTAGAAGACAGCCGCTTAAGAGCATGTTGATTTTCATAGATCTTTATTTAAAAATTATTTTGTTTCCGATGAGATAAATATATTGTTATCATCTACTTTCTTATAATTGAAAGGAATAGAGTTACGCAAAGAATTCAGCACAGACTCTATATTATCTTTCTTTTTCAGTACACCTGAATAAGTATTAGTACTGTCTACATCCGGTGAAAGGATTATCTTCACTCCATAGAACCGTTCCAATGCTGCCGCAATCTGGAAAATAGATGACTTTTCAAATGGAATCAAGTCATTATGCCAGACTATCTCCATCTTGGGATCGACCTGTTTTACTTGCATCCGCCCTGTTACCCTGTTTAAAACGGCTTTTTGTCCCGGCAACAAAGTAATTCTTCCTTTGTCCGATTTATCTTTTACCTCAACTTCACCCTCTATCAAGGTTGTTTCCGCAAAACTGTTATCCGGACGACATTTTATATTGAAAGAGGTTCCCAAGACCCTGACATCCATTGCCGGGCTTTTTACCATGAAAGGTTTCTCATGATTACGTGCTACTTCAAAATAAGCTTCTCCATCCAGATATACATGACGTTCCTTTCCTTCAAAAGCACGCGGATATTTTAAAACAGACGACTGGTTCAACCATACTTTTGTCCCGTCAGGCAACAACATCTCACGCACTTGTCCATGAGCAGCCGATGCTACCACCAATTCCTCCGCTTTATTCCGGAACCAATAGGCCAATCCCGCAGCCAGCACCATCACACCCACTATAGCAGCTGCATAACGCAACACACTTCTAAGCTTGAACACCTCTTGTTTCTTCTGATTTTCCCGTTTCAATCTTCTACCCAACCTGCGCTCTGCCCTCACTACCAGATTTTCCTCCTCAAAGGGGAATTTACCTAACTGATAAATCTCCTCCATACGGAACAGCTCTCCGGCATTCTCATCAGATTCTTTCATCCATTCATTGATAAGAACAAAATCCTCCTCCGAGCATCGGTTTTCCAAATACCTGATAATAATATCTTCGTTAAGTTTACTCATCTTTTTCCCTATTCATATAGTAAACAATTCAACTTGTAAAAACACTTAGCAGTTTTGCTGAAAATATAATCAATGACAATAATAAATGGCTGAGACGTTCGCGCAAAAATTTCAAGGCCTTATACATATGTGCCTCTACGGTACGTAAAGAAATGCCAAGAGTATCAGCGATTTCCTTGTTTTTCATATCATGAAGATAGCTCAGTTTAAACACCTCCTTACATTTATCCGGCAATTCATTAATCGCTCCAAAAATTTCCTGACGCAATTCCTGATTCTCTATCTTTTTAATGACTTCGGCATGATCCGGCTGGTAATATTGCAATTTTCGTTCATAGATCTCTATCATTGCCGCACTGTAGTTATTCTCTATAACCTGATGCTTCAATAAATTTATAGCCTTGGTATATACAGAACGATAAAGGAAAGCTAAAATCTGCTCTCCTATGACGACTGAATCTCTCCGCCTCCACAACTCCACAAAAACATCCTGCACTACATCTTCGGCTTCTTCGGTACCGACCAGCCGTGTCGCATAGAACAACAGCTTAGGATAGCATTGACGAAAGACGGCCTTATAGGTGTCATCAAGTTCCTCGTTCATATTATATAATTCACCTTTGTATGAAGGAGAGAGCCAATGTTCCAAATAACGATCCAATCATCCACTGTAGAGGCAAAAAGCTTCCGCTCATCATACAATTTTCAGGCAGATTCAAACCGCCTCTACAGCAAAACGATAACAAATATTACTTTTAACTCACCTCCTGTACAATTACAATTCTTAATAAGTTGAACCAATTATTATCTATCTATACCAAATATTTCCCGGTTCCGGACCCATTTCAAATTCTACAGTAGCACCATCCATTATTTGCCGGTGTGTGATATAGCTCTTATCGTATGGTTGCCCATTTACTTTCACCGACTGGATATAGATATTTTCACGACTTACTCCAGGGGCCAGTACTGTGAACGTTTTTCCATTATCCAGATGCATCTGTATCTCGGGGAACAACGGCGTACCAATCTCATATTCACCACTTACCGGATTGACAGGATAAAATCCCATAGCACTGAATACATACCAGGCAGACATCTGTCCACAATCCTCATTTCCACACAGTCCGGCAGGTGCATTGAAATAAAGGTCATGCATGACCTGCGCCGCATACTTCTGAGTTTTCCAAGGCTGACGTACCTTATTATACAAATAAATCACATGATGGCTAGGCTCATTACCATGAGCATACTGGCCAATCATACCTGTACTGAAAAGAGGCAAATCTGCATTACCAGCCGGGATATAAGTAAACATACTATCCAACTTTTCCGTAAAACGATCCTTACCACCAGTCAAGGCAATTAGCCCCTTAATATCCTGCTGTACAGACCAAAAGTACTGCCAACCGTTACTTTCACAAATGTGGGCAGTGTAGTCATCCGGGCTGAAATTAGGTTGGAATACTCCTTTATCATCTATCGGCTGCATGAAGCTTGACGCCGGATTGAACACATTGCGATAATTCTGAGAACGCTTGTAGAATTCGTCCGCTAATTGAGTCCTCCCCATCTTCCGGGCCATTTCGGCTATGCAATAATCATCAAAAGCATATTCTAATGTTTTGGAAAGCGACCAATTTTCCGCATTATATTCATCCTTTATATTATAAGGTATATATCCTAATTTTTTATACAGACCAATGCCGCGATAATCATCCAAGTTAGCAGTAGCCACACAAGCCTCCAATGCCTTCTCTGCATCAAAATCACCAATACCTTTCAAATAAGCATCGACAATAACAGGTACAGCGTGGTAGCCAATCATCATATCCGTTTCACTTCCCCAAAAATTCCATACCGGCAAACGTCCGTTCTGTTCATAAAAAGCAATGAATGATTTCACCATATCATTGACACGCTGAGGTTCCGTATAAGTAAATAACGGATGTGCGGCACGATAAGTATCCCACAATGAAAAAGTTCCATAATTCACCCAACCATCCGTCTGATGAATTTTCTTATCGGGACCATAATAAGCCCCGTCCACATCACTATAAATAGTCGGGGCAATCATTGTATGATACAATGCTGTATAAAAATTAACCTTATCGTCCTTGTTATCACCTGTTACCTCTATTTTTCCCAACTGACGGTTCCAATTATCTTTAGTTTCAGCCAAATATTTATCGAAATCATTGTGAGGTGCTTCAGCCGCCATGTTTTTAGCAGCACCTTCCATGCTTACTCCCGAAAGAGCAGTACTCAGAACAATCTGCTCTCCTTTTTCCGTATCAAAATTAAAGCGGGCGATATAAGCCGTACCTACACGTTTACCTTTCAAAGCAATGGCAGTAGTATCCATCTCTACCGAGGCAAACGGTTTGGAGAAACGAGTGCGGAAATACACATGCTGGTCTCTTGCCCATCCTTCGGAAAAACGATATCCCTGAATGGTGCATGAGTCAATTATCTCAATATAAGAATCATTGGTAAAGTCCCAATTCATCGCTTTCTTCAGATTCAGAAAGACAGCCGACTCTCCTTCAGGAAACGTATAACGCTGTATACCGCAACGCTCTGTAGCAGTTAACTCCACATTGATATCATAATCTTTCAGCAACACGCGATAATAACCAGCTGAAGCCTCTTCATCCGCATGAGAGAATTTGGAATAGATGCCTAAAGGAGCTTCCGCTTCCTGATAAGGCAAAGTTACAGGCATGAAAGAGATATCATACAAGTCTCCGGCTCCCGTTCCCGACAAATGGGTATGACTGAATCCGGCAATCGTACTGTCCGGATAAAAATAACCGGAAATACGGTCCCATCCGGGCAAACCGTTATCCGGACTAAGTTGTACCATTCCGAAAGGCGCTTGCGCTCCCGGATAAGTATTGCCGGTAAAATCGGTTCCGATAAACGGATTCACCAATTGGGTATAATCGGTTGACGGCTGGGTTTGTTTATTGGACACACAGGCTCCAAATGCCACTAAAGAAATGAATAGCGCGAGAACAGGTGTTTTCATACTTAAGAGGTTTTTCATTATTACTTTGTTACAAAAATACACATTATAATAATATGAACAACCTTATTATAAAAAACACTTAGCTTTAATTCATTATTTTTTCGTATTTAAATAGTAAAGAAGGGATTCTTTCACCTTTTCATCCGAAGTTACAATCAAAAATTCACCGCCTCTTTTATCATACAGAAAGCAATAGGTCTTATAAAGAGCTATACCTGCTATCTCCTCCCAAGGGAATGTCTGTTTCAGTTCCGCCTTATCATATGTCAGCCCTTCCGGAGTTATTTCTACCCAAGTCTGCCCCGCAATACTCCGCTTATAAATCTTATTTAGTCTGACAGGCAGCATAATCAAGATATAAATAAGACACAAGAACCAAATCAGCAGCGGACTGAACAGGCTTTGCTCTTCGGGAACAATATAGTGCCCTGTACACAGTGCAATACAAATATAAATGATGAACAACAAAGAGAAACTGAAATGACGGATGTCCCACAATTTATACAAAGCATACTTTTTCAGGCTGATATTATAATCACAAACCACGACACCTGGTTCCCGTGTCAGTTTGCTTTTCGGTATGCTGAAGATACGCAATATCTGGATTCCCCGTTTCACGCCATACCCGAATAATAAAACCATCACACCAAGATTTATCAAGATCCACCACCACAATGATTCGTTTGCCAAAGCCGGTTGCCCGACAAGCACCATTGATGCAAAAGTGATACCCGCCACCAATAACAACATACTACAAATTACAGTTAAAATCCATCCTTTTGTTTTCATAATAACCTTTTTATTTTATTCCATGACGGGAAACAAAGATAAAAGATTATAGCTAGATAACAAATAAAGAGCCGTCGAATTTAAATTATTGTTTGGTTAGGAACTTAGATTTTTTTCGTATGTTTGTCGCAAATATTAATGAAAAACACATTTCTATCTATGAAAAAGAGTGATATTCTGTTCTTTTTGTTTGTAATAGCATTGTTTCTACCCTTTTTTATTAGCGATACCATTTATGAATGGTACAAATCTTTCAATGCAATCCATGGTATGGTCATGAGTTTTGTGAAGTTCGCCATTCTAGCTACTTTGGGAGAAATGCTTGGGCTTCGCATCAGCACAGGAGTGTATCACAACAAGACCTTCGGTATTATCCCACGCATGGTAATCTGGGGGGTACTGGGTATGGGTATCAATATGGCTATGATTATTTTTTCAAAAGGCACTCCCATTTTCTTGGAATATATGGGTCTGGAATATGCCTCCACATTGATGAACGGGGATTTCTGTCTTGCCAAATTTCTGGTTGCACTGGCTATTTCCGTTACAATGAACTCTATATTCGCTCCTGTATTCATGACATTACATAAAATAACAGACACTCATATCGGGAATTGTGGCGGCTCTATCAAAGCGCTTTCCACCCCTATTCCCATGACACGTATTTTCACCGGATTGAATTGGGCGGTACTTTGGAGCTTTGTATTCAAAAAGACCATCCCTTTGTTCTGGTATCCGGCCCACACCATCACTTTCCTGCTTCCTCCGGACATGCGGGTATTATTTGCCGCCATTCTAGGGGTGGTACTGGGAGTATTACTAGCTATCGCTGCTAAAAAGAAATAACAATCTTCATGTATAATGAATACCAGCCTTCCCTGCTTTTAGCCCCCTATATTGACAAATACTGGGAATTTAAAGGCAATCCGGACTATGGGATGAAAATCAACATATTGCCGGACGGTTGCACCGATTTTATCTTCACCCTTGGCGAAGTAGCTGACATAGCGGAACAAGAAAGTCTTATAATGCAACCCTACCGTTCTTATTTTGTAGGTCCCATGAGCCGATACTCCACCCTAATAACCTATGCGAAAAGCATCCATATGTTTGGTATCCGTTTTCTGCCTTGCGGTTTATTCCGCTTCATGCAATTACCATTGGAAGAACTTGGGAATCAAAGAATCAGCACTTTTGAGTCAGGAGGTATCTTCAACGACTCGCTAGCAGAAAGATTATGTGAACAACCGTACATACAGGACAAAATCAGACTGATAGAATCTTTTCTCACCCAAGCCTTATGTACTAACAACAAGATAGAAAAACAGATATCATATGCAGTAGATTGCATTAACCTTTCCAAAGGCCAACTGCCTATCCGTTCTTTAGTAGAAAATGTATGCTTGTGCCAAAGACACTTCGAGCGCAAGTTCAAACATCAGACCGGATATTCCCCTAAGGAATACAGCCGGATTATCAAATTCAAGAATGCAGTGGATTTACTGCGTTCCACCTCTTCCAACCAACTCTTCTCTGTTGCCATTGAGGCCGGATACTATGACACAGCCCATTTGAGCAAGGAAATAAAAGCCTTATCAGGCAATACACCCGGTTCCTTTTTATCCTTACCGGTTACGGAAGAAACCACATTAACATATCTGAAACTATAAAAGTCGTTTTTTTACAACGAAGCCATCCTGGCGTTTCTTACTTTTGTACCGTATCAAAAACTAAAAAGAAACCATGGAATCACTTAAAGAAAAAGCAAAAGCTTTGCTTCAACAATGTGAAGTAGTCACACTAACTTCCATCAATAAAGAAGGGTATCCCCGGCCGGTTCCCTTGAGTAAAATCAAAACGGAAGGATTAACAACCATCTGGTTTGCAACAGGAAACAGTTCGGCAAAGACAAAGGATTTCCGCTCTAATCCGAAAGCCGGCATATGTTTCTACAAAGAGGGAAACAGCGTGGCCATGACCGGAGAAGTGGAAGTTGTATCAGACACTGGCACCAAGAAAGAGTTATGGCAAGACTGGTTTATCCATCATTTTCCTAAAGGACCGGAAGACCCCGAATATATCCTGCTGAAGTTCCGGGGAAACCATGCCACCATTTGGATTGACGGCCAGTTTGTTCACAGAAAAGTCTAAGTTTCCACCTCTTATCCTTGAATTTTTTCACATTTTATTTTTCATACACGTCTGTCATCCTTGAAACATCTTATTATATATGGATGTTTTAAGAATGACAGACAGGCATGAAAGGAATTCAAGACATCAGCTCCAGACCATCCGTCTACAAAATTCATCTCTTCCCTACCCTACCTTTCCAATACTTTCCCTACCTTTGTGCCATAAGTACGTATGACAAATACCAATATGGAACAACAACAATCATCTTATAAAGAAAAAGAACGTATAGACCTTCGCGAGCCGCGACGCTTCAAAGTTACTATTTTCAATGACGACTTTACTACAATGGAATTTGTTGTAAAGATATTAACTACCGTTTTTTTCAAATCAACGATGGAAGCAGAAGCTTTGATGATGCAAGTACACAAAAGTGAATCGGCCGTAATAGGCATCTATACGTATGATATCGCCCGGTCAAAAGTACAAAAAGCCACCCGTATGGCTCGTGAAGAGGGTTTCCCTCTCCGACTCACGGTTACACCGGAAGAAGAATAAAAAATCAAGAATAAGATATGGATATACCAAATACCGATTCGGTGAACTACGCTTTCGCTTCTGCGCAGAGCCAAGCGATGCAATATCGGCATGAATTTATCACGCCCGAACACTTATTGAGCGCATTGCTGGAACAAGTTCCTTTTCAAAAAGCATTGGCAGAGTGTTTTTGTACCCCGGAAGAACTGTCCCAGTCCATTTCCGAATATCTGTCGAAAAAAGTGGAACGAGTTCCTCAAGAAATAGAATATGAGTTGGAAATTTCAGGTCAACTCTCCGAGATGCTGCAATATGCCTATATGACAATCAGCCATTCAAGCGCAGAAGAAATGGATGTTCCTCATCTGGTACAAGGAATGCTTCAACTGGAAGATTCATGGGCCGGCTATCTGCTAAAAGAAACAGTGGGAGAAGATATGCCGGAGTTTCTCAGCTCCCTCATTTCAAATTACGAGCACATGAATCAGTTTCAAGAGGAAACTTCCTCTGAGCAAGAGAAAAGCGAACCTTGGCGCAACTACGTCACCTGCCTCAATGAAGGTCTGCAAGACCGGAATCCGCTGATAGGCCGGAATGTGGAATTGGAACGCACCATTCAAGTTCTCTGCCGCAAAGAAAAGAACAACCCTCTGCACGTGGGTGAACCGGGAGTGGGAAAAACCGCACTGGTCTACGGACTGGCTGCACGTATAGAAGCAGGCAATGTTCCCGAACGCCTCACAGGCTGTCGTATCTACGAACTGGATTTAGGCAACTTATTGGCCGGTACACAATATCGGGGTGAATTCGAGAAAAGGCTGAAAGCCATTATGGAAGGAATACGGAAAGAAGGACACGCCATTGTATATATAGATGAAATACATAACCTGATAGGCGCCGGACGGACGGGAGACGGTTCGATGGATGCCTCTAATATGCTCAAGCCTTATTTGGAAGGAGGAGAGATCCGGTTTATCGGTTCCACTACTTACGAAGAATTCAACCGCTATTTTTCACGTAGCAGAGGATTGGTACGGCGTTTCCAACAGATTGACATACAGGAACCCGGAATCGAAGAAACTATCCACATAGTGGAAGGATTAAAAGAAAGGTACGAAACGTTCCATGGAATAGTTTATGAAGAAGGAGTGATAGCATATGCCGTCACAGCTGCCGCACGGTATATCAGCGACCGTTTTTTGCCCGACAAGGCCATCGACCTGGTGGACGAAGCCGGGGCTTATCGTGAAATCCACCCCACAGATACAGAAACACAAACGGTGGACAAAGCATTGATAACCGATATACTGGCACGTATCTGTAAAGTGGATGTACTCGCCATGAAGGAAGAGGACAATGCCACATTAGAAACCTTGCATGAACGCATCAGTGCAAAGATATACGGTCAGGAAGAAGCTGTCTGCCAAGTGGTGGAAGCCGTACAAATGGCCAAAGCCGGGCTACTGGACGAAAACAAACCACTGGCCAGCCTTCTCTTCGTTGGCCCCACCGGAGTAGGAAAGACGGAAGTGGCCAAAGTATTGGCCTCCGAACTAGGTATAGCCCTGCAACGCTTTGACATGAGCGAATATACGGAAAAGCATACAGTGGCCAAACTCATCGGCTCACCTGCCGGATATATAGGTTATGAAGACGGCGGACTGCTGACAGATGCTATCCGCAAAACTCCCAACTGTGTGTTACTGCTTGACGAAATAGAAAAAGCGCATCCTGATATATTCAATATCCTGCTGCAAGTCATGGACTATGCCGTACTGACGGATAACAAAGGACGGAAAGCGGACTGCCGCCATGTTATACTTATCATGACCTCCAATGCCGGAGCACAATTCGCGCACCAAGCTTCTATAGGTTTCAGCGGACAAATTACTGCCGGAGAGGCAATGTTGAAACAGGTTAAGAAAACTTTCAAACCTGAATTCATCAACCGGTTGTCTGCAACAGTCGTCTTCCATGATATGGATTACGGAATGGCTTCTCTCATCCTGAACAAAAAACTCAACGAACTGAAAAACAAACTGTCTGCACGTCATGTAGGAATGGAACTCAGCCCGGAAGCCTATAAGCATCTGCTGAAACTAGGTTTCACCAAAGAATATGGTGCCAGGGAAATGGACAGGGTAATTACTTCGCAGCTGAAGCCACTGCTTATGCGTGAAATCCTATTCGGAACATTAAAAACAGGAGGTAAAGTAAGAGTGACAGCAGGAAACGGAGAATTGAGCTTGCAAGTACTCAAAGAGTAATACCTTTAAATGAATCGGCAACTTCTCCGCAGAGGCAGAGATACGGAGAAGTTCCTACAGAAGATATTATATGAATCCAATAAATAAAAAACAATATGGTCTTTCAACTAACTCAAAAACTTGTTTTTCCCGACCCTCACTATGGCGAACCGGACGGACTATTGGCAGTGGGCGGCGACCTCTCCGTAGACCGTCTCCTCCTTGCCTATTCCAATGGCATATTCCCTTGGTATGCTTTCCGTGAAAAACAGATACAATGGTGGTGTCCCCTGAAACGGTTTGTGATTTTCCCTAACGAGATTCACATTTCTCACTCCATGCGTACTTTTATGAACAAAGAACAATATGGAGTCAGTTTTAACCAGGCATTCCATGAAGTGATTCAAACCTGCGGCAATCTGCGGATGGAAGAAACGGGAGCATGGTTGGGCAAAGATATCATGAAAGCCTACATCCGCCTGCATGAGCAAGGTTTCGCGACCAGCGTGGAAGTATGGGAAGAATCTTGTCTGGTCGGCGGACTCTATGGAGTCACTTTGGGAAAGTGTTTTTTCGGCGAAAGCATGTTTTCTCTAGTTCCCAATGCATCGAAACTGGCGCTTATCTATCTGGCACAAACATTTCAGGAGTTGGGAGGAACCTTAATTGATTGTCAGTTTGAAACCCCACACTTAAAGTCAATGGGTGGAAGGTATATAGACTATGAGGAGTATATGAGGTATGTGCAGGAACCTTTTGAATCTCTGTAAAGTCTTTGTTTACCGATTTTGATTATCAAATCATCAGTCAAAAATAAAATATAGGATACAAAGCTGAGATTATCAAATATATTTGCTAGCTTTGTTTTCGACATTACAAACAGAGCTATTTACCCAACTCAAAAACAAACATGAAAAAGATATTCTACTGTTTTTTACTACTTACCTTCTTTGTCTTGTCTTGCTCCAAAGAAGAGGCCGATATGGATGGTAGCCAAAATAAAGAAACAGAAAATAAAGAGATCAAAATTATATTAGAAGCAGAAACAAGTTCTCAAAACATATTTGCTCCTATTGTATTCTACCAATCTTTTGATTTTGGTAAAGATGCACCTTGTCTAAGCGAAGTGTATGATTCCATAGTGTGGAAATCATCTCATTCCCCAAATAGCTTTAAAGTATTCAGTCATTCAAATTATGCCAGATATGTGGAAACAACATTTTTCAAATGGGCACATGTTTATTATTCACCCGGCACATACAAGACTTATCTGCTAGGTTACAAAAACAATGAAATAATCTATAGTAGTGATACAATATCCATTGATATCACAAATAAAAAAGATTTCCTTGCTTTCAATTGGAAAGACGTAACCGACTCCGATTTTACCACAGGCTATGCAAATAATCTGGACGGATATTATCTGAGTACGCAAACCCATATCCATCAAGGTGTCCCATCTGTTATGCTGTATGCCAAAAGTGAGAAATATGAAAAAGGGGGATCTATGAAAAGCAAACAAATACTGTATAACTACATAAATTCATTTTTCTCACTCCCTAATTATACCGCAACCTCAGACGAGTCTTTGAGAAAAGAATTCAGCACTATATTTTCATTTCAAGAGGAGAATGCCATTCCACTAAACATTTGGCTTACCCCCAAAGCTAAAATTGTACTCCTCAGAAAAGATTTCAAGGGATTAGAGAGCGAATACAAAATTTATGCCGAACCAGGAGATTTGATTTAACCTGCAAAACACAATTGTTTAACTAATGAAACATCAACTCTGTATATAGCTACATTCAACGAATAGCACTACCAATCCAAACTATTTGGCTATTTTGACGGATCTTAAATAAGATTTGTTACAGAGTTTTATACCCTTATTATTAATCCACACAGATTGTGCACCATCCCTAAACCGATAAGTGCATAAGCATGGTTATACATTAAGTTAAACAATGAATTATACATATAAACAAATATGGCTCATCAACCTTCCTGTAATGATGAGCGTTTTAATGGAGCAATTAATCAACATTACCGATGCCGTCTTTCTGGGCCATGTCGGTGAAGTGGAACTTGGCGCATCTGCCTTGGCAGGAATATATTATCTGGCAACTTATATGCTAGGCTTCGGTTTCAGCATAGGACTACAAGTCATGATTGCCCGCAGGAATGGAGAACAGAACTATGCAGAAACAGGACGTACCTTCTTTCAAGGACTATTTTTCCTTTCCGGACTAGCACTCTCTTTATGTTTGTTGATACAGGGCCTTTCCCCCTTCCTCTTGAAACAATTAATTACCTCACCGGAAATCCATCAGGTTGTAACGGACTATCTGGACTGGCGCAGTTTCGGACTTTTATTTTCATTTCCCTTTCTGGCACTCCGGGCTTTCTTTGTGGGAATAATAAAGACCAGGTCCTTATCTTGGGCCGCAATAGCAGCCGTACTTATCAACATCCCTTTCAATTACCTGTTAATATTTACCTTAAAATTTGGGATAGCAGGATCGGCAATAGCCTCAACGCTAGCAGAAATGGGATCGTTAATCATTCTCCTTATCCATATGTGGAGAAAGATTGATAAAAACAAGTATGGACTGCAACCGATATTTGATGGAAAGCTATTGAAAAGACTGTTTTACCTGTCCGTATGGAGCATGCTGCATTCTTTTATCAGTATGGCGCCGTGGTTCCTGTTCTTCATCGCCATCGAACATTTAGGAAAGATGGAACTGGCCGTTTCCAACATTACCCGCAGCGTTTCCACCCTCTTTTTTGTGATTGTCAGTTCTTTAGGAGCCACCAACGGTTCCTTGGTTAGCAATCTTTTAGGAGCCGGACAACAAAAAGGTGTTTTTCCTATCTGCCACAAAATCATCAAAATGGGATATGCCATCGGTTTTCCGCTGGTAGGAGTCGCATTGTTTTGTGATTATTGGATTATCGGATTTTACACCAACAACGAAACACTGGTGCAACACACTGTCCCCCCTTTCATCGTCATGCTGTTCAATTATATATTCGCAGTACCCGGATATGTCTACATCAGTGCCGTCACCGGAACCGGAAAGACAAAAATTGCCTTTATCTTCCAAGTGGTTACCATTATGGTATATCTTCTTTATCTTTACTGGCTGAGCCACTGTGTACATGCACCTTTAGCGGTATATATGACAACCGAATATCTGTTTGTCATCATGTTGGGAATACAATCTGTCATTTACTTGAAAAGGAAACATTACTAAGTTCCTTGTTACCCCCTTTCTCCCGATTCATTCCGGCAATAAATAGTTATTTATAACTATCTTCAGTTTGAAAGCTTTTCTCTACTTTTGCAAACCAACTATAAAAGACAGCGTATGAATATTTTCGACATTGCCAAACAGAATCAGGAAAAAGCCTGGCAAGTTATCAAAAACACGAACATCATCCAGATATGGGAAGATGCCGGTGCAAAAATTAATCTGGTAGGTTCACTCAGAACAGGGCTGCTGATGAAACATAGGGACATTGATTTCCATATTTATTCATCACCCTTAAACCTGACGGACAGCTTTCAGGCAATGGCCAGACTAGCTGAGAATCCGTCCATCAAAAGAATAGAATGCGCTAATCTGCTGCATACTGCCGAAGCCTGTATCGAATGGCATGCATGGTATCAAAATGAAGAAAATGAACTTTGGCAGATGGATATGATTCACATCCGGGAAGGTTCACGTTATGACGGTTATTTTGAAAAGGTAGCCCAACGCATTTCGGAAATTATGACCGATGAAATACGGGAAACTATTCTAAGATTAAAATATGAAACACCGGAAACCGAGAAAATCATCGGAGTGGAGTATTATCAGGCAGTCATCCGGGATGGGGTGCGGGATTATAGCGGATTTAAGGAGTGGAGAAAGCAACATCCTGTTACAGGAGTAGTAGAATGGATGCCTTGACCCGATGAAATCGGGCATCAGCTTAACAGCCCCGACTCCTGTCCTAGGCGTATTGCCTCCAAAGAGTTTTGTACTCCCAGCTTACGCAACAGATTTTGCCGGTGAATATGGACGGTATGAATACTGATACATAATTTACCGGCAATTTCTTTGCTTAAGAATCCTCGTTGTATGAGGCGTAATATCTCCATTTCACGTCCGGTAAGACCGAAAGCCGGATTCATTATCACCACACCGGGTGAAAACATTTCTCCATTTCTCAGATTCAGCACAGTACATTCCACCTGTTCTGATTCTTTCTGACCGGGAGCCATACTCATATTCCCTATAATGAGCCATGCTTTTCCGTCATGGCTCTGTTCCAAAACTTGATGCCTGCTTGTTACACGCACATAGTTGCCACGAGCATTGAGTATACGGAAACTATACACATTACAATAGTCATTCCGATGTTCAAAAGGCTGGTTATAAATGAACTTCCCCAGCCTGACTTGCAAGTCTTCCAATTGGGAACGATCATGCGGATGAATACGTGACTCCAGATAATCACCCTGTTTTTCCAATGTTTCTATCTTGTGCCTGTCATACCCCAACCAATCGACAAAACCCGTAGAAGCATACGCATAACATCCTTTATATACATCCACCACGAAAGAACAGCCGCCATTGATTCTGGACAACTTCTGGAGCATGGATTTATCCCGTTCCCATACTGCATAATCCATGTTTTTGCAAGACAAATGTTGCTTTGCCCACAATTCCTCACGGGTGACATTTGTTACACTCATATTCTTACTCTTTATCAAAGTGGTACTTCAAGAAGATAGATCTTATCAGCCTACTCACTTACTTTTTTCAAAGTAAAACAGTCTATATCTGGAGCCCAGCAAAATGAGCTTCCCATACGTATCTTATTATTCCCTGCTTTCAAATGCACCGGAACAGTAATCGAAGCTATCTTTTGAGTCTCATCCGCCGACAGCGAATCAAGAAGAATCCTTTTTTCGTTATTCACACAGACTTCCAGCTTACGGTCTGCTTTAGGCACATAGCGGATAGTCATTTCATATTCACCGCCCTGCTCGCTGTACACCTCTTTCCATTCTGCAAAATTCTCTTTCCGCCCTCCCAGATAACTTACCTTCATGCCTCCGGATGCTTCATGTAACGGAGCATATACGATGCTTTTCGGAGTCTTTCCCAAATCATTGAAACAAGGCAGATAAGCCCATTCCGCTTCATAAACAGTCGCTTCCAATCTCTTCTCGGACTCCATACGTAAAATCAGCACACTATGGGGAGGTAATTCTCGATTCAGAACACCCCCTTTTATCTCCGGTAAATCCTGCTGTTTCACCAGATCGCGTGCCTTAACCTTTCCTCCTAATTCCAAAATATTCATCGGAACTGTAAAGCTACAAATCGTATCCGAAGGATTGTATAAAGCAACCGCACGTACGTTACCACGCTTTCGTTCTATATCCTTCACCAACACATACCCTTCATTTTCATGCTGAACTACGTATGCCTGCAATCCTAAAGGGTCTTGGTTCAAAGCTATCAGTTCTTTATTTTTCAACAGTTTTAATGACGTTTCCGGAATGGTTGTCAGATCACATCCTATCAACAAAGGTGAACTCATGATACACCACATTCCAAAATGTACCTCTTCCTCTTCAGGTTTTAGCCCTCGACCTATCTCCAACATATCCATATCATTATAATGACCTTCTCCCGCATAGGCAGACAGATAAAGATTTTTATCGATGATATATTTTACTGATCCCCACTCCGGGCGGATATCCGCACTGATTCGCCATGAACGAGCAAGGTTTCTAGCCCAAGTACCCGGGAAAGCCCATCGACAGATATTAATAGAAACATGTCCGCAACCCAGATTATCTATAGCCTGGCGTATTTCGGTATATCGTTTTTCTTCTTCCAGATTCAATTCCTGACCGGCTCCGCAATAATCAATCTTGATAAAATCAAATCTCCACTCTTTAAAATACAACGTGGCATCCTGAAATTCATGTCCGTACAAACCGGAACCTATGCCGTTCATATCTTTATCCCAGATGGAACCGCAAGTATTGCTTCCCGCATCCGAATAAATGCCGGCTTTCAATCCTAAAGAATGAATATGATCCGCCACTCCCTTCAATCCATTCGGGAAACGCTCGGAATGTGTTTGCATCACTCCTTTTTCATCCCGCCATCCAAAAAAACCGTCATCTACATTCACATAGGAATAGCCTACTTCTTTCAGTCCTTTTTGCACCATAGCATCTGCTTGCCTTATTATTAAGGTGTCATTGATATGAACCCGATAGGTATTCCATGAGCTCCACCCCATAATAGGAGATTCAAAAACAGTCGTATTTTGGGCGAATACGCCGGAACATAGACCGAAAGCTAAAGTCAAAAACAAATTTCTCATATTCATTAATTCTCATTTTTTACTTAAAGAAATCATCAAGAAGGTATATCTTATGATCCTAATGGTTAACAGGAAAATAAAATCAGTTTTATCATGTAGGGAGCAAAGATAACGAAAAACTCTTACCTCCCTATATACTTTCACAAAAAATATTCGGCTGGTAGGATGTTAGCATTATAATCCGAGAATAGAATTTGACCCATAAAATAGGGTACCCGTATTTGTTCTGGCTTTATCTCTAAAAAAACAGAAAGCCACTAATTATTAGCGGCTTATCCTTTACAGTGTCGGAATGAGGCGAGCTATTGACACATTTTGCTTCCACTAATAGGCTGATTAATAATATGGATAATCTCTCTTTTTTCATACTTCTGTCCCGATTACGTCCCAGTATTTAGGCGTAAAAAGGTCTAGCCTTTAATTCTATCATAACTACAATATTATTTATTCATTAATACTTGAATTAGCCTCTCTTTTTCTTTGAGTAACTGTTTCAGATGCTCTATTTCTTTATCTTTGTCTGCTATAACTCCAGCGGTAGCATTACCATATATAGAGGCTGCACTCCCATCGCCAACGACTGATTGGTTGAGCTGACAATTTTCATCATCAAACCAATATGAAATGGGTATATTTAATATTTTAGATATTGCCTCCAATTTAGCGGCATCAATACTTTCTTGGGATTTCCATTTAGTTATAGTAACCGCAGTTACCCCCATTCTATCAGCAAAATCCTTTTGAATAATTCTTTTTTTTCTAAATAATTCATCTAATTGATTTCCAAAGTGTTTCATATTTATAATTAAAATGATAGGAAATTAATTATTAAAGCGTTTGGAAATTAATTTCCTTAAATTTATATTTGCATTATAAATCTACAAAACAATATTCAATATTTAATTAAATATGGAAGAAAAAAAGAAGAAAAAAACAATGGATGGCATGGCATTACGAACCTATTTGCGCAGTTTACCAGTATGTGAATCATCTGAGATGGCTAAAAGGCTCGCTGATGAATGCAAGGTGCCGATTTATACGTTTAATAATTGGCGGAGTGGTTGGGTACGAATACCTGAACTAGCGAAGGATAAGATAGAAGAAGTGGCTGGAGTGAAAATATTTGAGCGTGAATAACTTGTAGTAGAAATTAATAAATGTGATAAACTTAAATTGTGAATGATATGAAAGTAATACTATTAGTAGGAGCTCCTCGGTGTGGAAAAACTCAGTTGGCACTTCAAATGTGCGAAAACAAGCGTAGTGTTTTTTATGATGTCAGATCATCAAGTCTTAAAAGTTTCTTGGAACATATTGATACAAATGTTGATGTAATGGTGTTTGATGACATCCCGGAATGGCAGTTACAGTATTACGAGGCGTTGGTCAGAGGGGATTATTTCCAAGGTGATTTTACTGTTGTTCTGACAACAAATTATTTTCCGGAATGGGTGACAAAATATCCTGATGTATTGGTGTTGGACGAGATTGGTATAAAGAAGAATGGATCGTCTGTTATTGCTAAAGTAAGAAATTATGAAAAGTGCTAAAATAGAAATGAATAAAGGATTGCTTGAGGCATGGCTTGAAGCAGTCCACGAGAACGGTCTTCCTGTCAATATTCAAACAGGAAGGGAATACAATGATTGTAATGGTGACCGGACAGTGGAGGTGCTTATGGAGTATGACGAAAGTGACAAGATGCTTGTTATGGGGGCTTTGAATGCTACGATTAATGAGTGGGCTGGTCTAGTTTGATTCGAAACAGATAAATTATGAATAATGACAGACAGAAGATATTAACTGATTATATTTCTTACTTATTCGCAACAGGCAGGACTTATGATACTGTCGGGAAATATATCAAGCATGTCACGGATTTTTTAGAAATGACCAAAGAAGTGAACCGCCGTGGTTATTTGAATTACAAGCGTGAAAATGCAGATGTCATGGTGCGTCATTCATTAATGTGCTCAGCTATATGCGATCTATTATCCTTTCTCAACATCGGATATGGAAAAAGGGAAAAGACGGTGAAACCTTTGGAAAAACTTGATGTCATTTCGGAGAAGAACAAGAAACAACTTCATGATTTCATTATATGGCTGACTGACAACAATGATTACTCTTCTCATACAGTTGATGTATATTACACATCCATAAAGAAGTATTTCGAATACGCCAATGAGGTAAACATGGATAATTGCAGGAGGTTTATAAAAAGTCTTGAAGAAGAAAAATTATCTCCCGCTACCATCCGGTTGCGGATTACAGCAATCGAAAGATTTTCTAAATGGCTGAAGAAGCCTATAGAACTGAAGCGTCCTAAAATAAAGCGCAAGCTTGATGTGAACAATGTGCCGACCGAAGAGGAATATAACCGGCTGTTGGAATATCTCAAGGGAAAAAACAATAAGGATTACTACTTTTTTATCAAGGTATTGGGTACAACGGGCGCCCGTCTGTCGGAATTTCAACGATTTACATGGGAGGATATAATTAGTGGTGAGGTTACATTGAAAGGTAAAGGTAACAAGTACAGACGTTTTTTCTTCCAAAAGCAATTGCAGCAGGAAGCGAAGGTTTACGCTAAGGAATATGGTAAGACCGGGATTTTTGCGGTAGGGAGATTCGGCCCGATCACACAGCGTGGCTTTTCCCAGCACTTGAAAGCATGGGGGAAACATTGCGGCATTGATTTAAAGAAGATGCACGCGCATGCCTTCCGACATTTTTTCGCTAAAATGTTCCTGAAAAAAAACAAAGATGTTATTCAACTGGCCGATCTTCTCGGTCATGGAAGTGTAGACACAACAAGAATTTATTTACAGAAAAGTTATGACGAACAAAAAAAAGATTTTAATCGAAACGTTACATGGTAGTGTTGCGCAGCTCAATGAACTGTCATCCATGACCGAAGGGGTAGACATCTATGACAATACCGGGCATGTTGACACCGATTTCTTGATCGAAGCGATATCTTGCGTCAGTGCCTTCATGGACGCAAGCAACATAGTTGTAGAAAAAATATCTTCACTGTTAGCGCCGGATGTTCCGATAGCTGAAAAGAAAAAGCAGGCTGACGAAGGCAAAAAATGGAGTGTGGAAGAGATATTGAAACATTGTACTCTTGAGGACGGTGTTCTGAAACTTCCTCAAGTTCAATTTAACAAAAAGTCTTATGCTGAAGCAAAGAAGTGGATAGAAGAAGCCGGAGGCTCATGGCAAGGTGGGAAGATACAGGGTTTCACATTTCCGTTTAATCCGGAACGTGTGTTTCCCATTTTGAAAGAAGGTAAGCGGTGTAACCTTCAACAGGAATACCAGTTTTTTGAGACTCCGGCCGATGTTGCCGACTGGCTGGTTATGCTTGCCGGAGGGATACATGAGGATGATACGGTACTGGAGCCGAGTGCCGGGCGTGGCGCGCTTATTAAAGCAATCCACCGAGCTTGTCCTTCTGTAATGGTTGAATGTTATGAACTGATGCCAGAAAACAGAGAATTTCTTCACACCCTTAACAACGTAATATTGCTTGATGAAGATTTTACCAAATACAGTGTAGGTAGTTACACTAAGATTATTGCAAATCCTCCGTTTTCCGGTAATCAGGATATAGAGCATGTCAGGCTTATGTATGAACGCTTGGAAGAAGGCGGCACGCTTGCAGCAATAACCAGCCAACACTGGAAATTCGCTTCGGAAAAGAAATGTATTGATTTCCGCAACTGGCTGAAAGAAGTACATGGAGAAGTGTTTGAAATCAGCGCAGGCGAGTTTAAAGAGAGTGGCACTTCTATTAGTACAATGGCGGTAGTTATAAAAAATAATTCAAAATGAATTAGATATGAGTAAAAAAAGAACAATGCAAATAGACGCAATTGAGGAAGTAAAAGGAACTCAATTCATGCAATGCAAACTGTATATAGATGGCAATGCGAGTGTTATTCTTATGAATAAAATCGATTATGAAAGGCTGAAAGAAGAAGGAATCTTCATAAGAGATGGCAAAAGTCAAGATTCAGCCGGAGTGTTGAATACAACCAATACTTTCATTGAAAAAAATTAATACTCAAAAAATTTAAAAATGAATGGAATCCACCTGTGTGAAAGATGTAAATATTGCACGCATTCACCCAATTTATTTCAGCCATATTATTGGTGTTCGTGGTATGGGAAAGAAGTAAAAACACCGATTAACAGATGTGATAAAATAACCCTCAAAACGGAACAGATATGAGTTACATAGATAGCACAAGAAAATCGTATTCATCTCCATACGAGATAACGGTCTGTATGACCAAAGAGGAATGTAAGATATTGCTTCCGTTCTTTCAGAAAGCATATAAGAGTGTAAAATCAAAATACGAAAAGTATAATGATATTCACAATGGAGGGGAGGCTACGGAAAGAGAAGAAAATCTTCTTATGAAATACTCTGAGCAGTTGGAAAGACTGGAGAGTGTTTTATCATCTATTGATGAAATTTTAAAATAAGAAAATTATGAGTAAATATAAGATTATGAATTCCAAGAATAAACAAACTGAAATAAAGGCTTTTCTCTCCTTTATACTGGAACAAAGTAAGGAGACCGGTTTACATGTTTCCTGTACAATAATGTCAGAAGAGGATACTGGGGAGGGTTATGAGATATTTGCCGGACATGTTTCCAGTTGTAAGGGGGCAAGACTACATAGGCTGCTTTATGGTGCAATAGCTGTGAATGAGAACTTTCGGAAGGCGGTGACGTCCGCTCTGCTGGAGTACGAAAGGACTAAAACAGTGAACCGGGACAAGATGTCAATGAATTGAAAGGTGCAAAGTGTTCCGGGAACATCATCATTTCCGGTCCATTCCGGGTTGCTGCAATCCGGTAATTTTGTGTTGTCTTATGAAGTTGCGGCTTATTTATATAATTATTTGTTATGTATTTTAATGAAAACGAAATATTAAGGATAAAATCAGCGTCGGACGGCAGGTTGCTTGACGTTGTGCAGGATTTCCGGGAACTGAGAAAATCCGGCAAGGATTATGTTTGCGAATGCCCCAAGTGCAGAAGCGCGAAGAAATTCACGGTCAGCCCCGGCAAGAATCTGTTCAAGTGCTTCTCCTGCCAGATTGGCGGAGAGGGTGCCGTGTCGTATCTGATGAATATCGAAGGATACGGTTATACAGATGCGTTGGAATACCTTGCCAAGAAGTTCTGTGTGCTGCTGGACCCCCATCCGGACAAACCGGCTTGGAAACCGGTTCAGAAGATGAAGAAGGGAAGCAAGGCTGCCAAAGGGCTGGATACGGGTTCTTATTGCGCCCGAATGCTGGCCGCCTCGGGACTGACTTTCGAGGATGTGACCGCCAGTGTGTACAAGACCGATGATACGAAATCCGTGTTCCAATGCCGTACTTTCAAACCGGGAACGATTGATGAGCGGGGAATGCTGACGGCCAAGGGGGATGATGTCATCATAGAATATTATGATCTGGACGGCCTTCCTGTCCGTTATGTCCAGAAGGATAACAAGCGCAGGGCGGCCGGGGAGATGAAGGAATACTACCGCATTCGTTGGCAGTTCCCAGAAATGCATTTGGACAAGGATGGGAAGCCTTTCAAATACAAATCACCGCGGGGGTCCGGTACTCCTATATATATTCCGGAAAAGATACGCACCGCCTTCAAGAGCGGTACGAGGATAGACCGCCTGTATATCCAGGAAGGCGAGAAGAAAGCGGAGAAGGCGTGCAAGCATGGCATCCCGTCCATTGCCGTGTCAGGGATACAGAATCTGGGAAATAATGGCTCGCTACCGGAGGATTTCGTCAGGATTGTCACCGGTTGCCAGGTCAGGGAGGTGGCATTTGTTTTTGATTCGGACTGGGATGATATCTCAAGTAATATCAAGATAAACGATCCGGTTGAGAAACGTCCCAGGAACTTTTATTCCGCTGCTAGGAATTTCAAGGAGTATATGCGTAGTCTGAAGAACCGTGACATCTATCTGGAAATATTTGTAGGGCATATCCGCAAAAATGATGCAGGGGACAAGGGGCTTGATGACCTGCTGGCCAATACTCTTTTGGGAAAAGAGGACGAGCTGGCCGCGGATTTTGATTATGCCTGTAATGATAAGAAGGGTTCCGGCCAGTATGTAGAGATGTTTAAAATTACCGGTTTCACTGACCACAGGCTGATGGAGCTTTGGTGTCTTCACTCCCATGAGGCGTTTGCAGAGCGCCACAAGGATCTGCTGAAGAATCTTCCGGAATTCCTTTTCAACCGTTACCGCTGGAAATTCGATGAGGATGGCAAGGTCGTATCGGCTCAGCCCTTTGACGCGGACGAGCAGTTCTGGCGTGTGGTCAAGAGGAATGAGGGGAAAGATAACGAAAGATCGGATTATGAGTTTTGTTACGTGAATTCCCAGAACTTTTTACAGAACCGTGGTTTTGGGCGCCTGAGAAGACAGGACAAGAGTTTCTTGTTCATCCATCTGGAACCTCCTTTGGTTAGGTCCTTGGAGGCGAGCGACGTCCGGGATTACCTGTTCCAGTTCGCCAAGCATAATTGCTGCGTGGGAGTGAACGAGATGCTGATCAAGGGGGTGTCGCAGTATGTGGGACCGGACAAGCTATCACTGCTGGAGTACATACAGCCCGATTTCATTAAGCCTTCCCGAGACGGCCAGTATTTCTATTTCGATAAATCGTGCTGGCTGGTCACCCGTGACAGCGTAAAGGAAATGGGCTATGAAAATATCTCACATCATATCTGGGAGGAGCAGAGACGTGACTATCCGGCCAAATATCTGGGAAAACAGCTTGTCACCTTCAGGAAGGACGCTGATACGTATTCCTATGAGCTGACCGAAGACGGACACCGCTGCCATTATCTGCAATTCCTGATCAATGCCAGCAATTTCACATGGAGGAAGAAAAGCGGCGAGGTGACTCCCGAGGAGGAGAACGAGAACCATATCCATCTGCTTTCCAAACTGTGCGCCATCGGGTACATGCTGATGGAAGCGAAGGATTCCAATGTGGCGCGTGCGGTGATCGGTATGGATGGAAAGCAGTCGGAGGTCGGCGAGTCAAACGGGCGTTCCGGAAAGTCCCTTATAGGGGAACTCATGAGGAACGTCATGCCTATAGCCTATATTCCCGGAAAGAACTCCGACATCTTCAAAGACCAGTTTGTATGGAATGACGTGATGGAGAAAACCAAGCTGGTGTTTATTGATGATGTGCTTCAGAACTTCAACTTCGAGTTTCTGTTTCCAAACATTACCGGGGATTGGAGTGTTAACTATAAGGGAGGGCGGCGTATCACGCTGTCGTTCTCGCAGTCTCCCAAAATCTATATTGCCACGAACCATGCCATCCGCGGAACCGGCTCCTCTTTCACGGATCGCCAGTGGCTGTTGGCCTTTTCCGATTTTTATAATGAAAGCCACAAACCGGTTGACGATTTCGGAGCGTTGTTCTTTACCGAGTGGGATTTTGACCAGTGGAACCTGTGCTGGAACCTGCTGGCCAACTGTATCCAACTGTATCTGACGTTCGGTGTGGTCCAAGCTCCTGGAGAACGGCTTGAGGAGCGCAAACTGCGGCAGGAGATCGGGGAAACCTTCATTTCCTGGGCTGACGAGTATTTCTCTGCACCGGAGCATATCGGTTGCCGCCTGGTGAAGAAGGAGCTGTTCGACGCCTTGTGCTTGTATGATCCGGCCCAGCGGAAATATAATACCCCTGCCTCATTCAAGAAAAAATTCGTCATGTATTGCAAATGGAAAGGTTTTGTGTTTAACCCCCAGAAATATGACAGCAAGACCGGACTCCCCTATCAGGTCGATAAGGACGGACGTCCTGTCGTGGATGACAAGTCCGGCGGAGTGGAGTATTTCACGGTCGGTACCGGCAAGGAGATCATACAACCGGGAGAAGATCCCTTGGATCCTGATCTTCCGGGAAATTTGAGACTGGACTACTGACATGGCACGAAGTTATCAGGAAATATTGGAAAAGGTAATGCCTCTGGCCGGGCGTGATCCGGGCCGTTTCAAAAGGTTTTATGACCGGGTGACGGAGTTATTGCTCCGGATTCCCGAGGGAGGATCCATCATTGTATCCGAGCACTGCACAGCCCGCTCTTTGGAACTATTCATGGATGTGGCCGAAATGTGTATCATAGAGGAGCTGTTCCACAAGAGCATTAATGACGCATTGCTGGAGTTTTCTGATGACAGGAGTGAGATCCGGCGTTGTCCGGCCTGGCGGCCTGCGGTCCCTTACAGGCATTTCTACTCGGATAGAAATGTATGATATATCCCAATTTATATCATTGTAAAGTTAGTGATTTTTAGTGAGATATGCAAATAAAAAGGAAGCAATATGCTGAAAAAAGAGAATAAAATTTTTGTGGCGGTATGTCCTGATGTCCGGACACGCAGACAGATGATTTCAAGGCTTGCGGTCAGGCTGGGCTTTGCCCTGATACCTAGTGATGCGGCCAAGCTGATACAGGAGGATCTTTATTCCTGTGACCTGTCCACGGCTTATTTCGTGATGTGCGCCCAGTATAACTTCAGGAACTCCCCTGTGACCAACCAGAGGCTCTATGAAATGGCTGCCAGAGGCTTGTGTGTTATTGTGGGCGTGCGGTCGCTCCCCCGGGAATACGAATTCATAACGCAGGCATTTTATCCTGAAGACATATAGTTTAAAAGTCCGGTTTTCCGGACTTTTTTGTTTCCCCTCATACCCCTTTTTCCCCAGAAAAAACATTTTGGACAATCGTGCGATCTGTTCGAAAACGGGCGGCCTATATATTCTTTTTTTTATTTTTTAACTTTTAAGAAATATACCCTTATAAAAAATGAAGAAATTTTCGTGCAATCGTGCAACTGCGTTTTTTTTGATTATAATATATTGATATATAAATATTTATGTCTGCACGATTTTTGCACGATTCCGTTCGATTTGTCCAAAAACGTATTTTATGGCTTTTTGTGCGTGGTTTTACATTTCGTACGAAAATCGTGCGCGAATTGTGCAGTGTACAATATATTGATATTCAATATATTACAATAATGTTAATCATCAGATCGTACGGTTGCACGAAAATCCCCCCTTTGTTTTTCAAGGGGTGTTGCAACGGCCTTCATGATTCTTTTGGAAGCCGGTCCATCTTTAGCCGGTTGTTCTTTGACTATCTCAATTTAAATCATTACTTTTGTATAAACACATAAGTATATGATTACCACGAAGATAACGATAGAAAATTATTTAGCCGAATATCTAATAGGCAAGTATGGAACCCCGGACAGCAAGGTAGTCCGCCTGCCTTCAGATCTTGATTTGTACCATTTCGTCTATGATCTTTTGCAGAAACGTCCTGCCGGATGCCCTGTGGATAGCGGAAATCTGGAGCTTGTGTTGCCGGAGCGCCGAGAGGCACACCTTCCGGGTGGCAAACCTTTGGCTACCTATAATTATATAGGCGAGAGGGGAGCCAAAATACTTTCCAGGAAGATAAACACAATGATGCGTGCGGAGCTTCATGACCTGTTTGATGAAAACAAACATGTCTATGGTATAGACTACATCAATTCGGCCTGGTACTTTCTCCGGAAGTATTGCATTGAGAGTCTGAGCGTGGAAGCACTTCTGAAAGATTACCAGCGCTGGCGGCGGAAGATGCGCCGTAAAACCTCCGTTCGGGAATATAAACACAGATAATTTTATGTAACGTAGCGTGTCTTTTTGTCCTTTCCATGTCCTTTTTGGAGGTGTTTTTATGTGGAAAAACGGTCTTTTCATGACCGGGTGTGATGACCGCTTCTCCGTGTCCTTGTTCATGGATGGATCTGTTCTTTATTTTGCAGGAAAAAAGAACGGATGAATCGTATTCAGTTAATATTCAATGAAAAATGGGCCATGGCTAGAGAGGATTATTACAATCTGGTCTCACTGATCCTTCCTTCAATACATTCCGGCAATTTTAAGGAGGTAGAGGCATTTTTTGAAAAAGATACCGTGACCGCATACGCATCGGATCTGAATTTTGTGGGGCGGTGGAATTTGGAAGACAGCGGTCTTCCTTCCGATTCGGTTGCCGTTATTGTGCTGGAAGGGACGCTCTATTCCTGGGAGACGTTCCGCCTTCAGGAATATATTGCACAGGCGGCAGCTAATGACCGTATTGCAGGCATCATTTTGTGGATAAATGGACCGGGGGGAATGATTACCGGTCTGGACAATGCGTCAAAAATGATATCCGAATGTCCCAAACCCGTAGTCGCTTACATTGCCGGAGCTTGTGCTTCCGCACATTTTTGGCTGGCATCAGCCGCAGACAAGCGCTTTCTTGGCTCGTTGATGTGCGAGGTGGGTAGTATCGGTGTTGTGGGTACCTATTATAATGCCAAGGAGGCCTTGAAAAAAGAAGGAATCGATTATCGGGAGATTTACCCGGATTCGGCCGACTTGAAAAACAGGGAACACCGGGAGATTGCGGAAAACAATAACGAGGAACCTTATAAGGAAAAGCTGTCAAAACTGCACATGATGTTCTGCCGGACCGTTTCGGAGAACCTTTCCATCGCTTATGACAAGGACTCCCCCGTGTTCCGCGGGGCGACCTTTATGGGTGATGAAGCGGTCAGGGAAGGACTGGCGGACGGTTATAACACTTTGGAGGGAGCTGCGCGCTGGATTCTGGCGCAGTCCGTCATCAACAAGACAAATCAAATCTTTTAAATTTTTATTTTTATGGGAAAGTATTCTAAAATGTCCACCTTTGCCGGCGCAATCCTTGGATTGCTGGGGCTGAAAGAGTGGAAGAAGGCTGAGGACAAGGATATCCTCGATGCCGATGATGTAGCCAAGCTGAAAGAACTTGGCTTCGATGAGAAGTTCATAACTCCTTTCGGGGAAGCGTTGAAAAATGGTTTTAAGGATGAGGAACAGCAGGCCGGTCCTGTTGAGAACTCGGGAGAGGCGCTGATTCGTGGTCTGCTGGCGCAGAAAGTATCCGAAATGGCTTCCTTGCAGGAGCAGTTGGATGCAATAAGAAAGACAGACGGGGAAAAGACGCAGGCCATCACCCGGAAAGATACCGAAATAGCGGAGCTGAAGCAGAAGATTTCGGTACTGAGCGCATTGCCGGAGCCGGACCATGGTGCGGGTGCCGGTCTGAAACAAAATACGGGTGCCGGTGCCTTCAACCTGGATGATGACAAGCAGCTTGGAGGTATGCAGGGTGAGATGTTCGCGCTGGATCGTCCGTATAACATGCGTGCCCGTGCCGCTCTGCTCGCAAGTCAGGGAATCAATATTCAGGTCCGTGCAGAAAGTTCCGTGGATTACGGCCGTCTGAAGGAGGACCTTGGTGCGTTCTACCGCATCCGCTGGCAGGACCGTTTGCAGTCATTCCTGACCAAGCTCCCCAGTATCGAGAGCATCTTCCCGGTGGAGAGCGGATATCAGGATCTGGCCACTCTGGTCAACATTTGGCTGGGTGAGTTCTCGCAGGCTGACAACACCTCCAGTGATTTCGACAATGTGACCAAAGGTGAATATGAGTTCGACAACGAGACATTGCGTATGTTCAGTGTCATGTTCGCCCATAAGTTCCGTGACCTGAAGCAGCTGGAAAAGACCTGGATCGGCTCTCTCAACAAGGAAGGATCACAGGCGATCAAATGGTCATTCATTGAATACATTCTGGCGGAAACAGCCAAGAAGCTGCATAACGAGCGTGAGCTACGCCGTATCAATGGCGTGCGCAAGGATCCTGACCTTAACAAGCCGGGACGCGCCATGGAAGCGGCCGACGGGCTGTATGAATGGCTGAGAAAGAAGGTTGACGGTTTCATTGACATTAATAACGGGAAGACCGTTTACCAGATCAAGCCGTTTGTGCTGGGTGAGATCACGGAAGCCAATATCGGTGAGAAACTGTTCCAGGGTACGGGAATGATTCCTGCCGTGTACCGTGACAGCGGGCAGCTGGCCCTGTATCTTCCCAGCTATATGGTAGTATGGTATCACAAGTACAACGAGCTGCACTATGGTGTGAACCAGGATTACAAGGCCAATATGATGTACGTTAAGGAATATCCGGCTGTGAAGCTGATTCCGATTCCGAACGCAGACAATCACCAGCGTATTTTCTGGACGATGGAGGGCAATATCAAATGCTTCGAGCATGTGGCCGGTGAAATGACAAATTTCAGCTTGGAACAACAAGACTGGACGCTTAAGGTATGGTCCTTGTGGAAGGAATCCATCTGGGCGCGTGCGGTAGGTTTCAAATATACGAAAAAAGAGGATATGGACGGCAGCCGCCAGATGATCTTCTGTAACGAGTATGACCGGCCTGCATCTTCCTTCATTGACGGGGAGAAGGACAAAAACCCGAACGTAGCCCTGCATACCAGTGTACAGACCGTGGCCAACACCAGCCTGTTCACCATTACGGATATTGAGAACGCCGAAGTGGGTAAGATTGTCACCATCAAGTGTGGCAGCGAGGACAAGGGGGTAAAGATCACCAAATCCGATAAGTTCAGCTTGATCAGTGCCGACTGGATACCGAAGAAAGGGGACACCATACGTCTGATGAAACGTTCTGACGGGAAATTTATCGAAATCGGACGTGATACGGCAGCTTCCGGTGCATTACAGTTCGCCAACGATGCAACCACTCCATCTTTGGCGGGTGCCACGGTGTTCGTAACGGGAACCAATACCCAAGCGACGGCCATCACGAATTTCACAGATGCGGTGGAAGGTGAGGTGTATACCATTCACGGGGCCGGGAATACGAATGCGTCCACTATCGCTAATAGTGGTAATTTTGTCCTGACTGATGCCATGACGCTCAGCGCCGGCAAATTTATCATGCTGACTTATGCAGGTGGCAAATTCTATGAGGTGGCACGTGGTTAAATTTACGGGCGGAGTAATCCGCCCCTGTTATTCATTTTAAATTGTTATAATTATGGCATACGTTAAAAGAGCAGTGAAGCGCCCGGAAGGTAATCCGGGTAAAGGAATCAACCCGCGCGACATGATGAGTATCATTGATGTGGATGATATTCTGGTGTTCCCGGCACGTGACTCGGCCGGTGTGTTGATGACCGAGAACATACAATTGAAGCCTGGATGTTATTCTACCGACATCTATTTCACTCCCGGTACCGTGGAGGTTACAAGCAATACAGACGGAGATCCTGACGCACTTGGTTTCACCCCTACGGTCAAGGGGAACCATCCGGGAAACAAGCAGGCGGTCCGTGAGTTCAAGACCAACTGGCTCGGTCGGAAATGTATCGTGATAATGAGCTACTGTGACGGTCAGGACAAGGATCTGTTCGGTTCTCCCTGCAATCCCATGCAGATGGGAGTCAATTATACCGGTAACAAGGATGCCAACTCCTCTGAATTCACTTTTACCCAGATCAGTAAAGGGGATGACATCGCCATTTATAAGGGTACTGTTCCTTCGGAAGAACCGGTGGCGAGTGTGAGCGCGTCTGCCACTACCATCCCGTTTACGGCGGAAGGGCAATATCAGCTTCAGGGTGGTGAAGCGGAAATAAATAAAGTGACCGGCGGACGGCATGGTGCAGTGATGACCCTGCTGGGTGTAGCGTCAGGCGTGGCTCCGACAATTGCTCACGGCGGCCAGTTCCTGCTGCGTGGCGGAGAAACCTTCACCGCTAGTCCGGGCAGCCAGATAACCCTTCAGGCTTTTGAATCCGGATCCGGTACATGTACATGGATTGAGCAGAGCCGTTATCAGGCATAAGTCATATTCTTATTTTAGTGGTTTCATTATTTCAGGAAAGCGGGGCTTCGGCTTCGCTTTTTTTATTTCATGCGGAATTTTGCTAAAAATGATTAATAAGCAAAAGATTATTTGAGAGATCCTTGTATAATAAGCAAAAGATTATTATTTTTGAATGTCGATTAAAAACAGCATATAATGAGTAAGGAACAAATTAAAAAGGACCTCACAATGCAATTGGGGGTTGTAAAAATGAAATTGAAACAATTGGTTTTTATTGAGGAACAGACCGGGATCAGGAGAACTGAAGAGATAAACGCCCTTCTTGACCGTCTGAACCTGATAGAGAAAATTCTTAAAGAGATGGAAAATGAGTAATAACAGTGTTCCCCAGCCTATGGGGAACTTAAAAAAATAAAGAGATCATGACACTGAAAGAGGAATTGGACGCTCTACGTCCGTTAATGGGAACAGAGTCCGGGGAGTTTTATTCCCGGGTGAAACATATAGCTGATACTTATACGAGTGAAGGGGACAAAAAGATGATTGCAGATTTCATGGATGAGTGCTTGAATGGGATTAGTGGTGAAATTGCTGGCATGGAGGAGAGAACCATAAAATTACAGCTTCAGAACATATCCGAGATCATATCGTTGTCTTTCATTGCGAAACATTACTTTGGCAAAACGAAAGAATGGCTATATCAGCGTATTAATGGTAATGTGGTCAATGGGAAGCCCTGCCGATTCACTGCCGAGGAGCTGGACAGATTCAATCATGCGCTGAAAGACATTTCTCAAAAAATAGGTTCACTCAGACTTTCTTATTGAAAGCTGTTTTTATTCGACACCAATCCATGCAATTGAACCGTTGCATGGATTTTTTATTCATGCCTGTCTTTTGCCCGGCAATTGCCGGGCTTTTTCTTTGTATGGTACATTGTAAATTTTATCGTATGAAAGAAAAAATTATTGCTTATCTGAGCGGTCCCCGTCCGTATCGTGAGGGGATTGCTTTGTACGAGGAGTACGGGCTTAATCTGATGCTGAAAGCCACTTTCCGGCGGAATACCGAAACGGACCTGCTTCGTGCCACCTTGATGGAGGAACTGCGCAAGCTTGCCGGAATTTCGGAAACGGCTTTCAGGACAATGCAACGGAAGGCGGTGGACTCTCCCCACATATCTTCAGCTTCTATAGTGGTGGGAGAGATCAAGGCTGAGGAAACCGCAGTGAATGTTCCTGTCACCCCGGTTGTGGAAAATGTGATCCGTTTCCGTGACCGTTTCCCCTTCCTCAACTCTCCGGATTGTCCGGATGTACTGAAAATACTGGTTGCCGATATGTTCACGGCCTATGACCTTTATCTAAAAACTTTCAGGGAACTGGGGGAACTGCCGGATGACGTTGAGCTGGAACAGGCGTTTGCCATAGCCAAAACAACTGTGGAGAATTACCTGGAGGACCGGAGTATCTGGGAGGAGTTGGAATATTACCGTGACAATCATGTGCTGCTCGGGAAACATCCCCGTATTGCCGTCTCTCTAGCTTCTGACGAGCTTTCCAACAAAAGTGATCTTGAGGTGATGAATATCCGTAAGAATGCGGCCAGCAACGTGTCCAAATGGAAGAAGAAGCTTGAAACCGTTGAAGGTGAGGAGGAACGTGCGAAGGCATTGGCGGCAGTGGATAAATGGGAATCTATGAAATCGGCCGCCGAGAAGGAACTGGAAAACAGAAAAAAAAACTGATATTTCGGAAGGGGACGCTGGAGGACGGGATCAATGGGCTACTCCTGAAAATGGAGCGTTTCTCCCACCCTTGTGACCGTGGCGAGTTTGCCCATTTACTGTCTGCAAAAAAATGCGAGTTGGCGTACCTAGAAGAATGTTTGAACAAATTATCTTATGAATGATATTCCCCCTGACAGCCTGGCTCTAACTGGAGAGCAAAAAAATGATGTTCGCCGCATGGCCGCTTTAGGTTATGCGCCGGAGGATATTGCCGCCTATCTTGGCCTTGACGCTTCTGAATGCTTTCTTTTTGTATATGACGCCGGTATTCCAGGAACCACCATTCGAGGGCTGATCCGTGAAGGCGTGCTTGTCTCACGGGCCGCTCCCGAGATAAAGCTGCACGAAACAGCTGAGGACGGGAATATTGATGCCGTTAAGCTGCTAACGGAGATCCAGGAACGCCGTTTGTTTGAGAATCTGTTAAAAGATATGGATGAATATGAGTGAATTGCCGGTCAGACCTTCAAGAGTGGACTTTGAAAAGGTTGATCTGAATCAGATCCAGCGCATTCTTTCCACCGGAACGCTGGATTCTTTGCGTCCGGAAGAGAGGGAGTATTTCTCTCTAATGGAGATGGTACGTGGTCTGCGTGCCAGGATGCGTTTCACTAACGGCAGGATGGTGACAAAGGCAGGAATAATCAGGCTGCTGAAGTCGGAGCCGTACAGCCTGTCCGACTGGATGGCCCGGCAGGTGTATAATGACAGCATCAATTTTTTCTATACCCAAGACAACATCCGTCCGGAGGCGTTTGCTGCCCTGTATGCCGAGCGTGCCGAGAAGTGGGCGGACGCCGCTTTCCTGGCCGGCAAGATCAAGGAGGCAAGGGCCTTGTTGAAACTTGCCGGTGAATACCGCAGATGCTTCAGGAAGGAACAGGCGGAGATACCGGAAGAGCTTCTAAACCAGAAAAAGGTTGATATCTATACGGCCAGCCGTGAGGATCTGGGCGTTCCCGCCATTGATAGAAAGGAACTGGAGGGTTTCATCGACTCGATACCGGAGATACCTGTTGCTGTGCGTGATAATCTGAAAGAGGACGCACGAATAAGAAAGTTTGATTTGAAAAAACGTATGATTTATGATATCGAGGAATTTAGCGAGGAAGATAGCGAATGATGAGGATGTGGATGTAAAATTCAGCCATAATGTCCAGATGCTGACCGATTTCGTGGATACGACCATTCTGGTTGTCATAGCCGGGCGTGGTATGTCCAAGAGTACGGTCATACAGTCCAGACGTTCATACAGGTGTATCTGGGAAATGCCCGGTGCGCCTTTCGCTTTTGTCGCCAACACTTATGCCAATCTGAAGGACAACATCATGCCCGCCGTACAGAAGGGATGGGAAATGATGGGGCTGTACGAGGGGGTGCATTATATCCGTGGAAAGGAACCGCCAGCCTCCTGGAAGGCGAAATGCTCCATAATTGTCAATGATTACCGGAACTGCTATTCCTTCTGGAATGGCAGTGTTATTTTTATGGGTTCGCTGGATAACCCTTCACTGCTTGCCGGCAAATCGGTGGTCCATCTGTTTTATGACGAGTCAAAATATGACAAGGACGAGAAGGTGAACCGTGCCATGCCTGTTCTACGTGGCGATTCTCTCACTTACGGGGCATCGCATCTGTTTCTTGGTCTGACGATCACCACTGATATGCCGGATGTCAACGAGGGGGAATATGACTGGTATTTCCGTTATGCACCCAATATGGATCCAGACCGTATAATTCTGATTGTACAGGCGGCTTTTGAACGGAACGGGCTGCTGTTGAAGCAACTGCGCGAGCAGAAGAAAGACAATCCCAGTCACTCCGTGCTGGCGCGTCTGGAAAGGAAAATAGATTATTATGATCGGGCCTTGCGCAAATTGCGCCGCGGACAAACCTTTTTTCTTAACGCATCCTCCCTGGTCAATGTTGATATCCTGACCTCGGAATATATACGAAACTTATATCAAGGTACTCTTGAACTGCATGAGTTCTGCAAGTCGGTGCTGGGTATGCGGCCCGGTCTCCGGCGTGATGTCCGTTTCTATGTATTATTCGGGCAAAGGCATAAGTATTATGACGGGAGTCCTGGAGGGGAGCCGGCGGAAAATAGTCGGGAGTTGCGCTATCTGCGGCATGACGAGCCTTTGGATGGCGGCATGGACTTCGGCAACATGCTTTCATTCGTGATTGGGCAGGAAGACGGAGCGTATTACCGATGCCACAAAAACTTTTTCGAGATACCTCCCGGATGGTTCCGTGAGCTGGCTGACCAGTTCTTGGATTTCTTTGCTTCACATGAATGTAAGGAACTGTCGTTGTATTATGACCGGGCCGGCAATAATTTTGAAAGACAGGGGGAGGATTATGCCAGGAAGATAAAGGATGCCATAGAGAAGGATGCCGATGGCCGGCGGACCGGATGGACCGTCATTCTGATGAGCCGCAGACAGAGTATCATCCCCCAGTCGGAGGAATACGGATTCATGCAGGAGTTGATGAAGGGAGAGAATGGGCAATTGCCCCGATTGCTGGTTGATGCGGTGAATTGCCGTGAAATGGTCAGCAGTGTTGAGAAAGCCCCAGCCGGCATCCGCTATAAGGGTGAAACCAAGGTGGTGTTCAAGATCAAGAAGAGTGAAAAGCTTGCCCCGAAGAAACTTCCCATGTTTTCTACCAATTTCAGTGACGCTTTCAAATACCTGATGATGCGCAGAAACTGGCGTCGCATTGTCCGTATTGCCCGTGGCAATAATGCAAATCCCTATATTCCCGGTTTTGAGGAGTGATTTCTGTCCGTACCAGGCATCCCGCCGTTTTTCTCTGTCATATTTCACGAAAATTGCCCGGGGCAATTGCCCTGGGACTTCTGAGCGGCCCGCACGGAAACAAGAGACATGGTTTTAAAGATTTTGGTTTTATGGTGTTATTTATTGAAAACTAGATATTTATGTGCTCTTACAGCAAAATTCAAGGCTGAAATACGCACATTTTGAATGATAAATACGAAAATAAGGGGAAAATCAGTCATTTTTTGGATGGTTTTTCACTGGATCTTGTGAAATGCCTTGCGGGGGAAGGCGAAAAAGAACCCCCGGCCTGTAAGTAGTTATCTCACCCACATACTTACACACAAAGATGCGTCACACCGCACAGCCGGGGGCAAATACCCTCTGCTGCGGTGTGACGCATTTTGTATGTTATGTGAGTGAGATGACGCAAAGATAATCAAATATTATTGTATGAAAGTGATAGAGATAATAAACTTTAATCGTGAGCTGCTGAAAAAGTTGCAGGAGGCGGGTGTCCGTCTGGAGGATGTCCAGTATGTGGAGTTATATTCGGAATACATGTACCGGACAAGCCAAGGAGAGAAAGTATCTTATGTCGTTGCCGTGCTTTCTGAAAAATATTCGGTTAGCGAGAGGACGATTTATGCCCTGGTTAAGCGGTTTCGGAGTGACTGTAAGACGTTTGCAGTATGAACGGGCTGTTTTATCAGGCGGACTGTGCTGTTTCTCCTATCTTTAGGATGTTTCATTTTTATAAAGAGGAATGGCTATGAACAAGTATTATCAGGTACTAGACAAGATACTTGCCACAGGAAAAACGCAATCAAACAGGAAGGGGAACATACAGTACCTTCTGAATGAGGTTCTGGTACTTACACCAGCGGATCTGTTGGACATCTTTGAAGGGCATCATATTGCCCGCAAGAAGCTTCGTAATGAACTGCATTTGTTTATGCAGGGTGAGCGCCAGGTGGAAAAATACCGCGAAGCAGGTATCAACTGGTGGGATTATTGCGGATCCATTCTTGTGAACTCTTATCCCACCTATTTTGAGAAGCTGCCGCCACTCATAGACAAAATCAACAGGGAGAAACGTAACAGTAAGAATTATGTGCTTTTCCTAGGTGAGACCGGTGTGGAAAGCAACCAGACACCCTGCCTGAGCCTGGTGCAGTTTCAGATTGACAATGGAGAACTGGTGTTGTCCGCATACCAGCGTAGCAGTGATGCAAATCTCGGATTGCCTGCTGACATTTATCATCTGTACCTGATGGCACGGCAGATAGAACTTCCCCTGAAGTCGATCACCCTCTATTTGGGAAATGTACATATTTACGAGAACAATATCCCGGGTACCCGTGCACTGCTTGCTGGTGACGAAACTGTCCGTTTCGAACTGAATGTCTGATCTGCTGCATGTGTCGTGCAGTGGGTAACGCTCCTGATCCTGCCTGTTTCTCATAAATTCAGAAGATCTTTGCGGCGTTTTTTTTAAATGGAAAGTAACATGAGAAATATGTATCTGTCTGCCCCGCTTCCGTTTGTGGGGCAGAAACGTATGTTTGCCAAAGAATTCATCAAAGTATTGGACCGATTCCCAGACAGTACCGTTTTTGTGGATCTTTTTGGCGGATCGGGGCTGCTGTCCCACATCACCAAACGGGTAAGACCTGATGCTGTTGTGGTATATAATGATTTCGACAACTACCGGCAACGGCTTGACAATATACCGAATACCAATCAGTTGCTGGCAGATTTGCGAAGGATAACAGCGGAACTCCCCAGAAAGAAACGTATAACCGGTGAAGCCCGTGAAAGAATATTGGCTCGTATTGAAAAGGAGGAAAAGGAACATGGCTACGTTGATTATATCACATTGTCGTCATCCCTGTTGTTTTCCATGAAATATGTGCTGAATCTGGATAATATGAGGAAAGAAACGTTTTATAACACTATCCACCGGACTGACTATTCCGATGCGAAGGATTATCTGGAAGGACTAACCATTGTCAGTGAGGATTATAAGGAAGTGTTCAAACGTTACAAGGATGTTCCGGGGGTGGTTTTCCTGGTTGATCCCCCTTATTTAAGTACAGAAGTCGGAACATATAAAATGTACTGGCATCTGGCTGATTATCTGAATGTCCTGCATGTTCTGAAGGAGCATTCGTTTGTGTATTTTACATCCAATAAATCTTCCATTCTTGAATTATGCAGTTGGATTGGGGATAATCCCTCAATCGGTAATCCTTTTAAGGATTGTGTGAAAGTGGAATTCAATGCCTGTGTGAATTACAGTAGCTGTTATACTGATATAATGCTGTGTAAACAAGGTAAAAAAGATGTTTCAGATTTGGCTGCCTGATATTAAAATCTGTGAACAGGATGTGCATTTATAACAGAAGTCCTGTTATCAGACCAAGCAAAAGGAATATTAGACTGTTTATTATCAGCTTTTTGATCTGATAAAGGTGCATACAAATAAGGCTTACCTCTTTTTGTAACTGCTTGATATCTTCCTGTTCTTTTGTCATGGTTCATATTTTTGATGCATCAGCAAAGGTAATAAAAATCCGCTAGAAAATTCGGAATGTTGAATATTATTCATACATTTGTGATGCCCTCAAAATTAGAGTCATAAAAATTGGTGAAACAGGACATGAACCCCTTTTCAAAACGTAATCCGTAAAATCGGGTTAAGGTTACACTAATACCTTTGGGCGCGTTTTGATAAGGGATTCACCATTTAATGTATGAGACCCTACGATAAAGATAAATCACAAATATTGGCAATGTTTTATTATGGAGTGCCGATAGAGGATATAAAACGATTCTACAAGGGTAAGGAACAACAATATTTATTTGACACGGCTTTAATGCAGTTAGAATCAGAAGGGATGATAAAAAGAGAGGGGGAAAGCTTTGTCGTGACAAAAGAGGCGGGGGACGCATTTCTGTGTTATGGGAATTATCTTAAATATGTTGAAGCGAAGAGGAGACAACAGGTTGATAATGAAAAAGCAAAGGTTTTGGATTCAAAAGTAAAGAAATCAACGATTGTTTCCAATTACTTGAAATCAGCAAATATGGTATGTAGTATTGTCAGCTTTATAGTAGGAGTTCTGTTGTCAGATCAGGTAAAATGGATATTAAACTGGTTATTATCATTTTTTCTCACTGGATGTGCTCTTCCTCATTCATAATTTATTAAATTGAATTTTGCTATAAGACTAGTAAAAATCCATTAGTAAATGCCTGGTTGTTGGATATTATCATTACATTTGCTGTTCCAATTAAATAATAATCTCGTAAAAAACAAAATCATGAAAAAAGTAATGCTTTTAGTATTAGTTAGCACATTATCTTTATTGTTGTCTTCATGTTATAGTTCTCAATTGTATGTAGGTGGCATGGAAGTTGACGAACCTAAAAGAGTTTTGAACTCAAAGACAAACAATCATTTTCTTTTCGGGTTGATATCACCAGCATCAAACAAGAAAGATATCAAGCAATATGTTGGGGATCGTCAGAAGTATGCAATCAAAAACCACCATACTTTTTTAAATGGTTTTTTGGAGGTTATTACTTGTGGTATCTATACTCCGTCAAAAACTACATTTTATGTACCTATAAATGAATGACATTTAAGATTTTATGCCTCGTACTATTTAAGTTCGGGGCTTTTTTGTGGTTGTTTCTTAATCACTTAATTATTTATCGTTATCCGTAAGAGCAGTGGAGAGGTCAGCTATATGACTGAAATCAGAGAATTTTCATTTCGGAAGAAAGTTTACTAACCGTCAGATGTGCCTTATGGCTAATGCTTCTCTTACCTTCATGGCACTGACAGTGCTCCGCCTTCAAAAAAAATCCCAAAAAGTTTGTGGATTAAAAAATAATCCTCATATTTGCAGTGCTAAAACAATTCAATTCTGTTGGTCAGGAACGTAGAGCGCGGTTAATGCTCATGATAGTTTAATGGGCTTTTTTTTATGCCCATACAGGTTCATTTTGCAGATGTCAGCAAAATGATATATAGGAGATTGTAGAAGTCACAACTTGTTGTGCAAAAGTTACGGCTGCCTTTCCCATCAACTTAATTGCTCTACGGAGTGACTACGGATTGATTGTTTTAGCGAACTCGGGAAACGGCGGCCGTTCTTGCGTTCTATTATTGCCGAAACGCTAAAGCAATCAATCCGTATGAAACAAACAGCTTCAATTCCTGCTACCGACATAAATGTCGTGAGCAAATCGTCAGTCCTAACTATGTGGCTGAACCGTGAAAATCAATTATTTTCTTCCGTACTTGAAGAATCAGTGTCTAACCGTCAGGTGTGCCTTATGGCTCATGCTTCCTTAGCTTTTTCTGCATTGGTATGTGCCGGTTTTGTGTCGGCTGTTCCTGCATTGCTTTGCCTGGCTTGGTTTGTTGTGTCGTTACATCTTGCTTGGAAAGGAGGTCTGAGATGAAATTCTTTATTGATGAACCCAAAACTTACCTGTCTGTCAACAATAAAGGCAGGGCTATGAACCAGTGGATTTCCACTTTCACTCATGTATTGATTCCTGATGAACTGTCACGTGATGCCTTTATTGAGGCTGTTCGTGCCAAAGCGTCCATGTTGGATGAAGAGTTTCCAAGAACCAAACCGCTTCGTGTGGATGTTTCCAGAAACAATGATATACATATTGAGGTCTATCCCGATAAGAATCCGTATAATACTGTCTTCATAGTTCATATTTATCCAGTACGCGGCGAGTTCCGTTTCTGTGAATCTACAAACCCTAAAATATTGGAAGGAGGCCTGAAATGAAAGAAGAAGGATTTAACCCGAATGCTGTCATAACAGATCAAGTGATAGATGCACTGGCTAATATACAGGATCATGAGCCCGGTTCCTTTCGGGAGCATACGGAGAAATTGACGGATATTCTGTTGGATGACTTTGAGTTGATGGAACCGGACAATTTGAAAAGAAATCTGGATTTGGTGCAATTCTTTCGGTTCTATGCAGGACTGATAGAGAAATTGCATCCACAAAGCAAGTAGTCCTGTCCTTTATCCCATATTGCATTTGTCCCATATTTGCTTGAAAAATAGCGAATATGGGACAAATTAATTTATATACCGCAGTCGAGGAGATGAAAGCGGTGAGCAAAGCTGAAGGGACATTCAGTATCAAATTCCGGAAATACAACCGTCAGAAACAGTCTGGCGGTGATCTGGTGTTTTTGAAAGCGGCCAGGCTTCGTTCCAAGGCTTCTGATGAAAAAATAGAGAATGCCAGTCATAAACTGTTTCTTGTCGATACGGAAACAGGCAACGCATTGAACTGCTGGCAGATTCTGGTAGTGGAATTTAACGGACAGAAAACAGTTTTGTAATATGGAGGTAAGACGTAGCGGAAATTTCGGCTTTGTGGACCCCGGCAATGGATCGCTTTATTCCTTTGACATTTCAGGACGTGGTAAGGGATGGGAACCTTCCAGTATCATGCTGAACCATAACCGTAACACCTGTTTCACGAGGAAAATGAGTGTGGCCGGATATGATATCGTTCCGATGGGGGATAACAATGACATGCCCGGAGAGGTCATGCGCCTGCTTGACCGGTTCTATGCCGGCGAGGGTATTCTTGGCAAGATTGCCGGTCTGCAATGGGGGGACGGTCCCCGGTTCTATGAGGATGCAATTGATGATACGGACAACCGTTTCTACAAAAAATGGGTGCTTGCACCTGATATTGAGTCGGACATGTCTTCCTGGGATTATCGGATTTGTATGCACCGTTGTCTGGTTGATCTCACCCACATGCAGGGCTTCTTTATCAAGTTTGTCCGCAACCGTGCGCCCCGTATTGGCGGGCGGGGGAAGCTACTAAGGTTGGAGCATATCCCTTATCAGCGTGCCAGACTGTTGTACCCTCCCCCTGGGAAAAATGATCCGGAAGGCATTGTCGTGGGAGATTTCCCTTTCCCGGATCCTGAATATATGGAGAGGTATCCCATGTTTGATCCGGCAGATCCTTTCCGATATCCGGTGTCGGCCAAATATTACAACATCTATTCCTTCTGTAAGGATTTTGTTAGTACCCCGCGTTTTCTGGGAGCCTTTGACTGGCTGGAAATAGCCGGTACCTTGGCACCATTACTGCATAACTATAATCTGAATTCCAGCGCGCTCAGTCTGCATATAGAATCTCCACAAGGGTATTGGGACAAGGCGGAGGAACGTTTGAAATCCGTATGCCGCAAGCGTGGGGAAACCTATACGGCCAAGATGCTGGAGGATTACAAGGATGAATGCATGGAGAAATTTGCCGGAGGTATTACCGGGATGAAGAATGTGGGAAAATATATGCACACCACCCGGTTCTGGAGCGATGAAGCCAACGATTTTGAGGGATGGAAGGTGACTCCTATTGATAAGAAGGTGAAGGATTACATCGAGGCACAGATTAGAATCAGCAACAAGGCTGACGCTGCTGCCACCTCCGGGTTCGGAATTGATCCGGTGCTGGCGAACCTCATTTTGGAAAACAAACTGAGCAGTGGAAGCGAGAAACTGTATTCCATCAAGGTCTACAATGCGTCTGAAACGGCTATTCCGGACATGATACTCTGCAAGCCGGTGCAGGAGTATATCAACGCTAACTGGCCGGGAACAGATATACGTATCGGACTGTACAGGAATGTGGTGAGTCAGGAAGAGAACGTGTCGCCGGGAAACCGTATGAAAGAAAATATATAAGTTATGAAAATGATATTCGACAGAAACGGAGAAGGGCGCCAGGAGCTTGTTGCGGCGCTGGGAATGATTTCCGACAGTCTAGACTATTCCAAGTGGAAGCCGGTACTGCCTTTGGCCGCACGCCAGCTGACCTGTATTATCGGGGCGGACGTGCTTTCGGCGATAGTCGACCTTTATTGGGATGAAGACCTGGACCCAGAGAAAGAGGAACTTGTATTCATGGCGCAGCGTGCCGTGGCATATTTCGCATGGGTAAAGGTTGTTCCCACGTTAGATGCACAGCATGGCGGTAGCGGAAGGCAGAGGAAACTGGGAGAGAATGAGAAGGGGCTGACTGCCCTTCAGGAATATAAGGATGAAATGAACATACTCAATCTGGCGTATGAGTCGGTGGATGCTCTGGTAGGATTCTTGGAGGAGAAGCAGTTTGACTTCTGGGAAAAAAGCCTGGCTAAAAGACAGATGGACGGATTGCTCATCCGTACCAAGGACGAGTTTGACGAGTTCTATCATATCGGCAGCCACCGTCTATTTCTCATACTGGTTCCCATCCTGCGTGAAATACAGCGTACAGACATTCTGCCTGTTGTCGGAAAGGAGCGGTTTGATTGGCTTGTCAGAAGGGATCCGGACGTATGTGACACTCTTTTGGAGGAATGCCAGCGACCTCTGGCACTGTTGGCCATCAAGAAAGCGGTTGATCGCCTGCCTGTAGAGGTTATTCCGGAAGGTATCGTACAGGTGCAGCAGACCGGAACTGTAAAGGAAAAGTTACGGGCAGAGAAAGAGGCGCGAAAAAGTGTGGCGGACAGTCTTCAGGCCGATGCCGACCGGTATCTTCAGGAATTGCAGGATACGGTGGCGGCTTTGGACGCCGCGCCTGAGGAGGTTGATTTCTATGTTTCAGGCCCCACGCTTCAAAGCAAGGGGATAACCTTTTGATTTTTATGCGTGTAATATATTATCAGAACAGACAAGTGAGTGTGCCGGAAACACTTGAGGAACTGACACCTGCCCAGTATTACCGTTATCTGGAGATCGCCACCATGGCTAACCAGCATATATTGTCGGAACCCGGGATACGTTTGAAAATTCTGTCTCTTTTTCTGGCACTCCCAGTTGATATGGGGCATCTTCCTCCATCCACATGGAAAGAAACGCTGGCACTGTTGTCCCTGACGGATCCGTTCATTATTCGTGAGGGAAAATCTTTCCGGCTGGACCTGAGTACCGGAATCAACCTCCTTCCGGAATGGGGCGGCTTTTACGGACCGGAAGACATGCTCAACGGAGTATCGTTTGACACCTTCTGCAAGTGCATGGCACTGGTAAGACGGATGGGTGATGAGGGTGACGGCGACAGGGACATGATATTACGGGAGTTCGGAAAAGCTCTTTATACGGGAAGGGAAGGTGCGGAACCGCCAATTCTACTCTGTCTTCATGCTTATCTGTTTTTTATGAATGTGTTCGCCATCATCCGGGAAGAGCCTTTGGAGATTGATGGTGAAACGGTTGACTTGCGGATTCTTTTCCGAAAAGATGAGAAGCCGGAAGCGGATGACCATACCGGCTGGACGGGCATTGGGATGGATATCGCTGAGAACGGGGCATTCGGGAACTATGCAGAGGTGAGGGCGACACCGTTCTGGGATATCCTTATTTTCCTTTACAGAAAGAAGTTTGAGAAATTACATTCCAAAAGATAGAGCCTATGATCAGTTTGAAAACCTATCGTGAGTATTATGAGGATGTCATGCGGCGTGTACCTGGCATACATTCCGTCAGAGTAGTGAATGTGGACCAGGACATGAGCGACTGTCTGAAAAGTATCAGTTCTGACGAGCTTCCGGTTCTGTTCGTGGTCGTACCGTCCGCACAGGAGACAGGTACGGATCCGGACAATGTGGAGGAGGATAACCTGTGCCTTATATTTCTGATGGACCGTATGGATATGCAGCGCCGTGGTCCGGTTCGGGTGCTGGAAGATACACAGCCCCTTGTCGAGAGCATCAAGAATGTGATGCGTGGTGACAGGAACAGGGGGTGCTGTCTTATGCGTAATCTTGACCGGATGACCACTACCCCGGAAACAGGATTCTATACGGATTACAGCGGTTGGAGTGTGTCGTTTAAACTTGGTACGGAATGAGTGACGGATGGAACCCTGTGAGGGAGGAGTTCTTCAAAAGAACCCTGTCCCGTGACTTCAAGACCATTTATCAACGGCAGTTGGATATTGCGGAAAGAGGTATTTACCGGGAAGGAAGACAGCTTAAGGTGAGATTCCGCCCGGATAAAATTGTGCCCGGCCGTACAGGGCATCTGCGTGACCGTCTTGCGGCAGCCGAGTTCCAGATAACGGGGGTGGATCCGATAATGCTGGAAACGGGCTACCCTCTTTATATACGTTTTCTTGACATGCGGGAGAAACGCGATCTCCGTATCTATAACCGTCAGATATGGGGGATAGTGTACAACAACGCATTGCCTGATCTGAGAGCGGGCATGTCCGATTCGCTCCGCAAGGAGATCCGCAACCGGCTGGAGAAGTTGTTTCCCTGGCCGGACGGGAATGACAGTGCGCATCGTCCCGGATACCGTCCTCATTGATATTTTGCCCCGTTGTCCATGGATATGCGGGGCTTCTCATGTTTCTCCCGTCCTTTGCCCCTTCCTTGCCGGTTACTAGTTTTGCTGAAAAGTAACCGTATGAACAAAAAACTGAAAGATGATTATATAAAGTTCACCCTCTCCCTGAATACCAGTGAGGCCCGTGAGGAACTGAACCGTCTAAACGCGTCCTCCCGTGAGCTGCAACGGACGAATGAGGGTTTGCGCAATTCGATGACAGAACTGGTAGCCTCCGGCAAGAAAGGCAGCGATGAGTACAAACGTCTGGAGGCAGAGCTGAAATCCAATTCCAAAGCCATATCCGATAATAATGCGAAAGTGAAGATTCTCCGCTCATCCATGAAGAGCACCGAGAAAACTTATTCGGAATTGGCCAAAGAGGCCCGCGGGCTTCAAAAACAGCTGGACAATACTGTCAAGTCCCTTCATCCGGAAGAATATGCCCGTTTGGAAAAGCAGCTGGAGGAAACACGAGAGGCGATGGCCCGTCTGCGTGGCGGAACCAATGAAACTTCCGGGTCATTCCTGAAACTGGGGAATATGAAAGCTATGGTGGTGGGATTTTTTTGCGTCCGCCGGAGCGGCTGCCCTTGATTTTTTCAAAGACGGCATGTCCAAGGCAAAGGAATTTGTCAAGGAAAGTGTGGAGGTGGCCATTCAAGCTGACGGAGTTCTTCATGCATTTGAGAAGTTGGACCGCCCTGATCTTCTTGCAAACCTTCGTACCGCCACTAAGGGAGCCTTGTCGGATCTTGAGCTGATGAAAGCGACGGTCAAGGCAAAGGATTTCCGGATCCCGGTTGATGATATGGGAAAATATCTGGCATTCGCCCAGTTGAAGGCACAACAGACCGGTCAAAGTGTGGAATATATGACAGACTCGATTGTAACCGGTCTGGGGCGCAAGTCACTTCTTATACTGGACAACCTGGGACTTTCCGCCGCAGAAATCAATGAGGAGGTTGCCAAAACTGGTGATTTCATGAAAGGGGTGTCCAATATCATAGACCGCCAGCTAACACAATCCGAATTGTATGTATCCGCATCTGACAAGGCTGCTCAGGCTGATGCAAGGCTGGAAAATGCCAAATTGAAACTAGGAAGACGGTTGTCCTGGCTTGGAGATTTATGGATCAGCCTGAAAAACAGAATGGCTGAAACTGTCAATACAACAGTATCCACCGCCAATGAAAAGTTTTATGAACAGAAGGAACGGGTTATAAGCCTTTATTCCGAGTATATGCCGTTGCTGGACCGGTATGATGAGCTGAAGACCAAGACCAGACTATCCTCGGATGAGCAGGCCGAACTTAATTCCATCATCACCAAAATCACGGACAATATTCCCGGAGTGATAACCAAAGTGGGGGAATACGGACAGGCACTGGATATTTCCAGCGGCAAAGCCAGGGAGTTCGTGCGGCAGCAGAAGGTACTGTTGGAATATATGAACCGGGAAGCCATCAAGGAAGAGGAGAATAATCTGGGGGAATACAGGAAGAAATACCAGAACGCGCTGAAGGCGCAGCAGGCCGGAGGGGTGTATGTGACTTCTTCCATGAGCAATACCGGATATTCCACCTCCTGGTTCGATAATACTCCGGGCACACTGGCACGTATTGATGATGATGTCAGGAAGTATGGCGACATGATCAAGGGTGCTGAGCTCCGAATCCGGGAACTGCGGGGTGAGAGTCTGGAGAAGTCCCTGGAGGACAACGAGAAGAGGATCAAGATGCGGGATGAGTTCATCAAGATGAACAAGAAACAGCTGGAAACATGGCTTGCAGACGAAAAAAAATGCGGGCAGCGAGTACAGGGACATGGCCCGCACCATTCTTTCCGGCAAGACGGATATCCAGGTGGATCCTCAGAAAGCCAATGCGGTTAATGCGCAGAGTGTGAAACTGGAGGACTTGCAGAAGAAACATTTGCAGGAGCGTCAGCGTCAGGAGGAGGAACTGGAATACCGGATAGCCCAAACCCGTATTGATGCTATGGAGGCCGGGGCTGAAAAGGAACTGGCACAGCGGGAACTTGACAACCGCAGGGAGATATCGCTTCTGCGGCGGCAGAAGGATGACTATATCCAGGCTGTAATCCGGTTTGAGAAAGAAAAGTTCGAGGCCGAGGAGGAACTGAAGGCGAAGAAGGACAAGCGTTATGTGAAAAAATCCTTTGACTCGTACTCGGTGTCCGTGGATACGTCGGCATTTGACACGATCATCAGCAACACCACCAGACGTCAGAGGAAAGAGGGTTTGCGTGAGCAGGAAAGTGCATGGGACGAATATCTGATCAAATACGGCACCTTCCAAGGGAAAAAGGAGGCGTTGACGCGCAAATACAGGAATTTGATGGATAGTGAGTCTGATGCAGGCAGGATCGCATCCCTGCAAAAGGAGTTTGAGGAAGCTCTGTCGGCCCTGGATGTTGAGAAGTTGAAGCAGGAGATCAATTGGGAGTTGATATTCGGGGATTTAAGTAAGGTGTCTAAAAAAGAGCTTGACAAAGTCAGGGCACAGTTGAAACTGTTCCGTGAATCCGATGAGTATAAGAATATGGCTGTAGAGCAAAAAAAGGTTGTTGACGAAGCTTTAGACGGGATACAATCCGCCATTATTGACAAAGGCGGACTGCTTGGTGATCTTCCAGACCAGTTGGACAATCTGAGAAAAGCTCAGGAGGAACTGACCAAGGCTCAGGATGAATATAATATGTCCTTGGAAAGTGGAACACATGCCGAGCAGGAGGTGGCGAAGAAAAAGCTTAATACAGCATCCCAGAATGTCACGAATGCGAAAACGAATGTGGACAAATCATCAAAGAAGGCTATAGACAATATAACCGGAGTCACCAATGCCATTGCACAGCTCGGGGAGGCGGATGTAAGTCTTTCCTCATTCGGGGATAGTGTCGGGTCATTGGTTGACGTACTCTCGGAATCCGGATCGAAGATAGGCGGGATTATTGCTGCCATCCTGGCCATACTTGACCAGATCGGTGACCAGGGGCTTGACAAATTCGTGGGAAATATACTGGAAACTGTGAGCAATGCCGTAGGAGGAATTTTCGATACGGTGGGGTCCATTTTTGGAATCAAGGGGGCCGGTGGTATTTTCCATGGCGCTGATTATTCCGGTTATAATGAGATGGTGGCGCAGTATGATAATCTACTGGATATCTGGGACGAGCTGCTTGACAAAAAAAAGGCATATATAAATGAAAGTTACGGTGCGGAAGCATCCAAAGCCGGAGAGGAAGCTTTGAATATTGCAAAAAACGAGCTGGATGTACAAAAGAAACTTGCCGAGGCACGTCTGAGTGCCGGCAGCAGTATCGGAAGTCACAGCCAGGGCTACAGGATGTGGAAAGGCTCCTACAAATGGGAAGGACAGAACTGGCGTGATGTCGCCGGGGAGATATCCAGGGAGTACGGTGTGACGTTCAACGAGATGAAGGATATGATCAATATGTCCCCGGAAGTCTTGCAGTCCATCAGGGAGAATTATGCCGGTCTCTGGTCTGTTATGGACGGAGAGTTCAGGAATCATCTGGAAAATATCATCAAATATGGCGAAACGGAAAAGGAAATACTGGAGGCGGTGAAGGAACAGGTTACCGGTATATCCTTTGACAGTTTTGAGGATTCTTACTGGGAGATGATATCCGATCTGGAGAACGGAAATGAAGAACTGGCCGAGAATCTGGAGGAACAGCTCCGCAAATCCATTATCAGAGCCATGATGGCCGACAAGTACAAGAAACAGGTCAGAAAACTATATAAAACCTGGGCAGAATATGGTGAGGATGGTTATACGAAAGATGAGGTTGATGCATTGCGTGAGATGCAGGAACAGTTGTCTGAAGCAGTGCTGGCCGAGAGAGACAGTCTGGCGGATATCTTCGGGTGGGACGCATCCGGAGACTCTTATTCCCAATCCTCTTCCAAAGGATATTCCACCACCATGAGCCAAGAAACAGGTGAGGAGATCAGCGGACGGCTGACAGCCATGTATGAGTCTAATGTACGTTTGGAAACCAAAGGAACGGAAATGAATGCGAATATGCTTATTATTTCCACGGCGGCATTGAATATGGCAAAGGAACTTGCTGCTCATTTGGTATGTGTCACGGAAATGCGTGATGTATTGCATGAATGCAACGATCATTTGGAGAAAATTGAGAAATATACCGGCATATTGAGCGGCATGGACGACACTCTTGCCGAGATAGAAAAAAACACAAAAGGAATGTGATTATGGAGAGGAATGCTTTTATTAATGGCAGGAATATCTGGAGTACATGGGGTGCGGAATTGATGGACGGAGCTTTGGAGGCTATACTGACACCCCCTCCTGTGAAGGACTATATCGAAAATGACAGCAGGTTGGAACATGGCATACAGATTACTTCATCGCCTGAGATCTGCAAGATGGATTCTAGGGAGCTCACCCTGCCTTTTTTTATTACGGGAAACTCGCAAAGTGACTATCTGGATAAATATTCGTCCTTTGTATCCGAACTGGTAAAGGGTAAAATTGCACTGAAAATCCCGGCACTGGGAAAGACTTACAATCTGTACTATCTGTCTTGCGGCAAGTATGGAAGTTACGGAAAATGCCGGGGTAAGTTTATGGTCAAACTCAAAGAACCCAATCCGGGCGACAGGGAAGATATTGTATGAAAATTGAGATCAGAAATTCAGCTGGTACACCATGTTTCCGGGATGTTGTCAGAAGAGGCAGCAAACGTAAGTTCACTCTGATGAAGGAGGACTTTATACTTTTGAAGTTCTCCCTGAAATCTCCTGTCTTTTTCAAACTGGGCGACTGGACGGAGGACACACGTTTCGGGCGGTTCGAACTATGCGATCTGTACAAACCCAAGTACAACAGGAAAACCGGGGCATACGACTATGAGCTTCAGCTTGACGCTTACTACTGGAAATGGAAAAACAAAATCTTCAAATATACCCCGGAGACGACCGGACAGGAGGCGTCCTGGAACCTGACCGCCCCGCTTGACGTACAAGCCGGTATAGTCCTTAGAAATCTGAAAGCTCTTGGTTATGCGTATAAAGGACAAGATTTTGTTTTCTCCATTGATTCCACAGTCGAAAACAAGTCCCAGTTGATGAGTTACGACAACATCAACATCCTTGACGCTTGTTTTGAGATGGCGAAGAAATGGGATTGCGAATGTTGGGTGACTGAAAACATCATCCATTTCGGGCGTTGTGAGTCCGGTGACGCGGTGGATTTCGAGATCGGGAAAAACGTGCAGGAAATGTCACAGTCAGAATCCCAGTCCACCTATGCCACCCGTATCTACGCTTTTGGTTCCACCCGTAACATACCGGCAGACTACCGCCCCATTGACGAGACCGTGGTTGTGAACGGCGTGGTGCAGCGCAGGCTGATGCTTCCCGAAGGCACTCCTTACATTGACGCTTATCCTGATATGACTACCGAGGAAGCCGTCGAGCAGGTGGTTATCTTCGATGAAGTCTATCCTCGAAGAACAGGCATCATGTCGGATGTCACCACTATCGAAGTGACGGACAAGGTGGAGAATGAGGACGGCACAACCACCGAGGAAAAATGGAATGCCTACCGCTTTAGGGACACGGGTGTTAACTTTTCCGAGAAATATATCCTCCCCGGTCAGGAGCTGAGGATACGTTTCGCATCCGGGCTTCTCAACGGTTTGGAGTTTGCCGTGAAGTTCAATCCTGAGGGAAAGCCGGAGAAATTGGAGGATGGCGGATGGAACCCTGAGGCACAGCTTTGGGAGATAGTCAGGAATGAGGACTATGGCAGACCGCTTCCCGGTGATGTGCTCTTTCCCCAGGATGGAGATGAATATGTGCTTTCCGGCTGGGACAGTACGAAAATAACCGAGCTGGGGCTTGTGGGTGCCGCCGAGCAGGAGTTGAAGGAAAAGACTGAAAAGTACGCTGCCAAATCCAAGATAGACCCGAGTACCTATGGCTGCACGATGATGTCAAATGACGCATACCGTGAGGATGGCGTTCATAATTTCTATAGCATCGGTCAAAAGGTCAACCTTATCAACAAGGCTTATTTCGAGAACGGAAGACAGTCAAGGGTTATCGGATTTGAATTCAATCTTGATTTAGCTTATGATTCCCCTATATATACTGTCGGGGAAACCGCCGCCTATTCTCGTATCGGGGAGCTGGAGGAAAAGGTTGAGAGCCTTACCCTGAAGGGACAGACCTATACGGGCGATGGTGACAGCGGTGTGTATGTGATAAGAAGGAATGACTCTACACCGGCCACGGATAGTAACGTGTATTCCGCATTGCGCTCCTTAGTAATGTTCCTTCGTAAGGATCAAGCGGACGGAACAAATTTCTTATTGAAGTTCGGCAAGTTCATCGACTCCATGATTGCCGGTAAAGGTGCCGGTATCTATCCTGACGGGCGCGGTCAGTTCGAGCGTCTTGAGGTACGCGGCTCCGCAGTGTTCAAGGAAATCATCTATAACCGTCTGAACGCACAGGAAGGCGACACCTCATATTCCGAGAACGGAGTCATTGAGTCCGTGGCTTTAGAGAGCGACGGAACTTATACCCTGAAATTGCGCAAGCGCTGGGAGAATGACTTCACCGCATTCCAGGAGGGTGATATAGTGTACGGGATTGTAAACAACCTCTTTTCAACGGGGGAGTATTACGCCTCGTGGATGCGCGTGCTGTCCAAGAATGTCCCGGCCAACTCCATCTCGGTGTTGTCATACCCGGACAGTGAGGTGCCGGGCGGTAAAAACTATCCTCCCACAGAGTTGACGATCATTACCAGAAGAGGAAACGCCTTCAATGAGGACAGGCAAAGCTACTGGTATTTGTCCGCCACCACGGATAAATGTCTTGTCTGGCTGGAAGGAGTAACGAAGCCTGTCTTGGAACAGAACAACTATTACATGATATTGGGGCGTTTGCCCAATTTGGATTTGTTTGACAATCTCCCCGTCAACTATAAGCACTCGTACATATTCGCCCGTGCCGGCATCTTCGGTGAACTTTACCGGGTGGACTGGCAGGGACTGCCCGTACAGGAACTGGTGGACCGTGGCTTTTGGTCGGCCGAAGTCGCGTCCTCTGACAATCCTTACACCAATACGCAGGAGCGGGCGGACACGGTTTGGCACTACGGCTGCAAATGGAAGTGCCTGATGACGGGAACAGCCGACGAACCGCAATATGCGGCGGCCGGATGGGCGATGCTGGAAGGGAACCCGGAATTTACGATAGAGATCGGCAGCACAAAGGGGTGGTATTTTGATATCGAGACTTTTTCCACAACGTTATATATTACCGGCAAGCTGTACAACCGTGACGTGACAGATCATATACTTGACGCTGATGTGAGCTGGACGCGTGATACCGGGAATGTATCAGAAGATAACGCATGGGCGGTGAAGCGTGCCGGCACCGGGAAAAATCTTCCTCTGACGATAGATGATCTCGGACCGAATTATACCAACATGCGGGTGTGTACGTTTAAAGCACAGGCGTTATTGCGTGACGGGCAGCAGTTTGAAGTGGCGGAGAATTTTGTAACATTTTAAAATGGTTTTATACAATGGCAACAAAGCAACGAAAAATAGAAATCAACTACCGGCTGTTACAAACCAGTTGTAACATCGAGGTGGTGGGCAGCGTGCCGGACATGCAGGTCTACCAGGCTGACAAAGCTGAATACACTCCGGACTATACGCTGACACCGCTGGTCCTGTTTCCGCGGTGCAACGCCACCGATCCGGAAGCGGTGACTAAAATCGGGGCGGTCAACTCCAGGCTGACCAACATGAAGTGGTACGAGCGCATCGGAACCACACGCACACTTATCACATCGACAAACACAGGCTACAGCATTACGGAGTCCGGTGACAGCAAGGGACAGATCACAATGAAAAAAAAATGTCACCGTCCTAAAACCCGTCACGCTGGAGTTTTACGCGGAATATGCCGACACACGTACCGGACAGCTGTTTACTTTTCAGATGAGCTGTCTTGTCCGCGCGGTTGACGGTACGGATGCGATCCCCGTATTGACGATAGACAGCCCGTCCACGCTGGACTGGAACCCGGTGCGTGACATCACCGCACAGACCATCACGGCTAAACTGATGGTAGGCGACACGGACGTGACGGCTACGGGCAAATGCAAGTTCTTCTGGTACCGTCTGTTGTCTACGGGAGCGCTGGAGGCGATAACCACAGGAGCGGGTGACAACGACTGGGAGTTTGTATCACTGAACAAGAATGTATATAAGATTGACCGCAATTATATAGGTGATGACATCACGATTGTCTGCAAGGCCACCTATGCGGCTTCCGGGACTCCGGCATCAACCCCGGGCACATCGGACCCGGCAGTCTCTACGGTGATACGCCGCAGGATTCCGAAGATTGAAGCCGACTGGGAGGGTGTACCTACGGGTGTTCCGGATGGGACTTACGCCATCTTTCCCAGACCCGTCATTCGGGATACCATGGGGGTTATCCCGAATCCATCCGCCATATTTAACTGTCACTGGTACGTCAAGAAGAGCGGAGATGCCGGATATGCCAAGGTTGCCGACGGATACTCTCCCAGGATACCTTTCAGCAACGGTATGATGTTAAAGCTGGAGGTGGAGGACAGAGGCCCTTACGTGGCGCTGACACAAGGCGGCAAGGTGCTCACACAGGGGGGCAAGGCGGTAGTAGTAAGAAAATTTGGATAACATTAAAAACAATAGAATTATGGCATTTTACATTAAAGTAACGAAGGAGGTTGCCGACCGGTTGCATCTGACCGATATCCGCAACAGGACAGCGGATGGCAATGTATTATTGTGGCAGGCGGACGTGGCACGTTTCCCCGGCGACACGGTATTTGACAGGGCCAAGGAAGCGGGCGGCGTCTGCCTGACCCCGCAGGCGGCGAAAGAAGAGATAGACGGTACGGACCATCCCGTCGAAGTATTCACACCTGCCTCTTGGGGGGAGGACAACACCGAAAGCTCCGAAGGCACGGATAGTACGGAAACGACCGGGGAAGGAGGAGCGTCATGAGTTTGGCCAGCGCGACCGGACAGGTCATATTTTCGCAAAAGGGCGGCGTATACATGCCTGCCATCCAGTGTAACCAGGGAGATCTGTATCAGGAGTATATGGGCGAAGCGTCCGCGCCGACGAACATCGCACCGGATTTCGCTTCGCTCAAGCCCGTCTTGTCCTTCATTCTCACCTCTTCGCGGGTGGCGGAAGGGCTGGTGGTTCCTTCCTCCATGAAATGGTATTTCAATGATGTCGAGATCAAGTTCTCGGGCAATGTCTCCACCAACACGTTTGGCGGTGAGACGGGACATTTCAAGTTTATCCCTTACCAGCCCGGTACGACGGATTACTACGGATTGCAGATCGTCAAGAATCTGGTCAAGGCGAGCGGAGCGGCCTCTTGTACCATCAAGGGTGAAGCCACCGTGACCGTTGGGAATACCAGCGACACCGTCCAGTTCGTCTATAGCATCCCCATTACCAAGGGGGTCGGAAACCAAAAGCATGTGACGATCATTGCCGGTGACAACAAGTATTTTACCCTTCGGGACAAAGGGCAGAGCTGCATTCTGAAAGCCGTAGCGCGCATGGGCAGTGACGAGATCACTACCGGACTGGCGTACAAGTGGTACAACCAGGTCAACGGTGCGTGGAGCGTGCTGAGCGGAAAGACCACACAGACATTGACCGTCACCAACGATATGGTTGACACGACAGGTGTGTTCAAGGCGGAGGTGTACCAGGGCGGCAAGCTCATCGGTCAGGACACGCAGTCCGTAATGGATGCGTCCGATCCGTTTGATTTGATCCTGAATCCCACGCCCGAAGACGAGACCATCCGGGAAAGTGGTGACACGGTGGTCTATAAGCCCATTCTGGTCAAGCGTGGAAGTACCACCAAGTACAAGGACATGACTTTCTATTTCGTGTTCATGGACAGTGCAGGAGTAGTCCTTAACCCGTCTACTTCCGGTACAGCAGCCACTTCCGGCACGTGTACTTGGGACATGTGCCAGCAGGCAGGAGGCAACGTGGCATGGACCATCACAACCAAGGAATAAGGAGGTGATATGCCGTTGGTGACTAGAACCGGACAGGTCAGTTTTGCTCCAAAAGGTGACAAGGGAGATAAGGGGGCGCGCATGCGTATGCGTGTATGGGAGGCGTCTGTGTCTTACCTGGAGGGCAAGCAAGGGCAGCAGTTTTACGACATTGTACTTTATGACAACCTGCTGTACCTGTGCATCCGTTCGCATACGTCGGTATCGACGGAAACCCCCAAACAGAATGTGGCTTCGGGAAAAATAAAATACTGGGAGGTAGCACAGAGCTGGACTTTTATCGCCACCAAGCTGTTGCTGACCGAGAAGATCAAGGCGTCCATGATTGATGCGGACGGTATCAGGGCGGTCAATGTGGATATCAGCGGAAAAATCACGGCGGATAGCGGACGTATCGGTCCGTTTTCCATAGATTCCGGTATGTTGTCCTCAAAAACTCTTTATGAGGGGACGGATTCCCATGTCGGTTTCAACCTATCCGCCGGACAGATAGAGTTTTATAACGAAAGGACATTTGCACGTGTAAAAATCGGAGGGAACACGAAATTTGTCACAATCGAAGGGATATCGTATGATGCCGGAATTGACATACAGAGTCCGAATGCCATGATCGGGATGCACATCAAGACCCTGAGCATTCCTCTGTTCGTGGAGGGGGGTAACATTTTCCTTCATCCGAACAATGACAGTTATGTGTCTCTTCATGGCATAGTGGGGAACTGGAGGAACATATCCGTCAGCACTTCCCTGAATAACAATGATGACAATGTGATGTTTATTAATACGGGTAATATAGAAGTGACACTTCCTCCGGATGTTCCGGGACATACCATATACTTCAAACGTATGAGCGGCGGGGTAAGACTGACAGGCGGGCGCATCCTGCCTGCCCCCGGAGGAAAAGAGATGTCCTCCATTGATCTGGATTATGCGTCCGGATTCGTTAAATGTATGGGCAATTATTGGGTTATGTTTTATTGCGGATAACAGTATTTAATTAAGAATATTATGAAAGTTGATTTTACAAAATTTCCCCTGTTCACGGGGATAGACAGACAGGATATGGTGATAGCGGATATCCGTAAGGATATTGCTGACGGCATTTACAGGAACGTGCCCGGTCTTCCGGCGCACGTGCTTGCGGAGAAGATCTATCGGAACGAGCTTGTGGAGCTTGCCGATGACGAGATTCATATACTTGACCTCTACACTTCCGCTTCGGTGGGGCAGCTCGCCGACTCATGGCAGGATTATAAGAAAAACAATTTGGAAACTGGTAAATAAAAAATATTATGGAAAAGATGGAATTAAGTGAGGCGTTGAAAGCCAATGCCTGGAAGGACTGTTAGGGATAATCCATATGATATTTAAAGGAAAAGGAGATATCAATGGTGTTTACTGCATACGTTGGCGAAGGGCCGATAAAAAGACTCCGGCCCAATCAATGATATTTGCATTAAGCCTACGAAATTAAAACAATATTATTATACTCTACTAACGGTGACAGTATACGAAAATGGATATTTTAAAAAAATCGACTTAGCAGTATATTACCCGGTAAAGAAAGGAGGGCATAAATGCTCTATGTCTGGAAACGGCAACATGTTTGTTAAAGAGGATTCTGATTACAATTTATACATACATAACAAAACTTTAAATAACATAAATTATTGCGTATCAATTATAGGAGCTAGCAAATATATAAATATTCCTTCAATTACGGTAGAAGCACATCCTGCAAGCGTTTTGAATGGTTTAACTTTGACTGATGTAGCAACTATGTAACAAATTATAACATTGTGATCATAAATTTATGCTCTGGAAGGACTGTTAGGGATAAATGATACGTGGTACAAAAGGAGATTTGGTGAAATTACTGATTTTAATGAAGCTAATAATACTGGATATATGTTTGTCGATAAAACCCAATCATTGGATAATAAACCCAATACATCAAGTAATTATGGATTCTTGGAAACGATTGCTATTAATGAGGTCACCATCAAGCAAACTTTTGTAGATTTTCAGAGCAGATTTTTTATTCGAATATGTAATAATGGAACTTGGACTGATTGGAAACAAATACAAACAACATAGTATTAAAAATAAGTCATATTTTAATGAGATAAAACGGATGGGTGCCGGTCCACACCCGTCCGCTCCTCATGTTACCAAAGAATTATAGTATTTCTATATCTTCAGCATCATCCAGATTCTCATCAACTATATTCATGGATAAAGACAGGTCAACCCCAGTAGTATCCAAAAACAAAGCACTTACACGAAATGAAGCTGTGTTTGTCTTGCTCCGAACGAAGAGATGATCATTTTTTCGTTTGAACTCTATTTCAGAAATCATACTACCGTTGACTTTCCTTATGATATAGGAGTTACCAGTCTTACTATTAATAAAGAACAGACCTGTAGAACCACCCCAATATACATACAATATCATACCGATATAGGCGTTAGATGAACTCGCTAGGCGAACGACACATACTTCTTGAACGGAGTCTTTATTGCAAACCAATATAGGAGAAAGAACGCCTTTTCTCAAGAGCCCTTTACTTCCTAAATTAGCAATCGGCATCAGTTCTTCCAGAGCATAAATTTATGATCACAATATAATTTGTTACATAGTTGCTAATCAAAAGAAAACCATTCAAAACGCTTGCAGGTTCCCCAACCACCATTCCACCATTTTATATCTAAACATTTTGAAACCAATAATTTTGTTATTAAAGTTCTAAATTATGTACTGTTTACTGTCCCAACAATTATGACTGAAGACAAGAAGCATTTGATGATCATTTATGAAGTTTACCTTTTATTGCATATACTCCAGGCTTTTATACAATTTATTATTATCAGTTTTTAATTGATAAATGCAAATATACCCTTTTCCTTTAAATATAGTACTAATCCTTTTGTTTCATTTGTTCCTAACAGTCCTTCCAGCTCTCAAATATTGCTAAATTCTTGTCAAGATATAGGAATTTCGATTGCGTCGGATGGTAAATCTAGATTGTTTTCATGGCTTAGTTTGAGCGACCCATTCATGCCAATGCACAATGTACTGATATACACGTATGCTGATGATTTTACATAAACAATGGTTTTGTTCTCTTTTTTTTGATAATAAACATTAGTTAAATAGATTCCTCTTTTTATCGAATTAACGGATAGATCATCGCTATATCCTGTTAATAAAACAACAGACGGAGATGAATTTTCATGGTTCTTAAATACTGAAATAAGCATTGATATTCCTGTTAAACGATTTCTAAATTCGGCAATTTTACAATACTTCTGCTGGTCTTTTTGATATGAAGTGGTCATTCTTTGAATTGATGGCATCAATCCATCTTTTTCACTCGTAGCAACACCAATCAGTTCTTCCAGAAGGATTTTACTAATCTTCTTAAGGCAATAAATTTTGATAAGCAATTAAAAAAGGAACCCTGCTTCCTTCAACTCCTTCAATTTTGGAAGTCATAATAGTAGTATAGTCATTTTCAAAAGTGAAAGTAAATAATGTTCCATCAATATATTCTTTATACCCTCCAATATATTCTATATTTTTAGTTGCTGGAGATATTACAGCTATTGATGGATATAAATTATAATATTGACTACATATCACCAATATGCCATTTGCTTTTATTCTTTTTGATTCACCTTTATGTAACGAAAATGATTCACTAGTAAAACCATTGATAATCTTATTTATCTCTAACAGTCCTTCCAGAAGGATTTGTATCAATGACTTTTGTATTACAATATTATTTTAAATGTTTGTTGGTCTATATATCGTTTATTCTGTTCTTTTTTTCATATAATGATTCTTTTTTAAATATTTGTTATAGCTTTGCTATGACAATTAATAATGTTTTTTCATTTATTAATTTTTGAATGCCGTGAGGTATTTTAATTAATAAAAAGATTTGTGTATGGAATTGGGCAGGATTGGCGAATCCTGCCTTTTTGATACCGTACGTCAACTACATAATAATTTGGGCAAAACAAAATTTATATATAACTTTGTAGCATCTATATTGAATTAAACATTATTCTAAATCACTAAAAGAGTTTACTGATAAAAATGTCTAGATGCTATCGTTCGTGATGAATAATGGCATCTTTTTTACAAATGTTTTTTCACAGACCATTTTTTTATAGATATTATACATCTTTACTTGCGAAAGTGGGGGTGTATTTTTTATTGGCTAAATTTTGCAGCTTGGAACAGAGGATGCATCTTTGCGGAAAAATGGATAAAATCAGATACCGTCTTGTATATAACCGCCAGAACACACTTAACAGGCAGGGCACGGCTCTTGTACAGGTTGAAGCCTATTTGAACCAAAGGAAAATCTACTTGAAGACAAACGTGTACCTCAAACCGGAGTGCTGGAGCCGTGAGGGGGCACAAGTCATTAACCATCCCCAGTCTAACGAACTCAACACAATGCTCTATGAATACATCCTGTATCTGCAAGGCATAGAGTTGGGGTATTGGAAGCGCGGAATACCTGCCACACTCTCACTACTGAAGGATGCTGTCAAGAAGAAAAGTACGGTGAATGTCAGCTTCTCCACTTTTGCCAAATCAGCCATTGACAATTCGGACAAGAAGCAGTCCACCAAGGACAACCTGCACTCGACACTGGCGGTCCTGCATGATTTCCGTTCCGGATTGGACTTCAAGGATCTTACCTATACATTCCTTCGTGATTTTGAGCAATACTTAAGAGAAAAGGGCAATGCGGTCAATACGATAGCCAAGCACATGAGACAGCTCCGTACCTTGGTCAATGAAGCAATCAACCAGGGATATATGCACGCAGATGCTTATCCGTTCAGAAAGTACAAAATCAAACAGGAGAAAGGCAGACATGAGTTTCTTACCCCGGACGAGCTGAAGAAGCTGGAAACGGTCAAGGTGGAAGAGGAGTCCATGCGTCATGTGCTCGATGCCTTCCTGTTCTGTTGTTATACCGGATTGCGCTATTCTGACTTCTGCCAGCTCACACCTGAGAATTTCATTAGAGTAAACGGCAAACGGTGGCTGTACTTCAAATCCGTCAAGACAGGGGTGGAAATCCGTCTGCCGTTGCATCTGCTGTTTGAAAGCAGGGCATTGGGCATTCTTGACCGCTATCCGGATATCGGAAGTTTTGCCGCTTTGCCTTGTAACTCGGAAGTGAATAAGCAGCTTCGAAAGCTGGCCGGATTGTGTGGTATCAAAAAACGGATAACCTACCATGTGAGCCGTCATACCTGTGCCACCCTGCTGGTTCATCAGGGAGTTGCGATTACAACAGTCCAGAAGCTGCTCGGACATACTTCCGTAAAGACCACACAGATTTATTCGGAGGTACTTTCCAGCACCATTGTGCGTGACTTGAAAAATGTTCAAAGGAAAAGGAAAAAAGTAAAGATGTTTCCCGATAAAGGCTTGAGAACATCTGATTTTATAGACAACCGGTAGATTTCATGAATCCTATTTGTTTTCTATTAATATTGTGATTCTTTAAATTCTTCGGATAATCGAAATATTGCTCCTGATTATTTTTTTCAATATGGATTGAATATGGAATAGTTTTCACTATCTTTGCAGTGTAACCAGGAGCTTGATGGCAATAAATATTGTCATCAGGCTCTTTTTTTATTGTCTATCTGTCGAATAATGGAATCCCCCGTCTGGCTTCACAGTCTGACGGGGGGAGGTTAAATCCAATCAATAATAGTTTTGAAAGAATCAGGTCAACAAAGTATTGACAAAGATAGTGAAATATGAATAGTAAGCAATATGGATATGGATTTATTTTGCATATATATAAATTCTCGGCATTTTTTCAGGAAAGATAGGGACAGTTGAGAAATAAAGGAAACAGGATGAATAATTTATCATATAATAATTAAACGGTGAATGTAATGGAGATAGATATTGCAAACATTATTAGTGCTGCCGGAACATTGCTGGCAGCTTATTTCGCCTATAATCAGTATACCAAAAACAAACTGACTGATTTAAAAGTGGAATATTTTAAAAAAGAGGAGGAAAGAAGAAGTTACCACCGCAGCGAGAACTCCGCCAAGGTGTTCGGTGAGCTGTGGCGTGTACTTTATGAAACGAAAGCAGACAGGGTATATATCGTACAACCCCATCCTTTAGGGCATATAGCTTTTCTTTCGGTGCAGTTCGAAGTAAAACGAAAAGGTATAGCCGGAATGCGTGAAAACATCCAATCACTTCCCATGAGTGAAGTGGCCGTTTTTGCAGAAAATCTCGCAAAGAATCTTTTCATGTTCTACTCAGATATTGATAACCAGGTTAAGGATAAGGTTGCCAAATCTCTATTATCAACAAATGGATGCAACAGCGTCGCTATTAAACGGCTTAATTCATCTCAAGATTGGGTTGGAAATATCTTTTGTGAGTTTACAGATGAAACGGATTTGAATGAAGATGAACTTCATAAGGTCTTGCATGAAGCAGCGGTCAACATACAATATATCCTGCCGGAATTCAAAGAAAATAAAATCGAATAATTATAATTAATGAATAGTATGGCTGACGTAAGAAAACTTGCACCGTTTATCCTAAAGTGGGAAGGCGGTTTTGTAAATGACCCTGACGATTTGGGAGGGGCTACCAATATGGGCGTGACTATCGGCACATGGAAATCGTGCGGCTATGACAAGGATGGTGACGGTGACATAGATGTGGATGATCTACATCTGCTTACTCGTGAGGACGTTGTTAATCGTGTACTCAAACCACATTATTGGGATAGATGGAAAGCTGATTTGATACAGGATCAATCTGTGGCAAATATTCTTGTGGACTGGGTGTGGGCATCCGGTGCGCACGGAATTAAGATTCCTCAACGCTTGCTTGGTGTTACGATGGATGGCATTGTAGGTCCCAAGACCATTGCCGCAGTAAATGCCAAGAATCCGCGTGAGTTGTTCGACATGATTAAGATTGCCCGGTTTGACTTTATCGAGGATATATGCCGGAAACGCCCAGCAAACAACAAGTTCAAACGGGGGTGGATGAACCGCATAAATGATATCTCTTATGTTGGTTAGAGTTATGAACTGGGTAAGCCGGCATATATTGCTGGCTCCTTTCATGTGTCTGTTCCTGCTGTTCGGATCATGTGGCAGCTCGCATAAATCTGTCAAGTCAGACACTAAGATTATACAGAAAGATAGTACACGTGAATCTGTCAATATCGTACACGGATCAAGTACGTCTTTGAGCGAACTCATTACCACTAATGGTAACTATGTAATTGATTTCCGTATCTATGATACCCGAAAACCGCCCGACAGTCTGACTGGAAAACCTCCGTTATTGGCAGACGGTCATGTGGAAGGTGATTTCAGCAAGAATAAAAGGAAGGAAACTGCAATCAAAGACAGTACGGAAGTGAAAGCTGACAAGGAAACCACTTCCAATACCCGTGAAGAAAACCGGTCAGAAACCATAAAAGAGAAAAAAGAATCCACGCTGCCTGAACAAATCGGTTTTGCCTGTGTTTGTGTAACCGTTTTGATTGTCGTTATGCTGATAGTAAAGCATTGGCGCAATAGACAATCTTCATCATAAGACTTTAAATTTATAAATTGGACTGCCCCAGCTCGTGATGAGTCGGGGCTATTTTTGTAATCTTTGCCGGAACTAACATTAACTTATGTATTATGGCTGAAAAAAAAGAATCTTATTCCGAAGAGGAATTGAATGAAATGATCGTATGGTTCAACAACCATGCTGATGAACTTCCCAAAGAAATGCAAATTAACAAATCCGCTTTCACACCGGATTTGAAACTTACTGTTGAATCCTGTATCATGCAAGCCAAGCAATGTCTGGGCAACTATAAGATGGCCGGAGCTTTTAGATTACTTCAACAAATCAAAGCGAAGATTGAGGATAATAAATAAAATCTCATATTTTACTTTTTTTAGAATATCAAGCGGCCCAGTGACGGGTAACCGCTTAATATCTGCTTACTAAAAATCTCCTTGATAATTTTTTATAAGATCATTGGCTTCCTGTATATCATGAGGCGTGTAAATATCTGTCATCAATATACTGCTGTGACGAGCTTGGTCACGTACGCTTAACACATCATAATGTCGTAACATATTCGTTATACCTGTATCTTTTAAGGAATAAAACTTATATTGGGCGGAAAGCTTTAAATCTTTTCTGAGATGATGTGCCCACCAGTCCCGGAACATTTTTTCAGATCTTTTTGTTTTACCGGGACGAAACCCGTCAGAGAATAAATAATAATCACCGGGATTGTTGAAAATGTGCAGGTCCAACATGAGATGTATGACTTTTGATGGTAATGTAATAGTGCCATCTTTGCGATTTTTTGATATATTGTCTGATACGAATATTGTTTGCTTTTTCAAACTTATATCGTTTAATCTCAATCCTACCATTTCCGCCGGTCGGATAAAACAATAGTATAGAATATAGCTTGCCAGCAACATATAGGGGTTATGGTTCTTTAAGTAGTCGCTCACTTTTGCAAGTGTTTCCGGTGGCAGGATGTTGCGTAGCTTTTTTTTCCCTTTTCTTCCCAGACTACTGATCCCGGCTGTTGGATTCTGTGTTAAATAGTTATGGTTCAGACAGAAGGTGGAAAAAGACTTCAAAAAACCGAGATAGTTATCGCGCGTAAATGCAGTGTTATCCCTAGTTATATACACTTCGTCAAGCAGCATAACACAAAATCCTTATCAAATTGGTAAATGTAGGTGATAGGGACCTTTTTCTCTTCATTGAAGATTTCCATATTACGAAGGTAGGAGCTATAAGATTTGATCGTTTCTTGTCGGTATCTCCCGTCCCTTTGCATTTTGGCGAGAAAAGTGCGGTATTTGTCTATTACATCTTTGAACAGTAGAAAGGCGTTGCCGCATTCTTGCTCAATCCAAGGATTCCATCCTGTTGCGAGTTTTTCTGATAGTCTGTTGATGCATCCTTTGGCGTATGCCCTTCTTTCCTTAACGGATTTGATGAAGTTCAGTTTGATCTTTTTCCGTTTCATCACTCCGTCAACAGGATTGAATGCGTAAAAGTCAATGTACCAATCTTTACCCGTATGTAATATAGGTGGTGTGTAACTCTTGATTTCTTGGATTTTGGACATTTTTTTTTATTTGTTTTTGCTAACAGCAGAAACAAATGGTTAATAATTCCCGTCCCGATTTCGTCCCGGCGGATTTGCTTAAAATGAGATAAGCCACTGACTTTCAGTGGCTTATCCTTTACAGTGTCGGAATGAGGCGACTCGAACGCCCGACCCCTACGTCCCGAACGTAGTGCGCTACCAACTGCGCTACATTCCGTTTCTGTTTTGCGAGTGCAAAGGTAAAGCATTTTTTTGAAATCAAAAAGAATTTCATAGAAAATTTGCAAAAAATTTGTAGAATCAAAAAATATGCCTACCTTTGCAACCGCAAACAAGAAACAATAGTTTCTGAGAGGTGTTCTATTACAAAGTGAAAAGCTCTACCGATAACCATTTTGGTGCCATAGCTCAGTTGGTAGAGCAAAGGACTGAAAATCCTTGTGTCCCCGGTTCGATTCCTGGTGGCACCACCAAAGTAAGTTTTTCACTTTAAAGCAGTTACAGTAAAATGTAACTGCTTTTTTTTATGCTTTAAGACCTCGTTTACGCCCTGCGATTAGTTGATTTATTTTATATATATGCTGCAATGGTTTTTCATATCCTTCAAATAAAAAATATCTCTTCCTTCTCACTATAAGAAGAGAGTGAATCATAAATATTACATTATGACGCATCCTCAAAATCGTTCATCTACCCAATCCCATAAATTAACGATTCTATTTCACATATATAGAGTAAAAGTCAGATAAAATCTGTGATTCTTAATTTATAATCAATGGGAATTGTTTTATCTAGTTGGTCCAACAATTCTTTTCTAAAGAAAGGAATATTATGAGCTTTTTCTATAAATGACAAAGGTGAACTATAAACTATGTTTAATAAGGTATCTGCCTTTTCTTTTGAATAGTTTTTCTCCACCAACCGCAATAATTCCATTTCTTCGGCTCCATCACGCCAACGCTCTAATCTGGCAGAGGCTATAGGACCTTTACGTCCCAATATATCACCAGGATAAATGAGTATACCATCACCATGTGGCATATCAGTGATATAAGTAAATGGATTTCGTTTGTGATAAATATTACAGTTCCAATAGAGAAAACCTTGGCTACCGTTTTTCCAAGTACGCCACATGATAGCTCTTTGCTGTATCCCCTTCATCTGTAATAAAAAGTTTGGTTCATTTCCACCTGGTTGCCAACAAACATAACTCCACCAGTCTATACCTTCAGGCACTTTATAGCGTATATGTTGCACTTCTTCTTCATTGCCTTTACAAGGAGCTAAACTTATAGTAGCAACATGAATATGATGTTTCAAATAGTCGAACACTGCATACAAATCTCCTTTACGGGGACCGTTTCGGGGACCACAAAAGAATGTGGTTAAAATCCGAGCATCTGAAGCATATTTCCGAATAATATTCACTTTTTGTTTGATTTGCTCATAATCCTCCATATAGGCAGGTTCATCCCAAATATAGAAAAGTGATTCTTTTAATTTTCCTTTCTTTTGGATATTACATAATAAAGACGCAAGTTCATTCTCCGACAATGTAAAAAACGGAAGCATGTAACAACTATATCTTCTATCGTTTAATAATCGGATACTTCGTTTGTCATTCCATGCCCAAGGTGAGAACGAATGTTCGTATTGCCAACGTTCCGGAGTAATCTGTGTACCAAATACAGGAGTCATTCTATAGCTTAATACAAAGTCTACCCATCGTTGCCGTTCTTTATCGGCTTCTTTATCATTAAGACCTTCAGCTACACAACGATTCTCAACTCCAACAGTGATAGGGATAGATGACTTTAAAGGAATGGTAGTATGATGTACGTTATAATCCAGCTGTATCGTAAAATGTTTACTTCCTTCTATCTTTATCGTCTGATGATACTTTCCGACTGGAACCCTTGACGGACACTGTACGGTAATCCATACAGCAGTCAATGTATCCGTACATTTCAACTGATTTTTAAAAGGGACTAACGCGTCATAATAACCATTCATTTTTTTAAGTTCTCTAGCCGATATTTGAATACCTTTCAAATTTCGGTCGAAAGTGAAACGATATTCCTCATTAACTTTGCTAGGAAAGACCAATTGAATATGTTCTACTTCACCTCTAGCCATTTCCAAGTGAACCTTTGAGGTTTGAGCGTAATTTCTGTATACTTGTGGGGATTCTACAGAAGGAATTATCCAAATATTCGCTTTTGGATAACTGGCACATATAGGCAGGAATCCAACCCATAGTTGAATAAGCATTAAAAAATACTTCATATTTATTTCAGATTAAATGTAGTCACTACAGCCGCATGGTCAGAGGGGTAGCGAACAGGATGCTTGTCTATCATCTCCGATTGGATAGCTTTGATATCCTTCCCTTTATAATAAATAAAATCTATACGGTATTGCAATTCATTCTTCGCCATAGTAGACCATGTAAGACATGGATATTTTTTCACGTCAGGATGAATCTCACGATAAGAGTCAATAAAATGAGCTTTTTCCATCAACTTGCTGGTGGGCCATTCTATAACATACCCGTTGTGTCCATTCATGTTTTTTGTATCATCTTTCCAATCCAGATGCGAATCACTGTTAAAATCACCGGAAACTATGAGAGGTGTTTCCATGGTATTCCATTGGGATGGAAAAGCTTTCAAGATACTTTGCAATTGTGCAGCTCTCCTACTCCACTCCCCCGCTATGATATTTTCTATGGATTCACAGGCGTTTATTTGGTCATTAGTGATAGGACGATAATCCAGCCAAAGGTTAATGTAATTTATTTGTTGTGACGAACTAATTTGCAATGTTGCCGCACTGCAATTGAAGGAATCATACAAATCATAGGTATCTGTGATAGGATACCGGCTCATGATGGATAAATTGGAACTACGTAAATAGAAACAGTAGCCTAATGCATCTGCAATAATAGCACCTGAACCGTAGGTTTCTACCATACCGATCACATCTGGATTTTCTGCTTTTATAACCTCTACGACCCTATTCACTCCTACCTCTTGCCCCAATTCATGACCACCATGAAAGATATTGAAAGCCATCACCTTCAGTTGTGACAAACGCTGGGTGTCCGTAACTGAAATTTTGGGTAGTTCCACATGGCTTATAAATGTAAATTCTTTGATATAACCATTGAATGCATTCCACTGACCATCATCTACAGAGCCTATTCTAAGTGTATTGTTGGTGGCTAAATTGACATTTCCGTTGGTACAGTAAATAGCCACATTCAACTGATCGTAATACATGCGCATCTCCTGTTTACCGGCATCATGTGTCACTGTCAAGGTATGCCACTTATCATCATTTATGGGTTGGCGCAAGGCAGTAGGTCTATATTCCCATGGAGTGTTTTTCCCATCGCAAAAGTGCACTATCCATGATCCGTTGTCTTGGGTGCCTATCCAAATGCCTGCTTCGTTTGGTATATTGTTCTTTTTATTGGTAATCAAGGCTTTTTCACCTAATTCACGGGCATGACTACGCACCTTTATAGAAAAGGTAAAAGAACCGCTCATGCTTACGGAATCTATTTCAGATACTTTTATTCCATGGCGCTCAAAAGCATTTTCACTTAAATCAAGTATTTCTCCGGGTTGTACAAAATATCTTATCTCTTTGGCCGTCAAAAAAGCAGGCAGGAAGAGCAGTATAAATAATAGTTGCTTTTTCATACTGAATTTATTGTTTATTCAAAATATTGTTTTATTGATGTTGCTTTATCCCAATATTATGGCTGTTGATATAATTTTTATCTATCCAACGAGTAAGAAAATAATCCATAGACCGAACAAAACGATTGTAGTTTTTACGCTTGTTGTCTGTCCATCCTGTTTCGGCATGGGCCGCCCAATATGGATATATCATTCTATACATATCCTCCACTTGTGGTATCCATTCTCCCCACATCTGACACCCTATACCTATAATCTGTTTTTGTTCCTGCATGGTAAGCCCTTCGGGTATTGGATTGAACGCATATGCTTTTTCCAAAGGGATAGGTTCGAAATCATATTCCAACCCAGGCGTTATACGGTCATGATTAAAGTTCAGATAAGTATATTTAAAATAACTGTTAACTATCTTATAACCTCGTTTGGCTGCCTTCCGTAAAAGGTCATGATTGCCAGTCCAGAACTGTACCACCGCGTCCTCTGAAAGCTGGTTTCCTGCTTCAATTGTAACTTCACTTTGATATCCATGCAATTTGTCACCAGTTATATCATTCCAACCCATCATTATTCTTCCTTTCGATTTCAGATAAGAGGCTATATGGTTAGTGAACCACATCTGAAGTTCGGCAGCTGAGTTTATCCCTTTTTCTTTCATGAATGTTCGTACCTCGGATGAGTTATTCCATTGCTCTTGTCGCACTTCATCGCCACCAATGTGAATGATTCTCGAAGGAAACAATTCCATCACTTCATCGAGTACATCCTTCAAAAAAGTACGTGTGCGTGGATCGGCTACATTGAAGGCACTGTTTTTGACTCCAAAGGTACAAGGCACTTTGATTTTTTCATCTGTACTGCCTAACCAAGGATACGCGGCAATGGCGGCTGAAGCATGTCCCGGCATCTCTATTTCAGGAACAACTGTAATGTGAAGATTCCGGGCATAGGAAACAATTTCTTTTATTTCACGCTGTGTATAGTATCCATCGAACGGCTTACCATCGAACACTTTGCTTTCATACCAGTTGAGCTGAGTAGAATCTCTATGCGCACCTATTTCTGTGAGCAGCGGATATTTCTTTATTTCTATACGCCATCCCTGGTCTTCGGTAAGATGCCAATGGAAAGTGTTCATTTTTAAAATAGCCATTTCATCCAACAATTGTTTTACCTCTTTCATGCCCTTAAAGGCTCTTCCATCATCAAGCATGAATGAGCGCCATTTAAAAGCCGGAGCATCATCAATGACTACATAAGGTATTCTTATTTGTCCTTGATGAGTGGTAATAAGCTGACGGAAAGTCTGCAGACCATAGAACACACCTTGAGGTGTGGAACCTTCAATACGGATACCTTGTTCGTTTACAGTAAGACGATATCCTTCAGGATGGGGAATCCACTTAGATAAAGTCAATTGCATATTTCCCTGCTTGGTGTGTTGTACGATGAGTCCATGTTCCTCTAACAACAATTGTTTTAAGTAATCGGCTTCATTTTTCAAGGCATTGGGATAAACAAGCTGACAGGACATAAAAGGATAATGTCCCGGATGAACCTTTACCTCATTGGGATAAGGAAGTATTTCTAAAGGTGCAGTTTGCGCTACAAGCATACCTGCCAAGTATAAATATATTATTGATAATAAAAATCGTTTCATATTCGAACTATTTGTTTATATTGAATGTCCAATTTCCACCTTCTTTCATAGTGATAAAGATACTTTCATCCTTATCTTGATGAATGCATTTGACTATGCTGTTTTTATGTGATATGTCTTTCCCGTTTTTCCAAATTAGCTTGTTATTCAACGTGATGCTTTTGCATTGGGAAGGCAGGCAGATGGTAGCACGTGGACCTTGTGGTGAATTTACCTGAAGTTGAAACGTCCTTTCATCATCTTTAAAGGAAACTTTAATGTTTCCTTTTACTGTGGGAACTAAAGTTTCAGCCTCTTTCACTCCTGTAGGTTGCGGAGCTATACGATAAGCCTTATATCCGGCTTCCGTAGGAGTTATACCGCACACATATTGCGACAGGATAGTAAGACCGCCGCCACTCCAGGCATGATTGGTAGTACCACCGGGGAATCCATTAGGACCAATCCCCCATCCTTCATAAAGGGTCGTGTGTTCAGAATCGTTCACCATTTCAGCAAAACGCCGTTTCATACGCTCCATCCCATAATAATTTTCCCCCATTCTAAAAAGAGCTTCTATGACATACTTTTCCATATAAGGACTGGCATGTTCATTCTGCTTCAATACTTTAATCAATGCAGGATATTTTTCTTTATCTGCTAAGCCAGACACGATGGCTAAAGCTTGTACCCGGTCATCTGTCTTTAGCCTATAATCAGGATGACGGTAAGCTTTTCCATTCCAAAATGCGGCGTTAAATGCCTTTTTCAGTGCTTTCATCTCTTGGAGTATAGCATCTGCTTCTGCATTCATTCCCAAAGCGGTAGCCATGTGTTGCTGTCCTTTTAGAGCAATATAGTACCAAGCATTAAAGAGCGCTTTGATATCAATATTTTTTCCCCAATCACCCCAAGTCCATTCTCCGGCTCTGAAGGTGATGGTACCATCGTTATTCTTCTGCCAAATATCCAAGTATTTTTGTATTTTGGGATATAGATCTCTAATGGTTTTAAGGTCTCCTGTATTCAAATAATAATTCCAAAAACCAAAGTAACCGATAGACGCCAACATTTGACCGGGAAGTTCAGTGTGATAGTTGGACGAAGGGATAGGAGCGAAGATTTCTCCTGTAGGACGCTGCCACCCCATGAGTTCATACATCCCTTTTTTCATGAGCAGATGGCTGCTCACCGACAATGCATAGAAGGCTTCTCCTGATTCGTTCACTTCATCACCCCACCATTGAGCCCGCTCTCTGTCAGGACAATCCATATAAGTATCACGCATGGTAATATAAAGTGTGCGTTGTGATTTCTCCCACATTTTATTCAAGAAAGGATCGTTACAGCGAAAGTATCCTTCGAATTCTGTGTTATATCCTGTCTCTCTGAACTGTACTTTGGTAAGGTTTATTCCTTTGGGATAAATGTAATATACTTTCTCACCGTTCATCCAACCTTTATTTTCATACGACTGCTTTCCTTTTTTGGTCAGATATTCTGCTCTGACATTATATGCGCTTCCTCCTTGATAGTGGCTTGTAAATATAGTAACGACTGAATGGGCTTTCTCTGCTTCCAACTCCATGTAAGGCATAATTTGAGCATTGTAAGGAAGCTGACAAACTAAAGTATCATTTATTGTACCGCTGTGAACAGTTTGTGAGACGTAATTCTTCAAACCAAAATCTTTCCAAAGCGGAATGATACGATGATGCAGTTTATTCCATGGTGCATCGCCTTCCTTTCCAACCACACGTGCTTTGGCCCAATATTGGCATGCTGCGTTTTCACCTTTTTCCCAATTGTCCATAGCGAGTTCTGCATTAAATCCGATACTTGATTCAGGTAAGCGGAAATTAGGATACGGCGCCAATGGGGTATAATAAGCAGGGTGCATGGCGGCTTTCCACGAGTCATCACTCTGCAAGGTGAGCTCAGCAGTTTGGCAATCGAACAAGAAAGCGCCTTGACCACTGGGATTATATGAAAATCCTTCTTTGCCAAAATACCATACTAACGCAGATATAAGATTATGTCCTTGCTTGAGGTGTGGGGCTATATCCACTTCATCATAATAGGTGTCATTGGGATTAGGACCACGTTTTACGGCACCTTCCAAGACAACCAGTTTGCCGTTAATCCAAAGCCAATATTTGCTGTCTGCTGCAATACGAGTTAAAGCTTTGGCAGGAACAGCATTTATATTAAATTCCTTTTGAAAGCATATCCAAGAATTTGTCGCATTTTGATTCTCAAAAGCAGTAATCCATTGTGGAACAGACACCGCAGACAACTGTAGGGAAACAACACATAGGATGACTAGAGTTAAGAAATATTTTTTCATGATATAGAAATGAGCTATACGGTTTATAGAAGACATGAACTATCTATCTTCTATTTATAATTCTATTTTTTATTATAGGGCTAGGGAGTTATCCCCAGCCTATAATTGTATAATTACCAAAATTTAGTTTGGCTAAGGTTTTCATTTAGTCTAAGCTGTTGCTTTGGTATAGGAAAATAATAATATTTAGGTTCTTCAAATTTACGTGTGTTCGAATTTACTTCAGTAGATGACATGATGTAACCATGATCTTTTTCTGACAGACAAATCGCAGTTTGGGCTCCTGAACTTTCTTTCATGTAATAGAATACATAGTTGTTTCGTTCCGATTCAGGTATTGTATTAGCTGCTTCACTTTCAAAAATACCTACATCAGGAATTCCATCACCTGTAAAGTCGTGTAATCCAAATTGGTCAATATATACACCTTGCTGAATCTCTTCAAATAATCTCCCTGATTTCCATCGAAGCAAATCATCATATCTAAAGCATTCGCAAGCAAATTCAATTCTTCGCTCACGACGAATTTCGAGAATAACTTCCTTTTGGGGACCTGTTACATTAGGATATTGTTTTTCCAAATTTGCATTCAAGTTCAAAGAAGCTAATAATATGGCAGGCATACCCACTCTATCTCTTACTACATTGATGGTTGCATCCAAATCCGCCTGCTTCAAAATACCCAACTCCGCTTTAGCTTCAGCGTAAATATATAAAATTTCAGCATAACGCATTACCGGGATGTCATTGTAAGAACGAAACCAATCCATTTGGTCAGCTGTTTGAGCTACAAATTTAGTCTGAGGATATCCTCCTAAGTATAAGTTAGGAACAAAAGGCCTGTTTTCTCCCGGACGAATATATCCTGGATACATAAAAGTTTGTTTATAACGGGGATCCCGGTTCTTGAACGTCTCGGGCATAGACATCTTATCATAATTAGGAACTGAGGTGAATGGAATAGCTTTACCATTTTTGATGTATTCATAATTTTCCATTAAGCTACGGCTTAAACTGCTCACATAACTGAAAACTCTTCTTGCTGCATCATGTTTAATGTTTTGCTTGTCATCAAAATCCTTAAACAAGAGAATTTCCGGACTATCTCCTAAATTATTACTTATGAACAGATTTTCATAAGCATTATCTATTCCCCCTCTTTTATCAATAGAAAACAAATGGGTTTCCATTATTTTTTCACAAGCGTTTATAGCTATCTTATAGAAATGTTCGGCACTGACCTGTAACCCCAATTCATCATGATATTTACGGAAAGAGGCTTCATGCAGCGCTATACGAGCCATCATGCCATAAGCATACCATTTATTGATGACACTTCTATTCTTCATATCTGCCGAGATATGGTTGACCGCAAATTCCAAATCTTTAAAGATAGAATCGACAACTAACTCACGACTGTCTTTCCCTTTGTAAAGAAGATCTGTACTCGTATCTTTAAGTGAAGTGGAATACCAGGGTACTTCATTGAAACGTTTTATCATCTCATAATACCACTGAGCACGCATCAAACGTGTAATTCCAATATAGTGATTGATGACCGTAGGTGATCCTTTTGTCTTATGGACATTCTCCAGAAGAATATTATACTTTCTCAAAGTACCCCAATTATCCCAACCTCCTACTGACTGTTCGGTGATTCCTCCATGCATCATGTTGACTATTTCTGTAGGTTCAGAATAGATAGAAGCATTGTCTGTCGCGTAATCGTGATAATAATAGATTAACTCATTATAGAAAGTATTAGTATAAAGTTCCAAATCTTTTTCGGAAGTAAAGTATGTTTTATCCGACAAATCGGTATCAGGATACCTTTCCAGAAAGGAATCATTACAACTGACCAGTAATAGTCCACATAAAATATATGCTATTTTTTTTATTTTCATAATTAGTATTTTTAGAATGATAAGTTTAATCCAAAGGTGAACAATCGTTGCATAGGATGGCTGGTTCCTAATATTTCAGGGTCATAATTCTTTGAAAGCTTGGTAAACTCAAAAATATTATCGCCTGTAAGATATAATCTTACTCGTTCTAATTTAGCTTTCATCGTAAACTTTTTAGGTAATGTATAACCGATAGTGATATTCTTTATGCGGAGATAGGCTGCATTTTGCAAATATCGCGTCTGATTAATTGCCAAGTCCTTTCCACCTTCTGCAATATAAGATTTTAATCTTGGGAAATAAGCATCAGTATTTTCTGGAGTCCAATGGTCTAAATTATTTTCAAGCACATTTCCCCAAGGAGCTCTATATATGCCAAAGAAATAATGACTTTCCGGATACCAATCCTTTTTGCCTACTCCTTGCAACAGAACACGGAAATCAAGTCCATTCCATTCAGCTGTAAAATCAGCACCATAATTATATCGTGACGCATTGTTACCAATTACTTTATAGTCACCAGGATCATTTACAGTCCAAGAACCATTGTTAATCTTTCCATTGTTATCCAAGTCCTTATATTTCAAATCTCCCGGTTCAATAGGACGGTCACCAGGATAGGAAGTTACATCCCATTGATCAGCATGGTTATCAATATCTGCTTGATCTTTGAAAAATCCTTCTGTCACTAATCCCCATATTTCTCCTATCTCACAGCCTTCATACCAATCGTCCAAATTACCAGTAGGATTATCAAACCGAGTAATAAAAGAACGATTGTCTGACAGGACAAATTTGACATTATAGCTAAAAGGCTTATTCCCCAAATTAAACAAGTCTCTCCATCCCAAGGATATTTCCCAACCTTCAGTTTTCATATCTGCCGCATTAATGCGTGGCTCTAAAGCTCCCAACACACTAGGAAGAGTCTTACCTTTCGTAAGCATATCTTTCGTATCTCTGCGATATATATCTCCCGAAAAGGTAAGCCGGTTATTAAAGAAATTCAAATCCAATCCTATGTTTTTGGTATATACTTTTTCCCAAGTCAACGAATTTGAAACTAGGCCACTGGGGGTAACGCCCATAGGTTTTATACCATTAATCAACAATTGTTGTTCGCTAGATCCCATACTTGCAATATATTCATAGTAGCTTACATCCTGATTGCCTAGAGCTCCATACGAAATTCTCAATTTCGCGTAATTCAACCAATTTTGGGTGGCATGCATAAATTTCTCTTGTGAAATAATCCAAGCAGCTGATATAGAAGGAAAGAAACCGAAACGATCATTTTTGGGGAAGCGAGAAGACCCATCATAACGTCCATTTGCTTCAAAAATATATTTATTGTTATAAATATAATTCAGACGGAAAAAACCACCACGCGTGGCCCATTCATAATTATCCTCGCGCACACGTGCACTTCCGGTAGCTAATTCTACGCTGGGTAATGATGAACTAATTAATTCTTCACGCTCACCTCGCATATATCGGTGTGAGTTATATTCTTGATTAAATCCAGCCAATGCACTTACCTGGTGTTTACCAAATGACTTAGTAAAGTCTATATAAGCATTTACACTAGTATAGTAATCTCTTTCCTTGGCAAGTTGAGCCATATCTACCCAACCTAAATATTCATCGGCAAGATTAGGCCCCTGTTTATAAGGTATGTTCATATCACTATCCCATTGTTCTGTTTCTCTATTTCCCAATCGGGCCGTTGCATCGGCTTTGATAGATAATACATTCTTAATCAAAGCCAGTGTCATAGTAAATTGCGATTGCAGACTGAGTTCTGTCGTTTGGGCTTCTCCTTCAGAAAGTGATCCAATCAATTCTGCTCCTTCTTTTGTCCATGACCCATCAGGATTCTTCACGGTCATTAAAGTATTGGTATCATTAATCCTATTAAATAACCATGAATAGAAGGAACTAGGTCGCTTGTATGTATAGTACAGAGCAGACGTATTATTGCCAAAAGTCAACCAATCGGCTACTTTGAAATCTACTTTTGAGCGGAAATTATAACGATCCATAATGTCCTTATTAATTTTTAAGAGCCCTCTTTCCTGCATATATTCCATACCTATATAATAAGAAGCCTTTTCGGAAGCGCCTGACAAACTTAAATTATGAGAGTGAGTTATACCTGTGTTATCATATATTTCCGAAAACCAGTCTGTATTCCCTAAATAGGTATAATATTCTGGATTACTGAAACTTGGAATCACATTAGGTAAGGTTGGGTCTTCTTTCATCTTTTCAATGTATTTTAAATCCTCGTCTGAATAAAGATCGTACCAAGGCTTACCCATAATTTTTTTATAGCTAGCCTGTATATAAGGATCTTTTACGATTTTAGGCATGCGCCCCAATTTACGCACTGTAATGGAGTTGTCAAAATCAACATTGATCTTTTCCCCTTTTTCTCCTTTTTTAGTAGTTACTAAAATAACCCCATAAGCGGCTTTTGCACCATAGATAGCCGCTGATGATGCATCCTTAAGAACAGATATACTTTCTATATCCGAGCTGTTCATTCGGCTAAAGAATGCAGTTTCGGTTGGAATACCATCAATCACAATTAAAGGAGAACCACCATTAATAGAAGTCTCACCTCGAATATTGAAGGTTGGAACAGAATTAGCTTGGCCATCACCAATACTTATATTAAGGTTAGGTACGATACCCTGTAACATCGTTCCTATGCTATTGGTTGCTCTATTGGCTAAAGTTTTTCCTCCTACACTTTCTACAGCACCACTCAAATTAACTTTTTTTTGTGTACCGTATCCCACGACTATCACTTCATCCAGCATCTCATTATCTGAAGTCATGGTGATATTGATGCGTGTACGGTTTCCCACAGTTATTTCTTGTTTTTTCATTCCGATATAAGTTACTTCCAGCACTGATTTATCGGTAATATCACCACTTAACGTATAATCACCGTCTATATTGGTGATAGTACCGTTTGAAGTACCTTTAAGCATGACGCTTACACCTATTAAAGGTTCACCATTCTCATCTAAGATACGTCCCGTTATTTTACGTGTTTGTTGCAAAATGGCAGGTTGGGGCTTGTTTGAAAGGACTATATGACTTCCTTCCATAGTATAATGTATTTCAGTATCATGAAAAAGTTCGTCCAAAACTTTAGATACAGGAGTGTCATCTGCTCTTACCGACACTTTTTGATGAGTATCGATATTCGAATTGATAATAAACAAGTAATCTGTTTGGTTTTCAATTTCATTTAAAACAGACTCAAGAGTAGCATTGTTCTTGGTGAATGTAATGCGTGCGTTTTGCGAGTGTATATTACCCGCAAACATACTGAAAATTGACACAAATACCAGAGTCAGGGTAATTTTCATAATCTTATAAATTCGATTTGTCCGTAATTTTTGGGGGTATAAAATTTCCCACAAAGAAATATTATTCATATCTTTGTTACACTTTAATGATTAATACAGTTATTAGAATTGTGTTAATAGTGAGTGCTGACATGCGGCCAAACTTGTCGGCACTCTTTTTTTCAATTGAAAGGAATGTGTTTTCTTAGTATTGTTTCATAGGCAAATTTATTTTATGTAAATAATATGGTTTTCTTCATCGCGTACAAACTGAAAATCCACATCTTTTTTGTAGCACTCGTAAAGCATATCGCACACCATCAGAATGACGGAACTTACCTGTACAACGATAATTCATCACAGCTTTATTTTCTATACGGATTTCCACACCGTAGTATTTTTCAAATTTATGAATGATATAAGGGAAAGTTGCATCCTTGAAACTGATAATCCCCTCTCGCCAACGATAAGGATTATAATCTTCAATAGGAGCCACTTTTATTTCTCCATCTTTAAGATAAGCCATCTGGTTAGGTTTGAGTTGGCACTGATAATTGCCTGCGGTTATCTTTACAGCCCCTTCCATCAACGCTGTCGCAAAGGTACTGTCATCCGAATAAGATTCCACATTAAATTGGGTACCAAGCACTTCTACATTTCCTTTTGGAGTTTGTACAATAAAAGGTTTATGAATATTTTGAGCAACCTGAAAGTAGGCTTCACCGTCAAGTTTAATCCAGCGTTCTTTATCTGCGAAAACTGCAGGATATTCAATTTTAGTACGAGAATTCAGCCAAACTTTGGTTCCATCAGACAATTCCAAATTGATACGTTGACCAGCTGGAACACTGATCTTTTGAGCAGTGAGCCAATATTCTTGTCGCTCTTGGTTCTTGTAAAATAGTGTGATGACCAGAGTAATCGCTGCAACCGCTGCAATTTCTATAAATTTCCTAAATTTAAACTTCTTTTTTGAAGACTGTGAAACAGTTTCTTTTTTCGTGTCTTTACTCAGAAGCAATGTCATATCATACATCTTTCTTTCTTTAAAATAAGTACGACGGTTTTCAGTTGATGCTTCCATCCACTTACGAACTTTCATCTCTTCGTCCGTAGTAGCCTGACCTTCAAAAAAACGTATTAACAAATTTTTATCCATACTCTGTTATATTGTATAATAAAAGATAATATAAATTTATTTATCTTCTTACTATACATATAAGCAAGTGATGCTTTCATATCCCTAATGAAAAAAGGTGTTTTTTTTATTTTAAAAGGAAATAAATAAAAAAAGGTAGATAATCTTTTAGTTGGATCCGTAGTTCTCTTAAAGCTTTTGTGATATGAAATTCTACCGATTTATAGCTGATATTCAGCTTTTCGGCAATTTCTTTATGCGGAAGGTTCTGAATACGGCTCATTATAAAAATTTCTCGGGTACGTTCTGGCAGAAGATCCAAAGTGTCATTGACTATTTTTTGTGCTTCAGCCGCAAAAATTTCATAAGGTTCACAAGCTTCCAAGGTGGCAATACGGGTATTCAGTTCCCATTGGGCATGTTCGTACAATTGTTCAGATACTTCTTTAATAACTGTTTTGTGTTGAAGATAATTCAAACATTTATGTTTGATAACCGTAAGCACATATGCAGGTATATTAGACTCTTTATTAAGTTCGGTTCTATGTTCCCAATAGTAAATAAGGGAATCTATCACAATGTCTTCAGCTATAGTAGCATCACGGGTAAAGGTTTGTGCGAACCGGACGAAACGACCTTTGTATATTGTAAAAAGTTCATTGAATAATGATAAATCTGAAACTTGTTCCATTATATTATACTAGCCTGTTGGTGTGATAAAAAATATTTTATAAATTATACATAATATATGCAATATTCGCAAAAGTCCTTGACTTTTGCAAGTAAATAGAAACTAAATTACACGGTGATTTCTAAAATATATCACACATAAAGACATCAATTCAACATCTATAAACAAAGTATATACAAAGAATATCATTACCATGATGGAACGCAATCGTGACCGGCCTTTGATTTCGTCGAAAGAAACAAACCCATCTCATATGCTTTGGTTTCCGTCCTATTTACGAGGAATTCTTTATCGGTACGGCTACATTCGTTAATCATCGTCCAATAACGGTAAAAAGCGGGCTACCATGATCCAGAGTTAAAACTTCAGTATTTTCCTTTTTCATTTTATTTATGGACACGAAGATACGACAGACTGTTCAAGAAAAAGTTGATTATTGTAGATGTGCGCAGGTTAATGTAATTCAGAAGGTCAGATCTGTCTTCAGAGTAAAAAATATTCTGGTACGGAAGGGAAATTGGATGTGAAGGAGCCTATATATAAATAACGTGAGTTCGAAATAAGAATAAATATATTTCACTTATAATTAGAAACATAGCGATAAAAGTATTAAATTTATAGTGCTGAATTATAACATTTAAACGATTACCACTATGTTTCCAGAGTCTAAAGTTACAGAGATTTATTGTATGGCCGATGATTTTTGCAAGGAATTTACATTGCAACAGGAAAAATATATGATTAAGGATATGAAGACCATGCATCGTAACAAACCCAACCGTATGAGTGATGCAGAGATTATGGTTATTCTAATCCTGTTTCACTCCGGTGGTTTCCGTTGTTTCAAGCATTACTACAAGGAGTATGTCTGTAAACATCTGAAACACCTTTTTTCCTCGTCAGGTTTCTTATAACCGTTTTGTGGAACTGGAGAAGGAAGTATTGCTTCCCATGACCATATTCATCAAAAGAGTACTGCTGGGAACTTGTACCGGCATCAGTTTCGTTGATTCCACTCCCTTATGTGTATGTCGTAACCAAAGAATCTTGATTCATAAGACATTTGAAGGGCTTGCCGAGCGTGGAAGATGTTCTATGGGATGGTTCTTCGGATTCAAGCTGCATCTGATAATCAATGACAAGGGTGAAATCCTCAATTTCATGTTCACGCCTGGAAACGTGGATGACCGGGAACCGTTGAAACAGGGTAGGTTTCTGGAAAACATCAAAGGAAAACTATGTGCAGACAAGGGATATATAGGTCAGGCTCTGTTTGAAAACCTTTTCCTTAATGGCATACAGCTTGTTACTAAAGTTAAAAATAATATGAGGAACTCACTGATGAGTATTGCCGACAAGATTTTGCTAAGAAAAAGAGCCTTGATTGAAACGGTCAATGACGAACTGAAGAACATCGCACAGATTGAACACTCAAGACATCGTTCATTCAGTAACTTTATAGCCAACTCCTTGTCGGCTATCGCGGCATACTGCTTTTTTGAAAAAAAGCCCGCCATTGACGTAAAGTTTGTCAATGACGGACAACTTGCTATTTTTTGATTTTATTTCGAACTCACGTTAATTTAAAGTCGGAATTAGAAACATCGAATAATTCCTTCAAAACCGTCATAGATAGGTAACCTGTTGCTTTTCAGGAAGAAACCATGAAGGAATTGAGAACCGATCCTTCATAATTTTGGATAATCCTTCATAGCTCCCTTAAAACAAAATACCTTTGATATGTGTTAATTATTGTATGAAATGAAACCTAAAACGCTATTTATGTTATCTTTGTAAACCAAACAGTAAGCAATGAAAGGATTTGTTACAGTCATATTATTTTTTCTGTTTGCCTTGGCTTTTGCCGGAACAGAATATGTAGATGCAGTTCCAGCTGCATCAATGACGGTATGTACTGTACAGCATACGGATACTACTCCGCAGCACTCCATCAATGAAGATCGTGTCATTCCCTTGGATAGCAATAAGGGAATAGCAGATATGGAGTTTGGGGACGCTCATACTTTAGCACATCGCGTCAGTGCCTCTGCAGAGCGTATGTACCGTTTTTCCTCCATGGAGACTACCCAATTTATCAAAATTTTGTTGCGTAAGATGGCCGCCCGGATGGCCAGTCTTGCAAGCTGTCATACCCATGTGTATGCCTCTTCCTATTCCCTTCCCTGGGATAGTGCTTGCGAGCACTATATCTTTGGTATGAGGCGCATTCTTATTTAGCTTTTATTCTTTTACCAATTTGTTTTTCATGGTTCTGTCTTGCCGGGTGATTGGCGAGATGTGACCTTGGTATGAATTATTGTATTTTTAATTAGTAAAGAATAAAATTTAAATTATTATGAGTAATACAGTTTCTACTGAAGCAACCTTGTTTTCAACAACACACCCTGATGTCGTAAAACGTACTAGTGTTTCTTCTATTATCATATCCGCTATCCTTTGTGTGATAGGTGCGGGTGCATTTGCAACCTCTTTAAAGATGGGGGATTCCTCATCCACCATGAGCATGGTGCTTATGGCCGGTGGAACCATTTTGTTTCTGTGGGCCGTATTCCGCTTTTTCTGGCGAGGCAAGGAATGGGTATATGCACCTACCGGCAGCGTAGCTAAAGAAGGGACCTGCTTCTTTGATGTATGCGATTTACAGGCTTTGACGGATGCGTTGGAGAAAAAAGGTTTTGAAACCAGGAATGACGTGAAAGTAAAGACAAACGGAAACGTACGTATGGACTATATGATTTCTCAGGACAAGAAATTCGTTGCGGCCCAGCTGTTCCGTTTCATCCCCTATACATACGAACCTGCATCTTCTGTGTTTTATTTCACGGGAGATGATGCAAGTGCGTTTGTACATTGCTTGGAAACAAGTGAATTTTGATTTTCTATGACTCTTTATGTTATGAAATAAGGTGTGCCTGTGAAGGTCTGCTTTATTTGCTTAAGACGTTAATGTGATAAATTGTCGGGTGGGGTTAGTCGTTGATGATTAGCCCCATCTTTTTCATCAGGAAGCAGGCATTCATATTTTGTGCGATACCTTCACGGAGTTTGTATGAAAAGTCAGTTCATCGTTGGTAATATCAGCTTCAAAGCAATAATTCCGTATCTCTTTGGGGAAATATTCTATTAGTTTCCCTAATAGCAGGTCGTGTGTGGCAATGATGCCATTCGTCTTCAGTTCCATCAGTTGGCGTACCAGGGCGAATGAGCCTTTCTGCTTGTCCATCGAGTTGGTTCCTTTTAAAATCTCATCCAGAATGATGAACAACTCCTCTCCCTTATTCAGGCGGTCTATAATTTGTTTCAATCGTTTTAGTTCGGCAAAGAAGTAAGATTCGTTGTCTGTCAACGAATCGGAAGTCCGCAAGCTTGTCACTAGTTTGGCAGGATATATTTCAAGGGAGGAACAGCATACGGGGCAGCCGGTACATGCCAATACATAATTCACTCCGATTGTACGCAGATAAGTACTTTTTCCTGCCATGTTGGCTCCTGTGATGATGACAAAGAACGGTCTTGAGGGGATATCGGCATCATTGGTCACACATTGCCGTGCAGGCATCAGGGGATGTCCCATATCCTTTGCAAGGAATACAAAAGGCTTGCCGGCAATGGTCGGATAGGTGTATGCGGGATGGTTGCCGGCAAATGTCGCCAGAGAACAAAGAGCATCAATGTCACCCAATACGTCCAGCCAGTGGAGCAGATATTTTCCATATTTGTGCCTCCATTGCTCAATGCGCATTACCTGCCGGAGTTGCCAGAACATGGAACCTTCCAGCAAGACATATAGCAGTTGGTTGTTGCGCAAGTCCAGTTTGTCCAGTTCCCGTGAAAGCTCTTTCAAGATATGGGTGGTGGATTTCCCGTTCATGCCGAATTCAGCTTTCAGGTGTCTGAGTAGCGGAGCGTTCATTTCCCGGTTTTCTATCAGGCTGATCAGTTCGGCGTAGATAGACAGGATACGTAATTTCTTGTCATACACTCTTTGCAGGTTGCTGACAGGCTTTATCAGTCCGAAACTACCTATCACGAACAGTCCGAAGGCCAGTCCGAACCATGTCATCGGAATGACCCCCGCCACTCCCAGCATAGCCAGTACGATGTTGACTCCGGGAACGATTCCCAATAACGGGCGGCTCCACCATTTCTTGCTGAAATAGGCAGGTGCTTCCGTCCACTCTTTAATTTCTTCGCGGTCGCTTGTCGCCCCTTTGTAGAGCAGGCCGGTGATCCGGAATGTTTCCCGGAAATCGGAATAAGCAGCCAGTTCCTTTGTCGCCTCCTGCCGTTGGATTATCTCTTCCTTTATCTCCAGATGATTTTGCAACCATTCTGCCAGTTTTTCCTTTCCGAATGAAGTGCAGGTACGGTTCAAGGCCTGGAACAAGGAGTGCCTTCCGAACAAGTCCAGGTCAAAAGAATACCTGTGGGCCGGGTTTGTGAATTCCTTTCCGTCCTCAAATGGCTCATAGTTGTCCGCCAGTGCGGAAAGCTCGTCACTATTCACCCGTATGCAGGTTTCCAGCCAGTCTTTGCGGAAAAACAACCGGTTGTGATACTTCACCAATGCCAGAAAAGGAACGAAAGTGACCGCTATGGTTAGACATATAGTGGGTGTCCCTGCCTGATAGAAGTAGATTGTTCCTATAATCCCTGCTGCAAATAACAAGACCCTCAGCGTGCTGATGCGGAGAATCTTATTTTTTACCTGGCGGAGTTCTGCCTCAGCCTGTTCAATGCGCTGTTCGTATTTTGCTTTCAATTCCATAATGATAGGTTATAAATATTTCCTTGCCATACCGGGCGCGGTTTTGCAGCGGAGAGGGGGAAGCCTTCTGCGGCGATGCAAGGGTATGGCGAAGAACTTTTCATTTGTTTTCCGGCAAATATATAGAAAAAAACGTCTCCTTCTGTTTCTTGTGTTATTTAGACTTATCTTTTCATTTTAGGAAGAAGAGCCTTCCATCCAGAATGATGGCGGTTAGACCGATGAGGATGCATGACAGGAAATGAAATTTTAACATAGCCGATGAACCCATTGTCAATAGGAAAAAGTATATTTGTCTGTCTGATAAAGATTATAAACTACTTGGGGTATGAGAAAAATGATATTCATTTTATGCATTCCGACCGCTTTGCTTTCGGCTTGCTCACCATCCGGAATGCAAGGCAATCCGGCGGCAGTACAAGCCGGTGCGGCCATCGGCGGAGTATTAGGCGCTATTGTGGGTGACAGGGCCGGCGGATACAACGGTTCGCAATTCGGCGCCCTGCTGGGAACTGTAACGGGGGCTGCTGTGGGAAATGCCATAACTACACCTCGGGAGGAAACTTATCAGGTGGAGGAGTATTACGTAAAGACTTATCCTTCTTCTTCGCAGTATGAGCACACTTCCTCTTATGAGCCTTCATCGGGATTGAGGATTATCAACCTGCGTTTTATCGATGATAACCGTAACCATGTTATTGATGCGGAAGAAGACAGCAAACTGGTGTTCGATGTGGTGAATGATGGTGATGTGCCCGCTTACAATGTTACTCCGGTAATAGAGGAAATGAGCGGCATGAAACATATTTTGATTTCACCTTCGGCTCAGATTGCCTATATGCCTGTCGGGAATCAGATAAGGTACACGGCCACCATTCGTGGAGGCAGGAAGTTGAAAACAGGCCAGGCGCAATTCCGTGTTTTTGCAACAGAGAGCAACGGGGCGGTGACCGAAGCGCATGAGTTTACTTTGCCTACCCAAAAACGGATAAAGAAATAAGTTCCTTCATTGGCGGGGCTTCTACGGGCGGATAACCCTTTTCCGGAGATAACGTAAGCATTCGCAGCCCTATTGTTAAGCCTTTCCGACCGTCCGGTTACTATCTCCAAAGCCTGCGGAGTTAACTCCATAGCCTTTGGAGTTAACTCCGCAAGCTTTGGAGATAACTCCATAGTGCTATGGAGATAGTATATATCCTTTCTTCAGACCTTAGCAGGCGGGAGAAAAGGCCTTATGGTGGGGGATGTGTTGGAGTTACTCCTTGTTGATGATGCCTTGTATCTCTTGCAGGGTCAGATTTCCTGTGATGGCGATGATGGTAAATTCATTTTTTTCCTGACTCATCAATACAAATTCCTTTTCTTTGTTTTTGTTCCGTTTCAGATAAATGATGGTCTTTTCGCCTTCATCGTTTATGCGCATCAGTTCCTCGTAGCCGTTCTTGGGACTGATGAAAGCTGTCTCTTTTTCAGCTTGGCGATAATGTCGGGTTTTTCACAACTTAGAATCTGGATGTTATCCAGTTTGGAGGCTACTTCGCCTATATTTACCCCTTCCGTTTTCATGTCGGGCATCAGGCTGAGCATGGCTTTTGAGATATAGACAGAGGTTACCCCGTCCATATCAGCGAACTTGTCGAAAAAACTGTCCTGTGCGTAGGTGAACAGTGAGCACAGAGAGAGCAATAAGGTAATGATATATGTACGTTTCATTGTTTTATGTTATTTAATCGGTTTAATTGTTCGTTTACGTTCTCTTGAATTTTTCCGGTGGCTTCCTGCACCGATTCCACTTTTTCTATTCCTTTATTCAGGCTGCTGGAAAGCATGATAAGTGCCTTCTGGGCCTGTACGTATGCTTCTTCGGGGGTGGCGCAGGTATCTTGCGGTGCCGGATAGGGCTTGTATAGGTACAGTCCTACGGAGAGCAGGATGAGCAGGCTGGCGGCTATGCTCCCTATCCATTGCAAGCGGAGGACCCGTGTATGTTTTTTTATTTTCAGCGTGCGTCTTTCGCCTGTGTCCCATTGGTCTATCTTGCGGCTCAGCCTGCTTTCCAGTCCTTCCGGTATTTCGGGAGCGGGCTGTGCTGCCAGTTGCATGAAGATTTCCTTCTCGGCAAGTAAATGAGCCGGAACGTCCTCTTCGGTAAAAAAGCGTTTCAGTTCCTTTTCTTCGGTTTCGCTGGTTTCTCCATCGTAATACCGGGTCAATAGTCTTTCTATTTCATTTACTTTCATAGTTCATTATTGCATTATATTGTTCACGTATCTTTTTGCGGGCGCGGCTCAGCAACACACGTATGTTGATGGCATTCAGTCCTGTGGCTTGCTCTATCTCCTCAAAGGAGCAGTCATTGACATCACGGAGCAGAATCACCCGCTTTTGTTGCTCTGGCAGTCTGCCGATGAGCCGGCGTACCTGGTTCACCTCATCCCGTTGTTCCACTTCCCGCGCTATGTTGGTGTCCGTAGGGAGGTTCAGCTCTTCGGGTGCATGTCCGTCTTCATCGGGCCGGCTCCTGCGGAGGGCGTCGTAGCACAGGTTCTTGACAAGGGTGACGCAGTAGGCTTCGGTGTTCAGCACGCCCGCCAGCTCATCGCGCTTGTTCCACAATTTCAGATACGCCTCCTGCACCATATCTTCCGCCTCCTGAGGGTTTTCTGTCAGCCGGAAGGCTGTCCGGTAGAGTTTGCGGTGGTAAGGCAGGAATTGTTGTTTAAACTCAGCGGCGTCCATGCTTCTTCTTTGTTTCCTGATTTACTAATTTGTCTATATCTTCCTTTGTGAATTTTCCGTTTATCTGTACCAGTGTACAATCCTCTTTTCCCGTGCATACGAATAGCAGTTCGCGGATAGTTTCCTTTTTGGTTTTCATCAGCACGCGGACTTTCTCGCCTTCATCGTTTACACGCATCAGCTCATCGTATCCCTTCAGGCTCAGCCTGTTCACTTTTTTACTGAACCGTTCTTTTACGCTTGCCGTACAAGATTCCAGGTCCAGTACTTTTATTGACTTTATTTTTCTTATTATCTCAGCGTCTTCATCGTGTCCGGCGAACATTTTTCCAAGAGACATCATGAAAGAAGATACTTTGACACAATCGGCATTTTTTTCGCTGCCGAATTCATTGAAAAGACCGTTGATGCTTTGGGCGTAGCCCAGATGGCAGACGAAGACTAGCAATAGAGTAAATACAAACTTTTTCATGGTTTTATTTTGTTTTTGTTCATAACTGAATTTGTTTTTGAAAGCGCTTTCAATCAGATAGACGGGGGAAGCGGGAAAGTTGTTACAAAGAGGAACCGTTTTTTTTATGTTATTAATGCGGGGAGGAGGTATTTTTCTCCTCATGGTATGGGGCTGTCTGTCACAATAATAAATCAAATGCCCTGACCCTTGTTGGCAGGTGTCAGGGCATATACCGTATCTCTGTTCGTTTATACAGGGTTCGAAGCGTCTTCTTCTAATAACTCGCTGATAATGTTTGCCATTTTCTTGTTCTGCAATTGGCGGCAGAATTTTACTTCATATCCATCAATCTTTAACTGTTGGAAGAACCGCTCTGCATTATTTATCTTCGCGTCTTCGACTGTTCTCTTGGCTTCATCATTTGGTATATCTTTAGTTTCAATAACAATGTTCAGCTCTTTTTTGCCATCGGCACGTTGCACCACATAGATGAAGTCGGGGCTGTAAAGGTCGTTGGTAATGTTGGGAATACAGATACTCTTTTGTGGAATTTTGCCATACACTATTACATGGTCGACTTCATTCATGATATTCTCCTTTTCCAGTGGTGAGTCGTATACCACTTTGTCATACAGATACTTTTTTGAAGGTTCTGCGTTTAGTACATTTTTGCCTATCGTCCACTGCAACACCTCTTCCTTCAGCGAACCGTCGGCATAGGTAAAGGCTGTTGATTTTGACGAATAGTTTGCCTGACGATATTTCACCAGGTTTTGCAAGTTCTTTATCTTCCATCCGTTGAACTTGGCGATAAATGCGCTCAGTGATGATTCATTGATATATCCATCCATCGGGTGCGTTCTGGCATATTCACAAATGGCGGAATGCAGCATAGTCATCGGTATGCTTGTCTGTCGGCATGCACGCTTCAGGAACTCGTTATAGTGCATCTCTTTACCTGCCAGAATGTATTGCTGGCCAGCCTGCTGCATCGTCACAACTTGACCATCGGCCGTTGTCACTTGCTGGCGCAGGCTTTGTATGGATTGGTGTATAAAAACATCATTTATTAAAATACCGGGTAATGCTGCTCTAATCTGCTGGTCAATGTCGTTTTGGTAAAATACAATGTATTTACGGTTGAGTTGCGCCCACAGTTCTTTTAGTTCTTCATAGCGGGCTTTGCGTATTTTCACCACATCCTTTGTACCTTTGTTGCGGTCTTTTACCTTACCTGTAACATTGTTAAACTCAGGATATTCGGTAAACAAGTCCATCACCTTTGTTGGGTCAAGTGTGCGATCCAAGTCAAGAACATATTTTTTCTGATACAATTCCATGAACAGATCCATTTCTCCCGTTCCACGCAGTGCTGCAACTCTTCGCATATCTTCAAGGGATATGTGTGTGATACTACCCGTCTGTATATCCTCATTTATCTCCATCACCAAACGGTCTGCAAAGTCGCGTTCAGTAAAGTCTACGATGTAGTTCAGGTAGAACGATTCGTCTTTTACCCGGTTGCCATATTCATCCACAGGCAGGCGCAATCCTCGTCCCACTTCCTGTAGTTTGCTGTTTTCGCTGCCACTGCTGCGCAATTTGGCTATTGTAAATACATTCGGGTTATCCCAGCCTTCTTTTAATGTCCACTTCGAGAAGAGGAAACGGCGTGTATTGGGTTGTCCTTTCTTGTTTACGAACGACAACAGTTCAGTTTTGTTGTGCAATATGTCATCCACTTCCTTCTTCACTGCATCGTCCGGGTCACTGTTGTCTTGTGCGAAGTAGCCGGCCCTGCAAGCGGCAAGATCATTGAGGCTTGCACGCAAGTATGTTGCATATCCGGGCGAATTTTCTTTTTGAAGTTCTGTTTTCAATTGTGCTTCAAGCAGCCTGTCGAACAAATCTCTCAGCCAGGCATTGTTGCCCTCATCATCTCCGCGGAAAGAGAGTATGTCGTCTATAAAGAATAAAGCCAGTGTCTTAATTCTGCCTTTTTCTCTATGGAAATTGTCACGTTCTGTTTCAAAATGACGTTGTATGGCAAGGCGGAGCATGCTTTCCTGATAGGACGATGTGTATATGTCCACATCAAACTCGTCTTTTTTGTGCTTCTCCATGCCGTTGCTGAGTATAACCAAATCTTTTGTGATACCTGTAATGGTGAGCCCCGTGAGTTCGGGACTTAGGATTGACAACGAATCTCCGACACTCAATACATGACTGGCCTTGGAGGTTTGAGTGATATGTTGGAAAGTCGCTTTTTTGTCATTGATATCCAATATCTTTACCTTCTCGTTGATGGTTGAAGTGGGTTCAAAGTGCTCTTTCATTACCCCTTTGATGAGTCCCGAAGAGAATGAACGTTGTGCATTAAGGTCATAGAGCAGATGCTCATAATCGCGTACTGTTGTTTTCTTTTTCCCTTTGCCTATGGTAGTCATCGGGAAGGTTGCACCAAAGCGGATGATGCATTGCGGAGTCAGTTCGCTGATGATGGCTTTATATGCCTTCTGGTCACGCGAGAAAGTGTGAGGCTCGTCAATGATTACGAATGGACGTGTGGAACGCAGTGCGTCAAACGGCCGGTCGTATCCTTCGATAGTCACATCATAGTCATTGCGTGTGAGCATCTTGCCGGTAGTGAGCAAAGCACTGTTCACTATCAGCACATATATCTTGTTTCTGTTCAGTCTTGATCCTTCCACGAAGGCACGCACTGCGGTAGGAAAATATTTCCTGCCTTTCTTCTGTTTTTTCACAGCTTCCAGCACACCCACGTTTATCTCCGCATCATAGCCCAACGTGTTTTTAAAATGTGCTTTGACATACGTTTCGTTCAGAAAAGTGCTTGTGCCGGCTTTGATGGCAATGCTTGGAACGGCAATGATGAACTTGTTTATGCCATAACGTTTGTGCAGTTCAAAGATGGTGTGTGTATATACGTATGTCTTGCCTGTGCCTGTTTCCATCTTGATGTCCAGACACAAGGTGTTGCCCACCGGCTGCTCGTTTCTGTATTTTTCCGCCACATTCTGCCGCTCCCTTTGCTGTATGCGGTATATATTTCCAATAAAACGGTTTGAACGAAGGTCTATAACAGGGTTTGAGTAATGTGCCACCTGTTGATTTATCTCCACCTGCTTGAACACCTCGCTGATGGCTTCTACCGCATACTCCTGGTGCGGCAATCCGCTTTCTAATTTCAGTTCCATAATTTGCAGGTGGTTTTAGTAGCGAATATCTATATTTATGCGGCTGCGGTCGGTGATGGCACCCAAATTTTTCTTTATGGCGTCCGTCTGGCCGAAGTTAAAACTATAACCGAAGATAACGACGGTATCGGCTGTGAACGAATGGTCTTTGTTGTATTTATCAACCAGCTCTGTCAAATCATCTCCCAGTATATCAAACCCTTGGTCTATCATATAGAGATGTTTGCCGCAGAGCCAAGCTGTATAGTTGCCAAACTTTACCGGTTCTATTTTCGGTGTCAGTCCGTAACCGTCGCGCACGGCGTATGTGGCAAGAACCGTTTCTTTACCGAAAGCTTTCACTAAATCATTGCCAAAAGCATCAGTCGGAACAAACTTTTCCATGCGGTCAAGCGTGTTTTCGTCCGGCTCCTGGAGTGTGTAGTGCTTGAAGCCATAATCTATATCGGCATGGTTTTCCGACTTTATCTTGGCTGCTGCACGGCGGATACGCTCTTGGCCGATTTGGTCGATAGTCTTATACTTCTCTTTGTATGCCTCTGTGTTTGGTTTTATTTTTTCGGGCAATTGTACAAGGATGTACTGTAAGTTATAACCATCTTCCACACTGTTTAGTTCCATTACGGCTTGTGCGGTGGTGCCCGAGCCGGAGAAAAAGTCGAGTATGATGATCGGTTCATCTTTGTCCTTTTCTACAGCTCCATCTATAAGGTGTTTTATGAGACTTACAGGTTTTGGAAAACTGAAAATCTTGGCATTGAAAAGCTCGTCTAAATCCTTTGTTCCGTCTTGGCTCATGCCGATATGGGATGGAAGATGAGTGCTGACGGCATATTGTCCGAAGCGGTCACCAGCCTTTTGCATATCATTGTCTTTCCAATAGCGGAGCACGGGCTTATCTATTTTTAGGAAATCGTAATCACCGGGGAATACGATTCTTTTTTGTGCATAATAAGAATCAAATGTGTCCTGTGTAATGCACCAAGTACGTTTCGGGTTTGCTGGATATTCTTTACCGTTTTGAGGGTTCCTTATTGTGAAAAAACTGTTGGGGCGTTCCGATGCAGTAGTCTGCTTTGTCAAATCATGCACTCTCCAAGGTTGTCCGGGAAAATCTTCTGTTTCGTAATATTTTCTTCCCTTTCCATCGATACCAGCCAAAAAAGAATCTGTTCTGGCGTATGATACTATCCATTCGTAATCTTTTGATACTCCGAATGGAACATCTGACTTTGCCGTTCTTTTCCGCCATGGGAATAGAGCCACAAAATTTTCCTCTCCAAACACATGGTCGCACAGCAACTTCAAGTTAGCCTGCTCATTATCGTCGATAGAGATAAAAATCACTCCATCGTCAGAGAGCAAGTCTTTAGCGTATTGCAGACGGGGCATCATGAAGGTAAGCCATGCTGAGTGCGAAGCAGCACCACGGGTTGTCATTGCAAGAATACGGTTTGCTTGTTCCTCACCGATGCTCAATTTCTCTTGCAATTCTTCCACTGTAAAGTTGAATTTGTCATTATATACAAATCCGTCAGTACCTGTATTATAGGGTGGATCTATATAAATGCATTTCACTCTACCGGCATACGACTTTACCAGATGCTTCAGCGCGTCAAGATTGTCGCCGCTGATATACACATTCTGACTATTTATATTCTCCGGCTTGCTGTTATGTTCCAGATCGGGCACTAATACGGTAGTCGTATCCATCGAGGCCAACAGACTGGCATAGTTCTTGCCAAGAAAGTTAAAGCCGCTACCTTCCTTTATAAGGTCTACTTTGTCAGTTAGTAGCTCACGAAAAGCAGCTATATCAAATTTGCCTTCTGCATTGAAACATTGCGGAAAGTCCCGGTGTAGCAATCCTAACGTTCTGTCAGTAGGTTGCGCTTCTTCATTTTGATTTATAATATCTCGTATCATAATTTTTATCTTTTCTCTGTTCGGATTTTAGCGATTTGATAATTGAATGCTTGGTGTCAGATAGAATCTTATATTTGTTTGATGTTTAATGTTTGTTCTTTTAATGATGTCTTAGTTGCTGGTTCTTCTTAAGAACAATTCGACATTTTATTATGAAAAATAATCCTAAAATCCAATTACAAAAGTAGTGATAAGTTTGAGATAATGAAAAGACGTTCAGGTAAAAATATGAATTTAGTTCGAATAAGGTTAGTCAGGCAATGCCTCAGCTTGGGAGCTAAGTGCTTTATTGGTTCCGCACAGGCAGCCTCACCCATAGCCATCCGGGAATCAGTTTCCAGAAAAACACCAGCATCTGATAACGCCGGTCTATGACAGCTACTCTTTTCCTTCGGGAGATGGCTCTTACAATTTGTGATGCCACGTAGGGAGCATGCATCAGCAGCGGGTATTTGTCATCTTTCAACAGAGGGGTGGCGACAAATCCGGGACGGATGTCGGTGAAGGAAATGTGTAGCTTGTTCATGTGCGCCAATTGGTCCAAAGCATCCAGATAGGTGTTTTGAAACCGTTTGGTCGCTGAATAGGCAGGGGCGGATCCCAGTCCCTTGGTGCCTGCTATGGAACTGATCACCGCTATATGTCCTTTGCCTTGCTGTTCGAAATAGTGATAGGCGGCATTGACCATTCGTATGAATCCCGAAACATTGGTGGCTGCGGTCTGTAATTCTATATCGGGGCAGAGTGAAAGATTTTGTTTGCCTATGCCCGAACTGAGCAGGAACACATCCATGCCGCCGGTTTTCATAATCAGTTGCTCCAATAAGGCAGGGGCATCCTCGCGGGTGACATCTATCCGCTGGGTACATACCTGTCCGGGAGCGGACTGCCGGAGCTTTTCCAGTTCTTCCTCTCTACGTCCTGCCACGCCTACCTGCCAGCCGGCTTTCAGATAGCATCGCGCCACTTCCAGTCCGATGCCGGAAGTGGCGCCAATGATAATGATTCTTTTCATCCGCTTCGCCTTATTGTAAAGCTTGTTCAATATCGGCAATGATGTCGCTTACATTCTCAATACCTACCGACAAACGGATCAGGTCCGGAGCGACTCCTGCTTCGCGCAACTGCTCGTCGGTGAGCTGGCGGTGAGTATGGCTGGCGGGATGCAGTACGCAGGTACGTGCGTCGGCCACATGGGTTACGATGCAGATGAATTTCAGCCTGTCCATAAATTCTATCGCTTCCTCACGGGTTCCGTTCAAGCCGAAAGCGATGACACCGCACGAGCCGTTTGGCATGTATTTCTGTGCCAGATCATAGTATTTGCTGCTTTTCAGTCCGCAATAGTTCACCCATTTCACTTTCGGGTTGGCTTCCAGCCATTCAGCCACTTTCTGTGCGTTTTCGCAATGACGGGGCACGCGCAGGTGCAATGTTTCCAATCCCAGATTCAGCAGGAACGCATTTTGCGGAGACTGGATGGAGCCGAGGTCACGCATCAGTTGGGCGGTTGCTTTCGTCATGTAAGCCATTTTGCCGAACGCTTTGGTATAAGTCAGTCCGTGATAAGATTCGTCGGGCTGGGTCAGACCGGGGAATTTGTCCGCATGGGCTTCCCAGTCAAAGTTGCCGCTGTCCACAATGGCGCCTCCTACACTGGTGGCATGACCGTCCATGTATTTGGTTGTGGAATGGGTGACGATATCCGCTCCCCATTCAAACGGACGGCAGTTGATGGGAGTGGCGAAGGTGTTGTCCACAATCAAAGGCACACCGTGTTTGTGTGCGATACGTGCGAACTTTTCGATGTCCAGCACGTCGATGCTCGGATTGGAGATGGTTTCGCCGAACAACGCTTTGGTATTCGGGCGGAAAGCCTTGTCTATTTCCTCCTCGGATGCATTGGCGTCAATGAAGGTACACTCGATGCCCAGTTTTTTCAGCGTGACGCCAAACAGATTGAATGTACCTCCGTAGATGGTAGACGAGCATACGAAGTGGTCGCCTGCCTGACAGATATTGAAAATGGCATAGAAGTTGGCAGCCTGGCCGGACGAGGTCAGCATAGCACCCACACCGCCTTCCAATGCTGCGATTTTTGCGGCGACGGCATCATTGGTGGGGTTTTGCAAGCGTGTATAGAAATATCCCGAATCTTCCAGATCGAACAGACGCGCCATCTGTTCGCTGGTGTCATACTTGAATGTGGTACTTTGATAAATAGGCAAAACGCGCGGTTCGCCTTTTTTCGGAGTCCAGCCTGCCTGTACGCATAAGGTCTCCCTGCTATACTTCTTATCCATGTTTATATTGTTATTAAAATTACATATTCATTTATTTCGCAGCAAAATTAAGAATAATCTGTCATTTAGGGTTCAATTACTGGGAAAAGTGTTATATTTGAACGATTTTAATAAGCTTAACTATGGCAGAGGATATAAAATTCAGGCATACTATGCCGGTGCAGATACGATTCAGCGATGTGGACCAGTTTGGTCATATGAACAATTCAGTTTACTTTTCTTTGTACGATTTGGCAAAGACTACTTATATAAAAGATGTATTAGGCAGTGCCGACTGGAGCAAGCTGGCTATTGTGGTAGCCAATATCAATGCAAACTTCTTTATGCCGGTATTTTTCTCGGATCATCTGGTGATAGAAACGGCTGTGGTACATTTGGGGCATAAGAGTTTTACCTTGTTGCAGCGTGCCGTGACTACGGATACCCATGAGGTGAAGTGTGAGTGCCGCACGGTGATGGTAGGTTATGACCTGGCTACCAAAGAACCGAAATTGATTTCCGAGGATTATAAGGAGGCGATTTGCAGGTACGAGGAAAAAACATTGGAGGAACTTTCAAAAGGGTAGCCATAGATGATATACTCGCTATAAATAGCTAGGACGTTATTTATAGCGAGATTGTATTATTTTATTAAAAGCATTCTCCTGTAATGGTTAAAAGTTTGGGAGATGAGTCAAAATTACCATATAATAAAATTTCTCTTTGAAACTTTCCTATGTCATCGGGATGGAAAATGATATTCAGACAAGTGCTGTCTCCCGGATTTATTTCAGTAATTTCATTTTCAATATTCAAACATTCGCATGAAAGATCTATATGACTGATTCTTACTATGTTCTTCCCTGTATTCCATATTGTGAATTTGATTTTTGCCTTTTCCGTGCGGCTGATTTTGCCTAAATCTATCTCATTTGTGTTGAATGTAATGGTGGTGTTCGCTTCTTCGCTGGGAGATTCATTTCCATAAAAAGAGTGCGACACATATTTACCATTATTTAAAAGGTAGACTCTAGGTGTGTTTTTAGCCATATCCAATTCCACTAATATGGATTTAGTGTCTAGGTATACATTGGAGTAGTCATCTATATTTTTATTGGCAATTAAATTGAAAGTCTTTTTACTTTTACATGCAATTATATAAATAGTATCGGTCGAGTTATGTATTTCTGACAGAGCTTTGTGTATGCATCCTTTGCAACCATTACCCAATATGGTAACAAGGTGGGTGGCATTGTGGATTTGTGATTTCTCAACTCCGACTTCATCAAACAGTTTTTGAAGGCATTTGTCATTATTGGACATACAGCTTGCCAGGAACAGTCCTCCACATAGAATGATTGAGTAGTTCTTTTTCTTCATTTTTTCCGGCCTTGAAGTGTGAAACACCTGAACACTAGCTTGTTTTCATCAAACTGAGGGTTGTTTTCATTATTCTCTGAAATATACAGGCCTTTTTTACCTACGAAGCACAAGTGATGGGCATAGGTGTTGCCGGGAAATTTTGTTTCACCAATAATTTCATAGTCTTTGTTTAGAATGATGATGGAGAAACTTTGATGCGGATTGTTGGAGAATGGTTTTATATTATCATCCGGCATTAAGGCAAACCGATAGAATACTTTTCGGTATTTATCATACATCAAGTGGTGGTAATGGGGCTGTAATCCTCTGTCATGTATGGTTTTGAATAAATCAATTTGTAAATTTTGGGAGACTGGACGCACGTGGGGCAGATAATGGCTTTTAGCATTATACGCTTTTTTATGTTTGAAATCAGAAGATACAAATATGCTGTCATATTGTCCCAGTGAAACAACAACTTCTTTACCTGTATATGTGTAACTGATTTCAGGGTCATACAGAATGTAGTCTATCTCATCTTTGTTAAAAATAGATGGGTATCGTAGTTCTGTCCACCCTAGTTTTTTTTTATGAAGGTCTGCATAAGCAAATATGGGTATTTTATCCCATTCATCTTTTTTACGGGGATATTTTAATAATGATTGACTGAAATATAAAATAGAATCCTTAATTATGGCAGGTCGATATGTATAACTCATGCAACAAATGTGGTCGAAAGCATGAAAGTTTACGCTGTCTTTCCAAAAGCTATTCTTATTTTCCACTTCTCCTTTTTCATTGATAATTCCAAAAACTCCATTCCAAGTTGTAATTAAAAAATGCTTTGAGCTAAGTGGAAAACAGCCATTAGTTGATGGCATTGCATTTCTCCCCTCTTTTTGTAGATGAATTGTTTTAATAACTTGTTTGGTATCCAAATCATAGATATGAACTTTATAGCTTGCTTTTTCATTCAAAAAGGAAAGATACTCATGTCCGTTTTCTTCAAATTGGAATATAGATTTGCTTTCATAATGTGTATGTTCATCTATAGACAGGCAGATGGAGTCTGTAGCTGTTAATTCTGTACCATAGTCTATTGGACGAGAAGGAGATGAACATGATGCTCCTAGAAGCAGATAAGTGAAGATATACAAAAAATATTTCATACACTATAGATTAAATATAGGGTATTTAATTATCTTCAGTTTGTAGATTGGATCAACTAATTATGAATAGGAAAGATCTTAAATACCCTATGGAATGATTTGCTAGTCGGTTAAATTAATTGGGAGCTCCTTCATCTCTTCCGCACCTTTGGTTTGGGTCTTCATAACAATTATTGAATGAAAAATTTACACAAGAAGACGCTCCATCGAAATACCAGCATTTATCTCCTTCACCGGGAGGTCCGTAATCACTGCGAGCATTTCCGTTTTCTGTGTTGCTCGGAAGAGGTGCGTCAAACTTTAATTCTTGTCGGGAAGAATAGATCTCTACGCTAGTCAAACAAAGAATGACTAGGACTAAAAAAAGTGATTTGTTTTTCATAAGATTTGCTTTTAAAGGTTAGTATATAGTTAACTTCACAAATGTACATTAAAATTTTATTATATCAAATATATTTTGATAGCCTGTTTAAAAATCTCTGAAATATTTTTCTTATGAGGTTTTCATATCAGTCGGATAGTTTTTTCTTTGAAGTGACTAAACTTAAAAAAGATATATCAGACTGATTTAACAGAAACAAAGAACCGAAATTGATTTCCGAGGATTATAAGGAGGCGATTTGCAGGTACGAGGAAAAAACATTGGAGGAACTTTCAAAAGAACGGAAATAGTTATTGATTTTCTGTGTTATTGATGTTTTATCAACTATATGCATAATGAATAAAGGTGTATCTCACGACACACCTTTATTTTTCTATGTTAAAACATCTGTCTTGAAAACTAAACAGGAGGATTTGGCTTATTTTTTCCCGTATCCCGGAGTTTGAGTTAATAACGGATTCACATTCAAAGTACCGATATTAACCGGCCAAAGCATTTTATATGCTTCTTCTGTACCGAGGATAGGATTTGTGCCCGGATAGTTGGCATTGGCAGAAAAGACCAAAGAACGTCCGGATGCATCGTGCATACGCAATACGTCAAACCAGCGCTTGCCTTCACTGACAAACTCTTTGTCCCGTTCCTGCAAAATGGCTAGTTCATTTTCCGCATAGCTGCCTTCCGTGTATTTGTTTTCTTCAAAGGTGTCTCCGTATGCACGTTTGCGTACTTCGTTGATATACGAAGCGCAAGGGTTATTCAATCCGTTTTCAATTTCCGCCATCATCAGTAACGCATCGGCATAGCGGTAAACGGGGATGTCCGAAATATAGATGCGGTTGTCATTGGAATTGATTGTACCTATACGTTTTTTCATTACGCATCCGAATTCGCTGAGCGTGCCATTATCATTTTTCATGTAATACTCCATGAATGTGGCATCACGGCGGCTGTCTCCTTCTTTGAACGTTTTCCAGAAATCTTCAGTGTACTCGTCACGGAATACTCCACCGGTACCTTTCAAGTTTAAGGTATCTTTTTCAATCACCTTACCGTTACGACCATATGCTTGCCCCAGAAATACAGCATCCTGATAAAGGAATCTGCCTCCGTCATTGCTGGCCTCACCTTCTATAAACGGCATGGCGAAAATAATTTCAGTGTTCTTTTTATTGTCGCATGAGAAGATGGAGGCAAAGTTGTCCATTAATTCAAAATGTCCTATGATCCCGGATAAGGCAGTCTTGGCAGTCTGTAAATCGGTTGCCCCGGTTGCTGTGAATCCGGTGATGGATACTTTCGCTGCCCACATATAGATTTCTGCTTTAAGCATCAAAGTGGCATAGCGTGACCAGTCGTATGCATCAAAAGAGGTGTTATTTCCGAAATAGTTTTCGGATTTATTAATATCCGCTTTGATAAACTCCATGGTGGCTTCGGGTGTGGCGCGCTCCACATAGAATTTGTCTGCCGATGGTTTGCCGTCCAGTATATCTACTTTGGTGATGAGAGGTACTCCCCCGAAAGTTCTGTATAGCATGAAGTAATACAGGGCTCTCATGCCATACGCTTGTCCCAAGTACCGGCTCCGGGTTGCATCATCCAGAAACGTACACCCATTTTCTACTTCTTGGATAAAATGGTTTACTTGCATGATGGGAGAGTATAGCCCGTTCCAATTGGATATGCCGGGAATATCTTCCGAGATATTCTGTGACCGGATATCGGCATAGTTCAAGCTGGTGTTCAGCGAGGAGGTGCCCACACGTTGTGTGCCGCCGCGGAGTTCGCCCAAGGTGTAGAACATGTCATAGTAACTTCTTAATTGGGCGTGCAGACCCAACATGAATGCTTTGGGCTGGGAAGCTTCTTTCCAGAAATTTCCGGCTCCATAATAATCTTCCGGTGCCAGATCCAGTGCGTCACAGGACGGTTGGAGAATGGTCATCACACATATTGAAAGGATATAGAATATTTTTTTCATAATCTGTTAGAGTTTATAAGTTTAGAAAGAAACGTTTACGCCGAGAATGACAGTGCGGGGCAATGGGTATCCACCATTGTTGTCTGTCTTTTCCGGAGAGAATAAATGTTTGGCTTCTGTCAGGTAACCCAGGTTCTGACCGGTTACCGAGAGCATGACTGAGCCTAGTCCTGCTTTGCGCACCCAGTTGCTTGGCAGATTATATGACAAGGCTATTTCACGGAAAGACAGATAGTTACCGTTGTAGGCAAACATGGAGGATTGACGGCAGTAATTGCGCTTGCCCAACTGGTCGGCCCATACATAAGTAGGATATTGTGCACCGGGATTTTCGGGTGACCAGGTGTCGTGGGTTTCCGCAATGGTGTTATAAGTACCTTGTGCGCAAGACATGATCCACATGGTTTTCCAGTCTACCGCTTTGAAACCAAGCGCATAGTCAAAACGTGCTGATAAAGTAAGGTCTTTCCAGGTGACTGAAGTATTGATACCTCCTGTCCATTTGGGTACAGTGTTGCCCACTTTCACCATGTCGTAATTGTCGATGATGCCGTCACCGTTTACATCCTTCCATTTCACATCACCCGGCTGGATGCGGAGAGAATTCGCTTTCTGATTGGCTGTCAGTTTGTTATATCCTTCCTCACCTCCGTAAAGGGGACGGTTGCTTGAGCCGTTGTTACCACTTGACAAGTCGATCAGTCCTCCTGGTATTTCATCTTCGGAACGATAGATTCCTTCGGCTACGAACATGTACAAATCACCTGGGCGTTGTCCTTCCTGATAACCGCCTACCCATGCTTTTTCATAGCTTCCGTCCTCCAGCTGGCGTCCGGTATATACTTGAAATGCATTTTGACGGTTTCTTTCCAGACCGTTGTCGGGCAATGCCACTACTTTGTTTTTATTTAATGCGCCGTTCCAGTTCAGATTCCATTTCCAGTCTTTGGAGTCGATAACTTTGAATGCCAGTTCGAATTCAAAGCCTTGGTTCTGGAACTTACCGTTGTTGGAGGTAAAGGAAGAAACACCCGAAGTAGACGGGATGGTGATGTTGGCATACTTGTCACTGGTCAGTCGGTTGTAGTAAGTCAAATTGGCATTGATGCGGTTGGCCAGAAAGCCTAGATCCAGACCGATTTCGAAAGTTCTTGACTTCTCCCATTTCAAGTAGGGATTAGGAAGGTTGTTTAACAGGAAGTAAGCGTTGCCGTTGTATTTGCTGCCTGCATAAGCACCTTGTACTGTGTAGTTTCCTACAAAATCTTTGTTTACATTACCATTCAGACCGAAGCTGGCACGCAATTTACCGAATGAGATGATATCGGCCCATTCACTGGCAAATTTTTCTTTGGAGAACACCCATCCGGTAGATACTCCGGGGAAGACACCCCAGCGGTTGTCTTTGGCCAGTTTGGAGTAGCCGTCCCGTCTTAGAACAAAAGACAGCAAGTATTTTGACTGGTAATCATAATTTACACGACCGAAGAATGACATGATACGCTGGCGGCTGTGTGAGGAGTCTATGCTGCGTTTGCCTTTGTCATCACTGGTATATTCCAAATCGCCGAAAGCGTCACTGGGAGCTCCCGATCCTGAGGCACTGAAACCTTTATAATATGAGTCGTAGTACTCGAAGCCGGCCATGGCATCCAGATAGTGGTCTTTGTTTATTTGATAGTTGTAGTTTAACACTGCATTATAAGTTTGGTCCAATGTGCGTCCGTAGGAAGCCGAGGTGCTGTGTGAGGTTACCCAGTTTCCGGGAGAAGATAAATAATCTTTGTTGAAAGCTTCATATTTTTCTTCTGAATAGAACCAGATGGCGTTCACTTTTAATGAGAGTCCTTTCATGATATCTGCGGTAAAAGATTGGTTCATGGTGAACTTGTCTGTATTGTTGTCACGGACAAACTTGTCAAAATTGATTTGTTGGTTTCCGTCGCCTGAATTGGGTCCCAAAAGCATTTCACCGTCAGCATTATATCCACGGAAAGTGGGAGGTAATGATAAAACGCGTGAGAAGTAGTTGGCTTCTGCGCTTTGGGTAGGAGGAAGATCGTTCCAGGTTGCATCTGCAAAGTTGAAGCTGGAGTTGGAGGTTAACCATGGTTTCAGCTTGTAATCGGCATTGAATGTGAAAGTGATACGTTGGTACTTGTTTCCTACGGCTGTACCTTCACTATGGTTGTATCCCAAACCTGCATAGTAGTTTCCCTTTTCATTTCCTCCGCTTACACTCAGGTTGTAGTCTTGTGAGAAAGATGGGGAATTGATATTGAAATCCGCTATATCTGTATTCTTGAAAATCAGTTGGTCTCCATAAATAGGATCAGTCATGGTTTCCCATCCTTGGTTGAGCAGGAAAGCCAGATCGTCCGAATATTTCATGGTACTCCATATAGCCTGGCTGTTTTCGTTTCCATTCAGCGGGATTGTCTTGTCATCATCTGCCCAATATTTGTTGCCTGTTCCATAAGGAGTGGCACCGGTCAGACCGGTCAGTGAAGACCATCCTTGTACGGCCGATCCGTCCGGATGTTTCATGTCTCCCGTGTAAGCATTCATGTAACCAGTGCGCATCCAGTAAATGTAATCACGCGCATTCATAAAGTTATAAGAGTTGTGGAAGTAGTTCCAGCCTAGTTTGGCCGAAAGCTCTACACGTGTACTTCCCTCTTTGCCTCGTTTGGTAGTGACTAGTACTACACCGTCATTGGCTCGGGCGCCATAGATGGCGGTGGCTCCGGCATCTTTTAATACTTCCATGGATTCAATATCGGCCGGGTTGATGTCACTTAAAGAACCGCGTACTTGGCCGTCTACCAGGATTAAAGGTGAACCTGAACCGTCAAAATTAGTACCTCCTCGAAGTACCAAGGTAGGAGCTGCTCCCGGATTACCGGAAGTCTGGCTGACGGACAGACCTGCCACGGCTCCTGATAAGGCTTGTGCCGGATTGGAATAAAGTCCTTGTTTTAATGTTTCTTCTTTTACCTTGGAAATGGAGTTGGTTACTTTTGTGCGCAACTGTTTGCCGCCATATCCGGTTACAACAACTTCTTGGAGCATTTCTGAGTCTTCTTTCAATGCTATTTTAAAAGTTGACTTTCCCTTTACGCTTAAAGTTTGTGTCTGATAACCGACAAATGATACTCTGATACTGCCATCGTTGGCTACGGAAAGTGTAAAATTACCATCTAAGTCGGTAACTGTACCATTCGTGGTGCCTGTTTCTACAATACTGGCGCCAATAACCGCTTCACCTGTGGCGTCTGTGACCACACCCGTGATTGTTTTCTTTTGTGCCATGGCTCCTATGGAGCATAACAGGCAAAAAAGCATGAATAAGGTTTTCTTCATAGATTTGTTTTTAAAGTTACTGTTTGAAGTTCTACCAGAACTACATTTTTAAATTAAGATTATATCACATCGCAAATATAGGATATTTTTTATTAAATCAACTTTAATTATAAAATTATTTTTGATATACGACACAAAAAGTACAAAACGGTCAATATTTACGGATAAATAAGCTAAATAAAAGTATATAAAAAGGGATATCTTTTATCTTTTTCCGCCTCAAAGTAGCATAACAGTAGAAATTCAGTAGAAAAATCCTTTTAAAATTCCTTCTTAAATAAAATAAAATACAATCTATTTTCCCTTTATGGACACGGAATAGTTCTGGTAGAACTTATCCTATAAAGGAAATCTCTTTATTTTGTTAAATGAATTTTATTTCAGCCTTTGGAGATGAAATAAATTATTTGGAGAAGTATCCTTGTGCAGATAGTACAGGGAGTGGTTTGTTTATGGGCACATGGGGACATTTATTCTTTTCATAGTCGATGGTTATACATATATTTATATGGATATGTATGGACTTTGAAATGGCAAGTATAACTAAGGTAGCTGAAAATGTATCTGATAACGAAGAAGCGGAGGTGATATGAACATAGAAGACCATCGTTTAAAAAGGTCAGATGATCTTCTTGAGTGATGAGGCATTAATAAAGTTCTTTATGTACCAACTCTTCAAACAGTAATGCATATTTTGCGACGACTGCTTCGGCGTATTTCTTACCTTTCTCGGCACTTGCTTTTTTAGGATTGCCTATACCGGTGTCTTGCGAAACTTTTTGCCAGTTCCTCGGAATCCATGCCACTTTTTCATTCAACATTTGTGAGGTGAACTTCTTATAATCTCCGTTTCCGGCTTCGTCTAAATTTACCAATTCCGGATGATAATGCATCATAACAGAAGTTTCCAATTCATCTGCATGGTCACCCGGTTCATCAAAGTACTCTTTAGCAGGAACAAAGGCAAACCATTCGCTGCTGGCTATCAGGAAGTCGGGATAGTCCAGTGACAAGTCACGTATCATACTTTTGAATGTATTGCCGCCATGTCCGTTGATAATGACCATTTTGCGGTATCCCTGGGCGTATAGAGAGGCAACTATGTCGCTTAAAATCGCTTTTTGCGTTTCATAGCGATAATGGATGCAGAAATCCAGCTCGCGTTGTCCCGGATTCTGTGAACCGGCAGTGACGTAAGGCATGACCATGCAACGAATACCGTAATGTGTTTTTGCCAGTTTTGCAGCATCTAGTGCGATGTCGTGGCTCAGAATGCAGTCTGTCAGATAAGGCAGGTGCAGATTATGCGGTTCGGTAGCTCCCCAAGGGAGGAGGACCAAATCATATTTCAATGGTTTTACCTTGCCGTAACAGGTTACGGCAAGGTCTAGTTCTTTATCCATTATTTATAAGAATTTTTAAAGATATGCAGGATTTCTTCGTCTGTAATCGGGCGTGGGTCGAGAGTGAACAGTCCTCCCATCGTATCTCTTGCATTTTGCAGGAATTTGGGGAAATCTTCGGATTGGATACCAAATTCGCTCAGTTTGATAGAATGTACTTTACATTCTTTTTGCAGTGTAATCAATGCATCAATGAAATCGGACGGACGGTTGCTCTTTTTCTGGGTCATCATTTCAGCCATTTTCATGTAACGTTTTGTACAGTCATGCCGGAAAGTTTCGAAGTATGCCTCAGACAAGGCAATGAGTCCTGCTCCATGAGGAAGTTGTGGATAATAAGCACTCATGGCATGTTCTAATGAATGTTCGGAAGTGCAGCTTGAAGTGGCTTCCACCATGCCTGCCAAGGTGCTGGCCCAAGCAATTTTGGCACGCGCTTTCAAATTCTTTCCGTCGGCTACGGCTACTGGCAGATATTTGTAGATCAGACGGATGGCTTCTAAGGCGTAAAGATCACTGATGGGTGTTGCACAATTGGCGATAAAACCCTCTGCGGCATGGAAGAATGCATCGAACCCTTGATAGGCGGTGAGGTGCGGAGGAATGGAAACCATCAGTTCCGGGTCTACAATAGATAAGGTAGGGAAGGTCAGCTGGCAACCGAAGCCTATCTTTTCTTGAGCCGTTTCGTGGGTAATCACTGTCCATGGATCCATTTCTGTTCCGGTTCCGGCGGTGGTAGGGATGGCGATAATGGGAAGTGCTTTGGTAACAGGGCGTCCTTTACCACTACCCCCTGATACATAATCCCAGTAGTCACCATCGTTGCAGGCCATAACAGCTATACTTGGCTGAGTCGATGGAACTTCCGCCTCCCAGTCCTACTACAAAGTCGCACTTTTCCTCCCGGCAGATGGCGGCTGCTTCCATGACGTGTTCTTTGATGGGGTTGGGAAGGATTTTATCGTAAACCAGTGTTTCTACATTATTCAGTCTTAATTGGGCAAGTACTCTCTCCAAATATCCATATTTCCGCATGGAAGTTCCGGATGAGATGACGACCAGTGCCTTTTTTCCCGGTAATTTTTCACTGGATAATTTCTTGATTTCTCCGCAGCCAAATACTAATTTGGTAGGGATGTATAAACTAAATACAGGATTTGCTTTCATGTTCTTTCGTATTTAAAGTTTCACTGGTAACAAATGTAGGAAAATAATAGTTTGCTTGTTTAAGTAATTTGTTAAATTTTACATACTGCCGGATTGTATTCGTTTTCTTTAATTCAGTTTGAGATAGATACGTTTTTTCGATTATACTCGAAAAAAGAAATAAACAGTGTTTTTTTTTCGATTATACTCGAAAAAAACTATCTTTGTGGGAAAAGATTCGAGTATGGACGATAAATGGAAAGCTTTAGAAAAGTATAACCTTTGGGGTGGAAATACGTATCAATTGGGACTGGAACGGAAATCTTATACCGACAAGATTGGCAATTTTGTGGGGAATAACTTGGTGAAGGTACTTATAGGACAACGTCGTTCGGGCAAAAGTTATATTCTCAGGCAAATTGCTTCAAGTCTTGTCTCGGAACGAGGAGTAAATCCGGCTAATATCCTATATATAAATAAGGAGTATCTGGAATTTGATTTTATTGATGATTATAAAGCATTGGAAAGTCTGTATCGTTTTTATCGGGAAAAGCTTAAACCGCAAGGAAAAGTATATTTGTTTTTCGATGAAATTCAAAATGTGGATGGCTGGGAAAGGTTTGTAAACTCCCATTCGCAAGACTTTGTCGAAGAGAGTGAATTGTTTATCAGCGGTTCTAACTCTAAAATGCTTTCCAGTGAACTTGCCACTCTTTTGTCGGGACGTTATGTAGAATTTCATATATTCCCCTATAGTTATGCTGAATATTTACAGTTGATGCAGCAACCTGCCGGTCGGGCTTCTTATTTGGCCTATTTACAGAAAGGCGGTTTGCCCGAATTGTACAACCTGCCCACTGTCGAGTCAGAAAAACAGTATGTCGCTTCTGTGAAAGATACGATTTTGTTGCGTGATATAGTGAAGCGTAAACCCGTTCGTGATGTAAGGTTATTGGATGATATTTTTATTTATTTGGTGAATAATGCGTCCAATCTGTTTTCCGTTCAGCATATTGTTAATTTCTTTAAATCCAAGAACCGGAAGGTGAGTTATGATACCTTATCTAATTATCTAGGTTATATAGAAGAAGCTTTTCTTGCTTATAAAACAGAACGTTACAATATAAAAGGAAAGGATGTGGTGGCAGGTAATTGCAAGTATTATCTGAATGACTTGTCCTTTAAGAATTTTCTTTATCCGGGCTTTGCTTATGGAGTCGGGTATTTGTTGGAGAATGCAGTATATTTGGAACTTCGTCGTTTAGGCTATATTGTATATACAGGTTCTTTTCGGGATAAAGAAGTTGATTTTGTTGCTATGAAGGACGATAGAGTGATTTATCTTCAAGCAACTTACATGTTGGAAACGGCACAAACCATGGAACGGGAATATGCTCCTTTGCTGACGATAGGTGATAATTATGAAAAATATGTCGTTTCCATGGATGAGGTACAATTCCCTTCCAATGAAGGGGTCAGGCATATACAGGCTTGGAATTTAAAGGAAATATTGTAGGAAATCAGTTTCTCTTTTTAATATACAGTTTTTGGTAAGAGTTGTCAAAACTCTGATGATATTGTCTGTAGTCTATTATCCAATGTTGCTCACCGCTCCCCCGGATATGTAGAGCAGGAATAGCACCGAAGAGGAGAGTATAGTGGATATTATTTGCTTATGTGCAGTTGGCGCAAACATACGATTGGCATATCAGTCTGTATATCAGTATTCCGCTTATCTTTGCAGTCACTATCGGGCTGAGTCTGCTTTCTTATTATTATTTTGAGAAACCGGCCAACCGCTGGGTAAAACGAATTTTAAATAAACAATAATAACTAGTTCATGGAAAAACAATTATCAGAAAAACTGCCACGCGTTGAGGTGGTGGATGCTTTACGGGGATTTGCAGTCATGGCAATTCTTTTAGTGCATAGTTTGGAGCATTTCATCTTTCCGGTTTATCCGGTAGACCAGCCTGCATGGTTGAATATACTGAATGACGGGGTATTCAATGTTACATTTACTTTATTGGCTGGAAAATCGTATGCCATTTTTGCTTTGCTGTTTGGATTTACATTTTATATTCAGTCGGCTAACCAACAGCGTAAAGGAAAAGATTTTGGTTATCGTTTTCTGTGGCGTTTGCTGTTATTGGTAGCTTTTGCTACGCTGAATGCAGCTTTTTTTCCGGCAGGAGATGTGCTGTTGCTGTTCTCGGTAGTGGGAATCGTATTGTTTGTGGTGCGCAAGTGGAGTGACTGTGCCATACTTGTTACGGCTATTTTGTTTTTATTGCAGCCCGTTGAGTGGTATCATTATATAGTAGGTCTGTTTGATCCTTCTTATACTTTGCCCGATTGGGGAGTGGGCGCGATGTATAAAGAAGTGGCGGAATATACCAAAGAGGGGAGTTTGTGGGTAAGAATATGACCTTTGGTCAGAAAGCCAGTCTATATTGGGCTCTGGGAGCAGGGCGTTTCTGGCAGACTGCCGGCTTGTTTTTGATGGGATTATACATCGGACGCAAACAATTGTTTGTTACTTCCGAAAAACATACTCGTTTTTGGGTGAAGGCTCTTATCATTTCCGCTATCTCTTTTGCTCCGCTTTTCCAACTGAAAGAGTTGATTATGGCTAGTGACAGTGAACTCATTCGCCAGACTGCCGGAACTGCTTTTGATATGTGTGGCAAAAGTTCGCTTTTACATTTGTACTGGTTGCTTCTGTATTGCTTTATCAACGGGATAGGTTCAGGAATTTTGTATCAAATCTTCGTTATTATGGTAGGATGAGTCTGACCAATTATATCACCCAATCTATTGCCGGAGCTATTATTTATTTCCCTTTCGGATTTTATCTGGCTCCGTACTGTGGATATACGTTGAGTTTGTTGGTTGGTTTTGTACTCTTTTTGTTGCAAGTACAGTTCTGCAAGTGGTGGTTGAAAGGACATAAGCAGGGACCGTTAGAGAGTCTTTGGCATAAATGGACCTGGATGTATTCCAAAAAAATAAGGAACTCTGGGCAGGAGTTGCATATGCTATACGGAAGAGAGGAAAAGGCGAAAAGTAATTTGTCTTTTCCTCTCTTCCGTATAGGGACTGATTCTTGTTTCCCAAGTTTCCCGAATATCATAAAAAGGATATCAGTTCAGGATTATAATCAATTATTTGCCTTCTATCTGAATTTGAATTGCTTGTCCTGTACGTTGCAGACATTCTATAAAAATAGAAAGATGATTGGTCTTTTGCATCAACTCACATATAATTTCCTTTTCTTCTGTGCACCAAGGTTCATAAGCACGTGGGAAAGTTTCACGTTGTTTATGGATATAAGGTGGAAGGACTGTTTTCTGAATGCCTAACTCTTGGACTTTTTGTTTTATACGGCAAATATCTTCTTCTGTACAATCATTAAAAGATTCTTTTGTAAAGAACCCCGGATATTTTTGGTCAATGTCAAGATTGATTGTAGGCTTAGATAGGGATTGAAAGGTTTTTTCTCTGCTTTCTAGTTCCTTTATCAGATTGTTGATGTACTCATCGGCTTGAACAGATGATACAACTATGGAACATTCGTGGCGGGAGTATTCTTTATGGCGGTTGGCGGATAACCAGTTGAAAGAACCCTCTATAAGTGTATGGTTATCAATGGCCAATGATTTATTGTGGATACCTTTTACTTCAATGAGGGTTGCGGCATTTTCTATTAATATGTTCCGTCCCTCTTCGGCACGGCTGAGCAACTGATTGGTTTTCGTATCATAATCTAGAGACGAATCGGTGTAGACTGTGACATCCACTCCTCGGTGTACCGTGTGGCGTATCAGCGGAACCAACTGGTCGTTTTCTATGGCGTGGATAGATATGAATGGAGATACAATCAGCAGACGGTGTCTTGCTTTTTCAAAAGCTTGGTGCAGAACCTGGATATGCTCTTCTGTGGTGGACAGACGAAGGGTGGGGTGGTAGGTGCACAGCGGAACTTCCTGTTGGTAAATAAAGTTGTTGGAAATCTCGTTGGATGGATCATCGAAAAGCCATTTAGCCATATTTCCTACCGGGGTGTTTTCTTCCGGATGGAAAATATTCATGTTGCCAAAAACAATGAAATGATGCTGAGCGCGCGATATCGCTACATTGAGCATATTGTATTTTCCATCACGCTCCATAAAAAGAGAATGGTCTTCGGGAGAGTTGACTGTTGAAAAAAGAACAATCGGACATTGGGCACCTTGCAGGGAATGTACTGTGCCGATGATCATATCTTTATATTTCTCATTTCCTGATATTTTTTGTATTTGATGCCGTATTTCGGCTTCTTGGGCTTTAAAAGGAGTTACTACGGCTACAATTTCATGAATAGGCTTTTTATAGGTCTTTTCCAGATTATCTTTTTCCAGTTCCAGCCAACAGACAATGGCTTCCGCTTCAGCCCGGTTGAGGCGACTTCCTGTTTTTCCAGGGCTGCTGTAACTGTTGATGTGTACATATCCTTTGGAAGGGAGGGACTTGTATTTTACTTCGTTACCTTTTTTAGGAAGTAACCTGCCGTGGTAAACATAATCATTGCAATAGGCAATAATGGAATCTACGCATCGTCTGTGTTCGGTCAGAAAAGCTCCTTTTTCACCTTTTACTGTAAAATTACAGCTTTTACGTGCCAGTTTCATTATACTTCCGGAAGAAGAAAGGAAACCATTGTTTTCTAAAAAACGGTATTTTTCCGAGGACTGGTTGGAAACAATGCCCAGATTCTTTAAATTAATGAATGAATATTCATCAGAAATGGACCATACAGGCTCTATTTGTTGAATATCACCTACTAAAATCGCTTGCTTGGCCAAACTGAAGGAGGGAACGGCAAGTTCGGGTGAAACTTGTCCGGATTCATCTACAATCAACAGATCTATTCCATTGTATAAAGGAATATCCCATTTTCCGTTCTCCGCATAGGTCATATACTTGGGTAGAGAATGGAAAGTAGAGATGAAAACAGGCATTACGCAAGCCAAACGTTTTAATCTTTGGGTATAGGCTTCTTGTGTGCGCTGCTTGCCTTCATCGCACTTGCTTAACCGGTGAATAAACTCGGCTTCCCGATAATGTATGGCATACCAGAACATTTGATACCGATAGCTGATATCCAGCCTTACTGCCATGTCTTCTGTATAAGGCAAGTTGCCATACTCAGGGTTGGAACTTATTTTTTCGTAACGTTCTTTGAATTCTTCTGTCAAAGTCCACTGTTCTATTACTTTGTCATAGGAGGGTAATGGCTCATGGAATTTGCGGATAAACTTCTGTAATATATTGTTTTCCTTCCGGTTTCCGTATTCTGTTGTTTCGGCAGCTTGGATACAGAGAATAATCTTTTTTTGGAGAGCTTGCATTTCTTTACGGAGAAATTGCCGGCATTTTGTTTCGTCTTGATAGTTTTTCTTGAAAAAGTTATTGAAGCATTGCAGATAGAATTGTTTGTACTCTTCTTGACGTTCAGGTGTATCGTATGCTGCCGGAAATCCATCCCCTTTGGGGTTGAACATCATTTTGTACTGTTGTTGCAGCTCTTTTTTCCCTGACAGATATAGGCCTAATGTATCCAGTTCGGGTAGCCAGCGGTTGGACAACCGGGGATGTGTTGTGTCATTGGTTGTTTCCGCTTTGAAATCCTTCAGGATATTGGTGATCGCCTGATTATTAGCTGAACTTGCAACTATAATTTCCGGCTCTTCCGGATTGTTTAGAATGTTATGAGCAAGTCTGTTTGCAATGACAGTTTGCAGAAAAGTGGTTTTTCCTGTTCCCGGAGGACCGTTGACGACAAAAATATCAGCACATTCCGGTGTTGTGTACATTGCTAGTGTTTCGCGTTGAGATATGGACAAAGGAAAGTCGCTGCTCATTTGTGCCCAGTGTTCTTGGTTGCAATATACTTTCCGGTTAGTTGGAATAGGAAGAGCGTTAGCAGATTTTGTTTGTATTAATAAATTCAACAGGGGATGTGGAGTGGCATTGTCATCTTTTAAGAGTTTGTCATATAGTGTGATTATGGGCTGTGCCATATTGCGCTCGGAGGCTTTTATGATAATGATTTCTGGATTATCATAGTAATTCATTGTGCTGAAAGTTTTGCCGGTTGCTTTCTTGAAAAGCTGCTCGCATGCTTGCCAATAGGCCTCCCATTTTGTTTCTTCAGTGTTAAAATTGGATAGTAGTTGATCTACTTTTGAAAGAGAAGCTATAGTGCGGTCATTGGCTGCATTAGGCTCCAAAAATTTACGAATAAATATTGGGATTCTGTCTGATTCGTTCTCGCATACGGTTAGTTTGCCGTCAGGCAACATGGTGGCAGTAATCAAGAAGGGATATTCCGGTCTTTCTGATTGGGAAGTCCAGCCGTTTTCAAATTCGGGCAAAAGAATACAAGGAGCAATCATTACTTTTTGTTTTTCATTGCTGTCTTCTGCTTTCCAATCAGGGAAAATAACAGGAATACTTTTGAGAGGAATGAATTTAAGTATCTTGTCACCAATGTTTAGGGTGATTCGTGGTCCTTTGAGAGCAATAGCTTTGCGCTCTGCATCTTGAAGACAAGTTTTCCAGTATTTTAGTAAGGTCTGGTCCATTTGTTTTTACGTTTGTGTGATGGAATAATTTACAAATATAAGAAAATAGGTGAAAAGAATACGGTAATTGGGGTAACATTCCTGAATTTATGATTTTTTTACATTAAGAGGGATTGGAGATGTCGGGATAATCATAAGGATAAAAATTCATTTAAAAAAGAAATTGAGTATTAGTGTTTTTATGGTATATTTGAAGAGTGAATTTTAAAATTGGGCTTTTTGCACTATAATTTTAATCGATGAATAATACCATGAAAGAAAGATTGCTCTTCTTGATATGTTTTTTATGCATATCATTTATGTTAAAGGCGGCGGATAAGCCAGTAATTAAAATTAGTACAGAAAATGTAGACCTTATTTACCGGGTTGGTGATAATGGACGTCTATATCAAAGTTATTTGGGAAAAAGGTTGAATCATGCTACAGATATTGCCCACTTGCCGCAGGGCAGCGAAGCATATCTTACTCATGGCATGGAAGATTATTTTGAACCGGCTATTCATATAGTGCATAATGACGGCAATCCTTCTACTTTGTTAAAATATGTATCTCATACTCGGAATCAAGTGTCGCCGGGGGTAGATGAAGTAGTGATTACTATGCAGGATGATAAATATCCTGTAACTGTAAAACTTCATTATGTGGCTTACCAGAAAGAAAATCTAATAAAGACTTTCACTGAAATCAGTCATCGGGAAAAGAAACCTGTGCAGCTTCATAAGTACGCGTCTTCCATGTTGCACTTGAATCGTGCCAACTATTTCCTGACTGAATTCTCGGGAGACTGGGCCAGTGAGACGCATGTGAAGGAACAGCCTTTGGAATTTGGTAAAAAAACGATTGATACCAAGTTGGGAGCACGTGCCAATATGTTCTGCTCTCCTTTCTTCCAACTTGCATTGGACGGAAAGTCAGAAGAGAACCAAGGTGAAGTGTTGGTCGGAACATTAGGATGGACAGGTAATTTCAGTTTTGTATTCGAAGTAGATAATAAGAACGAACTGCGTGTTATTTCGGGTATTAATCCGTATGCTTCGGAATATAGTCTGAAACCGAATGAAATCTTCCGTACTCCCGATTTTTATTTTACTTACAGTTTTAAAGGTAAAGGACAGGCTAGCCGTAATTTCCATGATTGGGCCCGTAAATATCAGGTAAAGGATGGGAACCAGACTCGTATGACTTTGTTGAATAATTGGGAAGCCACCTATTTTGATTTTGATGAAGCGAAATTGGTGAAGTTGATGGATGATGCAGTAGAACTGGGTGTGGATATGTTTTTGTTGGATGATGGTTGGTTTGCCAACAAGTATCCGCGCAGTGGTGATCATCAAGGGTTAGGTGACTGGGATGAAACGGCTGACAAGCTTCCTCATGGCATTGGTTATCTGACGGAAGCCGCTAAGAAAAAAGGTATAAAGTTCGGTATCTGGATTGAACCGGAAATGGTGAATCCTAAGAGTGAGTTGTATGAAAAGCATAAAGACTGGGTGATTCATCTTCCGAACCGTGACGAGTATTATTTCCGTAACCAGTTGGTTCTGGATTTGAGTAATCCGAAAGTACAGGATTATGTGTTCGGAGTTGTGGACAATTTGATGACAAAATATCCTGATATCGCTTTCTTCAAATGGGATTGCAATAGCCCTATTACAAATATTTATTCTGTTTATTTGAAAGACAAGCAGTCACATTTATATATTGATTATGTGCGTGGCTTGTATAATGTATTGGAACGTGTGAAAGCAAAATATCCTGATCTGCCGATGATGCTTTGTTCCGGTGGCGGTGGGCGTTCGGATTATGAGGCTTTGAGCTATTTTACAGAATTCTGGCCTAGTGATAATACCGATCCTATTGAACGTTTATTTATTCAGTGGGGATTTTCACAGGTGTTCCCAGCCAAGACAATGTGCGCTCATGTTACCACATGGAATAAGAATAGCAGTGTGAAATTCCGTACGGATGTGGCTATGATGTGCAAACTCGGTTTTGATATAAAATTAGCGGATATGAGTAAGGATGATGAAACTTATTGCCGTACTGCTGTACAGAATTATAATCGTTTGAAACCGGTCGTTCTGGAAGGCGATATGTACCGTTTGGTATCTCCTTATGGCAGTAATCATACCTCTACTATGTATGTGGGCAAAGATAAGGATAAAGCAGTTGTATTTGCTTTCGATATTCATCCCCGTTATGCGGAAAAAACATTGCCGGTGCGTTTGCAGGGGCTTGATGCAGACAAAATGTATCGTGTGAAAGAAATCAACTTGATGCCTGGAGCCAATTCTTCTTTATCAGGCAATGGTGAGGTTTTCTCTGGAGAATTCTTGATGAATGTAGGATTGAATCTATTTACTACACAGCAACTCAACAGTCGTGTAATTGAAGTAGTAGCTGAATGATTAGGGATTGATTGTATATAATTTAGTGTATTGCCTTCATTATTTGTTTTTATGAATGATGAAGGCAATTTTCTTTTCTATAGATGAATGATATTTGATCGGTTTGATTATGAATCATAGAAGATGCCGTGACACATGATAGATCTTCAGGTGTCATCGTTATATATGTTACACTTGTAAGATATATAATCTTTCGGGTTTAGGTTCTATATCAGAGCGGACTGTTACTTGTTAAGAAAAAACATTCATAGCCTCCGGAGGTTGGAACAGGGGACTAACAAGTTTGTTCAAGCAGGGCGAGAAGAGATGCCGGAAGATGTTGGACTTCCTTCTATTTCCGGCATGAAGATGAAACAGCGGTTTATGAGTGAGATAAAACGTGAGCGTGGAAGGAGATCGGTCGGCCGTAAGTGGGATGTGGGTGGCGGCTGTATTGTTACCATTTGTTCCTTTTTCCAAGCGTTTCTTTGTTGTTTTTTGGTGAAACCGGACGGGGATTTTCTCTGAAACGGAATATGCTGAAATAAGTGTTCCTTATGGTGAACAG